>ENA-OUQC01000239-OUQC01000239.1-human-gut-metagenome-genome-assembly--contig:-NODE-239-length-47905-cov-5.069530_pt1 | contig 47905 bp, 42 predicted proteins | sample MGYA00237942_ERZ548815 | MGnify/ENA primary metagenome ERZ548815 (study PRJEB26490, sample SAMN05194722) | human gut metagenome | biome: terrestrial biome; feature: human-associated habitat; material...
CAGCAACGCTCCGGTTCGTGCAGAGAAACCGTTTCCCCGTCAAAATCGCCGCAGAGCTCACCCAGAAATACATAGCTGCCGTATGGTTTTGTCAGCAGCAAGCCGTTCTGGCCGATCTGACCCAGACCCGCCGCAGAGGCCAGTCCGATTTCGCGGAACGGAGAGACATCGGCAAACGCATGGCTGGCTTCGGATTCGGCGCCGCATGCCGCCAGCGCCGACTGGAAAAGACGGCGGATCACCATATGGTAATCCTGTCCGCGGGCATACAGGGAAATCGACCCCGGTTCATCGCCCGCGTAGTATGGGATTGCAGCCAAGATCACCGTCCGGCAGGGCGGCATGGACTTTCCGGGCAGCAGGAACGGTTCCGCATCAGAGGCGCGAACCGCCGCCGTCAATGCGCCTGCCTGTTCATAGAGCCATGTACAAATCTGATTGGTCATTTTTTCCGGCTGTTCAGCATGGGATCCAAGACGTGCGTTTTTTCGAGGCGCGACCAGACGAGCCAGATGACGCCTGCGTAAACAGGAATACTCGCCAGACGGATCGGCAGTTTGGAGAGAAACATTGACCAGTAGGTCAGCCCATAAAAATCGTGCAGAATATAGCTGTTGGCGAGCAGGTCGCAGCAGAGCGTCACTGCGGCGACGGCCAGCAGAATCCGGAGGAAAGATGCCGGTTTTCGGTACAGGATCAGCCCGTAAATCAGGCCGCGCAGCGCGCAGTTCAGCGTAACGGGCCAGAAGAGCTGCAGGCCGCCGCTGTTGACCAGCATGCCGACCAAGTCGCCTGCTGCACAGTTCACCGCAGCGATGATCGGCCCGAACAGAATCCCGCTCATCGCGTGGGAGAGGAATTGCAGGCTGTATCGGTCATACGGGAAAATTTCGACGCGCAAAAAGCGGGTGAAAACGACATCCAGCGCAATGAGAAGCGCTGAAAACGCGAGAATTCTGGTGCTTTTGTAGAGTATGTTTTTGTTTTGCATATTGGTATCCTTCTCCGGTGTCTTTGGTTTTTCGGCAGGCTGCTGTTTGATTACGGCATATCCAGCCGCATCTGCTCGGATGCAGCCATCGCCGTGTTCGGCGGTTTGATGCCGAGGTGTGTATAGGCAGCCGGCGTTGCACAGCGCCCCCGCGGCGTGCGGTTCAAGAAGCCGATCTGCATGAGGTAGGGTTCATAAACATCCTCGATGGTCGCTGCATCTTCACCGATGGTGGCCGCAAGCGTTTCCAGCCCGACAGGGCCGCCGGCATAATGCTCAATCACGCCGCGCAGCATGCGCCGGTCAAGGTTATCCAAGCCGAGCGAATCAATTTCCAGCAGATTGAGCGCCATATCCGCAACCTGCTGGGTAATGACGCCCTGCGCACGGATCTGTGCAAAGTCCCGCACGCGGCGCAGGAGGCGGTTGGCGATGCGCGGCGTTCCCCGCGAACGGGCGGCAATTTCAAGGGCGCCGCCGTCTTCAATATCGATTTGAAGAATGGACCCGCTGCGCCGGACGATTTGCGCCAGCTCTTCCTGCGTGTACAGTTCCAAACGCATGATGACGCCGAAACGGTCGCGCAGCGGTGCTGTCAGCAAACCAGCGCGCGTCGTTGCGCCGATAAGCGTAAATTTCGGTAGTGAAATGCGGAGCGATTCCGCGCCCATCCCCTTGCCCATGATGATATCAAAGGCAAAATCTTCCATCGCCGGATAGAGGACTTCTTCAACGGCCGGGTTCAGCCGGTGGATTTCATCGACGAACAACACATCATTTTCGTTGAGTTTGGAGAGAATCGTCGCCAGGTCTTTCGCCTTTTCAATTGCAGGGCCGCTGGTGACGCGCAGAGAAACGCCCATCTCGTTTGCAACGACGCCGGCCAGCGTCGTTTTGCCAAGCCCCGGCGGCCCATACAGCAGGCAATGGTCGATCGGTTCGCCGCGCAGCTTCGCCGCATGAATATAGACGCTCAGCAGTTCTTTGGCCTTGCTTTGGCCGAGATAATCATTCAGCGTCCGCGGGCGAAGCGCGTTTTCAACTGCGCTCTCGCCGGTCACAGCGGCCGGTGTGACGATCCTGTTTTCGCTGTCGTCTGAAAATGTCAGCGCCATGGTCAGGCACTCCTTTCAAAGCAGAATGCGTTATGCTGGATGCGGTTATGTATTCTTCAGGGCTTGACGGATGATTTCTTCCGTTGACAGGCCGGACTCTGTGACGCCGGAAACCGCCTTGACGGCTTCCGGACGCGTATACCCTAAGACGATCAGCGCGGAAACCGCAGCTTCTCGATTGCTGTTCTGCGGAACCGGTTCTGCAACATTGGCGCTGACCGCCAGCTCTTCCAGCTCTTCTCCGGCGGCTTTGGCAATCTTATCTTTTAGTTCCAGCAGGATCCGCTGGGCCAGCTTTTTGCCCACGCCCGGCGCCGCCGTCAGCGCCTTTTCGTCGCCGGAGATCACGCAGAGCGCCAGCTTTTCCGGCGTCACCGTGCCGAGGATGGCCAGCGCCACCCGGGGCCCCACGCCGGAGATGGTGACCAGCTGCTTGAAGCAGTCCAGCTCATCCCGCCGGACGAAACCATACAGCTCAAAAATATTTTCCGCCACCCGCAGGAAGGTATAAAACAGCGCCTGCTCTCCCACCTTTACCGTGCGCGCGGAAGGATAGGAGGTATTGATGGCGTAGCCCACGCCGCCGGCATCAAGGACCACCAGTCCCGCCTCCGCCGCCGCGACCTTTCCGGAAATATAATAAAACATGGCTCCACCCCGCATTTTCTTTTCAGGCTGCAAACTGCATTTTGTCCCATTATATCATTCTTTTGCCCGGTGCACAACCACAATCGTCTGCATCGTGCCGTTTTCAGAAACCCTTCACAATCTCTGCGGTCCTCCCTGCGGCCGCTCCCACCATTCTTCAATTTTTTTGAAAAATCGTGAAACTTTTTTCTTTTTTCGCCGTCTAATCAAGTAAATTGGATTTATCGAAAGAAAGGTTGTGTCTTTCATGATGAAAAAGCTGGTGCTGCCGCTGACGGGGCTGCTGCTCTGCCTGTGTGTTTTGCTGGTGGCCTGCGGCAAGGTGCTTTCCCAGGGACTGGACGATGCCCGCGTCACCCGCGCAGGCCAGCTGACCCCGGCCGGCTCCTATGAGGATGTGCTTTCCCGGCTGCTCTCCGCCCGGAGCGGCCGGGGGCCGGGCTCCGCTCTGCGGGACGATCTGGCCTTCGACGGTGCAGCCGTCCCGGAAGCCTCCCTGACGGAAGCGCCCATGGCAGAGAACGCCCAGTATTCCGCCGCGGCGGACAGCGCTCCCATGGCGGATTATTCCACCGCTTCCCAGGTGGCGGGCGTGGACGAGGCAGATATCGTCAAGACCGACGGGCAGTATATCTACGCCGCCTCCGGCTCCCAGCTGCGGATCTATGAAGCCGCCGGCGCAGACAGCCGCCTGATCGGCCGGGCGGAGCTCTCCGGCAAAGACAGCGACGGCTCCCGTGAGATCTCGGAGCTGTATCTCTTCGGAAGCACGCTGGCCGTTTTATGCAGCGACTTCCGCTGGGACGAGGAAACGGGAGGCTCTGCTCGCACCAGCGTGCAGCTGCTGGATGTTTCCGACCCGGAAAAGGTGCGCTTCGGCGAATGTCTTGGACAAGACGGCAATTATCACGATTCCCGCCTGATGGGCGGCGTTTTGTATCTGATCTCGGACTATTTCATCTGGGACTATGCGGAGGGCGACGCGCCGGAGCGCTATATTCCCGCGCTTTATACCAATGAAGCCTCCGGCCTGCCGGAGCCGGACTGCATCCTGCTGCCGGAGACGCTGCCGGAGGGGGCAAGCTATACCGTGGTCTCCGCCATCGATGTGGCGGCGGGCCGGCGGCTGGACTCCTATACGGTGCTGGACAGCGTCTCCACCGTCTACATGAGCAAGACCAGCCTGTATCTCTGCGCCGACCGCTATGCGGAGACGGAGAGCGCCCCCCGCTCGGAAAACCAGTATACGGTGGTGGACTATTCCTCCGGCGCAGTCACCGGCATCACAGCCTTTGATCTGGCGGGCGGGCTGGCCCTGCGGGCCTCCGGCGAGCTCCCGGGCCGGCTGCTGAATCAGTTTTCGCTGGACGAGAAGGACGGCTATCTCCGCCTTGCCGTCACGGAAAACACCGATCAGTGGAGCGTTTATACCGATCCCGTCTATGATTTCGTCAATTACCGCTGGGGCGAAGGGCAGCAGTCCAGCAGCCTGTATATTCTGGACGGCGGGCTGAACATCGTGGGCAGCCTTACCGGTCTGGGGCAGGACGAGCAGATCTATTCCGTCCGGTTCGACGGGGATCTGTGCTACTTTGTCACCTTCCGGCAGACGGATCCGCTGTTTGCCGCCGACCTCAGCGACCCGGCCCGGCCGGTGATCCTTTCCGCGCTGAAGCTGCCCGGCTTCTCCTCCTATCTTCATGTCTACGGCGACGGCCTGCTCTTCGGTCTGGGCCAGTGGGCCGATGAGGAGACCGGCTTCGCCCAGGCGCTCAAGCTGGCCATGTATGATTCCTCCGATCCGGCGGAGCTGCGGGAGCTGGATCTGCTTCTTTTGGAGGACTGCTGGTATTCTCCCGCGCTGGATGACCACAAGGCCCTGCTGATCCTGCCGGAGCAGAACCGCATCGGCTTTGCCACCGATACGGAATATCTGGTATTTGCCTATCAGGACGGCGCCTTCGTCCAGCTGGCGGCGCTGCCGCTGCCGGAGGCGTTTTACGACACCTATCACCTGCGGGGCCTGCTGATCCGGGGCGATCTGTATCTGGTCTCGAGCTGGGGCCTGCAGGTCTACGACGGCGGTGCCTTCCGTCTGCTGCAGGAGCTGGTGGACTGACGCAAGACCCGGCATCTTTTCCGCCCGTTCCATGACCCGGCGGCAGGTAAATCAGGAAAAACGCCCGTTTGGAAGCAGCAAGGGCCGGCAAGCAAGGCTTGCCGGCCCTTTTTTGAACCCAATTATGCTTACAGCGCTGCGAAGCGGGCGCTGCCCCGCTTCCGGAGCCAGCACCAGAGCAGACCGGAGAGCAGCAGCTCCGCCGCCAAAAAGCAGCCCATATAGCCTGCATAGCCAAGCTTCCAGCCAGACAGCAGCAGATAGCCGCCGCACAGCAGCAGCGGATGCACAAAGCTCAGCAGACTGACCAGCAGAACGCAGGCGTTCTGCTTGATGGGCGTGATCTCGGAGGACCAGGTCATCACAGGCATCCGCACCCCCAGTGCCAGCGCCGCCAGCCCGTAAAACAGCGTATAGGTCAGCGTCACCAACACGGTCAGCGCAAGCTCCGCCGCAGAGAAGGGATATACGATCATGGCGCACAGCAGGCAGAAGGCCGCGGGGACGGCCGTCAGCAGCAGCTGCAGCTGCAGCTTGGCCCGCAGCGCCTGCCAGGGCGTCACCGGCAGGACATGCATCTGCCAGATATATTTGCCCTCCAGCGAGACGGAGGGGGCGGCAGGAAAGGAAAGCCCCGCCAGCATACAGATACCGGCGCAGAGCATCAGCGGCGTGCAGCCCTCCCACTCCGCAAATATCTCGTTCAGCACGGCCACCAGAGCGCCGCCCTTGATCAGCAGGCCAACCCCCGCCGCCGTCAGCAGCAAAACGCCCAGACCGGTGTTGAGCATATAGCTGGGGCTGGAGGTGAAGCGGCCCAGCTCCTTCCGCAGCAGCGCGGCAGAGGGACTGGCCTTTTTTGCGGCCCGTTCCCGGTAGACCCGCTTTTCCGTGGCCCCCGTGGCCGTGGCGATCTGCAGGAAGCTCCGGGCGATCAGATACCAGACCAGCGCCAGCGCCGCCAGCGTGACCGCGGAAAGGATGGCCATGGAAGCGCCGTCGCCGGCGCCGGCCTGTCCGAAGACATAAAGGGGATAGGCCGCGCTTTTGATCTTCGCGCCGTATTCCGCCGCGTGCTGCACCAGCGCCTGGATCATGCTCTGGGCCTTAAAATAGAAGAAATAGTAAGCGCCGAAGAAGACCAGCGACACCAATACCGTGATGAAGCTCCTGTTTTTCAGCTTCAGGCTGATCTTTGCCACCACCCAGCCCAGCGCACAGGACAGCGTCAGTACCAGCAGCGAGATCATCAGCGTCAGGATCAGCCCGCCGGCCACGGCCCCCGGCGCAGCCGAGACGGTGAACCAGTAAACGATCACGGCGGGCAGGATCACCACGCCGGAATACATCAGGCCCATGAGATAAACGCCCAGCAGCCGGGCCGTCATGATGGCCCGCACCGGGATGGGCATGGAAAGCAGCAGGTCGTTGTCCCGGGCCAGATACAGGCCGGAATAGGTGTTGAACACGCTGCCGAAGGTCCCCAGCAGGATCGCCATCAGCCCCATCAGCGTGAAATACAGCCAGTCCATACCCGCCGCCGCCAGCGCGCCGCAAATGCTTTTGGCCACGAAGGTGAACATACCGCCGATGACGCCCAGCATCAAAACGGCAAAGAGCAGGATATAGGCGGCCGTCCCCAGGCGGGAACGGGCCTTGTTCTTCTTTGCGTCATAAAAGTAGCTGCGGAAGATCTCCCACAGCTGCTTTTTTACCAGCAGCCTGATCATTTATGCATCCTCCTCCAGCTCCAGGAACACTTCCTCCAGCGAATCGTCGCCCTTGACCTCCTCCATGGTGCCGGAACGGATCAGCGCGCCGGCCTTGATGATGGCGACCTTGTCGCAGAGCTTTTCCGCCACCTCCAGCACATGGGTGGAGAAGAAAATGGCGCCGCCCGCGTCGCAGTGCTCCCGCATCATGCCCTTCAGCAGATGGGCCGCCTTGGGGTCCAGCCCCACGAAGGGCTCGTCCATGATGATGAGCTTGGGCTGGTGCAGCCAGGCGGAGATGATGGCCAGCTTCTGCTTCATGCCGTGGGAATAGGCAGCGATGGGCTGGGCCAGGTCGGCGGTGAGCTCAAAGCGCTGGGCCAGATCCCGGATGCGGGCCTGCCGGTCTGCGGCGGAGACGCCGAAAATATCCGCGATGAAGTTCAGATACTGGATGCCCGTCATGTAATCATAAAGATCCGGGTTGTCGGGGATATAGGCCAGACGGCGCTTGCATTCCAGCGGCTGCTCGGCAACGGAGCAGCCGTCGATCCGGATCTCGCCGGAATCGAACCGCAGAATGCCCGCCACGGCTTTCAGCGTGGTGGTCTTGCCCGCGCCGTTGTGGCCGATAAAGCCATAGATCTCGCCCGGCGCGATGTGCAGGCTCAGATCGTCTACAGCCTTCTTCTCTCCGAAGGTCTTGGTCAGGTGTTCAATGCGCAGCATAGGATCTGTTTCCTCCTGTTGATGGTATGGTGTGGCGCTGCGGCTTTACTTTGCCGCCAGCGCAAGAAATTTTTTATCCGACTGGATGCTCTGGGTCACGAACTTACCGTCCCGGAACAGGGCGTAGGTGGTCACCGGCGCGGGGACGCTCTGGGCGGCTTCCCGGTCGGTGATATGGATCGCCCGGAAGGGGATGCCCTGTTCTCTGGCGGCCTGCTCCACCCGGGGGACCCAGTAATAAGTGAAGGGACACTGGTCGGTATAATAAAGGACAAAGCCCTCCCCCTGGGTCATGGGATGTCTGGCACATTCCCGAAACTGCGGCGGCGCAGCCGCAGGATCCAGCGGCAGATACATCAGGGTGATGCCGCAGTCGGAGGTATCGGCCAGGGCAAAGCCCTTGTGGGCCAGAAATTTGGGGTCTGCCAGAAACTCCCGCTTGCGCCCCTCCGCAGAAAGGATGCAGAGGCCCTTCTTTCCCTGGGCCCGGGCGTCGCGGATACATTCCTCCAGCAGATCGTTTGCATAGCCGTGGCCCTTCATGGCGCCGGCGATCCACAGACAGTCGATATAGAGCCAGCCCTCCGCCTGAATGGGGACCCATGCGTTTTCGGCCGGAAGATATTCGATAAAGCACTTGCCCCGCTCCTGGCTTCGATAAAAGACAAGGCCCTCGTCAAAGCGCTGCTTGAGCCATTCCTTCTTCGCAAGGCTCTGCTTGCCGGACATGGCGCAGCAGATATGCTCCTTGTCGATGTTTTCTCTGGTGATTCGGATGTAATCCATAGCAGGTCACCTCCCATAGATTTCAAAAAACTGCCGGATATGCCGCTCGATCAGCGCCATCACCGCTTCCTCCCGCTCCGGCTCCCGGTCACAGAGTTCGATCCATACGGAAACGGGCAGGCAGAGCTGCGCCGCCATGGCCTCCGCATCGCCTTCCGCCAGCTTGCCCCGGCGGATGAGAAAGCGCACCAGGCCGGTAAAATAGCGCAGCACCTCCGTATAGTTCTGCCGGGTCCGCAGGGCCTTCAGCGTGGGGTTGCGGAACTGCTCGATGGTCAGCATCTTCCGGGAGCGGCTGATCTGGGGATCGTGCAGGATATAGCGCACCTGCTGCAGGATCTTCTCCACCGCCCGGTCCGGCGGGATATCCTGCCGCGCGGCGGTAAAGGCCGGATCGTCCCAGTCTGCCCCGGCAAACAGGGAGTGCCGGTCATATTGTTCCAGCGTCTCCTGCAGCAGCGCGTCCAAAAGGGCCTGCTTGCTTTCAAAATGGCTGTATACCGAGGCCTTGCGGATGCCAACGGCGTCTGCGATCTGCGACATCGAAGTGGCCTCAAAGCCCTGGGTGGAAAACAGCTCCAGCGCGGCCTGCAGGATCTGCTGCCGGGTATTGCCTTTTTCCATGCGGCCTTCCGCCTCCTCCCTGCCCGATTTTCTTTTATTGTAGCTTCCGAACGGTAGTTTGTCAATCGAATTCCTTCGGCGGCAGGCTTCGGCGGCGAAAAATCGGATGATTTGTAAACAGACTGTACTGCATTTATGAACATTAGCGCTCTCCCGTTGACAGTGCTAAAAATCGTGGTATACTGAAGCTGTTCTTAAGAGAGGGACGCAAGGATCCCCCGAAAGAGAACGAACAAATGTCATTCGATCACCTGCCGCCGCAGGGAGGCTTCCCCCGGCGGAGATCAAATTGAAACGGAGGAATGAATTATGTTGCCCAGCATCTTTGGTGAAAACCTTTTTGAAGACTTCTTCTCTGATCCCTTTGACATGATGGTTCCTCAGACCCGCAATGCCCTTTACGGCAAGCACGGCAAGAACCTGATGAAGACCGATGTGCGGGAAAACGAAAGCTCCTATGAGCTGGATATCGACCTGCCCGGCTTCAAGAAGGACGAAGTCAGCGTAGACCTGAAGGACGGCTATCTGACCATCAGCGCCGCCAAGGGCGTGGATAAGGACGAAAGCGACAAGAAGGGCAAATACATCCGGCAGGAGCGCTATGCCGGCGCCTGCAGCAGGACCTTCTATGTGGGCCGCGATGTGCGTCCGGAGGACATCGGCGCCCGGTATGAAGACGGCATCCTGCGGCTGTCTGTTCCCAAGGCAGCCCAGAAGCAGCTGCCGGAAAGCTCTTCCGTCACCATTGAATGACCGCCAGACCGGCCTGCCCCGGCTCTTCGGAGCCGGGGCTTTTTGTATGCAGCGCCAGTCTCTTCCACGGCGCTGTATAAAATATCATATAAAACGAAAGGGGCCCTCGCCGAAGTTTCGTCAAGCTTGCACATTGACTTTCCGCACCGACGGCGCTACAATAGCACCATCATTTTTGAAACAGTTTTTCGGAAGGAGGACGGAAGCATGAAGCGTTTTGCTGAAAAAGCCTGCAATACCAAGTCTTCTTTTGCTTCCGCTCAGTGCGCGGAGGCTTCCTGCTGCTGCGCTTCCTCCGCCCGCTTTTTCCTGCTGATGGACGCCATGCTTCTGGCGTCCGTTTCTATTTGCATGATTTTCAACCTGCGCCTGTCCATTCTGGTACTGGCGCTGATTCTGGTTGGCCTGTATATTATTACGCTGGCCTGGAACAATGCCCTTGGTTGGAAAAGTCTGCTGTTGGAAGAATGATTGCTTCGATACAGTAGAGCGGTTCCGCCGGGGAAGGCGGAGCCGCTTTTTTGTATATATACTTCATGATGATATTTTTTGAAACAAAAGGAGAACGGAAACATGAAAAAGAAAGTATTGTGCGCAGTCCTCGCCGCGGCCATGGTATTTGTCCTGGCTGCCTGCGGACAGAACAACAACGGCAACACAAACAATAACGGCAGCGCCAACGGCGGCGCCCAAGCCTCCGGCGACACGCTGAAGCTGGGCTGCATCGGCCCCCTCACCGGCGGCTATGCCAACTACGGCCTGTCTGTTCAGAACGGCATCAAGCTGGCCGTGGAAGAGATCAATCAGAACGGCGGCGTCGGCGGCAAGCAGCTGACCCTGGAGTTCCAGGATTCTCAGGGCGATCCCGAGAGCGCCGTCAACGCCTACGGCAAGCTGATGGACGATGGCATGCAGGTCTCTCTGGGCACGGTCTTTTCCGGTGAGATGGCCTCCGTCACGGCGGCGGCCCGGGAGGACGACATCCTTCTGCTGACCCCCTCCGGCTCCAACGACAAGTGCATCGACGGCAACGACAAGGCCTTCCGCGTCTGCTTCTACGATTCCTATCAGGGCGCTGCTGCTGCGGAATATATCTGCGACAATCAGCTGGCCACCGAGGTGGGCGTCCTCTATGAGAGCGATTACGACTATTCCGTGGGCCTCTACAACGCCTTTGTGGAAAAGGCCGGAGAGCTGAACCTGACCATCAAGGAGACCCAGACCTTTACCACCACCACCGCCACCGACTTTTCCACCCAGATCGACGCACTGGTCGCTTCCGGCGTCAAGGTCGTCTTTATCCCCATCTACGCAGAGGAGGCTTCCACCTTCCTGACCCAGGCCAAGGGCAAGTTTGCTGATGATGTTTACTTCTTCGGCGCCGACGGTCTGGACGGCATCCTTGGCAAGGTAGAGCAGGATCCCACCATCGCAAACAATGTGCTGATGCTCACGCCCTTTGCCGCCGATTCCTCCGATGAAAAGGTCCAGGCCTTCGTCAGCGCCTACAAGGCCGCTTATAACGACGAGACCCCCGATCAGTTTGCCGCCGATGGCTACGACGCCGTCTATGCCGTGAAGGCCGCTGTGGAAAAGGCCGGCGGCGATGTATCCGGCGCGGCGCTGGCTCAGGCCATGACCCAGATCACCGTGGAAGGCGTTACCGGCACCATGACCTGGACAGCCGACGGCAACACCCAGAAGGCGGCCAGCGCCATCCTGTACCGCGACGGCGTTGGTACCACCTTCGCAAAATAATCTGCAGCTTCTCTCTTTTCCCCCTCTTATCATTTGCGTGATGCCTCCGGGGCCTCCGGGTCCCGGGGCATATACGCGCCCGGAAGAAAGGATCTCATTATGATCAAACTGATCCAGACCCTGATCAGCGGCCTGAGCCTTGGAAGCATCTATGCCCTCATCGCTTTGGGCTATACCATGGTCTATGGCATCGCAAAGATGCTGAACTTCGCCCATGGCGATATCATTATGATCGGCGCCTACGCCGGCATTGTGACTGTGACGCAGCTTGGCCTGCCGCCGGTGATCGCCATTGTGCTCAGTGTGGCTGTATGCGCCCTTCTGGGCATGACCATCGAGCATTTTGCCTATAAGCCCCTGCGGCAGGCGCCGGCCCTCAGCGTATTGATCACGGCCATCGGCGTCAGCTATCTGCTGCAAAATCTGGCGCTGCTGATCTTCGGCTCCCAGCAGAAGGCCTATCCCACGCTGGTCTCGCTGCCCGAGCTGCGGCTTGGGCCGGTGACGGTGAGCGGCATCACGCTTCTGACGCTGGCCACCACCGCGCTCATTATGGTGGGGCTGACGCTGTTTATCAACAGGACCAAGCTGGGCAAGGCGATGCGGGCCGTCTCGGAGGATAAGGCGGCGGCCTCGCTGATGGGCATCAGCGTCAATCGCACCATCACCCTGACCTTTGTCATCGGCTCTGCGCTGGCCGCCTTTGCCAGCATCTTCTACGGAATGTCCTATGTCTATATCAAGCCCACCACCGGCGCCATGCCCGGCATCAAGGCCTTTACGGCGGCCGTGTTCGGCGGCATCGGCTCCATCCCCGGAGCCATGCTGGGCGGCATCCTGCTGGGCCTCATCGAGCAGCTTTCCAAGACCTATATCTCCACCCTCTGGGCCGATGCCATCGTTTTTGGCGTTCTGGTGCTGGTGCTGGTGGTCCGGCCCACGGGTCTGCTGGGCAAAAAAATCAGCGAGAAGGTGTAACGGCTATGGCAAAAGGTAAAAAGCGCAAAAGCGTGGGCGATCTTGTGACCTTCGCGCTCACCGCCGCCGCGTTTCTGGCGGCGGGTCTGCTGCTCAGCAGCGGCAGTCTGACCCGGCAGGTCTCCAATATGCTGCTTCCTATTTCTGTTTATATCGTGCTGGCCGTCTCGCTGAATCTGGTGGTCGGTCTGCTGGGCGAGCTTTCCCTGGGCCATGCGGGCTTTATGTCCGTCGGCCTGTTCAGCGGCTGTCTGCTGTCCATCGCCCTCAGCGGCAGCCTGCCGCTTTTTGTGCGGCTGCCCCTTTCCATGCTGCTGGGCGGGCTGACGGCGTCGCTGTTTGGCCTTTTGGTGGGTCTGCCGGCCCTGCGGCTGAAGGGCGACTATCTGGCCATCGTAACGCTGGCCTGCGGCGAGATCGTGAAGAATATCATTACGAATCTGAATGTCACCGGCGGCGCTTTGGGCCTGGATACCGGCGCCATCTATTCCAAGGCAGCCATGCTGCTGCCCTATGGCGCGGTGCTGGTGCTGCTGACGGTGCTGGTGATGATGCATTTGAAGCGCTCCAAGCATGGCCGGGCCATTATGGCCATCCGGGACAATCGCATCGCCGCAGAAAGCGTGGGCATCAATGTGACCCGCTATAAGCTGACGGTTTTCATGCTGTCTGCCTTTTTTGCCGGCGCGGCCGGCGCGCTCTACGGCCATTGCTTCGCCAATGTGAAGGCCGCGGCCTTTGATTATAATATGTCCATCGAGATCCTGGTTATCGTGGTGCTGGGCGGCATGGGCAGCGTTCCCGGCTCTATTCTGGCTGCGGTGGTGCTGCAGGCGCTGCCGGAGGCCATGCGGGAGTTTGCGGATTACCGGATGCTGGTCTATGCCGTGGTGCTGATCCTGGTGATGCTGGTGACCAACAATCCCAAGCTCCGCGCGCTGGCAGAATCCCTGCATCCTGCGCGGATCGCCGAGCGGCAGCGGGAAAAGAAACGCTCCGGAAGGGAGGCGGCGTAAATGTCGAAACGAACCAAGCTGATCCCGGTGGTGCGCACGGCGCTGCTGCCGGAGCGGGATGTGAACAAGACCCCCATTCTGGAGTGCATCGATCTGGGTATCACCTTCGGCGGCCTCAAGGCGGTGGATAATCTGAACATCACCGTGGGCCGCACGGAGATTGCCGGCCTGATCGGCCCCAACGGCGCAGGCAAGACCACCATCTTCAACCTGCTCACCAAGGTCTATCAGCCCACCCACGGCACCATCCTGCTGGACGGTCGTGACATCCACGACCTGAACACCGCCCAGGTGAACCGGGCGGGCATCGCCCGCACCTTTCAGAACATCCGGCTGTTTTCCCAGCTGACGGTGGAAGAAAACATCACCGTCGCCATGAACAGTCAGATCGAATACAATATGTTCAGCGGCATTTTCCGTCTTCCCTCCTTCTGGAGAGGCGAGCGGGTGGCCCACGAGCGGGCCATGGAGCTGCTTTCCATCTTCCACATGGAAAAATACGCCGAGGACAAGGCGGGCAGCCTTCCTTACGGCGCCCAGCGCCGGCTGGAGATCCTCCGTGCGCTGGCCACCAACCCCTGCCTGCTGCTGCTGGACGAGCCGGCGGCGGGCATGAACCCCTCAGAAACGGCGGAGCTGATGGAAAACATCCGTACCATCCGGGACACCTTCGGCATCGCCGTCCTGCTCATCGAGCACGATATGAATCTGGTGATGAACATCTGCGAGGGCATCGCCGTTCTCAATTTTGGAAAGCTCATCGCCAAGGGCTCGCCGGAGGATATCCAGTCCGATCCTCAGGTCATTGAGGCCTATCTGGGCAAAAGCAAGGAGGTGCAGGCATGAGCGAGGCATTGCTTCAGGTGAAGGACCTGCAGGTCTATTACGGCAGCATCCACGCGGTCAAGGGCGTCTCCTTTGCGGTCCGGGAGGGGGAGATCGTCACCCTCATCGGCGCCAACGGCGCGGGAAAATCCACCGTGCTCAACACGGTCTCCGGCCTGCTCCATCCTCAGAGCGGCAGCGTGATCTTCGACGGTCACGACCTCCATGGCGTTCCGCCCCACAAGATCGTCAAGCGCGGCCTGGCACAGGTCCCCGAGGGGCGGCATGTGTTTTTGGAAATGACGGTGGAGGAGAATCTGGAGATGGGCGCCTATACCCAGCCCTCCTCCTCCATTCAGGCCGGCATCGAGGATGTGTATCGCCGCTTTCCCCGTCTGGCGGAGCGGCATAAGCAGGTGGCCGGGACGCTATCCGGCGGCGAGCAGCAGATGCTGGCCATGGGCCGGGCGCTGATATCCAGGCCAAGGCTGCTGATGCTGGACGAGCCCTCCATGGGCCTTGCGCCCATTTTGGTGCAGCAGATCTTCGATATCATCCGCGAGCTCCATGCGGCAGGCACCACGATCCTTCTGGTGGAGCAAAACGCCCAGGCGGCGCTTTCCGTAGCAGACCGGGCCTATGTCCTGGAGACAGGCAGCATCTCCCTCTCCGGCACGGGAGCGGAGCTGATGGCCAGCGACGCAGTACGCAAGGCCTATCTGGGCGGCTGACAAGGCAGATCCCGCGTTTTCGCTTCTTTCTTCATAATACAGCGGCAGGAGTCCGGGCAGGCGCAAGCCCCCGGGCTCCTGCTGCCGTTTTTTGCGCGCTTGACAACGGCGGCGGGAAGTGGTAAACTGCGGTTGATTAGAGCAATTTAACCGCTTGTCGGAGCATCAGGAGGAGGATCCCATGTTTGAAACCGTTATCCGCATTGACGGCATGATGTGCGGCATGTGTGAAGCCCACATCTGCAATGCCATCCGCAGCGCTGTTCCGGTGAAAAAGGTCTCTGCGTCCCACGGAAAGGGGCAGACTGTGGTGATCAGCCAGCAGCAGCCGGACGAGGCCGCCCTGAAGGCCGCCATCGAAAAGACCGGCTATACCTTTTTGGGGCTGGAAAGCCATCCTTATGAAAAAAAGGGCCTGTTTGGCCTTGGGAAAAAGCGCTGACAAAGAAAAAAAGAGCCTGCCGCAGGGCAGGCTCTTTTTTCATGTCTTTGTTATTTGGCGGGGTCGCAGTGCTCAGAGGGCTGGGGCTCCTCATGGCCGTGGCCGTGGTCCTCATGGCAGCTGCTGCAGTTGGCGTCGCAGCCCACGATGGGCTTGGGGTCGATGCCCTGCCGCTGATAATAATCCGCCAGCGCGGCCCGGATGGCCTCCTCCGCCAGAACGGAGCAGTGGACCTTCACGGGGGGCAGACCGTCCAGCGCTTCCATGACGGCCTTGTTGGTGAGCTGGAGCGCCTCCTGAATGGACTTGCCCTTCACCAGCTCCGTGGCCATGGAGGAGGTGGCCACGGCAGCGCCGCAGCCGAAGGTCTGGAATTTCACATCCTTGATGATGCCATCCTCGATCCTCATCATCATTTTCATAATATCGCCGCACTTCTGATTGCCCACCACGCCAACGGCGTTGGCGTCCGGCAGGTCGCCCACATTGCGGGGATGGGCAAAATGATCCATGACTTTTGCAGAATAATCCATGCTCGTTCCTCCTCAGTTCTGTTTGGGATCCCAAATGGGAGACATGGCCCGCAGCGTCTCCACGACGCCCTTCAGGCGCTCCAAAATATAATCCACATCCTCTTCCGTGTTCTGCGGCCCAAGCGTCAGGCGCAGGGAGCCGTGGGAGATCTCGTGGCTCAGGCCGATGCCCAGCAGCACATGGCTGGGATCCAGGCTGCCGGTGGAGCAGGCGGAGCCGGTGCTGGCGCAGATGCCGTTCATGTCCAGCCGCAAAACCAGGCTCTCGCCCTCAATGGCGTTGATGCAGAAGGAGCAGGTGCCCGGCAGACGCTGGGTGGGATGGCCCGTCAGGATGGTCTGAGGCAGCTGCAGGACGCCGTCGATGAGCTTGCGGGACAGCGCGCCGATATAGGCGGTCTCCCGCTCCATATTCACCCGCTTCAGGCGGGCGGCTTCGCCCAGACCCACGATGGAGGCGATATTCTCCGTGCCGGAGCGGAGGCCCCGCTCCTGTCCGCCGCCGGTGAGCTGAGGCTCCAGCCGGATGCCCTTGCGGACATAGATGGCGCCCACGCCCTTGGGGGCGTTGATCTTATGGCCGGAGAGGGAAAGCATATCAATGTTCATGGCCTTCACATCGATGGGCACATGACCGTAGGCCTGAACGGCGTCGGTATGGAACACAACGCCCTTTTCATGACAGACCCGGCCCAGCTCCGCCACGGGATTGATGGTGCCGATCTCGTTGTTGGCAAACATGATGGAGACCAGCGCGGTATCCGGCCGGATCGCCTGCTCCAGCGCCTGCGGCTCCACCTGGCCGTATTGATTCACCGGCAGATAGGTGACCGCAAAGCCCTCCTTCTCCAGCGCCTGCGCGGTGTAGAGAATGGCGTGGTGCTCGATGGTGGAGATGATAAGATGCTTCCTGCCCTTGGCCTGACGGGAATGGAGATAGCCCCGCAGCGCCAGATTGTCGGATTCGCTGCCGCAGCCGGTGAAGGTGATCTCCGCGGGCTCGGCGTTCATCAGCAGCGCCACCTCCTGCCGGGCATTCTCCAGCGCCTTGTGGCTGCTCTGGCCCAGACGGTAAAGGGTGCTGGCGTTGCCGTATTCCGTGGTGAGGAAGGGCATCATTTTATTCAGGACATCGGCGTGGATGGGGGTGGTCGCCGCGTTGTCCGCATAGACAAAACGATCTTCCATGGGGTTGTGTTGCTCCTTTCGGCGGGCCTTGGGCCCGTTCTTTTGATTTCAGGTATAATATACACCTTTTTAGTGGCCTTTACAAGTGGCAAATGTAAATTTTTCCGTGAATTTTCAGGCTTTTCCGCCGAAAACCGCCCCGTTCTGCCGGATCTCCCGCCCCTCCCGCCGGCGGGCGCCGCAGCCTTCCGGCCGGCGCAAAAAAGCGGCCGCCGCAGAACACCCCGCGGCGGCCGGAGACATCTTAAAGATAAAGCTCGGACTTTGCGTAAAGGGCGGCCCGGCCGGCCAGACAGACGGTATCGCCCTCCATCCGGCACAGCAGCTCTCCGCCCCGGAAGGCCTGATCGGTAAACGCGTCTACGGTATATTGTGTCAGCATACAAGACTCCTTTTCAGCGAAGGGAGCGGTATTTCTGCGTCTGGGCCACGGCCAGCGCGTCGCAGCGGTTGTTATAGACATTATCCGCATGGCCCTTGACCCAGTGGAAGGTCACCTGATGGCGGCTCAGCTGCTCATCCAGCTGCTGCCACAGCTCCTGATTGAGCACGGGAGACTTATCCGCCTTTCTCCAGCCCCGTTTTTTCCAGTTCTCCAGCCAATGCTGGTTGATGGCGGAGGCGATATACTGGCTGTCGGTATAAAGCTCCACCTGGCAGGGCTCCTTCAGGGCGGCAAGGCCCTGAATTGCGCCGGTAAGCTCCATGCGGTTGTTGGTGGTGGCGGCTGCGCCGCCGGAAAGCTCCTTTTCCAACCCCTGATAGATCAGGATCGCCCCCCAGCCGCCGGGGCCGGGGTTTCCGCTGCAGCTGCCGTCGGTATACAGCTCCACGCGCTTCATGGCTTATTCTCCCAGCTCGATCTTCAGATGCAGCTCATCCAGCTGCTTCTGCGTCACCTCGGAGGGCGCGCCCATCATGATATCCTGCGCGTTTTTGTTCATGGGGAAGGGAATGATCTCCCGGATGGAATCCTCTCCGGCCAGCAGCATGACGATCCGGTCGATGCCGGGGGCGATGCCCGCGTGCGGCGGTGCGCCGTAGCAGAAGGCGTTATACATGGCGGGGAATTTGGACTTCACATCCTCCTCGCCCAGACGGACCATTTCAAAGGCCTTGATCATGATCTCGGGATCGTGGTTGCGGACCGCGCCGGAGGAAAGCTCCACGCCGTTGACCACCAGATCATACTGATCCGCAGTGATGGTCAGAGGATCCAGCTGGCCCCGCTCCGCCTGCAGCAGCGGCTCGATGCCGCCCTTGGGCATGGAGAAGGGATTGTGGCAAAACTCCAGCTGGCCAGATTCCTCGCCGATCTCATACATGGGGAAATCCACGATCCAGCAGAACGCATAGCGCTCCCTGTCCATATGGTTGGGGCAGAGCGCGCCCAGCTTATTGCGCAGGACGCCGGCGGTCTTCTGGGCGGCAGACTTCTTGCCTGCGGCCAGACCCACGAAGCAGCCGGGCTTCAGGCCCAGCGCTTCCACCACCTGATCCTTGATGGGCGCGATGAACTTGGCGATGCCGCCCACGATCTCGCCGGTCTCATCATAGCGGAACCAGTAGGGCTTGCTGCCGGCCTGGACCTCCACATCATTGCACAGAGCGTCGATGTGCTTGCGGGTGGCGGAGAAATCCGTGACCACTACGGCCTTCACCGTATTGCCCTCGAAGGGGCCGAAGCCGCAGCCGGAGAGCAGCGCCGTGGCGTCCTGGATCAGAAGATCGATGCGCAGATCAGGCTTGTCGGAGCCGTAAAGCTCCAGCGCGTCATTGTAGGCGATGCGGCGGAAGGGCGGCTGGGAGGCAATATTGTACTTGCCGTATTTTGCAAAGATGGGGGGGAAGACATCCTCGATGACGGAGAACACATCCTCCTGCGTGGCGAAGGCCATCTCCATATCCAGCTGATAAAACTCGCCGGGAGAGCGGTCGCCCCGGGCGTCCTCATCCCGGAAGCAGGGCGCGATCTGGAAATAACGGTCGAAGCCGGAGGCCATCAGCAGCTGCTTGAACTGCTGGGGTGCCTGGGGCAGGGCATAAAACTTGCCGGGATGCTTCCGTGCGGGAACCAGATAGTCCCGGGCGCCCTCGGGAGAGGAGGCGGTGAGGATGGGGGTGGTGATCTCCAGGAAATCATGGTCCATCATGGCCTTGCGGATGGCGGCCACCACCTGGCAGCGCAGGATGATATTGCCCTTGACGGCGGGGTTGCGCAGGTCCAGATAGCGGTATTTCAGCCGCTGGGTCTCGTCGGCCTCCCGGCTGTGATTGATCTCAAAGGGCAGCTCGTTGTTGCGGCAGCGGCCCAAAACGCGAATCTCGGAGGGGACGACCTCGATCTCGCCGGTGGGCAGCTTGGGATTTTTGCTGGAGCGCTCCCGCACCACGCCGGTGACCTGCAGGGTCGTTTCCTTGTTCAGGCCCTTGATCTGGGCCAGCAGCGCGGCGTCCTCCACCAAAAGCTGGGTCGTGCCGTAAAAGTCCCGCAGCACCACAAAGGCCAGGCTTCCGCCCACCTCGCGGACATTTTCCATAAAGCCGGCCAGCGTCACCGTCTGGCCCGCATTGGCCAGCCGCAGCTCGCCGCAGGTATGGGTTCTGGATTGCATCATAACTGTTCCACTCCTATGTTCTGTTTTTTTGATATTCCAATGTCAGTCTTCCCGGATCACCGTTCCGCTGCTGCGGGCGGCCAGCGCGGCCTTCAGCTGGGGGATTAGCTGCTCCACGGGCAGCGTCTGCTGCTGGCCGGCGGCAAGGTCCTTGCAGCTGACCACGCCCTGCGCGATCTCGTCCTCCCCCAGGAAAACGGCGTAGGGAATGCCCAGCTTTGCGGCATAGCCGATGCGGGCCTTGAACTTTTTCTTTTCGGTATAAAGCTGGGTGCGGATGCCCGCGTCCCGCAGGGCGGTGGCCGTCTGGATGGCGGCCTGCAGATCATCGGACATGGGGATCACCAGCACATCCGCCGGCGCGGTGACCATCTGGTCGCTGAGCATCCCCTGCTCCTCCAGCACATAAAACAGCCGGGTCACGCCGATGGAGATGCCCACGCCGGGGAGCTTTTTGTCAGTGTAATATTCCGCCAGATTATCGTAGCGGCCGCCGGAGCAGATGGAGCCGATCTCCGGATGATCCAGCATGGCGGTCTCATAGACGGTGCCGGTATAATAATCCAGGCCCCGGGCGATGGTCAGATCCACGGCAAAATTGCGCTCGGGAACGCCAAAGGCGCTGAGATAGCCCGCAACGGCCTTCAGCTCCTCCAGGCCCTGATCAAACAGCGCGTCCCGGCCGCGCCAGGCCTCCAGCGCCTCCAGCACCTGTCCGTTGGAGCCGCGGATGGAAATGAAGGACAAAATGGCCTCCGCATCGGCGTCTGAGACGCCCAGATCCTCCGTCAGGATCTCCGTGACCTTCTCCGGCCCGATCTTTTCCAACTTGTCCACCGTGCGCATGATGTCGCCGGCCTTTTCGCCAAGGCCCAGCATGGAATAAAAGCCGCCCAGGATCTTCCGGTTGTTGACGCGGATCTGAAACCGCTGCAGCCCAAGGGCTGTAAAGGTCCGGTAAATAATGGCGGGGATCTCCGCCTCGTTGACGATGTCCAGCTGGCCGTCGCCGATCACATCGATATCCGCCTGATAAAACTCCCGGAACCGGCCCCGCTGAGCCCGTTCGCCCCGGTAGACCTTGCCGATCTGGAACCGGCGGAAGGGAAAGCTGAGGACGCCGTAATTCTGGGCCACATATTTGGCCAGCGGCACCGTCAGGTCAAAGCGCAGTGCCAGATCGCTGCCGCCCTTTTCAAAGCGGTAGATCTGCTTTTCCGTTTCGCCGCCGCCCTTGGCCAGCAGGACCTCCGCCGCCTCGATCACCGGCGTGTCCAGCGGTGTGAAGCCATAAAGGCTGTAGGTCTCCCGCAGCACCTGCAAAAAGCGCTCCATCTGCATCTGCCGGGCAGGCAGCAGCTCCATGAAGCCGGAGAGGGTGCGGGGCTTGATCTTCTCCATAATTCTGATTCCTTTCTGTATTCAAATATCAAAATATTACAAAAAATCCGGAAATTCGTCTAAAAAAACGCTCCCGTCCCTGCAATGGGACGAGAGCGAGCTTCGCTTCGTGGTGCCACCCATGTTCGGCGCAAACGCGCCCTTTTTTCTGCCCCATGGCGGCGGGGCCTGCCGCGCTTTCGGCAAAGCTGCCTTATGCGCCCGCTCCGGCGCTGTCTTCCGCAAGGCCCGTCTGCCGGATGCTTCCAGTCTCAGGCATCCTTCCCTGTGGGCGCGGCCCTTGCGTACTCCTGCTCCCTCTTCGCGGAACACGGTTCATTATGGCATGGAACCCTTGAAAAGTCAAGGCCCTTCCGGCGGTCAGAAGGTGGCGTTGGGGTTGATCTCCCGCCAGGCCAGATCCCCTCTGGCCAGCCCCTGGATCAGGACCTCCGCCGTGGCCACATTGGTGGCGACAGGGATGCAGTTCTGGTCGCAGGAGCGCAGCAGATCGTTGATCTGCGCGTCGTTCTGATATTTTTCCAGCGGATCCCGGAAGAAGAACACCAGGTCGATCTCGTTATAAGAGACCCGGGCCGCGATCTGCTGTTCGCCGCCGGTGGAGCCGGGCAGCAGGCAGTCGATCTTCAGTCCCGTGGCGTCCATGATCATTTTGCCTGTAGTTGCGGTGGCGCAGAGATTATGCTTGGCCAGAAGGCCGCAGTAAGCGATGCAAAACTGCACCATCAGTTCCTTTTTCCGGTTTTGCGCAATGATCGCGATATTCATGGTTCCTCCTTATCTGTGTCCTCAGGCCGCCTGTTTCGGCCTTTTCTTTATTTCTTCAGCTCCATTTTCCCGGGATCTGGTCCAACAGGCGGACCCGCCGGCCAAGGAGCCGTTTCGCAATATTCATATAAGCCTGCGCTGCCGCGCCATAATCCTCCAGCGCCAGGATCTTCCCCCGGTTGCCGCAGGCAATGACGCTCTCGTCCTCCGGGACCACGCCCAAAAGAGACAGCCCGGAGGCGTCCATCGCCCGGTCCACATTGGCGGCAGAGCCCTGCTGGATCATGCCCGGCCGCAGCCGGTTGACCACGATGGCGCAGCGGTCCTGCCCGATGCGGGAAAAGACGCTGGCCGTGCTCTGCGCGCCCCGCAGGGCGGTATAATCCGAGGTGGAGACGATGACAGCCCGGTCTGCCGCGGCGGCAAAGGAAAGCACATCGCTGCCCAGCCCCGCGGCGCAGTCCACCAGCGTAAAGGTAAAATGGGCCCGGGCCCGCTGCAGCAGCGCTGTAATATCCTTTGGCGCATAGATCTCGCCCACGCCAGGCTGGCCCGGCGCCGTCAGCACCCGCAGGCTGCTCACCTCCGGATGGGGCACGGCCGCCTCCTTCAGGCCGGCGTTGCCCCGGATCACATCGCCATAGGAAAACAGCAGGCTGTCGCTCATACCAAGCACCAGATCCAGACTGCGCAGCCCGGAATCTGCATCGATGAGCAGGACCTTTTCGCCCAGGGCGCACAGGGAGACGGCAACATTGGCGCAGAAGGAGGTCTTCCCCGTCCCGCCCTTGCCGGAGGCCACCGCAATGACACAGCCCATAGCGCCCGTCCTTTCGCTGAATATTTTACCAATAATATAGTATAAACGCTTTTTTGAAAAATCTCAAGAGTCAAAATGCAGAATCTTTTTGGAGTTATACAGTCTAATTGACGGATTCTCCTTCGCGCTCCGCAGAAGAAAGGCCCAAGCCAAAATATTCATCGTAAATGGCAATGGCAACGGGAGCCAGGCTGCCGCCGGAGGATGCATATTCTCCCACCACGCAAACGGCGATCTCCGGCTCATCATAGGGGGCGAAGGAAACGAACACGCCGGTGGCGCTATGGTTCACCATCTGTGCGGAGCCGGTCTTGCCGCCGACGCTGATGGGGAAATCCCGGAAATAGGAGCTGGCGGTGCCGTCTTCGGTAACGACGCCCTTCATTCCCTGCTTGATGGCCTCCAGCGAGGCATCGGAGATGTCCACGGTGTTCAAAACGGTGGGCTGAATCTCCAGCAGCGTTTTGGTGTTGGTGTAATCCGTGATCTTTTTCAGCAGATGGGGCCGGTAGCGTGTGCCGCCGTTGACCAGCGTTGCCACATAGTTGGCCAGCTGCAGAGGGGAAAACAGATGATCCCCCTGTCCGATGGCCGCCATGAGCACATCGGCGGGATACCATGGCGCACCGCCCCGGGCCTCCCGCTCCTCCGGCCCGGCCAGAATGCCGGCGTTCTCCTCGATCTCGATGCCGGTGCGCTGCCCCAGACCCAGCTGCGAGGCATAGCGTTCCAGCCGCTCGATGCCCAGCTGATAGCCCATCTCATAAAAGAAATAGTTGCAGGAATATTTCAGCGCCTCGCTCACATTGATGGTGCCGTGGGTGCGGCCGTGCTGCCGGTAGATCCAGCACTTGGGCTGATAATCGCTGTAGCGCTCATAGCGGCCCTTGTCGGTGATCTTGGTGCGGGGCGTGATGATGCCCTCCTCCAGCGAAGCCAACGCGGTGGCCATCTTGAAGGTGGAGCCGGGAGAATAGGTGCCCTGTGCCGCCCGGTTCCAGAAGGGGCGCAGGGGATCGGTGGCATTCTGCGAGTAGTCCGCCTGAAAGGTGGCCAGACTGTAGGTGGGCCAGCTTGCCATGGCAAGCACCTCGCCGGTGTCCACCTGAAGCACCACCACCGCGCCTCCCTCCACATCGGCGCCGTCCTTGTTCTTGGACTGCGCACCCTTTTCCTTAATGGAGGCCAGCGTCTCCGCCAGCGCAGTCTCCGCCCGCTGCTGCAGATCGGAGCGGATGGTGAGATAGCAATCGTTGCCCGGCTGGGTCTCCTCCACCATATATTCCGTCACCACCTGGCCGGTCCTGCGGTCCACCTCCACGGCCCGGACGCCGTCCTCCCCCCGCAGATAGGTCTCCAGCGCCTTCTCCATGCCGTTTTTGCCCAGCACATCGTTCAGGCTGTAATCCTTCTCCTTCAGCGCTTCATATTCCTCCCGGTCAATGGAGCCGATCCGCCCCAGCACATGGGTCGCCAGCGTGGTGGGATATTTGCGGCTGTCCACCACCTGAACCTCCACGCCCGGCAGCTCGCCGGCATATTCCGCCAGCTCCGCCACCACGGAGATCTCCACGCTGGGCGCCAGCGTCAGCGGCGTATTATAGGCGGAAAACTGGCAGTCGTCCAGATAATAGCGCAGGCCGATGAGATGGCGGCGCTCCTCCAGCGGCAGGTTAGGGTCCAGCGCATAGTATTCGCAGAGAAGATTGAGCAGCCGACCGGCGTTCACCGTCTCCGGCGTGCCCCATTCCCGCGCCTCCATAAAGGCGGCCAGCTTTTTGCCCGCGCCGCTTTCCAGAGAATCGTAGGTGTAGCGGGTGGGCCAGTCGGTGGTCAGAGGCAGCACATCGTTGCAGGGGATGCTCGCTGCAGAGAGCAGCGTCCAGAGCTTCTGCAAAACTTCGTTCTGCTGCTCCTTATCCCAATTATAATAATCCACCTGAACGGAAAAGCCCAGCGCGTTGCCCGCAAGAACATTGCCGTCCGCATCCAGGATCTCGCCCCGGGAGGCAGGCTCGGTATATTTTCGGATGATGTTGGCGTTGACCTCCTGAGAAATCTCGCCGCCCTCCACCAGCTGCAGCTGGATCAGGCGGTAGGTGATGCCGCTCAGCAGCAGCATCAGCAAAACGCACATGGCCAGAATACGGCGGGAACGGGTGCTCATAGGGTCTCCTCCGTAAAGCGCCGGTGGATCCGCCGGACCGCCAGCCAGACCGCCGCTCCCAGCGGCAGCGACAAAAGCAGCTCGCCGCAGAATTGGCGCAGAGCATAGCCGGGGCCGGCGCGATAGATCAGCAGATAAACAAAAACATAGCGGAACACCGCCTGGATCCCCAGGCAAAGCAGCCCTCCGGCGAGGGCCGAGGGGATCACCGGACGAAGATATTCCGCGCCGAACAGGCCAAACAGCACGCCAAACAGCGCCAGATACAGCGCCTGCAGCCCCTCCAGCCCGGTGCTGTTCAGCGTCAGCAGCATACCGCAGACAAAGCCGAAGCTGCCGCCGGCATAGGGCCCCTCCACCAGCGCCACCGCCGCCAAAAAAAAGGGCAGCGCATTGGGCGAAGCGCCCCAGAGAAAAAGCGCCGTCCCCCGGGAGGACTGCAGCAGAAACACGCCCAGCAAAAGCAGGGCGTAGCCGCCGTATTTCAACAAGGCATAACGCTGGGAACGGGATTGCAGCATGGTTCAGCTCTCCACATCAAAATCTTTAATGACAAACACTGTGCTCAGGGAATCCAGCGCCACCGCCGGCTCCAGCGCGGCATAGCTGCACACGCCGTGGCGCTCCGGCTGGACGGAGCGGACCGTCCCGATGATCAGCTCCGGCGGATAGGCTCCGCCGCTGGTGATGATCCGGTCGCCAGGGACCAGATCCGCATCGTTTTCCAGATAGGCCACCTTCAGCGACCCCTCCGCCGCCAGCTCAAAGCTTCCCTCCGTGACCACCACCTCCCGGGTACGGGAGACCATGGCCGCAGCGGTAAAATCTGCATTGATGACGGTGGTGACGGTGCAGTAATTCGACCCCACCTCAGAGACAAAGCCCACCAGCCCGTCTCCGGTGATCACCGGATCGCCCTCTTCGATGCCCGCCAGGCTGCCCCGGCTGAGGGTAAGAGCGCTCTGAAAGCCGCTGCCCGCCACGGAGACCACGGCGCAAAGCTCCAGCTCATAATCCGCGTGGCGTTTTTTGATGCCAGCCGCCTCCCGCAGGGCCGTATTCTGGTCCACGGAGGCGTAATAACGGTCCTCCAGCGCCTGATATTGCCGGAGCTGCTCCTTCAGATCTTCGTTTTCCGCCACCAGCGCGTCGTAGCGGTAAAAATAGCCAAACAGATCGCCGAACCAGTCCGCCGCCCGGGAAAGCCCGTTCTGCAGCGGCGTCACCACCGCGCCGGTGATGTTGGACAGAAACGACGGCTTTCCGGTGACGCCGGACCAGAGCATCAGCGCCAGACAGACCGCCACCAGCAGCGCAGTGAACCAAAACAGCTTGGAGCGCAGCAGCTTCATGCCCGGCCCCCCTCCTTCAGCGGCACGCCCAGCTCCCGCAGCAGCCGGAACAGCGGCGCCACGGGCAGACCCACCACATTGCAATAATCTCCCCGGATCTCCCGCACCAGCAGCGCGCCCCTGCCCTGAATGGCGTAGGCGCCGGCCTTGTCCATGGGCTCGCCGGAGGCCACATATTCGGCGATCTCCGTCTCCGTCAGGTCATAAAAGCGGACCTCCGTTTTACAGGTGAAGGAATGCAGCCGGCCCTGATAGACCACGGCCACGCCGGTGCAGACGGTATTTTCCCGCCCGGAGAGCCGGCGCAGCATGGCGGCGGCATCTTCGGCGGAGACGGGCTTTTCCAGAATATCCCCGTCCAGATAGACCACCGTATCCGCCGCCACGATGGCGTCTGCCGGGCCGGGGGCCTGCTCGTGCAGGGCCGCCTCCGCCTTGCGGCAGGCCAAAAGGCGCACATGCTCCGCCGGATCGGCGCAGCAGAGCGTCTCGTCGCAGCCGGTGGGCCGGACGACAAAATCATCGGTGATCTGAGAAAGCAGCGCCCTGCGCCGGGGCGACTGAGAAGCGAGAATGAGCATAGGCTCCCCTTTCTGCCGCGGTCAGCGGCGGCCGGTGCTGCCGAAGCCGCCGGTCCCCCGGGCGGTCTCCTCCAGCGCGTCTTTTTCCACAAGCGACACGCAGGGCGCCGGCAGCAGCACCAGCTGGGCGATGCGGTCGCCGTCGCGCACGGTGAAGGCCGCATCGGAATGATTGATCAGGGCCACCTTGACCTCGCCCCGGTAGTCCGGGTCGATGAGGCCCACGCCGTTGGAAAGATTGACGCCGTATTTGACGCCCATGCTGGACCGGGCCAGCACAAAGCCGCCCCATCCCCGGGGAACGGCCATGGTCAGTCCCGTGGGGACCAGTGCCCGTCCTCCGGCGGGGATCACAAGCTCACCCTCCGGCAGAAAGGCCGCCAGATCCACGCCGGCAGCGTCCTCCGTCTGCCGGGCAGGCAGGGAAGGCTTTTTTCCGCAGCGCTCCAGCCGGCAGACCGGCAGCGCCAGCGCTTCCAAACATTCCGGTATCATAATACACCTCGGTAATAAAGTCCTCTTGTGGCCCGGGCAGGCATGGGCCCGTCGCCGGTCTGATACGCCCGGATGACCGCCTCGATCTCCCGGGGCGTCTCGGTGGTGAAGCTCAGCCGCAGCCACCGCAGGCCCAGCCCGGATAGCTCCTCCTTCTTGTCCGCCAGCCAGAGGGTCTCCGCGTTGTAAAGCGTGGCGCGTCCGTGGCTCTCCGGCAGGATCGGGAAGGCGCGGCCTGTCTTGTCCATCAGCGCCGCCTTGCCGGGCTTGCCCTGCCGGTCCGGCGGGAGGATGGTGTTTTCCGTGATCATCAGGGGCAGGCGGCCATAGGCCAGCAGCTGGCAGTCCATGCCCAGGCTCATATCCCGGATCTGGGCCAGATTCATTTCAAAGGAAAGCGTGCAGGAGGAAAGCCCCAGCCGGGAAAGCTCCCGCACAGACTGGGAGTTCATGATGTTCAGGCCAAAATCCCCGTGCAGCGCCATGTTCAGCCGGTGCACGATGGGGATCTGCCCCAGATTGCTGCACACCAGATCGGAAACGCCCGCCGCCCGGACCTGCCGCAGCTGCGCCAGCGTCTCCGCCCACTGTCCGTCAAAAATGATCCGGTCCGGCACGGCGGCAAAGCGCAGGCCCTGCTCCGTCAGCGCACGGACCAGCTGGGCGTTTTCCGCCAGCTCCCGCAGGGGCAGCCAGAGCATCTCCGCCCCGGCCCGCAGGATGGGGGAGGTGAGCTGGTCCACGGAAAGGAAGGAGAAAATATAGCCCGGGGGCTGCTGCCGCTGCAGCCGCTGGACGCCGGGCTGCCACGGACCCTGCCGGCGCTGGGGCGGCTTTTTCCGCTGCAGGGCAAGGCCCTCCAGACATTGCCGGCGCATGGCGTTGATGGCGGCGGCAGAGGCCCGCAGGCCCTCCTCCAGGTCGACATCCACCGTTTCGGGGAAAAAAACAGTCCCGCCGGTCTTGCTCAGAGCGGAGCGCACCTCCTCCTCCGTGGTGGCCCGCCGCAGGGCAGGCTCCGCAGGAATACCCACCGTCTCATACCGGTGTCCGTCCCGATCCTCCGCCAGAAGAACCATGGGCTGCTCCGCATGGGCGGAAAACCGCAGCTCCACCGGGACCGTGGGCGGCTCCGGCTGGGATTGATAGATGGTCTGCGCCTGCTTATAAAGCTCCCGGGTCTCCCGGCCGTTTTCCTCTTGCCGGGTGCCGAACATCTCCGGGCCCTTGTGCCCGGTAAAATAGCCGTCCGTAAAGCCCTCCCGGGAAAAAACCGCCTGCAGCCGGGAAAGCTCCTCCGCCGTGGGCGCGCGGCGCTCCGTCAGTGCCCTTTTATAAATGCTGGTGACCAGCGCGGTATATTCCGGCCGCTTCATGCGGCCCTCGATCTTCAAAGTGTGGACGCCGGCCTGCTCCAGCTGGGAAAGATGCTCCGCCAGCGAAAGATCCTTCAGACTCAGCGGATGCTCCATGCCCTCGCCGGGAAGGCTGTAGGACATCCGGCAGGGCTGGGCGCACAGGCCCCGGTTGCCTGACCTTCCGCCGATAGCTGCGGAAAGATAGCATTGACCGGAATAGCACATACAAAGCGCCCCATGGACGAAGACCTCGATCTCCACCGGGCTGTTTTTACAAATAAAGGCAATCTCCTCCAGCGGCAGCTCCCGGGAAAGCACCACCCGGGAAAAGCCCAGCCTGTGTGCCTGCAAAACGCCGCCGATATTGTGGATGGTCATCTGGGTAGAGGCATGGATGGGCAGGTCCGGTGCCAATGCACGGATCATCCGGGCCATACCCAGATCCTGCACGATCAGAGCATCGGCTCCCAGCCGGTTCAGCTGCAGGATCAGCTCCCTTGCCCGGGAAAGCTCCCGGTCCGTGACCAGCGTGTTGACGGTGACATAGGTTCGCACGCCCCGCAGGCGGCAATACCGCAGGGCCTCCGCCAGATCGTCGCCCTCCAGATTTTTGGCGTTGCGGCGGGCGTTGAAGTCGCCTGTTCCAAAATAAACGGCGTCTGCTCCTCCGCGGACGGCGGCGATCACGCCCTCCAGCGAGCCGGCAGGGCTCATCAGTTCCATAGGCATGAGCGGTCTCCTCTCAGCGCTTGGCTTCCTTGAGCTCTTTGTTCAGCCGTGCCACCTCCGCCCGCAGCCGGGCGCATTCCTCCGCATAGTCCTTGATCTGCACCCGCAGCCCGTCAGCGGAGTCCTGGGCCTTGTAATACTTGTCCGAAAGGTTCATGGCAGCCAGCACGGCGGAGGTCATGGCGGAGAAAGGCGTGGAGGCCTTGATCTCCCGGATGGTCTGGTCCACCAGTGCGGCATTTTTGCGAATATATTCCTCAGGATCCTCCGAGACCACGGTATAATCAAAATCGTCGATGTTCACGATCACGCGGTTCAGCATATTCCAATCCCCCTGTATCAGTTTTTCTGTTTATAGTTATTTCCATTATACACGGACAAAACGGGAATGAAAAGGTGCTGCAGCAAAAGAATTTCTAAAGTTTCTATGACAGCGGCCCTGCAGCTTTTTCAAAACACTATGCAGCCAGCATATTGTTTTTTTCAAAAATAAGTGTATGTTTAAGGTAGCTTATAAGGATGAGGAGGGGTCACCATGAAAAAAGCAATCTCTTTGCTTTTAACCGTCACTCTGCTTTTTTCCCTGGCAACGCCGATTTTCGCCGGTCACGCCGAAAATGCAGAACCCGCGCAGACCGCAAAAAATGTTCTGACTGAGCCATTTGACCTGGCTCAGGAAGACAGCTTTGATCCGGAAGAGTTCCCCTATGCGTCGGACAATGTTCTGGTCAAGCTGTCGCCGGACAGCGGAGACGCAGTCACGCCCGCGCTGGCCCAGTGCGGCGTGGCTCGGCTGGAGCATCTGTTTGACACCGACGAAGGCCGCTGGTTCACCGCGCACCTGGAAAGCGGCGTGCTGCCGCCCCAGGCGCTGGAAGCGCTGCGCCAACTGGACCAGATGGTGACGGCGGAGTACAATTACATCTACCAGACCGAGGGGCAGTATGAAGAGACCCAACTGGATTCTGCTGTCAACGAGCAGTTCAAGCTCTTTCAGAACCCCAGGATCGAAAGCCAATGGAACCTGCTGAACTGCGGGGTGCAGCAGTCTTGGGCCTGGCTGCTGGCTCACGGAGAAAACCCCGGCGGCAAATCCGATGTGGTGGTGGCCGTCATCGACACCGGTGTGGATGATACCCACGAGGACCTGCGGGACAATATGTGGGTCAATGAAAAGGAGATCCCCGGGAACGGCATCGATGACGACGGCAACGGCTATGTTGACGATGTCTATGGTGTGGACATCGTGGCGGGCCGCGGCAGCGGCAGCGACGACCACGGTCACGGCACCCATGTGGCCGGCGTCATCGCCGCGGACAACAATTTTAAGGGCATCATCGGCGTGGCTTTCAACACCAGGATCATGTCTGTCAAGGCCGGCATGTCCAGCGGATATTTCCACCAGGACGCCATCGCAAAGGCGATCCTCTATGCCTATAACAATGGCGCGGATGTGATCAACATGTCCTTTGGCGGCTCGGCCTGTTCCATCGCGGTGCAGGACGCGCTGGAAAAGGCCTATACCCGCTGCGTCCTGGTGGCCAGCGCGGGGAATGATGGGCTGCCCAACGGAGCGGTACCCAGTTATCCCGCCGCGCTGCCCTATGTTCTGGGCGTCATGAGCGTGGACCGCAGCGGCGTGGAGTCCAGTTTCACGAACTACGACAGCATCGCCTACAACAATGTGGAATATGAGCTCTATGCCCCCGGTGAAAACATCGTTTCCACCATCCCCGGCGACCGCTATGCCACCTGGAGCGGGACCTCCATGGCCGCGCCTCTGGTCTCCGGCATGGCGGCGCTGCTGCGAGGGTATTACAGCGACCCGGGGAAATATCCCACCAAATTTATCTATGGGCAGCTGGCCGCCACTTCGGAAAAGCACGCTCAGTGCTATGACCCGACGCCGTCCGGACACGGCTCGCACAACCTCCCGGCCATCGTCAATCTCTACGAGGCCTTCACCAGGCTCCCCCAGCCGGAGATCAGTCTTTCGGACTACATGGTCTTTGACCTGTCCAAATACAGCGAGGCCAACAACGGCGATGGCGTTATCGACGCGGGAGAGACCGTCGCCCTGGGCTTCACCCTGCGCAACCGCTGGGGCATGAGCCGGGACACCATGGTGACGGTGGACACCTACAGCGAGGCCGGTCTCCCCTGCAATTATGTGCAGTTTTCTGCCGATGGTGAGACCTGGGGCGAAAGCGCCGTCATGAATTATGGCAGCGTGGGGACCTATTCCACCCAGGACTGCGGCAAAATCCAGGATGGCGAGTTCATTCTGGATTGGGAGCACCCCTTCCTGATGCGGGTGACCAAGGACTGCCCCAATGATTACATCCTCAAGGTCAATGTCCGCATCTCGGCGAAAAATGGGCTGAATGAAAAGGACGACGCCGATTACACCAGCTTTAGCGCCATCACGCTGGATGTGCGCCGGGGCGTCATCCTGCCGGATGTCATCGACCACGACATGACCCTCACCCGGGAAAATTATTACATCATCCCCAACGCCACGGAGATCAAGCCCGGCGTCACCGTGACGGTGGAGGCCGGGACCCAGATCCAGTTCTGGTCCGACGATCCCCACGACGCCTATGCCGATACGGCCATCACCTACCTCAATGTCCGCGGCACGCTCCTGTGTGAGGGCACGGAGGAGGACCATGTGCGTCTCTTCCCCAGCGAACTCATGAGCAACTACCGCGTAGAGATCTATGAATCCGGTAAAGGCTATGTCAGCCTGCGCTATACGGATGTGGTGAACGGGTATTTTTCCAGCAACGACAATCCGTATAGTACTTATCGCAGCATCTCCGCGGCTTACGGATGCGAATTTCGCAGGAATTATAATGATCGGCAAGTCTATTATCGCTATCTGGACGGCGGAACGGTGCGCACAAGTTATGGCTCTCTGACTTTTCGCATCACAACGGCAGAATGCTGCGCATTCTATAAGTTAGGGGACACTTATTTTTCCGACCGCAGCTACGGCAACTACGAAAGCTGTATCTTCGTAGATTGTGGAATCCAATTTGCGGGCCGCTATGAAGACTGCGTTTTCTACGGCAACAACAACCGGGACAAGAGTGGAGATACCGTCACTAGCAGCTACAAGGCAAGCAGCGGAAACTCCTATCTTTCAGTGCAGCAGGTCCGCTATGACCCGGACACCGGGACCACCAGGGTTCGTGTTTATGGGGTGTCCGAACCTGTTCTGCGCCGATTCGCCGAATCGTTGGGCGGTGCGCTTGCGCTGATTGATAATTTTTATTATGATATTATTCTTCCCTGCGCCGAGATCACAGATATTTTGGTGGAGCAGGACGAGCTGACCCTGGACACCGGGATGACCTATGGGCTGCAGCCCACGGTCCAGCCCAGCGAGACGGCCAACGCGCTGCAGCTGTGCTATGAATCCCTCAACCCGGAGATCGCCCAGGTCAGCGCCGAGGGGCGGATTCAGCCTCTGGCCCAGGGAGACGCTGTTATCCGCATCTCCTCTCCCGACGGGTCGGTTTGGCGGGACGTCACCGTCCATGTGGTGGACCTGGTGGACATCACGGCCATCGTCCCGACCCAAACCGCGCTCCGGATGAATGTTGGGACCCGGCAGAAACTGACCTGCCGGCTGGAGCCGGCAAACACCACCCGGACCGGCATCTCCTTCTCTTCCGATGACGAGGATGTGGTGACCGTGGACTCCCGCGGGATGCTCACCGCCGTGGCCCCCGGTGCCGCCACCGTGACAGTGGCATCGGAAACGGCGCCGGAGGTCTTCGCCCAGGTGGAGGTGGAGGTCGTGTGCCCGGTCACGGATATCCGCTTTGCGGAAAACATCTATTTTACGGCCCTGGGCGCGGAAGAGGATGACCTGGGCCTGGTCATTGAACCGGCCAACGCCACCGACCAGACGGTGATCTGGGAATCCTCCAACCCGGAGATCTGCTATGTGGATGAGACCGGCACACTGATCAAGGAAAAAACCGGCAGCGCCACCCTCCGCGCCACGGCCCACGGGACGGATCTATATGCGGAAATCACCGTCTGCGTCACGGAAGGGGAATCCAGGTCTCGGGTGGTGGATATATTCAAAAACCATTCTAATTATTATTGCATTTTAGATGACGGGAGTCTGTGGCGCTGGGGTGACAAATTGATCGTTCCGGAGCAGCTGCCCGTTGAAGATGCGAGGGGTGTGGCAGTGTGGAATGATCTTTTTGTCCTCCACTCGGACGGGGCGTTGGATTGTTATTCTAGTCAGGGCGCAGTTAAGCAAACAGCTTTTTTGACGGATGTCGCGGAAGTTGTTGGGTACTATAATGATTACAATTGTGCACTAAAGGCCGATGGGAGCGTTTGGACATGGAGATACATGAACGCGCCTCGACAAATTCTCGGTGTTTCCCAAGTGACGAAGATTGTTTCCAGCTATGAGGGTGTGGCCATGCTCACCCAGTCGGGCGAGGTCTATTATGCCGACTATGATACCGACCCAATGCTGGTCTGCAGCGACGCAGTGGGACTTGAAAAAAATCATGATTCCAGCAATTATACCGTCGAATTCGAGGATTCTTATGCAGTTTACAACAGGACCAGTTGTCGGAAAACTGTGGCAAAGACAGCGGAGCATGAGTTGGTGAACGATTACCGGAGCTTCTACTTGGAAGATGGCATCGTCTACGGCAAGGGCAGAAACAACTATGGTGCCTTGGGTCTGGGAGCTGATGTCGATTCCGTTTCGGAATACACCGCCCTCCCGGGCATCGAAAATGCGGAATCCATCTTCATGTTTGATGACAACACCTTTATCCAGACCGCGGACGGGAAACTCTACGGCATGGGTCGGAATAATCAGCGCCAGCTGGCCGACCTCTCCACCGAGGACCGCTACACCCCCGTGCGGGTGCTGCTGGGTCTGCAGCCCAACGAAGAGCCCTTTGCCCTGACGGGCACCAACACGGGCGCAGGCGATGTGCTGACTGAACAGGAGCTGGTGCTGGATTTCAACGAATATCTGATCCGGGGGAGCAATTTCCGGTCCATCACTCTCCGGGATGGGGACGGGAACAGCGTTTCCCTGGGGAAGGCGGAGCTCCGGCTGGACAAGCTGACCGTCACCGCCGCCCTGGGCTTTGAAGAAGGGGTGGAATATACCCTGACGATCCCCCAAAACGCCCTGGTGACCAAGTTTGGCGACGGAAACGGCGCGATCACCGTCACCTTCACCTTCTCGGCGCAGGAGGAGCTGCCGCTGACCTATACGGCGCAGTCCCTGCTGCTGCAGACCCAGAGCACGCTGCCCTCCGGCGCTGTCACCGATGACGATGCCGTGGCCGCGCGCACCTGGACCGCGGAAAAGATCCTGGCCCGCTGGGATGATTTCTGCGCCCAGGGCTATAACACCACCTTCTGGCACAATGCCATCCTCAACCGCTTTACCGAGACCGATGTGGAAAAATGGCTGCGCATCCAGGCTCCGGACGGGAACTCCGATACCGTCATCGGCCTCGGCGGCAACTATTGGGGCACAGACGGCATGAGCGAAAGCGCCAAAAAAGCGGCGATCGACAAGCAGATCATCGACAACCGCGATTTCAAAACGCTGGCGCGCATCAACGAGGGGACGATTTTGGAGACCATTCCCGAGGATGTCTGGCCCTGCGTGGCCGGCGTCAGTCTGACGGACAAAAGCGGCAAACCTGTCTCAGTGGTCGCCAACGAGGAGGTGACTTTCACCGTCCGCTTCAACCGGGATATGGACACGGACATCCCGCTGGAGGTGCGCTTCGGCAGCGCCTATCCCTATGCCGACTATGAGGTCCCGGGAGCCTACACCGATGCCCGCACCTGGCAGGGGACCACCACTCTGCGCACCATCATCGAAAACGGCTATCAGTTCTGGTCCATCGGAAACGGCCGCTCGGCCGCGGCGGAGGACGGCAGCCACCTCAAGCTCTATCAGGATTGGGGCCGCTTCTCCTTCCGGATCGACACCAGTTCCGCCCAAGCGATGATCATGCAGGGTGCTGCGGAGGCCGACGGCGTCCATCTGACCTGGACCCAGGACGATTACGGCACGCTGGCCGGCTACAATGTTTATCGGGCCGACAGCGAAAACGGCGAGACCCGCAAACTGAACAGCTCCGTCATCCTTCCGGAGGAGGATCCCACGGCCGAGGGCCGCACCCTGGGCGCCTTCGTCGATTCGGATGTGGAAGGCGGGAAACGGTATTACTACAGCTTCACCGTGGTCCCCACCGATGTGGGCGCGGCGGAGTCTCAGCCCTCCGGCCGGGTGAGCGTAGTGGCGAAGGATGTGGAAGCGCCCCAGGTGGTGCATACGCCGGTCTTCTCTGCCGTCACCGGCAAAAAGCTGGAGATCAGCGCCCTGGTCACCGACAATGTGGCCGTCACCGGCGTGACGCTGCATTACCGCACCGTTGGGGCAGCGAGCTGGAACACGCTAGAGATGGCCTCCAGCAACGACAAGTATTTTGCCTATCTCCCGGCAGATGCCGTCACTCTGGCGGGGCTGGAATATTATATCGCGGCGACCGACGGCGTCAGCACGACCTATGCCGGCGGGCGGGATGAGACCCGGCCCTATGTCATCACCGTGCAGCAGGGCGCGGATGTGGATTCTCTGGGCGATCTGGACGGCGACGGACTGATCACCCTCAAGGATGCGCTGCAGATGCTGCGGATCGCCGTGAGTCTGGATACGCCCACAGCAGAACAGACTGCGCGGGGGGATATCAATGGAAATGGCATGATTGATATTGCGGATGTGCTGCGGGTCATGCAGTATGTCAACGGAGAGATCTCCAGCGTTCGCACTGCCCCGAAAGCGTGATCTATGAAACAGATGATTCACCTGCATTTTCGGCGGATTTTTTCTCTACTGCTCTGCCTTGGGGCGCTGCTTTGTGCAGCGCCCAGGGCTGCGGCGGCCGCCGATGTAGTCTTGTCGCTTTCCGGCGGAACGGTATTTCAAGGCAGCAGCATCAATGTGGCCCTTCGCGTAGACAATGCATCCAACCTGGCGGCGCTGGAAGCTTATATTCGCTATGACAGTGAAAATTTAACCTTTTTAAGCAGTTCTAAGGCGTCCTTAGTCTCTGGAGAGGGCACATTGCTGCTTTGCAGCGAAGAAGCTCCCGGCTTGCTTCATCTGTCGCTAATCTGCAGCAGCGGGATTTCCAGTTCCGGCGTGCTGCTTCGGCTGACCTTTGAGGCGGCTGGAACAGCTGAATGCAAAACCTATCCGCTGGAGCTTCTGGTGGGTGATGCCCTGGACAAAAGCAGATATCCTCTGGAAATCAACGCCCGCTCCGGCAGTATCTCGATCCAAAAACCACAAGCCCCGGTCGTGCGGCTAACCCCCCGCTTGTCCGAAACGATGATTGATGTGGGTGCTACAATAACATTGTCGCTCAGCACCACAGATTCCAAAGACATGGCGGGTGGGACTATCCGTTTCCAGTATGATGAATGCCTGCTGTCTTTGCAGGACATTCAGCCCGCCGGAGCCTTGAAGGAGCTGAACGCGCTTTTTCAAGTCAACCGAGAAACGGAAGGGTATGTCTCTGTGACTTATCTTACAACAGATGCGCTCTCCTGCGGAACACTGATGACGCTGACCTTTGCCGCAAAAGAATCGGGTACGGCACAAATCAATTTCTCTGTACAAGAATTGATCGACACCCGCAGGAATTCGCTGGTAAGCAGCGGCGGTTTTGCACAGATACATATCCTCCGTCCTGCCGAGCCCAAGGAACAGCATTCCCTTGAGCTCCAACTTTCCGCGACGCATATCCGCGCCGGCGATGCATTTGATCTCGCAGCTGTCCTATCTGAAAACAGTGGTATCGCAGCGATGGTGTTGGATGTGTTCTATGACACAGATGTGTTGGAATATCTTAGCGGTACCGCGCCAACCGTCGGCAATGGGGTCTTTTTGATCAATAGTGAAACGCCGGGGACGGTACGCTTAGCTTATGCAGGAAGTGCGCTAACAGAAGCGTTCACCACGCTGGCACTGCGTTTCAAGGCCAAAGGCGATTGCCCCGCGGAAACCGTCGTTACGCCGATCATGGACAGTGCCATTTCCGCTCAGGAAACCCCGCTAACAGTAGAAGCCGTTCCAAAAACGATCTCCGTGCATATAGCCACGGTCCTTCCCGCCGTAGAACCCACTTGCGTGGAGCACGGGTTGACCGAAGGGTTGCAATGCTCCTGCGGACTGATCCTCAAGCCGCAAGCCGAGCGGGGCGCGCTTGGGCATGACCTCGTTTCTCACGCGGCCCAGCCCGCCGCCTGCACCCAGATCGGGTGGAACGAATACGACGCCTGCACTCGCTGCAGCTATTCCACTTATGTGGAAATTCCAGCGGTGGGACATCGGGCGGTCGATGATGACGCCGTCGCGCCTTCCTGCACGGTTCCGGGCTTGACCCGCGGCCAGCACTGTGCCGAGTGCGGGACCGTGCTGGTCAAACAGGTCGCCGTTCCGGCGGCAGGGCATCAAGAGGTCATAGATGAGGCCGTCGCACCTACCTGCACCAAAACCGGACTAACAGAAGGAAAGCACTGTGCAGTTTGCCGGAAGATCCTGGTCGCGCAGGCGGTAATCCCTGCCACCGGACCCATGGTTTCTGCGACGATTTCCACGGACGGAACGCTGCACTTTTTTGGCTCAGTTTCGGATGACGATATCTGCGAAGGGAAAATGTTGTTGGCCGTCTATGGCAGCGCCGGAAAAATGCTGGCTTTGCAGGATATCAGTTCCCAGTCTCCAAACCAAATCAACACCTTTGTCAAGTGCTGCCTTGGTGCCGTAAAACTGAAGCTGCTCTATCTGACAACAGAATGGATTCCTCTGGATGATCCAATAATTTTCGAGTTCAAATAGCAATTAGATTCTTTTCACCCGGCATATTGCGTATATTTCGCTCTACCTATTCCATTCTTTCCGTGTGCTTGCTTCCCTATATGGGCCAGTACCGCGGTTCAAGCCCTTCCCATACACGGCTATTTTTAACGATCGTATTCAGCGGCGCAGAGTATAACTGGAAATTCATTTACTGTCCAGTCATATTCTGCGCCGCTATAGTTTATAAAAAATCTTTTGCTTTGCCTGCGTTGCTATACGCTTTAAAAAGGCGGAAGCACAACGAAGATCGCAGATGCCCTCGGAGCCGACAATGCGATGACAAAGAAATGTAAGCGGTCTTGTGGCTATCGGTACACGGCCTGAAACGGGCCAAACAAATTAGCCTTTAGCAGCCTGCAGGTTCTTATCTCCCGCAAACCCCTGCGCACCATACAGCACCAGCGTATCGGTAATGCTGTTTTCCTTGGCGTATTCCACCACATCACCCTTGAAAAAGCGGAGGTCGATCACATGGACTTCCGCATAGTCCTCCACGGGGAATTGGGAAAAGGTGTTGCCGTAGGAGTCTTTAATAAGCAGGAGCTTGCCGCTCTTGCCGCTGCCCTCAATGACGGTCTGTGCCTGGTTGGAGTTCAGAAACACGGCGTATTGGTCGCTGCCGGACAGGTATTTCCGCTCGTAGATGCTGTCCGTCTCATACTGACCGTTGTTGTAGGACACCCTTCTATTTTTGTGCTTGTACCATGCGGTGATCTCCTCAGCGAGGACGGAGGGCAGCGGAACTTTATTCCAAGTTGTACCGTAGAAATCATCGCAGAGTACTTCCTGCGTCCATTCGCCCGCCGTAGGCTCAATACCGCGCCACGCACAATAGGCATAGTAGGCCCCAAGGCTCGTCCAATGATGGTCAGTACGGTAATAGATGCCCTCGCTGCTATGCGCCGCAAGTGCAGAGCGCACATCCGCCCAGTCAACGCCTGCATCGGTCAGCACCTGCAAGATGGCGGCGTATCGTAGGGTTACTGTACCCTTTGCAACAGAATTGTCATTATGTGCGCCCGTGCCGCAACAGAATTGTCATTATGTCAGCAGCACGCGGCTGACGCGCTCCAGCAGCTTCATGTGCTGCCGTCCGGTTTCCATCGTGTAGATGCGCGTGGTGTTCACGCTGGCGTGGCCGAGGATGTCCGCAAGCCGCAGAAGGTCCTTTTCCACGCTGTAAAAAACGCGGGCGAACAGATGCCGCAGAGAATGGGGAAAGACCTTGCGTGGGTCCACCCCCGCCCGCTCACACAGGGCTTTCATGCGCCGCCAGACCGTGCTGCGGTCCAGCGGCGTTTTGTTTTTCGAGAGGAACACGCTGCCGGTGGTGACGCTGGCCTTTTTCATATAGCCCAGCAGGAGCCTTCGCAGCGCGGCGGGAATGAGGATCACGCGGGTTTTCCCCTTGTTGCGGACGGCGGCGCGGCCCTCCCGCACCGCCTCGGCGGTGATGTGCCGCAGTTCGGAGACGCGGATGCCCGTGCCGCAAATGGTCTGCATGACAATGCCGATCTGCGCCCCGCCCGCGGCGCGGACAAGGCGGGCGTATTCCTCGCGGGAGAGCTCCCGTTCCTCGCTCCCGAACAGCGTCCGCTGGACGCGCAGGGGCTTCACGCGGCAGTCTGCGCGGCCGGAAAAGGACAGGTAGCTGTTGATCCCCGCCAGCATGGAGTTGACGCTGGCGGCCTCGTATCGCTCTGTCAGTCCTTCCTTGTAGCAGACAGTCAGCTCCTTGGTGGGCTTGCGCCCGTCCAGCCAGCACAGAAAGGCGCGGGCGTCGCGCAGGTATTTTTCTATCGTGGCGGGGCTTTTCTCGTTTTCGCGCAGGTGCTTTTCAAAGGCTTGCAGCTCGTTCATGGTGTCGTCCTCCGTATCGTTTTTCTTAGCTTGCTCACAGAGGTATTGTACGATACGGGGCAGAAACGCCCGCGCGATAAAAAATGCGCCCCACGGCGGGACGCATTTCAACATTGGTTTATCCGTTTGTTTTTTCAGAGCCTTGCGGAAAGACCTGCACGGTCAGCTTTTGGGGATGCAGAACAAGAACAGGTTTTTTCAACTCTTCCAGCGCATAGCGCAGCGCGCGATCCTCCGCCCGGTCAGCATTTGCGCTCAGATCGTGAACTGCCAGCACCATATCCGACCGCTCGATGATCCGCTGATAAGCTGAAAACTGAGCATCCGGCTGCTCATAGGGTGAGATACAGTCTATATCCGTGCAGCTTGCCAGCATCGCAAAATAGCGGTCACGGAGCTGCGGCGTCCATTTGGTCGCCTGCCCTTCGTGGGGCAGGACACAGATCAAACGAAGGGCCTGGTCATTCTCCCGCAGCGTGTTGACGATCTCTGCGGCGTACAGCCCCACACCATGATCGCAAGCCACCTGAAACTCTGTTATCCCGCATTGGTGCAGCTCCATGATGCGCTGTGCCAGCTCCAGCTTCATGCGGCGGCATTGAGTGTCCTCCTCGTCAAAGCCCCACGGAAAGCGCAGAGGATGCTGGCCAATGACTGCACAGCGATGAATCATCACGCCCACCTGCTTTCTCTCTCGGTTTCCGTCATCTGCTCTCTTATACTATACTATTGCTTACTAATTAAAGCAATAGCTTTCTGATATATACAGAAAAGAACAGCGGGAACCCGTATAATTTTCTTATCATCAGAAAGGCAGGACACTGTATGAGCAAAGAAGTATCCTTCAAGAATCGTGACCGATTCATACAGCTTGGGATCGCTATTGCCGCGCTTCGCAAAATGCGCGGCCTGTCACAGGAGAAGCTGGCGGAAAAGGCCGGTGTCAGCCGTTCTCTCATCAGCACGATTGAAGCGCCTAATCTGGCGCACAGCTTTTCACTGGATGTGTTCTATGATATTGCCGATGCCCTGGAGGTCGATCCTGCCGATCTTATCAACGCATCTGTATTCCCCGACAGGATATTGAAATCGAAATGAGCCAAAATGCGTCTCAAAATGAGACGCATTTTTCGACGCTTTACGCGCCAACAGCTGTATCTGCTTTACATATCGCATCAGTTGTTGGCATCTGCACCGGCGGTCGCTGTCACTTTAGGAAAAGAAAAAGCAGGCCCACACTACCGATACGGCAGTGTGGGCCTGAAACAATGTGTCTCGATTTGAGACGAATTTCGACAGCGCTTACAGAGCGATGGGATCTTCCACATCCTCCATGAACAGATCCATCAGGTCATGGTTGGCTCCAACATTGGTTACTTCAAAATGGTTGACGCAGTGCTGAAGCCACGGGAAGGTATCGCTCATATCCCGGATCAGATCGAAAATCTCCAAGTCTGTGGTTTTATATAGAGAATGATAGCCGGAATACTGCTCATGTGAGAAGCTGCGCCTGATCAAGAATTTCTGTATCTTCTCATAAGCGCCTTTGGGGCGGGATTTGGAATAGTGTTCTTCCAAATCCTTGATCCGTAAATCAAAATAAAGAGCCTTAAAGCGCTTGGCCTCTTTTCTCGCCATTACGCAGCACTCTCGCGGTGGGCATAATGATAGAGAACATCCTCCACGGTGAAGTCTGCTTCGTTTTCTCCGTCATCACTGTTGTACCAAAGCCACTTGATGAGATAGGCCATAAACCACTCCTTGTCCTTCAAGGTGGTGATAAGTCGGCCAAAGGTGCCATAATCACGCGCCATCCCGTTTCCATAGTAGCAGATCGTCCCGTCAGAAAGTGTCTCTCTGCGGAAATGATACTTGGCAAAGGATTTATCCAGTGCGGCATAAATGGACTCCGGGGCATACTTATGATCCGCTTGCATCTGTGCATCATTGAATTTGATTTCCAGCTTCAGCATGGTATCGCCTCCTGTCGCCTGAAAAATACCATCTTCTACACCCATAGTATATAGGATGGCTCTTTGATTTGCAATATATTTCTCCGTCGAAAAAAGTCAATGACCCGAAAAGCAGCCCGGCCTTGCAGCAACTGCAAAGCCGTCCGTTCCCGTGATGACCACATTGTTGTATCCGCTGGCGCAGTGGATCACCAGCAGGCTGCCGTCCTCGGCTCTGCCGCAGACGATGCCTGCATGGAAATTGTCCGGGTAGCGATGAAGGAAGCGGAAGGTGATGGATGGATGGATAGATTGATTTTTATAGCTGAAATCAGTTTGATTAGATTCAATATAATTACCGTCCGATTTTCCAAAGTCTGCACTTCTGAAAACCGGAAGTCTTGACTTCTGTTTTTCGGAAGCCTTGACTTCTGATTTTCCGACTTCTTGACTTCCGATTTTCGGAAGTCTGGGAAGCTCCTGCGGCGCAAGGGATTCAGCGGTTATCTGGCGTGTGGTGAAGCGCTTGACATAGATTTTTGCCGGCCTTCCTTGCCCTTGTTTCACGCGCTCGATCAGCCCACAGCCTTTGTCTGCGTCCAGTTCGGACAGCAGCTTGACAGCTTTTTCGTGGCCGCAGCTCAAGTCCTCCTGAATCTCATCCAGCGTGTAAAAAATATAGACCCGGCCAGCGTCATCATACCAGCCATTCCGGGCAGATAAGCCCATTCGGTCAAGCAGGAGGCCGTATAGCAGCTTTGCATCAGTGGATACTTTTTTGAAATGCTGCCCCGTGATAAGCTGGCGGGGGATGCGATAAAAAGAAAATTGGCTGCTCTCGTCTCCATAGTAATAGTCATATATCATGTTCTCCGCCATGTTTTTCCTCCTTACAGCCAGAAAAGAGCATGAAAAAAGGACACCATCTTTTTCAGATAGTGTCCTTTTTCGACCTGTCACTTTTGGCGTCTGTCAATAAAGTTAGTATTCTCAATGCTTTTAAGGGACTTCTTTATCGACACACTCCGAATGGCTTTCGGTGCTTCTGGAGCTGGAAACGTGACTTGAACACGCGACCTGCTGATTACGAATCAGCTGCTCTACCGACTGAGCTATTCCAGCAGAGGTCAAAACGGGCGGCGAATTTTTCCACCGCCCGTATAGTATAACTGATTCCGGGGAAAAAATCAAGTATTTTTCCGCGATTTCAGCGCTTTTCCTGCGGCGGCGTCATCAGGTCGCTGTTTTTCACATCGGTGATGAGCATATGTCCCGGCGCATGGGTGATGGCGAAGGGCGGACGCACCTGCATCACCACCGACTGTGGCGTCACGCCGCAGGGCCAGAACACGGGGATCTCCCCCGCCTTTACCGTGACGGCGTCGCCGAAATCCGGACGGAGAATATCCCGGACGCCAATGCGCTCCGGATGGCCGATCTGCACCGGGGCGCCATGGACGCGGGGCATCCGGGCCGTGATCTCCCGGGCCTGTTCCGCCTTCTCCGGCGTCATGGGGCGCATGCTCACCACCATTTTGCCGGAAAACGCCCCATAGGGCTCGCAGTCGATGGAGGTGCGGAACATGGGCACATTGCGCCCCTCCTCAATGTGCCGCACCGGCACGCCGGCCTGCAGCAGCGCGTCTTCAAAGGAAAAGCTGCAGCCGATGAGGAAGGCCACCAGATCCTCGTTCCAATACTCCTCCAGATCCAGGGGCTGATCTGTCAGCACGCCGTCCTTCCAGATCCGGTAGCGAGGAAAATCCCGGGCAAGATCCAGATCGCGCCCCAGCAGCTTCAGGCTGCGGCTGCCCCGCTCGCTTTCCTCCAGCACCGGGCAGGAAAAGGGATTTCGCCGGGCAAACTCCCGGAAGTCCGCCGCCAGCGCCGAGGGCAGCGCCAGCAGATTGCACTGGGCATAGCCTGCGCACATCCCTGCCGTGGGCCGCACCAGCGCGTCTGCCCGAAACAGCCGCCGGGCCTGCGCCGGCTCCATCCTTCCATAATCCGGCAGGCGCACTGCCTCCCGCAGGGCCCGCAGGACTGCAAGATTTTCCTCCTGCGAAAGATGATCCACCGTCAGCTCCGCCTGCCCCGTGACGCCGTCTACGCAGCCCTGCGCCACGATGGCCCGCAGCAGCGCCCATTCCTGCTGCTCTGTGGGCATGAGATCCCGCCCGGTGAGCGCGGTGAGCACCGCCCGGATGCCCCAGCCCCACCAGTTGGACACGCCGGAGGTCAGCGTGAAATCCGCCTTTGCCTCGGCGCAGATCAGGTCGCCCCGCTCCACCTGCCGCTCGATCTGGCTGCGCAGCGCGCCCATGCCAAGCTCGTTGCCGCCGTCGCCGATGCCGATCTTTACCGCGTTTTCCGCCTGCATCAGCAGGTCGGTGTCGGAAAGCAGCTCGTCGATCCATTCTCCCCGGAAATTATGGTAATGGCCGTCCCGGCCCTTGCCGGGGCGCTCGATGGCGATAATATGTGTTGGCCGGCGCTGCTTCAGCAGACGGTAGCAAAAGGCCGGGCCGCCCCGCCGGGGCACGCACAGCACCTCCGCGCCGGGCGCATATTGCTCGCAGGCGGTCAGCAGCGCGGCGCAGGAGGGCTCGTCGGTGAGCACGGTGACCTTTTTGTCCAGACTGCAGAGCACCGCCGCCAGATCGCAGGCGCCCACCGGGCCGTCCGTCTCCCCCGCGCCGCCGGCCTTCTGCACCGGGAAGCCCGAAAGGATGAACACCTCGCCCGCCTCCAGCAGGCTCCGTCCAAGGGCGGCCAGATCAGGCCGGGGCACATCCCGAGTCAGGCCCCGGTTGCCCGGATCTGCCTCCATGACCTTCCAGATCCGCTCAAACACTGCTTCCATACGCTCCGTCCTCCGCTTTTCTACAGCTTTCGTATCTTTTCGCAGTATAGCACAGTCCGCCGCAAAAAGGAAGCCCCGGCAGCGCCTGACCGTTGATAAACCCGGGCTTTCGTGGTAAAATAAAGCGAAAGATCCATCCGAAAGGAGCGGTTTTATGAAAAAAAGAGCGGTTTTTTCCCTGTTTTTGGCCCTGATGCTGGTTTTGGCGCTGCTTTCCTCCTGCGGAAGCAAGCCCACGCCCGGCGACACGGCGGAAGGCCCCGCCCAGCCCAGCCCGACGCCGGAGACCCCGCCGGAGACGCCGGAGGCCCCGGAAGCCCCCGGCCCCAAGCCCACCGATCCTGCGGAGGGCGCCCTTTCTGCCCCGCCGGCGCTGACGCTGCAGGCAGACGGCGGCACGGTCACTGCGCTGCTCCAGCCGGACCGCTGGAGCTATGCCACCGCCGGCGGAAGCACCGCCGGGACAGATCTTCTCTCCGCAGAAACCACCGCCATCCCGCTGGAGGACATCCCGCAGCTGCCCACCCGGCAGGAAACGCTGGCGCTGGACTTTGCCGTCCCGCCGGACACGCTCACCGTCCGCAGCTGGGACGAGGCCGGCTGGGGCATCCTCCCCTCCGATCCCATGGAGGGCTCCGTTCAGGGGACGCTGCTGACGCTGGACTACTCGGCCTTTGAAAAGCGCATTTACGAGCTGACCGCCCTCTGGCAGCAGCCCCTTTATTCCGGCGCGGCGCGCTATCTTTTCCGCTGCACGCCGGAGCTTTCCTTTGCCATCGGCGGCGGCACGGAGATCGCGCTGGACGGGCTGACCTTTGTGGACGATCCCCAGGTCTATCCCCTCATCGTGGAATGCGGCAAGGCGGTGCTTTGTCCCCTGTATCCCGGCAGCACAGGCGACACGGTCCTGGCGGCGCTGCCGCCGGAAAGCGACGAAGCGGAGCCGGAGCAAGCGCTGGCGCATTTCGTCATCAACGGCATGGACTACGCCCCGGCCCTTACCGAAGCAGGCGTCTATTTTGAGCATCCGGACCCGGCCTACGCCATCACGGATCTGGACGAGACCGACGGCTATCTGGAGATCGCCCTTCAGGAATGGGGTCCCAGCGACGACTACGCCACCACCTTCTTCCGCTTTGACGGCACGACGCTCCGCTGCATCGGCAAGCTGGAGGGACTGATCTTCAGCCCCGTGCTGGACTGGTCAGACATGGAATTCTCCGGCAGCGGTACGGTGAAGAGCTATTTCCGTCTCAGCGTTTTGCAGACCTGGTTTGCCGACGCGGAATATGCGCTGAACAGCCGGGGCTGGCTGGTGCGGCAGCCCCAGACGGAATATGCCGCCACGCAGGAGTTTCCCGTAACGGTGCTGCAGCCGATATTCCTCTGGTCCGGCGCAGACAAGGACGCCGGCGCGCCCGCCACCGGCGCCGCCCAGCCCGGCGAAACGCTGACGCTGGTTGGGACGGACGATCTGCTCTGGGTCCGGGCCCGGGAGGAAGGGGGCACTTCCCGCTGGCTGAAGCTTTCCGACGCCTTTGCGCTGGAAACGCCCGATGGCCCGCGCTTCGGCAGCGAGGTGCTGGAGGGGCTCTGCATGGCAGACTGACCCTGGAAAACCCACAAAACAAAAGGCCCGGCGAATGCTCGCCGGGCCTCAGCTTGTCGAAAAAGCCTGCAGAACTGCAGGCTTTTTCCTATGGGATGTTTTTTCACGGACATGTGCCGGGAAAAAACACCGTAACCCGCCAAATTTTCGCAAAAATTTGGCGAAACCGGCCCGCAGGCCGGAGCCAAACTGTCGAGAAAAACCCAGCGAAGCGGTTTTTCGACAGTCTCAGGCCCGGCGAACCGCTCGCCGGGCCTTTTGCGACCCAATCTTTATAAAACCTTACTGAGGAATTCCTTCAAACGGGGATGCTGGGGATTTCCGAAAACCTCCTCCGGCGACCCCTGCTCCAGCAGCTGGCCCTGAGCGATGAACAGCACGCGGCTGGCCACCTCCCGAGCAAAGCCCATCTCATGGGTGACCACCACCATGGTCATGCCGTCCCGCGCCAGCTCCTTCATGACCTCCAGCACCTCGCCTACCATCTGGGGATTGCCCGCCTTGTTGACGGAGGCTGGAACGCCCATCAGACCGTTCCAGTTGAGCGAGCGGTAATTCTCCTGCTTCTCGTCAAACTTGGGGTAGGGAAGCACGCCGAAGCGGATTTTCTCGGTGGCAAGACTGATAAGTCCTGTCGTGGAGTACAGCTGGAACAGCGAGTGACCTTCGGCAAACTTCAGCGCGGTATAGTTCACGGAGGGCCACATGTAGGAGTAGTTTGCCTTGTACATGGTGGTCACCTTGTCGATGAGCGAGAGCATCTTCTCGGTGTTGTCCTCATAGGCAACGTAGTAGCGTCCGGTATCCTCGTCCCTGTCCACGATTTTCATGTCGCAGGAGGTGATGAACGTGATGAGCGGCACCCAGCCCCAGCCGGAAATGCCGTAGTAATCATCCACCGTCCACTTGCCGTCTCCGTTATCCTCCGAAACGGCGGATGCCAGCGAGAACAGCTTATCCACCGTCCACTTTTTGTTGTTGACCAGTGCGTAGGGGTCTTCCAAACGGTAGTTCTGCAGCATATCCTTATTGAAGACCACGCAGTGCGTGCTGGAGAGGCAGAAGTCGCTGTAGCCCAGCAGGTACCTGTCATCGACCTTCAGGCTTTCCATCAGGTTGCGGTTCCAGTAGGGCGCATCCAGATTGACGGAGGGCAGGTCGGTGAAGTTCATCAGACTGTTGGAGGTGACAAGATCGGTGACGCCCTGGTAGACGTGCGTGAGCACCAGCTGGTAGGCATCGTCGCCGGTTTGCACCGTGTTTGCGATCTTGCCGGAGTAGGATATCCAGTCCCCTGCGTCTGCAAACTCGCATTCCACGCCCAGCTGCTCCTTGACAAGCACGCCGCGCTCGTACACGGCTTCGTCTAAGCTGTTGCCGTCCCGCTTCTTGTCCTCGTCGAGGATAAGGAGGTCTTCGTTGAATCCGATGGCGACAACATTGAAA
>ENA-OUQC01000245-OUQC01000245.1-human-gut-metagenome-genome-assembly--contig:-NODE-245-length-47038-cov-4.870166_pt1 | contig 47038 bp, 45 predicted proteins | sample MGYA00237942_ERZ548815 | MGnify/ENA primary metagenome ERZ548815 (study PRJEB26490, sample SAMN05194722) | human gut metagenome | biome: terrestrial biome; feature: human-associated habitat; material...
GGAGCCGCTGCGGTTCTGAGCGCCCTCGCCGTTTTCCGGGGCTTTGGGCTTCTGCTCCTCCCGGGGCTTGCCCTCCTTGGGCGGCTGCTTCTGGGGGGCCTGGCGGCCCGGGCGGTTCTGGCTGCGGCCGCCGGGCTTCCGGTCGCCGGGCTTGGCGTCCTTGTTCCGGGGCGGCTGGTTCTGCTTCTGCTGGTCAGCGGGCTTGCCGGAGCGCTCGCCCTGCCGGGGTCTGGACCGGTCCTGCCGGGGCGGACGGGGCTTCTGCCGCTGGGACTGACTTTGCTCCGGCGCGGCCTCCGCCGCCAGAGAGGAATCCTCCAGACTGGTCAGCAACGGCGCCTTGGCGGGCGCCGGCTCCGGCGGGAGGGGCTCGCCCTTATCTCGGCCGCGGCGCAGCACGCAGCACTGTCCGCAGGGGACGGTCACCGGAGAATCCGGATTGTTCAGCATCCGGACCCGGCAGGTGCCCCGCAGCAGGGAAGAATCCAGAACATTGCCCCGGCCGTAGGGCGTATCCACCAAGCTTTCGTTGGGCGGCGTCTGACGGATCATCTCCTGATAGGCCTCGTTTTCATATTTCAGGCAGCACATGAGCCGCCCGCAGGTGCCGGAGATCTTGGTGGGGTTCAACGAAAGGCCCTGATCCTTGGCCATGTTGATGGAGACGGGCTGGAAATCCTTCAAAAAGGCGCTGCAGCACAGGGGCCGGCCGCAGATGCCCAGGCCGCCGATCATTTTGGCTTCGTCCCGGACGCCGATCTGCCGCAGCTCGATGCGGGTGCGGAAGACGCCCGCCAGATCCTTCACCAGCTCCCGGAAATCCACCCGGCCGTCGGCGCTGAAATAAAACAGCAGCTTGCTGTGGTCGAAGGTATATTCCACCGTCACCAGCTTCATCTCCAGCTTGTGGGCGGCGATCTTGGCCTCGCAGATCCGGAAGGCCTCCTGCTCGAAGGCTTCGTTCTGCTCAACGATTTTGGTATCCGCGGGGGTGGCGATGCGGATCAGCGGCTTCAGCGGCTGGACGATCTTATCGTCCTCCAGCTGGGTGTTGGGCAGGGTGACCTCGCCATATTCCAGGCCCCGTGCCGTTTCCACGATAACAGGCATCTCCTTCTGGACGGCAATGCCTTTGGGATCAAAATAATAAACCTTGCCGACTTTTTTGAATCGGACGCCGATGACTTCTGTCATATGTTCCTCCTGTAAAGGGTCAGTCAGCAGACGCTGCAGAAGGCCGCCAGCGCCCCGGCCAGCGCCGTGACGGAGGGGTTCTGCGGCAGCACGCTCCGCTGCTGCTCCAGATATTCAAAGATCGTGATGGCCCGAGCGCTGCGGTCCTGCCGGGCCTGCCGCAGCAAAAGGCGGCAGCTCTCGTCGCAGAAATCCGCATATTCCCTGCGGGAAAGGCGGGTCAGGCTCTGGCAGACGGTAAAGATGGCCAGCTCGCCGCCGGAGAGGGCGCTGCAAAAGTCCCTTGCCGCCCCAAAGGCGGGGGATTCTCTGCCGGACAAAATGTCCAGCGCCCGGCCCAGCAGACCGGCGGACGCCTCTGCCGCCTGCAGCCGCTGGGTCTCCGTCGTCTCAGGGCAGCGCCCGGCTAGCGCGGAAAGCAGCTGCGGCCGGGAGAGGGGCGTCATACGGAAGGTCTTACACCGGGAGCGCACCGTCTGCAGCATGGCTTCCCGGTTTTCGCAGAGCAGCACAAACAGGGAGGAGGCCGGCTCCTCCAAAACCTTCAGCAGGGCGTTTTGCGAGGGAAGGTTCAGCTTGTCCGCCTGGGGGATGACGAAGATCTTGTAAGGCGCTTCCGAGGGCCGCAGAAAGCTCTGGGCCCGCAGCTCGCGGACCTGCTCCAGCTTGACGCCCTTGCCGGGCTCGCTCTCCTCCAGCCAAAACAGATCAGGATGGGAGCCTGCCGCTACTCTGCGGCAGGCGGGGCAGGCGCCGCAGGGGGCGTCCTTCCCGGTGCATAAAAGCGCCTGACAAAGATCGCCTGCGGCAGTGCGCTTGCCGGAGCCGGCAGGGCCGTCGATGAGGACGGCGGAGCCCAGCCCGCCGGCAGGCAGCGCGGAAAGGGCCTGCTTCAGCCCTTCGTTTCCCAGAAGATGGGGCAGTCTCATCAGATCTTCAGAAACTGGTCCACATCCAGCACAAAAATGGTAGCGCCGCCCACCCGGACCTCTACCGGCAGGGTGGAGAAGAAGCCCACGCCGGCCTCCGAGGCGGCGGGCATGATCTGCGTGCGGCTGTGGGCATGCTGATGGATCACATCAATGGCGGCCTGGACCTTGTCGTCCTCCACGCCCACCAGAATGGTCACATTGCCGGCCCGCAGAAAGCCGCCGGTGGTGCTCAGCCGGGTGACGGAATAGCCCGCGTCGTTCAGTGCGCGGACCACCGTGGAAGCGTCGTCGCTGTTCAGAATACCGAGGATCATTTTCATAACAGGTTCCTCCTTTTATCGCAGATGGGCAAAAAGCCCCTTAACCATCAATATATTGCCGGGGGACGGTGGGCGGAACGAACATGGGCGCGGCATCCAGAAAAACCTTCGTGCCGGGGCCGCATTCCAGATCGGTCACATCGATCACCGTGTGGCTCACGCCTACATGGCCCAAAACGGGCGCGCGCTTGCCGCCCACGCTGACATAATAGCGCTTGCCCCGGAAAAAGGCCTTGACCACCGAGCCCATGGCCCGGAGATAGTCGATCAGGCGGGTATTTACCCGGATCTTTTCCACCTGATAGCCGTCGCCGGAGCCCACGGGGATGACGGCGATGCGGGTGGGGTGGCGGGTAGTGTAGGCGCTGCCGTAGCCGATGGTAGCGCCCTTGGGCAGCCAGCGGACCTCCACGATCTCGCTCTGGAGCCGGCCGGTGCGCTGCAGGCCGAAGTCGCCCTTGGAGATCAGCCTTCCGCCCAGGGCGGAGCCGATGCGCACGGCGTCCAGATTTGGCATTTTACAGCCGAAAAAGGCTTCGGAATTGGAAGCGTGGAGCATGCCCGGCTCAAAGCCGGCGGCGCGGATCTTATCCACCACGGAGAGGAACAGGTCGTATTGGGCCTGGGTCTTCTTTTTGCTGCGGAAGGCGTTGGCGTAGTGGGTATAGGTGCCGGTCACATTCAGATTGCCCAGATAGCGGTAAACGCTGAGGATCCGGTCGATCTCCCCGGGGACAAAGCCGTAGCGGCCCATGCCGGTGTCCACCTTGATATGCACATCGCAGACCACGCCCTCGCTCTCGGCGATGCCGTTGAGGGCCAGCGCCGCGTCGTAGGAGCCCACCGTGGCGGTTGCGCCGGCCTTGAGGATGGCGCGGATGTCCTCCTCACAGGCCGTGGAGCGAAGGATCAGGATCTCCTCCTCCTGAAAGCCCCAGTCCCGCAGCCGGACGGCGTCCTCCGGCTCGGTGACGGCAAAGCGTCGGATGCCGGCCTCCCGGCAAAGCTCCGCCATAGGCTTCAGACCAAGCCCATAGGCGTTGATCTTCAGCACGGCATAGATCTGTGCGTCGCCCGCCGCAGTCTGGATCACCTGCAGATTGTTGCGCACCTTGGCTTTATCCACGATCAGCGCTTTCATAATCTCTATCCCTCCTGTTCTATCTCTGAAACAACGGCCGCGGCCGGATCAGTCCTCTTTCGTTTCTTCCGTCTGTGTGTTTGCGCCCCGGGCAGAGACGGCGGCCTTATGCTGCTGCTCCTGATCCCGGTGCCGCAGCTGCTTCAGCTTGCGGCGCAGCGTGCGGGCAGCGCCCAGACCCTTGTTGATCAAAAGGTCCGCGCCCTTGTTATAGACCATTTCAAACTCGCCGCAAAACTCCACCAGATCGCCGCCAAAGCCCTTTTTGAACAGATACAGGCCATAGAGCGGGTTGTCCGGCGTCAGATCGCCGGAGACGCCCCGGAAGTCGTAAATATCGCAATGGGTCTCCAGCGCCCATTGGATCATGGCCCACTGGAGCTGGTAATTGGGCATCACATTGCGGTGCTCGTTGGAGGAAGCGCCGTAAAGATACCAGACCTTGTTGCCGTAATGGACGGCCAGCGTTCCGGCGATGGGTTTGCCTTCCCAGAAGGCCATATAAAGACGGGCCTTGTCGCCCAGCGAGTCCAGCATGGCGGCAAAATAGGATTCCGGCCGGGTGATAAAGCCGTCCCGGTTGCCGGTCTCCTGCATCAGTCGGGAAAACTCCGGCAGCAGCTCCTTGCCGCACAGCCGGACAGTGACGCCCTTCCGGGCGCTGAGCCGCAGGTTGTAGCGGGTCTTGGAGTGAAAGGCCGCCAAAAGCTCCTCCTCCGTTTTGCCTTTGACATTCAGACGAAACACATAGCAGGGCTGAATGCCGTTGAAATCTTTATCGCCGGGGTGATGCACATAGCCCAGAGATTTCATAATTTCGATAAACGCCTCATCAGAGGAGGGAATGTCCGGATCCAGCCGCAGCGCATAGGCGCGGCACTGCTTTGCCAGCTCCGCCGCGGCCAGGGTCAGCTCCCGCAGGGTCTCACGGTCGTGTGCATCGCACACTGGGCCACGGGCTGCATACATCATGCGGTAGGGAACGCCGGGCATTTTGCGAATGAGCACGCTCATGGCGCCGGTGATCTGGCCCGCCTCATCTCGGCGGAGGATCGCGCGCCACTGCCAATCGCTTTTCACCGGAGCCCACAGATGGGACTGGAGAAAATGGCCCTTGGGATGCCCCTCCACAAAGGCCTCATATTGGGGTAATGTCTGTTCGGTCACGAATTCATACATGCTTGATGTCTCCTGTTATCGACCTTCCGGAAGCGCCGGAAAAGCGCCGGCCGGCCCAATCGCGGGCCTGTTGCCGATCCTTTTTTGCTCATGCTTAGGTTACCCTTTATTTTACATCATTTTTCAGAAATACGCTATAGGTTTTCCAAAATAATTGCGAAAAAACAGGAGGGCGCGCCGCAAAAGGGCGCGCCCGGGAAAAACGCACAGCGTTTACTGCTTATCCTGCCGGATCATGTATTCCAGAAGATTCAGGGTGTTGCAGCTGTAGCCATATTCGTTGTCGTACCAGGCCACCAGCTTGACAAAGGTATCGGTCAGGGCGATGCCGGCTTTGGCGTCGAAGATGCTGGCCCGGGGATCGGAGGTAAAGTCGGAGGATACCACATCATCCTCGGTATAGCCCAGAATGCCCTTCAGCTGGCCCTCAGAGGCTTCCTTCATGGCGCGGCAAATGTCTTCATACTTTGCCGGCTTTTCCAGATTGACGGTCAGGTCCACGCAGGAAACATCCAGAACGGGGACACGGAAGGACATACCCGTCAGCTTGCCATTGAGGGCAGGGATCACCTTGCCCACGGCCTTGGCAGCGCCGGTGGAGGAGGGGATGATATTGCCGAAGGCTGCGCGGCCGCCGCGCCAGTCCTTTTTGGAGGAGCCATCCACCACCTTCTGGGTCGCTGTAGCTGCGTGGACGGTGGTCATCAGGCCGTCGCGGATCCCAAAGTGATCCTGCAGGACCTTGGCCACGGGAGCCAGGCAGTTGGTGGTGCAGGAGGCATTGCTCACCACCGTCATGTCGGGGGAATAGCTGTCCTGATTGACGCCCATAACAAACATGGGAGCGTCCTTGGAGGGCGCCGTGATAATGACCTTCTTTGCGCCGGCCTTCCGATGGGCGCCGGCTTCCTCGATGGTCTTAAACTTGCCGGTGGATTCAATGACATATTCCACGCCAAGCTCCTTCCAGGGATTGTCCTCCGGAGCTTCACCGGTGAGGACGCGAACGGGGTGCCCGTCGATGACAATGGAATCCTCCGTGTGGGTAACGGTGAAATCCGGACGGCCATGGACCGTGTCGTGGGCCAGCATGTAAGCCAGATATTCGGGCGTGGACCGGTGACCATTTACCGCCACAAACTCCAAATCATTTCGCTTCACGCCCTCCCGCAGGATCAGACGGCCAATGCGGCCAAATCCGTTGATACCAATTTTTGTCGCCATGAATGTTGCCTCCATGTTTTTGTTTTTTCTGATATCATCCCTTATGTACTTGTACTTCCATTATACCGGGCGGCAAAGCCAAAAGCAACCCCGCAGATCTGAAAGTTTTTTTACCAGGATATACAGTCAAATTACAAGAAAAATCATTGCGTATTTGCTGCAGGCAGGATATAATAATATCGAAAAATGGAATGCCGTCTGCGGGAGTGCCCGGCAGGGCGTGGAGCAGGGGCGGAAAGGAAGGGTGGTGGAGTCGGTGGCAGGAGAGGACAAGTCCGGGATCATGAAATTCCCGGAGACACGGCAGGAAGAGCTGACCATGCTCTGCAGCGCCGCCGGCAGAGTCGTCTATCTTTCCGGCGGGCTCAAGCTGCTTCTGGAGGAAGACCTGACTGGCCGCAACCTGAATGATTTTATTGAGGACCGGACGGTAGCCCGGCTGATCAGCCAAATCCAGAGCAAAAAGGAAGCCGCCTTTGAATGTACTCTGGGAGGACAGCGGTTTTCCTGTGAAGCCGTCCCCATGGAGGAGCATATCCATATCAGCCTGATTCCCATGAGCCGCAGAGACGGGATCTCCATCACCATGAACGCCTCCCGCTTTATCTCCCGGGAGCTGAATACCGATCTTTCCCTGATGCTGCCGGTGGTGCAGCAGCTGGAGCGCGCGGCGGAGGAGGGTCAGCTGGACGGGCTGGCCATGCTGCGGCGCAGCATTTACCGGCTGATCCGAATGACCCGGGATCTGGAGGACTGCGCCGCGGCGGAAAACGGCTTTCTGGAAATGCACATCGCCGACGAGGATCTGACAGCGATTTGCAGGCAGCTGGAGCAGCGGCTGGAGCCACTGTGCGCCGGCGGCGTGCGGGTCCGCTGGAGCCTGCCGGAGCAGCCGCTCATCTGGCGGGTGGACGCGGCCAAGTTCCGGCGGATGCTGCTCCATCTGATCTCCAACGCCATGGCCGCGCGGAAGCAGGGCGGCAGCATCGCCGTGGCCCTGCGGCAGCGGACAGACGAGGTCTGCCTTTCCGTCACCGACGACGGCCCGGGCATCGACAGCGCCGTCCTGGGCAGCGTGTTCCGCAAATATGACGATATGGATCCTCTGCAGAAGGCGGGCCCTGGCGCAGGCTTTGGCCTGGCGCTGGTGCGGGCCTTTGCGGAAAAGCACGGCGGCCGTCTGCTGCTGGTGAGCAACGAGGGCGGCACCTCCGCCCAGATCATTTTGCCCCGGCTGGAGGGCGCGGCGGAGCTGGAGGTGCGTTGTCGGCCCGTCACCTATGGCGCAGGCGTGGATCCGCTGCTGGTGGAGCTTTCCACCGTGCTGGACGCCTCTTTGTACCGAAAAAAACCGTAGGCTCCAAGCGCCCCTTTGGCAAGCCGATCCGAAAGGGGCACTTTTGAGCCGAGCGGGCCGGCTCTGTTTTGTAAAATGCCGCGGAGCGCCTTGACAAGCGCATTTCCTATTGGTAAGCTAAAAGCATCCGGATAAACAGCGCATAAACAGAAAGGAGATCGCTTATGCAAGAAAACTGTCAAGGCGAAGCCCTGGTATTTGTGGATCGCCGAAACACCAACTGCAGCAAATGGGATGGTCTGAAGGAGAATTTTGGCTCTGCAGAGCTGCAGGCCATGTGGGTGGCGGATATGGACTTTCAGGCGCCTCGCTGCGTTCAGGAAGCCCTGATGCGCTATGTGGAGCAGGGCGTTTTTGGCTATTACAAAGCGCCGGAGTCTTATTTTGAAGCCTTTCTGCAGTGGGAAGCGAAGGTCCACGGCTATCGGCCCCGGCGGGAATGGCTCCGGGTGACGCCTGGCGTCGTGCCTGCCATCAACTGGCTCCTGCAGATCATGACCCAACCCGGCGATGCTGTCCTGGTGCTGACGCCGGTCTATTATCCCTTCCTGAACGCGGTGAAGGATAATGACCGGAAGCTGGTCTGCTGCGACCTGCAGGCCAAAAACGGGGAATATACCATTGACTTTGCCCTGCTGGAAAAGACGCTCCGGCAGCAGCCGGTGAAGGCCGCGATCCTCAGCTCGCCCCACAATCCCGTAGGCCGGGTCTGGACGCGGGAGGAGCTGTATACGCTGCTGGAGCTTTTGCGGAAATACGGCGTCTTTGTGATTTCCGACGAGATCCATCAGGATATCGTATTTGAAGGCCATAGACATATCCCTTCGGCCACGGTGGGGGACTATGATCACATGCTCGTTACGCTGACGGCTCCCTCGAAAACCTTTAACCTGGCGGGCCTGCAAAACTCACTGCTGATTCTTCCGGATGCGGATATCCGTGCCCGCTACGACCGCTATCTCCAGCAGATTCATGTGCCGTCCAGCAACGCTATGGGTTATATTGCTGCAGAGGCTGCCTACCGGGGCGGAGCAGACTGGACGGCAGAATTCCGCCGAACGATTTATGAGAATTACCTTCTGCTGCGGGCTGTTTTGGAAAAACGCGCGCCGAAGGCCGTGATCTCGCCGATGGAGGGCACCTATCTGATGTGGGTGGATCTTGGAGCTTATGTGGCGCCAGAGGCAATTCGGGAATTTATGGAAAATCGCTGCGGCCTCGCAGTAGACTATGGCGATTGGTTTGGCGGCGACCGTTTTCGGACCTTTATTCGCCTGAACCTGGCAACCTCCCGGGAGCTGGTGCAAAACGCCGCGGAACGGCTGGCCGAAGCGCTGGAGCAGTGCGGCGCATAAAAACACAAAAAAGCGGAGCCGGATGGCTCCGCTTCTGCTTTGCAAAGGGCTGGCTCAGTCTTTGAAGGCTTTCCGGCGAGATTCGTTCATGGCGGAGGAAAAGCCGTCGTCCACAAGGGCCATGATGCGGTCCACCGTCTGCTGAGCGGCGGGACGCAGATCCATGGTCAGGACCCGATCGATCACCGGCTGATACTGGGCCTCTGGCACCTTATAGATGCGGAAGCAGCAGGAAAGATAGCGCTGGATCTTCCGGGCCATGGACATCTGCGCGTCGCAGGGCTTGGCCATATAGCCCCGGAGCACGCCGGAGGATGCGATCTCCAGCTCATAAAACTCCTCCACATCTGCGTTGGGGAATTGCTTTGCGTAGATCTCTGCCAGCTTGGTCTTCGTGCTCTGGTGGATATATTCCGCGGTGGAGGGCAGCGTGTAGGCCATCACATAAAGGTCGCGCAGAGCGTCGGAAAGCTCGGTGATGTGCATCTGCAGGGCCGTTTCCACGGCATAAAACAGCAGAAGATCCGCGTCCTTGCCGATGAGCTCGTCCGTCATGCGGAACTGCTCCGCATAGACCAGCTTGACCAGCTCCAGCAAGACGCCCTCTTTATTGCCATAGAGGAAGAAGGGAGAGCCGTTGGAAACGCCGGCAAGCCGGGCCACCATCTTGCTGGAGGCGCCGTTATAGCCATACTCCAGAAATACCTTGGCGGAAGCGTTCAGGATCCTGCGGCGCATCAGCTCGCCCTTGGGGTGCGGTCCGGGTCTCATAAAAAATACCTCCTTCGATAATGAACACATTTATTAACAGAAGTATACACGGATTTCTGGAAAAAATCAATAGGAAAATGAAAAAATCCTGAAAAATCAAGGGAACTCCGGCATTCTAATCTGCAACAGTACATCGTCTGCTATTTTACAACATTTCCTTGAAAAATGCAAGAAAAAAGCCGCGGCACAGGCCGCAGCTTTTTTGATCCGTGCGCCGGCTCACCGTCTGCCGTGGAGCAGGGGAGAGAGCTTTTTATAGATCAGAAACACCAGCGCGCAGACCAGCGCGTTTTTCCCCAGGGTAAAGGGCACATTGAAGCGCAGCAGCGCGTCAAACAGGCTCCCGCAGGAGGGGTCCAGCGCCTGATACAGGCCCAGGATGGTATCCATGGGCAGCATTTTCCCGTAAAGGGGATAGATCAGGAAATAATTGATGGGCAGGCTCAGCCCGGCGGAGGCTGCGCAGCCGGCCAGCGAAGCCAGCGCCGCGCCCCTGCGGCTCTTGATCCGGCGATAGATCAGGCCCGCCGGGATCACATAGCAGCAGCCCAGCAGGAAATTGGAAAGCTCGCCCACGCCGCCGGTGCTGCCCCCCAGAAGGAGATGCAGCAGATTTTTCAGCAGGCACACCGCCGCGCCGGACACCGGCCCATAGGCAAAGGCGGCCAGCAGCGCCGGAAGCTCGGAAAGATCCAGCTTGATAAACGGCGGCATAAAGGGGACGCTGAGCTCGAGAAACATGAGGACAAAGCCGATGGCAGAGAGCATGGCCGTGGCGGCCAGCGCGCGGGTCTTGACGGGGGAGCGGTTCATAGCGGTTCCTTTCCTTCGGATATGGCGGGGATTTTTGCAAAAAACGCCCCGCTCACCTGAGATCAGGCAAAGCAGGGCGCAGCTTGACAAAGCCATATCTTCTTTCATCCAGACTGTCACTGTCGGTCCCGGAGTTTCACCGGGTCGGCCCGAAGGCTCGCGGACTGTACCGCCGGTGGGGAATTGCACCCCGCCCTGAAGATCTTGCTGTAAATACTATATGCGCTTTTGGTGAAATTGTCAAGGGGCGGCCCGCTTGCAGCGGGCAGAGCGCCGTGGTAAAATAAGAAAAATGCAGGCATCATCTGGGGAAGGGAGCCGCGATGAAACTGGAGCTGCTTTACCGGAGCGCGGAGGAGGCCATCCGCGGGCTGGATCTGGCCCGGATCTGGCCGGGCTTTGCGCCGCTGAAATTCGCGCTGTTTGATGAGGAACGGTGTTTTTTTGACGGCCGGTATATTGAAAAAACGGATGGCTTCTGCGCCAATACCGCCATTTCCTATCAGGGTGAGACCATTGCCACCTGGCGGGTGGAGGGGGAGCTGAGCCTGCCCGTGCTGGTCTCCAAGCTGGTCCACGAGATGTTCCATGGCTTCCAGCGTCTGCAGGGCTGGGACTGCTGGGCGGACGAGCTGGAAGCGCTGAACCGGTATGAATACAGCGCGGAAGCGCTGAGCCTGAAGCTGCGGGAAAACGCGCTGCTGTGCGCCCTGCTGGCGGGCCATAGGGCGGGGGATTATCGGGAGCTGCTTTCCCACCGGCGCCGCCGCTGGGAGCAATATCCCTATGAGACCGGCTACGAGAGCCGGGTGGAGGAGATCGAAGGCTCCGCCGCCTATGTGGAATGGATGGTCCTGCAGCAGCTGGACGCTGCAAAGGCAAAGGACTTTACAGAGCGGATGTGCAGCAGCGTGACGGACCCCAAGACCCTCCTGCCCATCCGGATCTCCTGCTACGATACCGGCGCGCTGCTGTTTTACGCCATGGCCGCCGCCGGCGACGATCCCTTTACCCCGGCGGCGCGGCCGGCTATCCTGACCGTCCAGAAAAGCGTCCCGCCCTCCGACGGTGCGTTCCCCGGGAAAGCGGCCTGCCTGCAGGCGGCGGCAGACGCCATGGATGCCTATCAGCAGACCTCGGCAGCCATGGTCCGGGCCGCGCTGGACAAGCATGCGGTGGTGCTGGAGGGGCCGGCGGAGCTGCTGGGGCTGAATATTTACGACGCAAGACGCGTTGGGAATGCTCTTACCTCCCGGTATTTCCTGATGGTTCGGCAGGCGGGCGCGGAAAAGACGCTCTATGGGGATTTTGTGATCCAAATGCTTGACGAAAGGACCATCGGGCGGGTTTATCGGATGTGAGCCGCGCCCCGATGAAAAAACAGGCTTTGCCATAGGACAAGGCCTGTTTTTCTGAGTTTTTCGTTTTAGCAGAAGGGCTGCGGCGCTCAGCCTTCCTTCACCAGGATCTTTCCGTCCTCCGCGGTGACGCGCAGGGCCTGGATGGGGTGCTCGAAGGAATCCAGGATCAGATTGGCCGCCGGATCCTCCACCTGCTTTTCGATGAGCCGCCGCAGGTTGCGCGCGCCGAACTTGACGGAATAGCTGTCCTTGGCCAGCTGCTCCAGCAGGGCGTCGTCCCAGGTGAGGCGGATGCCGCTGCGGGCGACGCTCTTCTGCAGGTCGCCCATCATAATGGCGGCGATCTTCTGGAAGTCCTCCTGCGAGAGCTGGTGGAAGGCGATGATCTCATCCACGCGGTTGATAAACTCCGGCCGCATGATCTCGGAGAGGGCCTTCATGGCCTTGTCCCGGCCCTGCTGGGAGAGGGTACTGCCAAAGCCCACCGCGCCATCGCTGCGGTCGGAGCCGGCGTTGGAGGTCATGATGATGACGGCGTTTTCAAAGCTCACATACCGGCCCTGCGCATCGGTGATGCGCCCGTCGTCCAGGACCTGCAGCAGCATATTGAGAACATCGGGATGGGCCTTTTCGATCTCGTCGAACAGGATCACGCAGTAAGGCCGGCGGCGGACCTTTTCCGTCAGCTGCCCCGCCTCGTCATAGCCCACATAGCCCGGAGGCGCGCCGATGAGCTTGGAGACGCTGTGCTTTTCCATATATTCGCTCATGTCCAGACGAATGAGCGCGTCCTCCGTGTCAAACAGGTCGGCGGCCAGCTGCTTTACCAGCTCCGTCTTGCCCACGCCGGTGGGGCCCACGAAGATGAAGGAGATGGGCTTGTTTTTTTCGCTGATGCCCGCCCGCTTCCGGCGGATGGCGGCAGCCACGGCGTCCACGGCCTCGTCCTGACCGATGACCCGGCTCTTGAGCCGGTCGGCCAGCGTGTGCAGCCGGAGGAAATCCTGCTGACGCACCTTGCTGGCGGGGATCTTGGTCCAAAGCTCGATGACCCGGGCCAGATCGTCCAGCGTCACCTGCGGCGCAGGCTGCCGCCGAAGCTCATCCAGCTGCTCTTGCAGCTGCAGCATTCGGGAGCGGTTCTGGGCGATCTTTTCAAAATCCTGCTCCTCGGCGCTTTCCAGCTCCATCTGCTGATCGGTCAGCCCGTCCAGCTCATCCTGCAGGGCAGGGATCCGGCTCAGGGCGGCGGAACGCAGGTTCACATCGGAGCAGGCCTCATCCAGCAGGTCGATGGCCTTATCCGGCATGAACCGGTCGGTGATATACCGGTGGGCCAGATAGACCGCCTGAACGATGACCTGATCGGGGATGAGCACGCCGTGGAAGGTCTCGTAATAGCCCTTGATGCCCCGGAGGATGTCCTCCGTCTCAGACAGCGAGGGCTCGTTGATGATCACCGGCTGGAAGCGGCGCTCCAGCGCGGCGTCCTTTTCGATATATTTGCGGTATTCCTTCAGGGTGGTGGCGCCGATGACCTGGATCTCGCCTCGGCTCAGGGCGGGCTTCAGGATGTTGGCGGCGTTCATGCTGCCCTCTGCGTCGCCTGCGCCCACCAGATTGTGGACCTCGTCGATGACCAGAATAATATTACCCAGCGCCTTGACCTCCTCGATCAGGCTCTTCATGCGGCCTTCAAACTGGCCGCGGAATTGGGTCCCCGCCACCATGGCGGTCATATCCAGCAGCCAAACCTCCTTGTGCTGCAGCTTGTAGGGCACATCGCCTGCGGCGATCTTCTGGGCCAGACCCTCGGCAACGGCCGTCTTGCCCACGCCCGGCTCGCCGATGAGACAGGGGTTGTTTTTCTGCCGGCGGTTCAGGATCTGGATGACCCGCAGCGTCTCGCTCTCCCGGCCCACCACCCGGTCCAGCTTGCCGCTTTTGGCCCTGGCGGTGAGATCCTGGGCATAAAGGCTGAGGAATTTCTTCTTTTTCGGCTGTTTTTTCGGGCCTTCGCCCTTCTGGCCGGGCTCGCCGGCGGCCTCCGGCTTGTTCTGCCGGAGGAATTTGAACAGCGGGAAGGCCGGCGCGCGGGAGGGAGCGTCTTCGCCGTCGGCGCCGTCCTCGCCGCCGTCCTCCGCATCCTGGGGCATGCCCAGCTGCTCCAGCATACCGGGCAGGCTGTCGCCCAGCGCCTCCGGGGTCAGGCCGTCCAGATCCTCGTCCTTCAGACCGAATTTTTCCAGCAGGTCATTGACCGGCTTGATTCCGAGCTCCTTGGCGCATTTCAGGCAGAGCCCCTCGTTGACGGTCTTTCCGTTTTCCATTTTTGTGATGAAGACCACTGCCATATTCTTCTTGCAGCGGGCACAGATGGGCATATCCATATCGTTCCTCCGTGATGGTATCGGTGCGGCGGCAAGCAGCGCCGCCGGTCAAATGCAAATCAAAACAGCCGGGTAAAAAATCCACCGATCAGGCTCTCCTGCAGGCAGCCCCGGCTCAGCAGGCTCAGGTCGCCCTCCGGCGCAAACTGCATGACAGCCCAGCAAAGGGCCAGGATCAGCAGCAGCCCGGAGACCGCCCCCAGAATGCCGCCGGCAGTGCGGTTCAGGCCGCTGAGGATGGGGATATCCAGCTTCAGCAGCAGGCAGACCAGCCGGACGGCCAGCTTCACCGCAAAAAACAGCAGCAAAAACGCCAGGATCGACGCCAGATTCTCAGAAAGTTGCTTTGCGATGGCTGCGATCAACGAGGTGTAAAGCTCGCTGACTTTATCGGTGACGGCGGTGCTTTGCTGGATCAGCTCCGTAAGAGCCGAGCCCTCCTGCAGCCCGCCCACCTGGGTGAGATCCGTCTTCTGCGCCAGCGCAAGCAGCTTCGGTTCCAGCAAGGGCTGGAGCTTTACAGCCAGCGGAAGCTGGAACTTTCGGCCCACAATAACGCCCAGCGCCGTGCCTGCGATGCCGGAAATGGCTTCAAAGCCGCCCCGCTTGGCGGAAAGGGCGATGCAAAGCAGAAAGATCAGAAGAAAAAGAAGATCCCAGACAAAGGGCTGGTCTAAAAATCCGTTCATGGCTGGAGCGCCTCCTCTTGCGCGTCAGAGACCTTTTCCGCCCGGTCGGAAAAGATCAGGATGCTTTCGCCCTGCCGGGTGCAGACCACATCCCGGGCGCCGCCGGAGGGCACAGAGCGCACCGGCTGGCCCTCGGCCGCATAGGAGATCAGCTCCAGCCGGTCGGTGAGCAGGATCGCCGCCGTTCCGCCGTCGGCAGCAATGGCCCGCAGCGTTCCGGAAAAGCGCCCCTGATAGACCGTCTCGCCCAGATCGCCCACGACCATTGCCTGCAGCGCGGCGCTGCTGCCGGAGGCGCCGGAGAAGACCAGAAACAGCTCGCCCTCCTCGGCGGCGGCAAAGCGCTCCGGCTGCTGGCTCAGGGCATGGGACGCGGTGCAGGCGCCTTCGCTGTCATAGCGGTAAACGCCATCGTCACATAGTATGAGCAGGCCGCCGGATTTATCATGGGTCATGGACCAGACCTGCCGTTCGCCAAGCTCCGCCGTCCAGACAGGCTCCTCCTGACCGATGCGGAAATACCGGATCTGCGTGACGGCCTGCAGCTCCTGCTGGCTGAGACAAAGCGCAGCAAAATGGCTGCTGTCCGGGCTGACCGAGGTCTGCAGCACATAATATTGAGAGGTGTACCATTTGCACAAAAGCTTCTGCCGGGCGCTGTAGACCGAGACGGCGGCCCGATAGCCGGCCTCGTTGGTCACCAGGGCAAAGGCCCCGGCCCGGTTCATAGAAGCGGAAAGGATGGGGGAATCCAGCGTCTCCCGCAGGTATTCGGAATAGCTGCTGGCTACGCAGAAGCCCTTGCCGCCCCGGTCGTAGATCAGGATATATTTGTCGGAAACACACATGGCGGGCGCGGCATATTTCAGCTGGAGGGAATATTGGCTATCACCCAGACCGCTGATATAAGAATAGGTGTCGGCGGAGGAAACAGCGAATCCCGTGCCGAAGGGCGCATATTCCGTATCCAGCCCGGTCTCAAAGCGATATTCCGTAAAGGGCTCCGCCGCAGAGCTGGCGGTTTTCAGGTAGGCAACAGTGCGCCGGAGGCTTTCTGCCGTGAGATCCTCGCGGAAGTGCAGCGCACAGAACACAAGGATCGCCAGCATTCCCAGCAGCGCCAGAGAATAGAGCGCACCGGTAACGGCCAGGCGCTTGTCCTGCCGGAAGCGGGTGATGTTATCCTTCAGTTTTCCCGATTTTCTCAGGTCAATCCCCTCGTCCATCCAGTTCCTCTCTTTCATAATTCAGCGCGGTCATATAAAGCCCGCAGGGCGGCGCCGTGGGTCCGGCGGCCTCCCGGTCGCCGCTGGCCAGAATGGCAGGGATGCCGTCCGGCGGGATCTTGCCGATGCCCACATAGACCAGCGTCCCGGCAATGGCCCGGACCATATTGTAAAGAAAGCCGTCGGCGCACACGCGGATGGCCACCAGCCCGCCGGGCCGGGCCTCCGCCTGACAGTAATAAATGGTGCGGACGGTGGACTTCACCGGCGTGCCCTCATTGCGCACGGCGGCAAAATCGTGCGTTCCCACCAGATCCTGCGCCGCCCGGGCCATGGCGGCCACATCCAGCGGCTGGGGATAAAACCACGCCCGGTCCGTGAGAAAGGGATCACGGGTGCGGCTGTTGTGGATCAGATAGGTATATTCCTTGCAGACGCAGGAAAACCGCGCGTCGAACCCGTCCTCCACGGCAACGGCCCGGTGGATCACCACCGCCTCCGGCAGACGGGCGTTCAGCGCCATGGGCAGCCGGTCCAGAGGGATCGTGGTGGGGGCGGCGGTAGACGCCACATAATATTTCGCGTGGACGCCCGCGTCCGTCCGGCCGCAGCCGGAAAGGGAGCAGGGGCAGCCACAGGCCTTTTCCCAGGCCTCCTCGATGAGCTGTTGGATGGTCATGGCGTTGTTCTGCCGCTGCCAGCCATGATAATCCGCGCCCCGATAGGATAAGACAAGCGCCGTTTTCATAGGATCACATTCAGCGCGATGGCGCCGCCGCAGACCGCCAGGATCAGCAGCCCGCCCCGGAGATCCAGGCTGCCGTAGCGCAGGGAATGGAGCCGGGTGCGGCCGTCGCCGCCGTGGTAAAGGCGGCATTCCATGGCCGTGGCCAGCTCATCCGCCCGGCGGAAGGCAGAGATAAACAGCGGCACCAGCACGGGAACCAGCGCCCGGGCCCGGCGAAACAGATTTCCTGTTTCAAAATCCGCACCCCGGGCCTTCTGGGCAGACATGATCTTGTCCGTCTCCTCGATGAGCGTGGGGATGAAGCGCAGGGCAATGGACATCATCATGGCAAACTCATGGACGGGCACATGGAGCTTCTTCAGCGGGCCCAGCAGGTTCTCCAGCGCGTCGGTGAGGGCCATGGGCGAGGTGGTGTAGGTGAGCAGCGCTGTGGACGAGACCAGCAGCAGAATGCGCCCCACCATAAAGCCTGCGGTGCGGACGCCCTCCGCCGTGACGCGGAAGATCCAGAAGTGAAAAAGCTCCCGCCCCGGCGTATAAAACAGATTTAAAAGGCCGGTAAAGGCCACAATGAAGAGAACGGGCTTCAGAGCCTTCAGCATCATCTTCAGGGGGATCCGGGCCACGGCCACTGCCGCGCCCAGCGCCGCCACGCAGATCAGGCCCGGAAGGAGCTTGCCGGTGGTGAAGATGGTGACGATATAAAGAATCAGCGCCAGCAGCTTGGTCCGGGGATCCAGCCGGTGGACGGGCGTGTTTCCCGGGAAATACTGCCCCAGGGTGATGTCCTTCAGCATGGACGCTCCCCTCCCTTCAGCCTCCGCAGCGCTTCGGCAGCCTGAGAAACGGTATAGACGGCAGGATCCACCGGGACACCGCGCCTTTTCAGCTCCAAAAAGACCCGGGTCACCTGGGGAACATCCAGCCCGGCCCGCAGCAGCTCCTCCGAGCGGGAGAAGATCTGCTGGGGCGTGCCGTCCATCAGGATCCTTCCGTGGTCCATCACCACGATGCGCTGGGCCAGCAGCGCCGCGTATTCCATGCTGTGGGTGACGAAAATGATGGTGGTGCCGTGCTTTTGGTGATATTCCCGGATAAAGCGGAACACATCCTCGCAGCCCGCCGGATCCAGGCCCGCCATAGGCTCGTCCAGCACCAGCACCTCCGGCTCCATGGCAAAGACGCCGGCCAGCGCCACCCGCCGCTTCTGTCCGCCGGAAAGCTCAAAGGGGGATTTTTCCAAAAGCTCCTCCGGGATGCCGGTAATGCGGCAGTTTTCCCGGACGCGCCGGTCGATCTCCGCCTTTTCCAGCCCCATGTTTTTGGGGCCGAAGGCCACATCCGCATAGACGGTCTCCTCAAACAACTGGTATTCCGGATACTGAAAGACCAGTCCCACGGCAAACCGGGCGGCCCGGGTTATCTCCTTGGTCTGGTAGATGTCCTCCCCGTTAATGAGCACCCGCCCGGCGGTTGGCCGGAGCAGGCCGTTGAAATGCTGGATCAGCGTGGATTTTCCGCTGCCGGTGTGGCCGATGAGGGCGATGAACTCCCCGTGCAGGGCAGAAAAATCCACCTTGTCCACAGCGGTTTTTTCAAAGGGCGTGCCGGGGCCGTAAACATGGGTGAGCTGTTCGACTCGCAATACTTCCTTCACGCTTACGCCTCCAAATACTTCAGGATCTCATCGGCACATTCCTCCACAGAAAGCGCCTCCAGGGAAAGCACTGCACCGTCCCGGTCCAGTGTATATAAAAGCTCCACCGTCTGGGGGACGGAAAGGGAAAGCTCCCGCATGCGCTCTACCTGGGAAAAAATCTGCCGGGGCGTGCCGTCCAGAGCCACCCGGCCCTGCTTCATGACGATGACCCGCTGGGCTGCGGCGGCCTCGTCCATGTGATGGGTAATGAGTACCACGGTGACGCCCATGCTCCGGTTGAGCCGTTGAATGGCGGCCATCACCTCCGCCCGGCCGGAGGGATCCAGCATGGCGGTGGGCTCGTCCATGACGATGCAGCGGGGCTGCATGGCCAGAATGCCCGCAATGGCCACGCGCTGCTTTTGTCCGCCGGAGAGCAGATGGGGAGCGCTTTTGGCGTGGTCGCTCATGCCGACGGCGGCCAGACTCTCATCCACCCTGCGGCGGATCTCCTCCGGCGGCAGGCCCATGTTTTCACAGGCAAAGGCCACATCCTCCTCCACCACATTGGCGACGATCTGGTTGTCCGGGTTCTGAAAGACCATGCCCGCCGTTTTGCGGATGTCAAACAGACGGCTCTCGTCGGCGGTGTCGATGCCGCCCACATAGACCTTTCCGCCGGAGGGCAGAAGAATGGCGTTGAGATGCTTGGCAAAGGTGGATTTTCCGCTGCCGTTGTGGCCCAGAACGGCGGTGAAGGAGCCTTCCTCGATGGAAAGGGTCACATCCTCCAGCGCCAGCGGGCTGTCTTCGCTGTAGCGGAAGGAAAGCTCCCGGGTCTCGATGATAACGGCCATATTATTTCCCTCCGATCCAGCGGCTGGCGTGGCCGCAGGGCAGCAGCAGGCCGGTCTCACGGCACAGAAGGCCCAGCTCCGCCGCCTCCACCCGTCCGCCGTAAAGCGGCGTTACCGTGCGCCCCAGAATATAGGCGGGGACGGAGGGGGAGATGCCCGCAGTATAGGAATTGATGATGATGAACAGGGGATGGTCGGAAAGCACCTGGGCGCACAGGGCGACGAACTCGCCGATGCTTTCCTCAAAGCGCCAGACCTCGCCGTTTGGCCCACGGCCGTAGGAGGGCGGGTCCATGATGATGGCGTCGTATTTCCGGCCCCGGGTGATCTCTCGCTTGATAAACTTCTTGCAGTCGTCCACGATATAGCGGATGGGGGCGTTTTCCAGCCCGGAGGAGCGGGCGTTTTCCCGCGCCCAGGTGACCATGCCCCGGGCGGCGTCTACATGGCAGACGGAGGCCCCGGCGGAGGCGGCGGCAATGGTGGCGCCGCCGGTATAGGCAAAAAGATTCAAAACGCTCACAGGCCGGCCCGCCTCCCGGATCTGCCGGCGGATAAAGTCCCAGTTGGCCGCCTGCTCGGGAAAGACGCCGGTGTGCTTGAAGCTCATGGGCTTGATGTTGAACACCAGATCCTCATAGCGGATGGTCCAATGCTCCGGCAGATCCCGGATCTCCCAGCTGCCGCCGCCGGTTCTGCTTCGGTGGTAGACGGCATTTGCCTTGGCCCAGAGGGGGCTGCCGGCCTTTTCCCAGATGGCCTGAGGATCGGGCCGCACCAGGATCTGCTTTCCCCAGCGCTCCAGCCGTTGGCCGCCGCCGCAGTCCAGCAGCGCATAGTCCTGCCAATGTTCAGAAGTCCACATAAATGATATCCTTTCGGAGAGCGCGGCGGGCCGCGCGGAATAGCCTATAGCCAATCAGTTTATTTTAGCATTCCACGCCAGTGCCGTCAAGGCTTTGCAGGGGAGATTTACAGGGAGTTCACTTGTATTCGGCACATTGACAGCGGCTTGCGGAGAGCATATAATTTTTGGAGACAAGGCAGGGAGGCGGGCATATGAAACGGATCGTGATCGTAGGCGGCGGCGCTGCCGGCATGGCGGCGGCCATCGCTGCGGCGGAGCAGGCGCCCCGGGCGGAGATAAGGGTGCTGGAGCGGCTGTCTGCCCCGGGAAAGAAGCTTCTGGCTACTGGAAACGGCCGCTGTAATCTCACCAATCTCCGGGCGTCACCAGCGCAATATCAGACCTCTTCGCCGGAGACGCTGGCACAGATCCTTGCGGGCATGACGCCGGAGGGCGTGCTGGCGTTTTTTCAGGAGCTGGGGCTCTGGTGCGCAGAGGAGGAAGAGGGCAGGGTCTATCCCCGCAGCCGTCAGGCAGCCTCTGTGCTGGCGGTGCTGCAGCTGGCCATGGAGCGCCGGGGCGTCCGGGTGGAATGCGAAAGAGCCGTCACGGGGCTTTTCAGGAACGGGGCGGAGTTTTCCCTCCGCTGTGCCGACGGCAGCGAATACCGGGCCGACGCCGTGATCCTGACCTCCGGCGGAAAGGCGGCGGGCAAGCTTGGCTCCGACGGCAGCGGCTATCGGCTGGCAAAGGCCATGGGCCATCATTGGGCGCCCCTTTATCCGGCGCTGACGCCGCTGAAATGCGATATGTCCCGCTGCGGCAGCCTGAAGGGGATCCGATCGGAGGGCAGCGTGGCCCTGCGGGCCAACGGCGCGCTGCTGGGCCGGGAGACCGGCGAGGTGCAGTTTACCGAATACGGCCTTTCCGGCATTCCTGTGATGCAGCTTTCCGGCCTGCTGGGGCAGATCCCGCCGGGGCAGACCCTCCGGGCAGAGGTGGATCTTTTCCCGGAGCTGCCGGAAGCGGCGCTGCTGCGGGAGCTGCAGGGGCGAAGATGTCGCCTGATGGGTGAGTCCTGCAGGACACTGCTGCTCGGCCTGCTCCACGACCGGTTGGCAGCTGCCGCCCTGCGGTGCGTGAACGCCCGGGAGGAGACGCCCATCCGCGCCCTTTCGGCGGAGAAGGCGGCGGATCTTGCCCGGCTGCTGAAATGCTGGCCCTTCCCGGTGCTGGGGCCGCTGGGCTACGACAGCGCCCAGGTCTCCGGCGGCGGCATTCTGCTGGAGGAGGTCTGGCCGGAGACGATGGGATCCCGCCTGCAGCCCGGCCTGTATTTTGCGGGAGAGCTGCTGGACGCCGCGGGCAGCTGCGGCGGCTTCAACCTCCATTGGGCCTGGGGGACGGGCATCCGGGCGGGAAGGAGCGCCGCGCTGGGAAAATAGGGAGACCGCGTTCTATCCGCCCGTCTTGCCGCATAGGCTGGGGCGGGAGATGATCACATGAAAAAAATCGCCGCAGGCGCTCTTTGCCTGCTTTTGCTGCTTTCCGGCTGCGGAAAAGCCGGACCCGGCCCGGAGCAGGTGCGGGAGATCTATCAAAACACGCTGGCTGCCGCCCACTATCGGGTGCGAACCTACGGCGGCTTCTCCTGTGAATATCTGCTGGAGCTGCAGGAGGGGGAGAACGGCTTTTCTGTAACGGTGCTGGAGCCGGCTTCGGTGGCGGGCATCCGGGCGGAGGTGGCTGCCGACGGCAGCGCCATCTGCTATGAAGACATCACGCTGGACGCCCTTTTGCCGGAGCCTGGTGGCTTTGCGCCCGCCGATGCGCTGCCCTGCCTGCTTCGCCAGCTGCGGGCGGAGCTTCCTGCCGGAGCGGGAGAAGTCTCTACGGATCGGGGACAGCGGCTCCGGCTGGAATATCAGACGGACCTGCCGGACGGAACCCGAGCGCAGAAGCGGATTTTTTTGCTGCCGGAGTCGCTTTTTCCGGAAAGCGCAGAGCTTTATCTGGGCGGAGCCCTGCAGCTGACGCTGCAGATGGAAGAATTTTCGCTGACGCCGCGGGAACCGGTTGCGTCGGCGCCGGAGCTGTGGTATACTGAGTCTGTCACAGCTTTTGTCGGACGCGCATAGCATGGAGCGAGACACGCCGCGGCATTTCACGGGGCGAAACCTGTGAGCTTGTGATTAAAAAGCGTCACCGCGTGGAATGATATGGTTGCGGACTTGTCCGACTTGATTCCTGCGGAGCGTGATACTGTGGAACATCAACCGAATATCGTCAGACGCGGAGAGATCTATTATGCAGATCTCAGTCCGGTGGTGGGCAGCGAGCAGGGCGGTATGCGCCCGGTGCTCATCGTGCAGAACGATGTGGGCAATCGCTACAGCCCCACCGTCATCGCCGCCGCCATCACATCCCAGCAGAACAAGGCCCGGCTCCCCACCCATATCGAGCTGGAGGCCCGGAGCTTTGGTCTCTCCAAAAATTCCGTGGTGCTGCTGGAACAGATGCGGACGCTGGACAAACGCCGCCTGCGGGACCGGATGGGCTGCCTGGATCAGGCGGCCATGGAGCGGGTGGATGGCGCCATCGCCATCAGTCTGGGCCTGCGGCCCGGGCGGGATGTTACAATGGAGGGATAATGTGAAGAAAGAGAACAAGTGGGGGATCCGGATCGTCTGCGTGCTCACCGGCCTGCTGATGGCCGTGGGCTGCTATGCCATTGCAGCGGAATACGGTAGCCAGAGCGACCCGCTGGTCACGCTGAGCTACATAAATGAGGTTCTGCTGCCGCAGACGAAAAGCGAGCTGGATGAGAAGCTCGCCCAGACGGTGAGCAGCTACGAACAGACCCTGCAGCAGAAAACGCAGGAGCTGGAACAGTATGTGGACCGTCAGGTGCGCAATTATTCCTCCGGCCAGCTGGACAGCGCGGTGATCGACCAGATCGCCGCCGCCGTGGTGCAGCAGATGGGCGGCGCCTCCGGCGGTTCTGCCGTCTGGGCGGTGGTGCAGATCCCTGCGGGCGGCCGGGTGACCTGCGGCGTGGGCTGTCAGGTGATCCTGCGCTCCGGCGCGGCCGTCTGCGCGGCCGCCGGGTCTCCGGGCCTGGTGGACCTCAGCGATGCGGAAACGCTGGAAAACGGCAAGGGACTGCAGGCCAACCACCTTTATATCATAAACGCTGAGGGCCGGGGCTTTACCTCCGCCCAGGGCTGCTCTGTGCTGATCGCCGGCGATTATACGATCGCCTGACCGGCGCAGGGATGCCTTCCGGCGGCCAAGAAACCGAACAACACGAACGGAAACACGCCATTTTGCCCTGCTTTGGAGGAAAAATGGCGTGTTTTTTTGTAAAAAGGCTTGACTGTAAAGCCGCTTTATCCTTTATGATACAGGGCAGAGCAAAGGAGGCGACGCAATGACCGTCAAGGAGCTGGAAGCGCGGCTGGGGATCTCCCGGGCCAACATCCGCTTTTATGAAAAGGAATGGCTGCTGCGGCCGACGCGGCGGGCCAACGGCTATCGGGATTATTCCGAGGAGGATGCCGCCGCGCTGGAAAAGATCGCCCTGCTGCGGCGGCTGGGCATGCCGGTGGAGACCATCCGGCAGGTGCAGACGGGGGAGCTTCCCCTGCAGACTGCGCTGCAGCGGCAGGATCAGGCGCTGGAAGCCTTGCAGATGGAGAGCTGGCAAGCCAGAAGGCTTTGCACCGCCATGCTGGAAGAACAGGTGACCTATGCGGCGCTGGAGCCGGAAAAATACCGCGGGGCCCTGCCGCAGCCTGCGGCCGCCGCACCGGCGCTGCCGCCGGAGGAGCCGCGGGAGCCTGCCGTGACCCATTGGGTCCGCCGGGGCCTTGCCCGGCTGCTGGATCTGGGCCTTTGCTGGGGCCTGTGGTTTGCGGTGTGCTTCGGCCTGCTTCAATGCACCTTAAGCCACTGGCTGCTCCAGCTGCTGGCGGCAATGGGGCTTTGCCTGCTGCTGGAGCCGGCTTTGCTGGCCGTCTGGGGTACTACGCCGGGAAAATATCTGCTGGGATTGCAGCTGGAAAACGGCATGCCGGGGCCGGACCGCCGCCTGACCTATGGGGAGGCGCTCTGGCGGACGCTGCATGTGCTGCTGCACGGGCTGCTGCTGGGGATCCCCGTCCTCAGCTGGATCCTGATCTTCAAGGTCTGCTATGATTCCCAGCAGGGGAAGGTGCAGAGCTGGAACGAGGATTACGACTATTATTTCGCGGAGCGGCCGCGGCAATGGATCTTTGACCTGATGGCAGCGGTGCTGGCGGTGCTGCTGGTGCTCCTCCCGGGCAGACTGATGGCGCTGCCCTATGCGGCGCCGCTGACGCCTGCGCAGTATGCCGCCAATCTGAACCGGGCCATGGCATCCTGCGGCCAGCGGGGGAGAATGACGGCGGAGGGCCTCTGGAAAAACGCAGACGGCGCACCGGCACAGCAGATCTTTACCGATGAAGCCGGCCATGTCTGCCGGGTGCGCATGACCGTTTCCATGGAGCGGCAGACCTATCAGGTCTATGAGTACGGCGAGGTGCAGCAGTGGCTGGAGGTCTGGGGGTATGTGATCAAAAGCGCTTACGCGCTGGCGGGCCGGGACGGGGAAGACGCGGCGCACGCCATAGAGCGGGCCATGCAGAAGCAAAGCACAGGCTTTTACGGCATGGCGGAGGTGGATGCCGCGGCGGAGGGCTGGCGTGTCGTCTCAACGCTGACCCCATCGGCAGACGGAGAAACGGCGGTCTTTGCGGCGGAGATCTTCTGTCCTGCGGCATGAAGCCCGCTTTTGCTTGCGCTTTTCCAGCGCTTCCTATATAATAAGGCGGAAGAAAGGCGGGGATGGCGTTTGCGGGAGCATTTTATGCGCATGGCGCTGGAGCAGGCGGAGCAGGCACGGCGGCTGGGCGAGGTGCCGGTGGGCTGCGTCATCGTGAAGGACGGGCAGGTCATCGGCCGGGGCTATAACCGGCGGGAGACGGAACGGACCGTTCTGGGCCACGCGGAGCTGATGGCGATCCGGCAGGCGGAGCAGGCGCTGGGCGACTGGCGGCTCACAGGCTGCACGCTTTATGTGACGCTGGAGCCCTGTCCCATGTGCGCCGGCGCGATCCTCAACGCCCGGCCGGAGAGCGTGGTCTTTGGGGCCTCCGACCCGGTCTTTGGGGCCTGCGGCGGCGTGATGAATCTATTTGAGGAGGCCTTCGGCGTGCGGATCCGGCTCTATGGGGGCGTCCTGGCGGCGGAATGCGCCGGGCTGCTGCAGGAATTTTTCTCCGGCCTGCGCAAGAAATAACAGAAGAACGCACACACTAAGGGCGGCAGCTTGCCGCCCTTTTTAGCACTCTGCCGCACCGTTAAACAATTGGATATACAATGTTACCAATTTGTTTACATATTTTTTGGAAAAAGGGTTGACAATCGGGAAAAAAGTGGTAAGCTATGATTAGCACTCGGGGATAATGAGTGCTAAAATGAAAGGGGGAAGAAAGATGGAGCTTCCGGAGCGAAAGCGCAGGATCTTGAAGGCGATCGTGGAGAGCTACATCGATACGGCGGAGCCGGTGGGGTCCAAGACCCTGGCCGACAGCTTTGACACGCCGATCTCTTCCGCCACCATCCGTAACGAGATGAGCGAGCTGGAGGAGCTGGGCTATCTGGAAAAGCCTCATGTCTCCGCGGGAAGGATCCCTTCCTTCGCTGCTTACCGGCTCTATGTGAACGAGCTGATGGAGCAGACCAGAGTGGCCACCAACGAGCTGGAGGCCATGCGGCTGATGATGGAGGCCAAGATGAAGGAGATCGGCAATGTGATGGTCTCCGCCTCCAAGGTCATCGGCGAGATGACCCAGCACACCGCCGTGGCCATGATCTCCCGCAAGGGCAGCGACAAGGTCAAAAAATGCGAGCTCATTACGGTGGATCAGGGCAGGAGCTATGCCGTCATCTTGGTCACCGGCAGCGATGTGAAAAACAAGATGTTCCGGCTGCAGGAGCCAGTGGATCCCTCCACCGCCGCCATGCTGGCGACGGCGCTGAATATGGCCGTCGAGCAGGACCGGCTGGATCAGCTGCTTTCCTCTGTTTCTCAGGGGATGGGCGAGAGCTCGCAGGTCTGCCGCTTCACGGCGGATATTCTGGATTTCATCCGGAGCACCGAGGCGGGCAGCCGGCCGGAGGTCTATATCGACGGCGCGGCGCGGCTTTTGGACAACCGGGAATATCAGGACACCGGGCGGGCCCGGGAGCTGCTGGAATATTTCTCCGACCGGAGCCGGGTGGGCGAGCTGCTGGAAACGGCAGACGGAAGCCCCATCAATGTGCGCATCGGGCCGGAGCTGCAGGATCCCAGCATGCGGGACGCCGGGCTGGTCTTTACCAGCTACGACATTGATCAGAACACCAAGGGCATCGTGGGCATCATCGCCCCGGCCAGAATGGATTATGCCGATGTCTGCGCAAAGCTGGCGGCTTTTACACAGGCCATCAGAAGCGTGATGGGCCGGCCAATCAAACAATTAAAGGATGCAGGTGAGACCGATGAGCGAAGAAAAGAAGAATCCTGAGGCCCAGACGGAGCAGGCCCCGGAGCAGACGCCGGAGACCCAGCCGGAAGCGCCGGAGAACCAGTCCGCCAAGGCCCACGGCAAGGAGAAAAACGAGAAAAACGAGAAAAAGCACGCGGCCCGGCTGGAGGAAAAGATCCGCCAGATGGAGGAAGAGGCCGCCCGCAAGACGGAGACCTATATGCGCGTGCTGGCGGAATACGATAACTTCCGCAAGCGCTCCCAAAAGGAGCGGGACAGCACCTATCAGGACGCGCAGATCAGCACCATCGCCCTGTTTCTGCCGGTGCTGGACAATCTGGAGCGGGCCGCTTCCGCCGCCGAGGCGGACGAGGGCGTCCGCATGATCCTGAAGCAGTTTCAGGACCTTCTCAAAAAGTGCGGCGTGGAGGAATGCGGCAAGGAGGGCGAGGCCTTCGATCCCAATTTCCACAACGCGGTCATGCATCAGGAGGGCGAGGGCACCGGCGAGCCGGTGATCGTCCAGGTGCTGCAGAAGGGCTATACCCTGAACGGCCGTCTGATCCGTCCCGCCATGGTCAAGACCACGGACTGAGCGGCAGACAGACACATTTCATCCCGATAATAATAAAATAAAAAATAGAACTATGGAGGAACTTAACTATGGCTAAAATCATTGGTATCGATCTGGGCACCACCAATTCCTGCGTCGCCGTGATCGAAGGCGGCGAACCTGTCGTCATCCCCAACGCCGAAGGCGCGCGGACGACGCCCTCCGTTGTTGCGTTTTCCAAGACCGGTGAACGCATGGTCGGCCAGGTGGCAAAGCGCCAGGCCGTCTCCAACCCCCAGCGCACCATCAGCTCCATCAAGCGTCAGATGGGTACCGACCATAAGGTCGAGATCGATGGCAAGAGCTACACGCCTCAGGAGATCTCCGCGATGATCCTGCAGAAGCTGAAGACCGACGCCGAGGCTTATCTGGGCGAAAAGGTCACGGAAGCCGTCATCACCGTCCCCGCTTACTTTACCGACGCGCAGCGTCAGGCCACCAAGGACGCCGGCAAGATCGCCGGTCTGGAGGTCAAGCGCATTATCAACGAGCCCACGGCCGCGGCGCTGGCTTACGGCATGGACAAGGAAAACGAGCAGAAGGTCATGGTCTATGACTTGGGCGGCGGCACCTTTGATGTGTCTCTGCTGAGCATTGACGATGGCACCATTCAGGTGCTGGCCACCGCCGGCAACAACCATCTGGGCGGCGACGATTTTGACGACCGCATCGTCCAGTGGATGCTCTCCGAGTTCCGCAAGGATCAGGGCGTGGATCTGTCCGGCGACCGGATGGCCATGCAGCGCCTGAAGGAAGCCGCTGAGAAGGCCAAGATCGAGCTTTCCGGCGTCACCTCTTCCAACATCAACCTGCCCTATATCTTCGCCGACGCCAACGGCAGCCGCCATCTGGACCTGACCCTCACCCGGGCCAAGTTCGACGAGCTGACCCGCGACCTGGTGGAGGCCACCACCGGCCCCGTCCGTCAGGTGCTGTCCGATTCCGGAATCAATGTCTCCGAGATCGCCAAGGTGCTGCTGGTGGGCGGCTCCAGCCGGATCCCTGCCGTGCAGGAGGCCGTGAAGAAGATCACCGGCAAGGAAGGCTTCAAGGGCATCAACCCCGATGAGTGCGTGGCCATGGGCGCTGCCATTCAGGGCGGCGTTCTGGGCGGCGATGTGAAGGATCTGCTGCTGCTGGATGTCACGCCTCTGAGCCTGGGCATTGAGACGCTGGGCGGTGTCTGCACCAAGATCATCGAGCGCAACACCACCATCCCCACCAATAAAAAGCAGATCTTCTCCACTGCGGCTGACGGCCAGACCTCTGTTGAGATCCATGTGCTGCAGGGCGAGCGTGAGATGGCTGCCGGCAACAAGACGCTGGGCAAGTTCCATCTGGACGGCATCCCCGCCGCGCCCCGCGGCGTGCCCCAGATCGAGGTGGCCTTTGATATCGACTCCAACGGCATCGTGAATGTTTCCGCCAAGGATCTGGGCACGGGCAAGGAGCAGAAGATCACCATCACCTCCTCTACCAATATGTCTAAGGAAGACATCGACAAGGCCGTCAAGGACGCCGAGAAGTTTGCCGCCGAGGACAAGAAAAACAAGGAAGCCGTGGATGTGCGCAACGAAGCCGAGAGCCTGGTCTATCAGACCGAAAAGTCTCTGGGCGAGCTGGGCGACAAGATCTCCGCGGACGAAAAGGCCAAGGTGGAGAGCGCCTGCAGCAAGCTGAAGGAGACCCTGAAGGGCTCGGATGTGGAAGCCATCAAGGCGGATACCGAAGCCGTCAAGCAGGCCTTCTACGCGGTGGCGGAGAAGATGTATGCGCAGTCCGGCGCACAGGGCGCGCCCGGCGCGGAGACTGCCGGCCAGGCCGGCGCAGGCGCCCAGCAGGGCCCCAACGGCGAGACCGTCTACGATGCGGACTATAAGGTCGTGGACGACGACGAGAAGAAATAAACCAGACAACATGCGATGGCGCGGCGGGGCGTTTGCCCCGCCATCCGCCTGTATACTGACAGTAGGAGAGCGAACATATGGCGGAACAGCGCGATTTATATGAGATTTTGGAGCTCCAGAAGGGCGCCTCGGAGGATGAGATCAAAAAGGCCTACCGCCGGCTGGCCAAAAAATATCATCCCGACCTGAACCCCGGCGACAAGACCGCCGAGGCAAAAATGAAAGAGGTCAACGGCGCCTACGAGATCCTTTCCGATCCGGAAAAAAAGGCCCGCTACGACCAGTTCGGCTATGCGGGCATCGATCCCAATTATGCCGGCGGCCCCGGCGGACCCGGTGGCCCGGGAGGCGGCTTCAGCGGCTTCCAGGACTTTGATCTGGGCGATATTTTCGGCTCCATGTTCGGCGGCGGCTTCGGCAGCGCCGCCGGCCAGCGGACCCGTTCCGGCCCCCGGAAGGGCGAAAACCTGCGGTTGAGCCTGCAGCTGACCTTTGAGGAGGCCGTCTTCGGCTGCGAAAAGAGCGTTACCGTCACCCGGGAGGAGACCTGTAAGGACTGCGGCGGCAGCGGCGCGAAAAAGGGCACCCAACCGGAGACCTGCCCCGTCTGCCGGGGCACCGGTCAGGTGAAATCCACCCAGCGGACGCCCTTCGGCGTCTTTTCCAGCAGCAGTCCCTGCCAGAACTGCCGGGGCACCGGCCGGATCATCAAGGAGCCCTGCGCCGGCTGCGGCGGCACGGGCAAGGTCCGCAAGAGCCGCACCATCAAGGTGAAGATCCCCGCCGGCATTGACGACGGTCAGACCATCTCCCTGCGGGGCGAGGGCAACGGCGGCGTTCAGGGCGGCGCAGCAGGCGATCTGTATGTGACGGTCTATGTGAAGGAACACAAGATGTTCCAGCGGGACGGACAGGATATCATGCTGGAAATGCCCATTTCCTTTGTCCAGGCCACGCTGGGCGCTTCCATCACCGTCCCCACGGTGGACGGCAAGGTGGAATATGAGATCCCCGAGGGCACCCAGACCGGGACGGTGTTCCGTCTGCGGGGCAAGGGCGTCCCCAATCTCAACGGCCGGGGCCGGGGCGACCAGTATGTGAAGGTCAATGTGGAGATCCCCAAAAACCTGAACCACGAGCAGAAGGAGCTTCTGCGGAAATTCGAGGAGAGCACCGGCGACAGCTGCTATGCCCAGCGCAAGGGCTTCTTCAAAAAGATGAAGGATCTCTTCAAATAAAAACTCAAGAAATCAGGATCTGTGCGTTTGCCGTCCTGCCGCAGTCTGCGGCGGGGCGGCTTTTTTTCGCGGAAAAACCGGGGCTTTCCCGGGAAAAATCAAAAAAACCCGGTCTGCCCGGGGGAATGGCTTGTATTACCCGATCAAATTTGATATAATGGCACCAATAAAAATATGATTTGGAGTATGGAATGAAACGAAAAAAATGGCTGCTGCCAGTCGAAACAGACGCCTGCGTCAGCAAATTAGCCGGTGAGCTGGGGCTCAGCCGGCTTTCGGCCCGTGTGCTGGCGGCTCGGGGCTTTGATTCCCGGGAAAAGGCACAGGCCTTTCTGGACCGATCCCTGGATGGGATCCACGACCCCTATCTGCTGAAGGACATGGATCTGGCCGTGGAGGAGATCCGCCGCGCCCTCCGGGACCGGGTGAAGATCGCGGTCTACGGCGATTACGATGTGGACGGCGTCACCGCCACCTGCATCATGATCCAGTATCTGCGCTCCCGCGGGGCAGACTGCACCTATTACATCCCCGACCGTCTGGGCGAGGGCTATGGCCTGAACACCGCGGCCATCCAGTCCCTTTACGACGACGGCTGCCGCCTGCTCATTACCGTGGACAGCGGCATCACCGCCGAGGAGGAGGCCCGCTTTGCCGGGTCGCTGGGCCTGCGGCTGATCATTACCGACCATCATGAATGTAAGGAGCAGCTGCCGGAGGCGGCCGCGGTGGTCAATCCCCGCCGGCCGGACAGCGCCTATCCCTTCCGGGAGCTGGCGGGCGTCGGCGTGGCCTTCAAGCTGATCTGCGCCCTGGAGCAGGAGCGCCCGCTGGAGGAGCTGCTGCAGGAATATGCGGATGTGGTGGCCGTGGGCACCATCGCCGATGTGATGTCGCTGACGGGGGAGAACCGGATCATCGTCTCCTACGGCCTGCGCTACCTGCAGAATACGAAAAATTACGGCCTGAAGGCGCTGATGCAGAAGCTGGGCATGGACGCCCGCACGGTCACCTCCAACGCCGTGAGCTTTACCATGGCGCCCCGTATCAATGCGGCGGGCCGTCTGGGCGCCGCCAGCAGCGCCGCAAGGATGTTTCTCACGGATGATCCCGCCGAGGCCTCCGCGCTGGCGGAGCATCTCTGCGCCCTGAACCACCGGCGGCAGGAGGAGGAAAACGGGATCTATGAGCAGATCATGGCCCGGATCCAGGCCCATCCGGAGCTGACCCGGGGCAGGACCATGACCCTCTGGGGCGACGGCTGGCACAACGGCGTCATCGGCATCGTATCCTCCCGCCTTTCCGACCGCTATGGCGTGCCCTGCGTGCTGATCTCCATGAACGGCGACAACGGCAAGGGTTCCGGCCGCAGCATCAAGGGCTTCAATCTGTATGCGGCGCTGGAGAAAAATGCGCCGCTGCTGGAAAAATACGGCGGACATGAGCTGGCCGTTGGCCTGACGGTCCGCCGGGAGCATCTGGAGGAGCTGCGGCAGGCGCTGGAGGACTATGCCCTCTCCGGCGAGGTGGAGGATGTGGTCCCCTGCGTCAGCGTAGACTGCCGGGTGGAGCCGGAGGAGCTGACGCTGCCGGAGGTCCGGGGCCTTTCCGCGCTGGAGCCCTTCGGCATGGGCAACCCCCAGCCGGTGTTTCTGATGAACGATGTGCGCATCGAGGAGATCACGCCCATCAGCCACGACCGCCATGTAAAGCTGCATCTTTCCAAAAACGGGAAGTATTTCTATGCCTTTGTGTTCGGCATGGGCGCCCGGAGCTGTCAGTTCGTCAAGGGCGACCTGCTGGATATCGTCTTTTCCGCGGAGATCAATCATTATAAGGGCAACCAGAGCGTCCAGCTGGTGATCCGGGATGTGAAATGGGCCGCCGGCGAGGAGCGGGCGGATCAGGATACGCTGGCCCTCTGCGCCCGCTTCCGGGAGGGAGCAGAGCTGGGGCAGGAGGAGGCCGCGCTGCTGACGCCCACCCGGGATGAGCTGGTGGCCGTCTTCCGCCATATCAAGGCCAACGCGGAGGAGGGCGTTTTGTGCGCCTCCGCCGCAACGCTTTACCGGAAGGTGCGGTACGAATCCCGCCTTTGCGGCCATATGAACGCAGGCAAGCTGCTGGTCTGTCTGGATATTTTCCGGGAATGCGGGATCTTTTCCTATGAACAGACCGGCGGAGAGCTGGTGGTGCGCCTGCTGAATTATCAGGGCAAGGCAGATATCAACGGCTCTGCCGTGCTCAAGCGTCTGATGACCATGCTGAGGGGCTGAGAAGAGCAAAATGGATCAGAAGGAACAACAGGAGTATATGGAAACGCTGCAGCAGCAGATCGAAGGGATCGCCGCGGGCTTTTCCCCGGAGGAGGGCGAAAAGATCCGCCGGGCCTACCGCTTTGCGGCCCAGGCCCATCAGGATCAGCTGCGCAGGAGCGGCGAGCCCTATATCATGCATCCGGTGGCCGTGGCCTGCATCATCGACCAGATGGGGCTGGACGCGGAATCCGTCATGGCGGGGCTGCTCCACGATACGGTGGAGGATACGCCCGTCACCCGGGAGGATATCGCCCGGGAGTTTGGCGCGCCGGTGGCCATGCTGGTAGACGGCGTTACCAAGCTCACCAAAATGGAACATACCTCCTACAGCACCAAGGAAGAGCAGCAGATGGAGGACCTGCGCAAAATGTTTATCGCCATGGCGAAGGACATCCGGGTCATCATGATCAAGCTGGCGGACCGGCTGCACAATATGCGCACCATCCAGTATCAGAAGGTCCAGAAGCAGCGGGACATCTCCGTGGAGACCATGGAGATCTATGCGCCGCTGGCCCACCGGCTGGGGATGCAGGGCGTCAAGTGGGAGCTGGAGGACCGGTCGCTGAAGATCCTGGACCCTGTGGGCTACAAGGAGATCTCCGACTTTCTGGAGGATAAGAGCCACGGCTTTGCGGCCTTTCTGGAGGAGACGAAAAAGCGCATCCAGGAAAAGCTGGAGCAGGCGGGCATCGCCTGCCAGGTCAAGGCCCGGCTCAAGAGCGTTTACAGCATCTACCGGAAGCTCTACGGGCAGAACCTGAGCTTTGCGGAGCTTTATGATATCTGCGCCACCCGGGTCATCGTCAAGGAGCTTACCGACTGCTACAATGTGCTGGGCCTGATCCACGATCTGTATAAGCCCGTTCCCGGCCGCTTCAAGGATTATATCTCCACCCCCAAGCCAAACGGCTATCAGTCGCTGCACACGGTGGTCATCGGCTCGGAGGGCATCCCCTTTGAGGTGCAGATCCGCACGGAGGAGATGGACCACCGGGCGGAATACGGCATCGCAGCCCACTGGAAATATAAGGACGGCCTGAAGGGCTCCCAGAAGGAGGAGGCCTTCGCCTGGGTCCGGCAGCTCATCGAGACCCAGCAGGATACCGACGCCTCGGACTTTATCAAAAACATCAAGACCGATCTGTTTGCAGACGAGGTCTATGTTTTCACGCCTCGGGGGGATGTGATCAATCTGCCCCAGGGAGCGACGCCCATTGACTTTGCCTATGCCATCCATTCAGCCGTGGGCAACCGGATGACCGGCGCCAAGGTCAACGGACGCATTGTTCCGATTGATTATCAGCTGAAGAGCGGCGAGATCGTGGATGTCATCACCTCCAAGACGGCCGCCGGCCCAAAGCGGGACTGGATGCAGATCGTCAAGACCAACGGCGCCCGGACCAAGATCAAGCAGTGGTTCAAAAAGGAGCGCCGGGACGAAAACATCGAGCAGGGCAAGGCTGCGCTGGACCGGGAGCTGCGGGCCAACCTGCTTTACGACGCCTTCCAGCAGCCGGAGCTGCAGAACCTGATCCTGAAGCGTCTGGAGATGCCGGATCTGACGGAGCTTTACGCTTCGCTGGGCTATGGGGGCATCGCCATGAGCCGGGTCATCGCCAAGGTGCGCGATGAGCTTCAGCGCCAGCGGGCGGCGGAGCAGAAGGAAGCCAAGCTGGAGGCCAAGCTGGCCGCCCAGACGGTCCGGGCCCAGCGGTCCGTGGCAGATACTGGCGTCATCGTAGAGGGGCTGGACAACTGTCTGGTCAAGTTCGCCAAGTGCTGCAGCCCCCTGCCCGGCGACCCCATCATCGGCTTCGTCACCCGGGGCTATGGCGTCTCCGTCCACCGGCAGGACTGCGCCAATGTCCGCGCGGCCCTGCAGAACAAGCCGGACGACGGCCGCTGGATCCGGACGGAATGGGCCATGAACGAGCGGCACCAATACAGCGCGGGCATCCGTGTGACCACAAAATCCCGGGTGGGAGCCATCACCGATGTGCTCACCGTGCTCACCAATATGAAGATCAATGTGAGCGAAATGAACGCCAAGGAGATGGACGACGGCCAGTGTGACCTGTTTCTGACCATCACCGTCTCCGATGCGGAGCAGATGGAGCTGGTGCTCAGCCGCATCCTGCGGGCCAACGGCGTGATCCAGGCCCGGCGCATCGTGGCGGGCAGCTGAAGGAGAGGGGAGAAGAACAATGCGAGCGGTTTTGATCCGGGTCACCCGGGCCTCCATCACCATCGACGGACAGGATGGCGGCTCCATGGGCCGGGGCTATGTGGTGCTGGTGGGCGTCAAGCCCGGCGACGGCCCGGCGGAGGCGGCCTGGATGGCGAAAAAATGCGCGGAAATGCGGATCTTTGAGGATGAACATGAAAAAATGAACCTGGGTCTGGGCGATGTGGGCGGCGGGATGCTGGTGGTGAGCAATTTCACCCTGTATGCCGACTGCTCCCATGGCCGCCGGCCGGACTTTTTCGGCGCGGCCAGACCGGAGGAGGCCATCCCCGTATATGAGGCCTTTCTGGCGGAGCTTCGCGCCCGGGGCATCCCGCTGCTGACGGGAAGATTCGGCGCGGATATGGCCATCGACCATGTGAACGACGGCCCGGTGACGCTGATTTTAGATACAGATACTATGATGAAAAGGAAACCGGAGGGAAAACAATGATCCTGAAGCATGTGATCGTGGGCCTGCTGCGCACAAACTGCTATCTGATCTGCGACGAGCAGACCAAGACCTGCGCCGTGATCGATCCCGGCGCAAAGGCGGCCAGCATTCTGGAGGCCGCGGCGGAGACAGGCTGCCGGGTGGAAAAGGTCCTTCTGACCCATGGCCATTACGACCATGTGATGGCAGCGCCGGAGCTGCTGCGGCAGACAGGCGCGCGGCTCTATATCTCCAAAAAGGACGAATGGCTGCTCAGCTGCGACGAGGTGCTGCGCTACGGCACCCGGCGGGAGGGCTATGCCGTTCCCCATGTGGACGAATATCTGGAGGAGGGGAAGGATATCGCGCTGGGCAGCCTGACCTTCCGCGTCTTGGAAACGCCGGGTCACACCGCCGGCTCCTGCACGCTGCTCTGCGAAGACAGTATGTTCAGCGGCGACACCCTGTTCCACGAATGCTGCGGCCGCTGCGACCTGGAGACGGGCAGCATGGAGGACATGATGGCCAGCCTGAAAAAGCTGGCGCTGCTGCCGGGAAACTATCAGGTCTATCCCGGCCATGAGAGCTTCTCCACGCTGGACTATGAGCGGCAGTATAACCCCTATATGAAAGAGGCAATGCGTCGATGAACTATTGTCTGCAGGGCCACGACCGGGACAACGGCGTTCAGGAGATGCTGATCTCCCTGCTGCCGGACGAGCCCCACGACCGGGTGGAGGAGCTGTCCGGCGACGGCTGCCGCAGCATTGCCTGGGAGAAAGACGGCTTCCTCTGCGCCCGGGCGGAGATCCTCCGGGGCGTTCGCCGGAGCCAGGCTCAGGCGTCGGTTCCCATCCCGGCGGAGACCGATGGGGAGGAATATAAGCGGGCACTGACCTATACGGTAAAGACTGCCGTCTATCAGGCGCTGCTGCCCCTGCTGGAGCAAAAGCCCGCCTGGGGCAGCATGACCGGCGTCAAGCCCGCAAAGCCCGCCCGTCTGGCCATTCGGGAGGGGATGGACCCTGCCGCGCTGGAGCAGTATCTGCGGGCGCATTATGATGTTTCGGAAAACCGGGCCCGGCTCTGCCGCCGGGCGGCGGAATATGCCATCCGGGCGGAGGACAGTCTTCTCCCCGGCGAGACGCAGCTTTATCTCGGCATCCCCTTCTGCCCGGCCAAGTGCAGCTATTGCTCCTTCGTCAGCAACGACATGGCCCGCTGGGGCTTTATGATCCAGCCCTATCTGGAGGCCCTGCTGCAGGAGGTGGAGGCCGGCGGCGCGCTGCTCCGGCAGCATGGGCTGCCTCTGGGCAGCGTTTATATCGGCGGCGGGACGCCCACAACGCTGGACGCGGCCCAGCTGGACACGCTGCTGGCGGACATCCGGCGGGCCTTTGAGCTGTCCCGCTGCCGGGAGTTTACCGTGGAGGCGGGGCGGCCGGAGACCATCAGCGAAGAAAAGCTCCGGGTCCTGCAGCGCCATGGCGTCACCCGCATCAGTATCAATCCCCAGACCATGAACGACCGGGTCCTGCAGGGCGTGGGCCGGCGGCACACCGCCCGGGACATCGAGGAATGCTACCGGATGGCCCGGCAGACAGGGGATTTTCTGATCAATATGGATCTGATCGCCGGTCTGCCCGGCGACGACGACGCAAGCCTGCTGGAAAGCGTCCGCCGGGTGGCGGCGCTGCGGCCGGACAATGTGACCATCCACTGTCTGGCCCGCAAGCGGGGGGCGCGGCTGTATTTCGGCCCAACGGGCCAGCTTCCGGCGGAGACGCTGGACGCCTGCTACGCCCATCTGACGGCCCTCGGCTATGAGCCCTATTATCTTTACCGGCAGAAATATATGGCCGGCGGGCTGGAAAATGTGGGCTTCTGCCTTCCCGGGACGGCCTCCCACTACAATATCTGTATGATGGAGGAGCTTTCCGATGTGCTGGCGCTGGGCTCCGGCGGCGTGAGCAAGCTCTGCTCGGAAAACGGCCGCCGGGTCTGCCGGGTGGCAAATCCCAAATATCCCAAGGAATATATCGAGCGCATCGGCGCCATCGCGGCGGAAAAGCGCCGCCTGCTGGACGGCCAGCAAAAAGCTTGCAATCCGGAGCGCGCCGTGCTATAGTTTTGGCATAGAATGGTTCGTGATCTATTCAAAAAGGAGGAGCTTATCATGGATGACAAAGTGAGAGAGCTGCTGGAAAAGGCAAAGCTGACGGCGGCTGCCGCGGCCGGCGTGGCCTCCCAGGCCGTAGGAACGGCGGCGGAAAAGGGCGGACGCCTGGTGGAAAAGACCCGGCGCAGCCTGAAGCTGCTGGACCTGAACAACGAGATCGAGATCCTCATGCGGGAGATCGGCCGGATCGTCTACCTGACCCATACCGGGACGGAGACCGAGGAAAGCGCCCTGCAGGAAAAGCTGGAGCGCATCGACGCGAAATATGCGGAGATCGCCGGGCTCAAGGCCGAGCAGGAGGCCCAGCGCACCAAGGTGGTCTGCCCCGTCTGCGGCAAGGAATGTGATAAGACGGATCTTTACTGCCGCGTCTGCGGCGAAAAGCTTTCCTGAACGGGAAAACGCCATGCATTGGCGCAGGGAGTCCTCCTGCGCCTTCTTTTTTGACGGGGCATGAACCATAGCCGGACCGCATAAGCTTCCCATAGGCAGGGCTCTTTTTGGGGCCAGTTTTTCCGGGAAGGGCGGTCATTTCCTTGCGACAGCGCAAACAGGAGACATTTTTCGGCGGCACGCTGATCCTGATGGGCTCCGGCATTCTGGTCAAGCTCATCGGGGCGTTTTTCTCCATCCCTCTGGCCAATCTTTACGGCGCAGACGGCAACGATATTTTCATCAGCGCCTATTATGTCTATACGGCCATGTATGTGATCTCCTCCGCCGGGCTGCCGGTGGCGGTGTCCAAGATGGTGGCGGAGCGGCGGGCGCTGGGCCGGCTGCAGGAGGTGCGGCGCATCGCCCGGGTCTCCATGGGGGCCTTTGTGCTGCTGGGGGCGGCGCTCTCCGGGGCGATGCTGGCCTTTTCCGGGCCCATCTGCCGGCTGATCGGCTCCTCCTGCCGGGAGGCGCTGCTGGCCGTGGCCCCCACGGTCTTTTTCACCTGCGTCGTCTCTGCGGTGCGGGGCTATTATCAGGGCATGGCCAATATGGTCCCCACGGCGGTCTCCCAGATCATCGAGGCGCTGGGCAAGCTGATCTTCGGACTGGGCCTGGCCTATTATCTCATGGGGCAGGGCTGCGCGCTGGAGCGCGTGGTGGCGGGAGCCATCGGCGGCGTAACCCTGGGGACGGCTCTCAGCGCCCTCTACGCCGTGCTTTATGCCCTGCGGGATCCGGCGCGGCGCGGAAAAGCGCCCGGGGCCGATCCGTCCTGCCGCCCGGCGGGCGCGCTGCTGCGGGAGCTGATCCGGCTGGCGGCGCCCATCACCGTTGGGGCCTCTGTGTTTATCGTCAGCGCCATGATCGACAATTTCATGGTCAAGCTGCGGCTGCAGGAGGGCTGTCTGATGACAGACGCCGCCGCGGGCTATACCTACGGCGCTTATGGCTACGCCGTCAAGCTGTTCAATCTTCCTCTGACGCTGGTGGTGTCCATCGGCGTGAGCCTGCTGCCGGCCATCAGCGCCGCCCTTGCGGTAAAGGACCGGCGGCGCACCCTTTCGCTGGTGGAAAGCGCCTTCCGCCTGACGGGCATACTGGCCTTTCCCTGTGCCTTTGGGCTGGCGGCCATCCCCGGGCCGATCCTTGAGCTGCTTTTTTCCAAACAGCCGGAGGCCTGCGCCCAGGCTGCGCCACTGCTGGCGGCGCTGGCCCCCTCGGTCTTTTTTGCGGCCATGGTATCGGTGAGCAATCCGGTGCTTCAGGCCATGGGAAGGGCGCGTCTGCCGGTGATCAGCATGGCGGCGGGGGCGGCGGTGAAGGCCGTGTGCAACTATGCGCTGGTGGGCATTCCGGAGATCGGCGTCCTGGGCGCGCCCATCGCCACGGGCGTCTGCTATCTGGCCATGATGCTGCTGAACTTCCGCCATATCCGGCGGCAGGGCGCGGCCTTTTCGCTGGCCCGAAGCTTTGGAAAGCCGCTGCTGGCCGGGCTGGGCATGGGCGTTTTCGTCCGGCTGATCTGGGCGCCGGTGCAGACCCTGACAGGTCCGGGAAGGGCCGGGGCGCTGCTGGCGGTGCTGATCGTGGTGGGTCTGGCGGCGCTTTTTTACCTGCTTTTGCTGGCTGCGCTGCGCGCCATGCCCCGGGAGGATGTTGTCATGCTGCCCGGCGGTGAAAAGCTTGCAAAAATCCTGAAAATCCGGTGATTTATTCTTGCAAAGAAGGAGAAAATATGATAGATTTAGAACAGTCTCACTACGGCTTTCAAGACCTGCTGGAGATCATGGCGCGGCTGCGGCAGAAAGAGGGCGGCTGCCCCTGGGATCTGGCCCAGACCCATGAGAGCATCCGGCGGAATTTCATCGAAGAGGCCTATGAAGCGGCGGAAGCCATCGACCAGCGGGACGACGCCCATCTCTGTGAGGAGCTGGGGGATGTTTTGCTGCAGGTGGTCTTCCATGCCCAGATCGCCAGAGAGGCGGGGGCCTTCGATATGGACGATGTCTGCACCGGCATCTGCAAAAAGCTGATCCTGCGGCATCCCCATATTTTCGGCACGGCGGACAGGCTCACCGACGCCGGGCAGACGCTGGATCTCTGGGAGGAGGTCAAGCGGAAGGAGAAGCACCAGCAGACCTATACCGACGCCATGAACGATGTGGCCCGGTCGCTGCCTGCGCTGATCTATGCGGAAAAGGTCCAGTCCCGGGCGAAGCGCTCCGGCTTCGACTGGCCGGAGGTCTCCGGCGCGCTGGACAAGCTCCGGGAGGAGACGGCGGAGCTGGAACAGGCCATGGATCAAAAGGACAGGGCAGAGGAGGAGCTGGGCGATCTGCTGTTCGCGGCGGTGAATGTGGCCCGGCGCCTGGAGCTGGATCCGGAGCAGGCCCTGATGCGGGCCACGCAGAAGTTCATGAAGCGCTTTGCACTGGTGGAGCAGGCGGCGGGGGACAAGCTCCGCACCATGTCTCTTCCGGAGATGACCGCCCTCTGGGAGCAGGCCAAGCAGCAGACCGCAGGATCGTAAAGGAAGCGGCTCCGTCCGCTTTTGATATGGATATTCTAATTGCAGAAGGAGATACGATTATGAACAAAATGGAACTGATTTCCGCCATCGCGGAAAAGGCAGAGCTGAGCAAGAAGGACGCGGAAAAGGCCCTGACCGCCGTTGTGGAGTCCATTTCCGAAGCGCTGCAGACCGGCGATAAGGTCCAGCTCATCGGCTTTGGCTCTTTCGAGGTCAAGAACCGGGAAGCCCGCATCGGCCGCAACCCCAAGACCAAGGAAGAAATCCGCATCCCCGCCTCCAAGACCCCTGTGTTCAAGGCCGGCAAGGCCCTGAAAGACAAGGTCGCCCAGTAAATCCCAATACGAGCGCTGCCGGGGCCGGAAGGCCCCGGCTTTTCAGATCATCCCGCGGAAAAGGAGAAGTACCATGCGTCTGGATAAATATCTCAAGGTGGCAAGGCTCATCAAGCGCCGCACCGTGGCCAACGAGGCCTGCGACGGCGAACGGGTCACGGTAAACGGCCGGGAGGCCAAGGCCTCCTATCAGGTGAAGGTGGGCGATGTGATCGGCGTCTCCTTCGGCAACCGCAGCCTGCGGGTGAAGGTCCTGCAGGTGCCGGAGTTCGCCACGAAGGAGCAGGCTGCCCTGCTCTATCAGGAACTGCCGGAGGAATAAACGCCCCCGCGCCGGGAAAGGCCGTCATAAAAGCAAAAACCTCTTCATATCCTTCCAACAAGGAAGTATGAGGAGGTCTTTTTCATGGAAAACAGCAATCAGTTTCAGGCGGACGGGCCCCACAGTCTGGTTTTGGAGGAGCGGCGCCGGCTGAATGTTTCCGGCGTCAGCGAGGTGCTGAGCTTTGATGAGGAGCAGGTGGTGATGGAGACGGCTCTGGGCCAGCTCACCGTGGAGGGAGAGGGACTTCATGTGGAAAAGCTCAGCCTGGATGTGGGCGAGCTGACGCTGGAGGGCAACATCCAGAGCCTTTGCTACAGCAGGGAGACCAAGCGCCGCGGCTCCTTCTGGTCCCGGGTGTTTTAATGCTGCCCACAAGCCTGGATCAGCAGATGGGGATGTTCCTCCGGGCCATTCTGCTGGGGGCCGCGCTGGCGGCGGGCTTCGACCTGCTGGAGGGCTTCCGGCGAGCCTGCCGTCTGGGGCGCGGGGGAACGGCGCTGCTGGACGCCCTGTTCTGTCTGAGCGGTCTGGGGGCCTTTCTGCTGTTTTTCCTCCGCAGCACCGACGGCCGCCTCCGGGGCTATCTGCCGCTGGGGCTGGCGCTGGGCGCGTTTCTGGAGCAGAAGGCCCTTTCCCGGCTGCTGCGGCGGAGCTGCACCTGGCTGCTGCAGGGGCTTTTCCGGCTGCTGAAGCGGGGCCGCGACGGGCTTTTCTGGCTGTTCAGCTTCCCGAGAGGACAATAAAACATCAGCTCCGCGGAGAACGGTCCTCCGCGGAGCTTTTTTGCGGTCAGCCCTCTGCCGGCGGCTTTGGGGCGGGGGAGAGCAGCGCCGGATCCACCGGCGTACAGCCGCAGATGCAGATGCCGATGCATTCGCCGCAGCGGGTGCATTTGTTCAGATCCACCACGGGATAGGTGTTTACCAGAGAGATGGCCTGCTGCTTGCAGGCGGCGGAGCAAAGGATGCAGCCGATGCAGGCGTTCAGATGGCCGGGGACCTCCGAGCCGCTCTTGGAGTGCGCGCGGTTCAGCCGCTTTGCCACCTCGGAGGGGGAGACGCCCATGCATTTGACAAAATTGCGGTAATAGGTGGAAAAATCCTGAAAGCCCACGGCGGCGGCAGCGTCTGTGATGGACCGGCCGTCCCGCAGCAGGCGCAGCGACTGCTGGATGCGCCGCTCGGTGATATATTGCCGGATGGGCATGCCCGTGTGCAGCTTGAAGGCGTTGTAAAGGCTGCTTTGGGAGAGGGCCGCCACCTTTACCAGATCCTCCGTGCCGATGCTGTCGGAAAGATGCTGCTCGATATAGCGGATGCAGCTGATGACGGCGGAATAATTGCTTTCCGAGGGCTGCTTTCTGTCCAGCAGCTGCGTGGTGTAAACATCCCGCACCATCAGCTGCAGGGCGGAGATCACCAGCATATTGCCGATCTGGAAGGGGCTGTCGGCAGAGGTGTTCTGCTCGTCCATCAGGCAGTAGAGCAGATGCACCAGCCGCTCCCGCTCGTGCCGGGGCATATGGATGATGGGCGGAAGGTTGGAAAAATCCTTCTTCAGCTTTGGGAAGCAGGACACCAGCGCATCCATCATCTCCTGAGAGAAGGAAAGACAGAAATAGGAGGTCTCCGGCGGAAAGATATACAGGCTGTGGTTGCAGTAGATGGGCGTAAACAGCAGGTCTCCGGGCTGCATCCGCAGCATCTGATCCTGCTGAAAATAAGCCAGGTCGCCCTTCAGCAGCAGCGTGCAGTGGTAAAAGCTGTGGTAATGCGCGTCCACCTTGCCGGTATAACGCTCGCCGATGTAGATATGATAATTCTGCTTGCTTGCAAAAAGCAGCTGCCGGTTGAGATTGTTCATGGTCGGTTGTGCCTCCTCTGCTCTTCGGCTGCTTCCAGCGGGTCTTTGCTTGATTATAAGGCGATAAAATAAAAAATGCAAGATACAACGCCTAACTTTAGAAGGAAAGTAATTTCCATTCGCCCCCGGCGTTGCTATAATTTTGACATAAAGTGAATTGTTTTTGCAAGACGCTTTGTCGAATATGGCTATAGCAAATCAGATTATAACAGGGAGAGTGGCAGTATGAGAGTTTACATCAGCATGGACGCAGAAGGGATCTCCGGGATCTATAAGCTGGCGCAGGTGATGCCCGGCCACACGGAATATGATTATGCCCGCAAGCTCATGGCCGGGGATATCAACGCTGCCGTGGCAGGCGCCTGCGACGCCGGAGCGGAAAATGTCTTTGTGTGCGACGCCCACAACGGCGGCGACAACCTGCACATCACCGATCTGGACGAGCGCACGATCCTCTGTTCCGGCGCAGACCGGCCCTTCAGCATGGCGGAGGGCGCGGAGCTGGGCTACGACGCGGCGCTGCTCATCGGCTACCACACCCGCAAGGGCAGCAAGGGCGTGATCAGCCACAGCTATGCTTACGGCTCCATGGTGGAAATGCGCATCAACGGCAAGATCGCCTCGGAATACGAGCTGATCGGCTATATGATCGGTTATTACGGCGTGCCGGTGGTGTTCCTTTCCGGCGACGATATCATCACGGCAGACGCCCGGGCAAATGTCCCCGGGATCCACACGGTGGAGACCAAGCGCTGCATCAGCAACGGCGCCGCCGCCTGTCTGCATCCCAATGTTACCGGCCGCCGGATCCGGGAGGAGGTAAAGGCCGCGCTGCTGAACCTGAAGGCCGAGGGCATTGCCCCCATGCAGCTGGAGGGCCCGGTGACCATTGATGTGCGCTATACCGCCGAAGCGCAGGCCTGGAAGGCCATGCAGGCGCCCGGCACCATCCGGCTGGACGAAGCCACCGTCCGCTATCTGGGCGAGGATTATAAGGAAGCCTTTACGGCGTTTCTGGCAGGAACGACCCTTGCCGGCACCTTCCGGGACGACGCAGATCTTTACTGCTGAAAACGACAGGGAGGGATGAGATGTTTCGCTATGTTTCCAAACGGGTGCTCCAGCTGGTCCTCGTGTTTTTCATCGTATCGGTTCTGATCTTCACGGTGGTGCGCATGACGCCGCTGGATCCCATCGCCTCCATCTCCAAGGGCAAGGCCATGAGCGAGGAGACCCGCCTTGCGCTGATGCGGGAATATGGGCTGGACAAGTCCTGGGCCGGGCAGTATGTTTCCTGGATCGGCGGCCTGTTCCGGGGGGATCTGGGCAAGAGCTTTCAGTACCGGCAGGCCGTCACGGAGCTTCTGGCCGTGCGCTACAGGACCTCGGTGCAGCTGGTGGCCATGAGCGCGCTGATGATCATTTTTCTGGCCATTCCCCTGGGCGTGGTCAGCGCGGCCCATAAAAACAGCCTGCTGGATCAGACACTGACGGTGTCTTCCCTGATCTTTGTGTCTTCGCCGCCGTTTTTCACCGGGATTTTGCTGATGCTGCTGTTTACCATGGTCTGGCCGGTCTTTCCCACCTTCGGCACCGGCGCGAATTTCTGGGACAACATGAAATATCTGTTTCTGCCGGCGGTATCGCTGGCGGCGGTGCGGGTGGCGCTGTCCATGCGCATCACCCGGAGCAATATGGTGGAGCAGCTGCAGGCGCCCTATATCCAGACGGCCACGGCCAAGGGCCTTTCCCGGCGGACCATTGTGTATAAGCACGCCCTGAAAAATGCCGCCATCCCCATCATGACCGTCACCGCGCTGGACATTTCCGGCATGTTGGGCGGCTCCGTTCTGGTGGAAAAGGTCTTTTCTTTGAACGGCGTCGGCACCCTGCTGGCAGATTCCATTACAAAGTCAGATTATCCCGTGACGCAGAGCATCACGCTCATCATGGTGCTGGTCTTCATGCTGTGCAATCTGTTTGTGGATATCATGTATGGCGTCATTGATCCGCGGGTGCGGCTGGATTAAGGAGGCGCTTTATGAAAAAGAACAAAGCCTTTTCGGCCAAACGAAATACGGGAACGCTGTTTACCGTCCCGGTGGTGATCGCCATGGTGGTCCTGTGCGTCATTATTTTCTGCGCGGTGTTCGCGCCGCTGATCTCGCCCTACGACCCGGTCTATCAGGACATCGGCGCGGCGCTCAGCGGCCCCACGGACCAGCATATCCTGGGCACGGACAGCGTGGGCCGCGACCTGCTGAGCCGCCTGTTTTACGGCGGACGGACCACCATCGTGGGCGGCCTGGCCATCATCTTCCTTTCCATCCTGCTGGGCCTGCCCATCGGCCTGTTCTGCGGGTATTACGGCGGGCTCATTGATTCCATCTTCATGCGCGTCTGCGATATCCTGCTGTCCTTCCCCTCCATGCTGCTGGCCTTCGTGCTGGTGGCGGGCTTCGGCCGGGGCAGCATGAACAACGCCATCATCGCCCTGGGCGTGATCTATGTGCCGGGTCTGGCCCGGCTGGTGCGCTCCCTGACGCTGGTGGAAAAAAACAAGGTCTATGTGGAGGCCCTGCGCTCCATGTGCTATTCCAATCTGCGGATCATGTTTGTCCACATCATCCCAAACTGCATTTCCAGCGTCATCATCCAGCTCACGCTGGACATGGGCTACGCCGTGCTGGACCTTGCGGGCATGAGCTTTCTGGGCTTCGGCGTTCAGGCGCCAACGGCAGACTGGGGCAATATGCTCAACGAGGGCCGGGGCTATCTGATGCAGAAGCCCATGCTGGCCATCCTGCCGGGCCTGTGCATCATTGCGCTGGTGGTCTCGCTGAATATCTTCAGCGACGGGCTCTACCGCTATCTGGAACCCCAGCAGCGCAAGCTGCCCACCTTTAAGAAATACGACCGAATGCGCGCCAGAGCGCTGAAAAAAGCGGGGGTGAAAAACGATGGCTGAGCTTTTGGAGATCCGGGATCTTTCCGTGGAGATCATGTCCACCCGCGGCCTGGTCCACGCCGTCCGCGGCGTCAACCTGACGGTGGAGGCAGGCTCCATCCACGGCATCGTAGGCGAATCCGGCTGCGGCAAGAGCGTCACCTCCCGCTCCATCCTGCGGCTTTATGACAAGCGCTATGTGCGCACCCGGGGCCAGATCCTCTTTGACGGGCAGGACCTGCTGGAATGCTCGGAAAAGCAGATGCAGAAGATCCGCGGCAAGCAGATCAGCATGATCTTTCAGGACCCCATGACGGCACTGAATCCGCTCTATAAGGTGGGCGATCAGATTGCGGAGGTCTATACCCGCCATTTTGGCGATTCCCGGAAGGAGGCCCGGAAAAAGGCGCTGGAGATGCTGGAGCTGGTGGGCATCCCCGGCGACCGCAGCGGCGACTATCCCCATCAGTTCTCCGGCGGCATGAAGCAGCGCGTGGTCATTGCCATGGCCCTGGCGTGCAGCCCGGAGCTGATCCTGGCCGATGAGCCGACCACTGCTCTGGATGTGACCATCCAGGCGCAGATTCTGGATATGATCAAGGCGCTGAAGGAAAAGCAGAATACTTCCATGATCCTCATCACCCACGATCTCGGTGTCGTGGCGGAGGTCTGCGACCGGGTGGCCGTGGTGTACGCCGGTGAGATCATCGAATACGGCACCAAGGAGGAGATTTTCGATTATCCCACCCACCCCTACACCGTGGGCCTGTTCGGTTCCATTCCCAAGATTCATGAGGATGTGGAGTGGCTTGATTCCATTCCCGGTATGCCGCCCAACCCGGCAGACCTGCCTTCCGGCTGCCACTTCCACCCCCGCTGCTCCAAATGCACCCAGCCGTGCGGTGAGAAAGCGCCGGAGATGGTGGAGATCCGACCCGGCCATTTCGTCCGTTGCCTGAATTGCACCGAGAAAAAGGAGTCCTGATTATGGCGGCAATTATTGAAGTTGAACATCTGAAAAAGTATTTTGATACCCCCAGAGGCAAGCTTCATGCGGTGGACGACGTCTCTTTCAAGATCGAGCAGGGCACCAC
>ENA-OUQC01000246-OUQC01000246.1-human-gut-metagenome-genome-assembly--contig:-NODE-246-length-46983-cov-6.938416_pt1 | contig 46983 bp, 52 predicted proteins | sample MGYA00237942_ERZ548815 | MGnify/ENA primary metagenome ERZ548815 (study PRJEB26490, sample SAMN05194722) | human gut metagenome | biome: terrestrial biome; feature: human-associated habitat; material...
CACAACGAAAAAGCCCCGAGAATCATCGGGGTTTTTTAAGAATATATATACGTGGGGAAAACAACCCGTGATGAATGTCGTCTACGCTTCGGGCGCCGCCCAATAGTAGCATTTCATATTTGCAAGAATGTCCTTTATCACCTGCATCTGCCAAGCCTGCTTCTCTTCGGCGGAGATGTCGCGGGGGTCGTGGAAGAAAAACCTCGCATCTTTTTCAACGTATTTTCCATCCTCAGAATATACTTCCGTGATGTAATTTTCATCCCTCCTGTTATTGTACAACTCAAGGAAAATACCGCTCGGCTTATAGCCTTCAAGATACAGCATAAGCTCTTTTTGCAAACTCATCAATGCCATATACGTCTTTTTCGCATGGTTTGCTTCAAAATCATAATCGAGCGGAGCTAAATTGTCTGGATTGGCAAAAGGAGTATCCTGCATAACCTTCAGTTCGTCGCCTTCTTCTTTTCTCTTTCCATATCCTGGCACAATCTCTTTTATTTTCCCATTAGTACCGCTACTGATACTAAAAAAAACACCTATCTTTGTACCGTCAACATTAAATTCAAAACTAATTATTGTTTCGCTGAGAAGAAAATCGTCCGGAGTAAAAATCTGTTTATAATTACCTGCACGAAAAGTGTGAGAGACATTCACTAAATCGGAATAACTCTCAGGAAGATCTACAGTATACGCATGACGACGAGTAACGTATTGTTCAATAAACCCTTGTACATCGCTACCGTTAATACACACACCCCGGGCAACAAGTACGCCTCCGTAATGCCAGGTATCATCACAACAATGACGCAAACCTATAAATTCACCATACTCATTACAAGCCACTAAAACAGACAGACAAAAAACAATCGTTATGACAAGTAATAAATGTTTCGCTATGCCTTTTTTCATAGTTATCCCCTCCTTTTAATGGGTATGTTCTCCGGTGCCTAAAGTGATCTCACCGGAGGATGTAGTATCATATCCGCAGATTTCACAGTATAATCCTGAAGGCTTAGGCCTCATTATATGTTCTTCTGCTACGGAATAGTTACATTTTGAGCAGACTTTGTAATGATAGGTAGACGTAAAGTGTAACAAATTAATATGAAAATCGTGTAAGTAAATTCCGCAGGATGCACAACTGCAATCGTCGTTAACGACGTTATGTTCGCATACGGTATACTGTCCGCAGGGACACCAACTTCCCACACATCCTTTATTCTTAAAACGAAGTTCCGATAAATGATTATGTTCTCCAATATAACGAAATGTAAGATAATCTCCCAATAAAAAACTGCTAACTGCTTTATTGCTCATTCCGTTAACATCGTAAATTTTATATACCCCATTTTTGTAACCATACACTATTACATTATGGCCATAAGCTACATCGGAAGAAGTAGAACCATCTTCACCAATAGTTATATCAACGACAACAGAAGTAAAATTTTGTGCTTCATATGATTTCATCTCCTTTTTTTATATTCTCATCCGCCAAATGGAACAAATATCTCTTATTATTGTCACATATATAATATTTCTTATTATTGTCACATACATAATAACACAGAAAAACAATACAGTCAAGCAAATTAAATTGTTGTAGTCAATAAATTTTATATTATTCTGTTTTTGTTTAATAATGGCAATAAAATTAATACGGAATCGATGAAATCTATTTTATCGGCAAGGAGTTAAGAAACTGTTTCCCTTATTTTTTATTTACAACCACAAATTTAGAAATTACATCCCTATCTATACAATGCGCGGTAAAATCCATCTTTTCCAACAAAAAGTCTTGTATTCTCTCCGTTAAACAATCCGGATCGGTTTCGGCTTTTGAATCAAGCGTAGAGCGTTGTCCAACCAACTCTTCTTTTTTCTTTTCTAAATCGGATTTGAATTCCAAATACTCCGACTTCGGCAGTTCGTCATCTATGCGCATTTGCGTTAATCGCCTCATTTTTGCATCTATTGTCGCGATTTGCTGATCTAACTCGCCTTTTCTTTTATCGTTTTCCATTTTTCCTTCACGTGCATTAACACGATACAATGAAGAAACTTCTCCCAAAATATCTTTTCTACTTCCCCATAGTCCTGAAAAAATATGACGAGCCATCATTTCAAACTTCCAATCGCAAACTTCTCGCAAATCACACGCGCCGCTTGAATCAACCCCTGCCTGTTCTCGCACGGTCTTTGAACCGTTATTTAATTGATTATAGCACTTATAACCATAAATCATTTCGCCACTTTTGTTTTTATGCCATTTATTCCTACGCATTCGATAACCACAACGGCACCTTAACTTTTTACTCCATATATCTTTACTTGAATATATACCACTTTCTTTACGCACTTCTCCGTTTTGTGTCAGATAATGACAATGCCGCTTCTTTTGTTCCCGTATTTCTTTACATCTATCCCACTGTTCATCGCTGATGATTGGTTCATAGTTTCCTTTAATATAAAGATAAGTATCCTCATCGTAATTCTTTATAATTTTTTGGTCAAGAAAATTATTCCTGTGAGATTTTAGATAACCTTGATAGCCTTTATATGTTGCATTATGCAAAATACGAGAAATTTTTGTATTTTCCCAACGCACCAAGCCTGAACTATCTTTGCGACCTCGCCTAATCATTTCGTCACGAATTTGCGAAATACCTTTCCCCGCCGAGTATAAATCGTAAATCATTCTTACGGTTTCCGCCTGTTCGGGGTTAATCACATAAGTTCCTGTGTTTTTATCGCAGTCATACCCTAAAATATTTCCGTTCCCGTATAAAACGCCTTTATCTCGACTAATTTTTTGTCCCGCGCGCACGCGTTCCGAAGTTCTTCGGCTCTCTTCCTGTGCAAGCGTTGCCATAATCGTAAGCCGCAGTTCGCCGTCTCCGTCCATCGTCCAAATGTTATCAACGACAAAGTAAACTTCGACGCCATAGTTTTTTAATTCTCTTGTAACAACAAGCGTGTCAACCGTATTTCTTGCAAAACGACATAACTTCGCGCGTTACAATCAGGTCAAATTTCTTCTGTTTCGCGTCTTGCACCATTTGCAGAAACGCAGGTCGTTTTTTTGCTTGCGTTCCCGTAATACCTTCGTCGATATACTTTTTTAACACTATCCAATTATTATGACTGTTTGCTTGATCGTCATACCATTGCATTTGATTTTCCAACGCAGCCAACTGCGCTTCGTCTTCGGTGCTTACGCGCCCATAAAATACAACTTTTCGCTTTCTCAATCTATCCAAGTTCACGTCTGTCGGCATTACAACATCATTAGCAATCAAATCAATTCACCTCCGTATAAAGTTTATTTTGTAATGCAATACTTTCTCCATATTGAAGACTTTTTCGTTCGATATTTATATACTTTTTATCGTCTATCAGCCCATTTTCGTGTGCAATCTCCAACATTTTGAAAGCAATAACTTTGTTAATTACATCCATATTCAATTCTGTTTTGTTCATTTTTCCTCTCCTTATAAATTAGGGGAAACGATAACAAACAGTTGAATATGTATTTGGCATTGCCACTTTATACTTTATCGTTTCCCGATTTTGTATTCTTCGTGGAATGCCAAACGGCATTCAAATTATTAAATTGTATCAGACCGGACTACTTATTATCGGTCTTTTCGTACTCGGCTTTCAAGGATTCGTATCCTCTGAAAATCAACTGCACCTTCGTGATGTGATGTTTCGACAAAAACGCATTGATTTCATCGAACAAATCCCGCGGTATCATCGTTCCGAAATTTCCGCTCGTCTGCTTGCGCTTATCTTTGTTGCGTTCCTCGTAACTTCTTCTTGCCGCTCTGCGCGGCGTTGTTTCTTTCTTTTCCATAGTAATTCTCCGTTTTAGCCTTGCGACGTGATTGCGCAAATCAGCGCGCCGATGATACTCATTACGAAATGCCCTGCAATAAGCACGCCTGCCAACGCAAATCTGCCGATAGTTCCAATTACTTTTAACACTTTCATTTTGATACCTCCGTTATTTTACATAAACGATTTCATTTAAGATTTCTTCTTCGATAAGCCTTTGCATTTCCGTTTCCCGTTTCAGATTTTCCATAAAATCTTCCGACTTTTTGAAACGCTCTTCTTTCGAGAACTTCTCATACATCGTTTCATACATTTCGTCGGCGGCTTTATCTACGCCGTGCAGATATTCGGGAAGATTAGCAATCGTCCAATCAATTCCCTTATCTTCGAGATACTGTTTCGCAAGCGTTCCGTACTTGCCGTAAACTTGCTTTTCTCGTTTAACAGTCTTTTGATAAACCTTGATTTCCGCTACGGTCAATCCCTCGCCCGCTTCCGCTTTTCGCATTACTTTTGCTTTGTTCATAAGTTTCACCTCCGATTTCCTTTCATCGTATCAATACGATAGCATCCGAATCTGTATTTGTCAAGCTGTTTTGACCACTTTTCATAAAATATTTTCAGAATCTGTCCGTAAAACCGATTTTACTCTAAAAGTATTGATATTTAGATAGTTTTAGCGCATTTTCGGTACAGAAAAGGAACGCTCCGAAGAACGTCCCTTATTCCTTAGTTATTTGTTTGTCATTCTCTGTCCCACTCTATATCCATAATCTCTCGTAACTTGGAAATAGCGGCAGAAACAGTTTCCCTGCTTAATTTATCTTGTTCGTTGAATACATAAATACGTTGCATTTCATCGAACGCGCATTCAAACTCTTTGTTACCGGCAAGTCCTCTGAAATAATCAAAGTTTGCTATTTGCATATCTGCGGCAACACCGCCCTTGCGATTCAATTCTTCTTTACGTTTGTATCCAATCATTTTAAGCACGCGCTTGGGATCATTCAAAAACACTTTAATTTGCTCGTTATCGAGAAGCACGGTCAAATCGTAAACGTGCTTTGCAACGTCGCTGTAATCTTTCCGTTCAAAGTAAAACTGCGCGGCAAACACCTTGTCGATAAAAATTCTTTCAAGCGAAATCGTTTCAATTTCAAACGGTTCTACGCTATACACTTCACGCATTATCTTTTGCTGTTCTTCGCTTGCAAGTTCATAAAGGTGCGGTGCAATCGTTATTCTGTCGGTCGGCTCGCTTACTGTAAAGCTCGTGGCTTCTATTTTCACTCTGCCGAAGCGTTGTAACGCGTCCTCTTTATCAAGCGCATACATAGACTCATAAAGATATTCGCAAGTAATACTTCCGCGATGATTTTCAAGCGTTTCCCCTTTTTCAAGGCAACAGAATTTCAGCGTGGCGTTTTCAAGTCGCTTTTTCGCCTGATTTGCCGTAGGACAATCTTCAATATACACGGTAAGGTCTATATCTTCCGAAAAACGACGAATAGATTTCAACGCTTTATAAAGTGCCGTACCGCCTTTGAAATAAGCATACGCCTGATGTTCCTTTTCCGACAACTCTTTCAGTAAAAGCGTAACGTAATAATCTTTTTCCAAAACGTCGCGGCGAACGGAACATTTCTTCGATATATCGTCCACTACAAGTTGAAATGCCGCTTTATCTAAATGTAACTTCATATCAGTTTACTCCTCTCGCAAGCTCCGAAAGCCCCGCATACACATTATTATTATTGTAATACTTCGCGTACCCTATAAGCCGTTCAAAACTCAAACCGAACGTGCCGATTTGTTTTCTTAAAATCTCTCGGTAGTTATCCGCTTCGATTTTGACTTTCATCTTATTGTCAAGCATATCAAGTAGTTGCAAATATCTGTAATTATCCCGATTGATCTGAATAACGGGTTTAATAAGATATATGCCGTCTTTTTTATCTTCCGTCGTATATCTCGTTCGCGTGGTTACGATATAAGTCATATTCGGCATTTGCGTCGTAAGCCCTATCTTATTCATATAAGACGGTCCGGACTCGTATCCGATTACCTCGTCGCCGTTTACAAGATACGTTCTTTTAATAAGCTCGGTCGTGTCGATTCCCGCAACGCCGAAAGGCGTATGCACCGTTTTGTAGTAAACACCTTTTTGGTAACGCACAAAGTCGGGATTACGCTTTTCAAAGCGTTGCAAAGTCATATTAAGCGTTGCTTTATCCGTGTCGGGTAACTTTGTTTTTACATACTCGTAAATCTCGTTCGTATACAATGGAACTCTTAATTCCGCTTTCCGAACAAATTCGTCGATACATTGCATAACAGTCATTGTTGCGCACCTCCTTATGATATTTTATGTGTGCAATATTCTTTTTATTTGCACTATAATAATATCACAAGTTGAGTGTGTTGTCAAGCCGATTTCTCGCCCTGAAATTGAATTTTTTGTAAAACCTTGTCTTTTTACCCCGCAATCAATGCCGCGATTCCTTTTACAAGATACGGACAAGCAACGAGAATTGCAAAGATGACGACAAGTCCAATGACGTAATTTTTAATCATCTTCCGAGCCTTTTCTTTATCTTCGTTCTTCTGCGCAATCGCAAAGAATACGCCCATCACGATACTCCATACGCCTGCGGTCCTTGGTGTCGATGACGGAAGCGAGATACTCGCCGGTCTTTTCCACGGTGATGACGCCCATCTGAGGCGCATTCTCCTTGGTCACGACAACCACGGTCACGGCATTTTCCTCTGTGGAGTTTTCCTCGGTGATGTCGAAATACACCGGATCGCTGTTGAGGACGTAGCCATAGGGAGCCGAGACCTCGACCAGCGAATAGCCCTTGCCGTATTCCAGCTTCTCGGGCGTGATCAGCATGCCGTCGCCGTCCGTGTAGAAGGTGTCGATGGTAGTGACCGTGGGATAGGTGAAGGCCATCTGAATCTGATTGCCGGAGGGATCATAGATGTGGAAGCCGATGTCGGAACACGGGATGGTGTTGCCGGTGATCGTAAACTTGATGCCCTCGACCTTGCCGTCCTCGCTGGTTTTCACAATGTGGCCGACGCCCTTGGTTTCCGTGTTCAGCTTGAAATAGAAATACACGGGATCTTCCGCGCCGGAAGCCATCGTCTGCTTGCCGGGGCAGCCCCAAATGAGCATCTTGCCCATGCCGAGGTTGGTTTTCTTCTGTGCGGAGATCGTCACTGCGTTGGAAATCATGTTCTTGCTGGTGAACGTATACTGATTTCCACTGCGGATGACGGTAATGCCGCTGGTAGAGAAATTGATATCGGCGAGAGTGTTGTTGGTGTCCGTCAGCGTAATGCTGTAGTTGTCATTCGCCTGATCGTACTTCATCGTGTAGGTCTGCGCATTGCTCTGATTGCGGGAGGAGAAGCTCGGCACAACATAGTGCTTGGACATCTGCTTCAAGATCCAGTTGTAGCATTTCTCGGCAGGTCTGCCCTTGATGGTATGATTGTACATGTCCGCATCGATGCCGTTGTTGGAAGCAATGGAGGTCGGGCTGGTACGGAGTTGCTGCTGATACTCCCAAATGATGCACTGCGTTGCAAACGCAAAATCATCATTGTTCGTTCCTGCAACGGGGGTTGTCATGCCCTCGTGATAACCGTACATCAGCGCCATCATGATTCCGAACTGTGCGGTAACGGGAAGGTTCTGAAAATACTTGCTGTTTTTTCCGCTGGTGGAATTGTAGGTGTCGCTGTAATCGTAGGATACGCCGCCCTCAATACAGTAAACATGATGCTGATTGCCGGAGCTGTCGATCATCATATACTTGTACTTGGCGTTGCCGGAGCTGTAGGTTTTCACATAGAAGCTGCCGTCATCGTTATAGAAGATGGCAGTGGTGGTCGGCTTACTGTAGAAGTAGTCGCCGTCATAGCCGAGATACTTATCTCCGTAGGTGGAGGTGCATTTCGTGCCTTCCTCGACAGACCATGCGAATGCGGTCGTAGGGAGCATCGCAGCGATCATGAGGACGGCCAGAAGTGCCGAAAGCAGTCTCGTGCTCTTGGATTTGAGAATAGCATTCATCTCGATAGTCATCCTTTCATTTTGATAAAGAAAAAGCCCTCCGCTTTTCAGCAGAGGACTTCGTCCCGTATTTGGTTGTCGTTATGCGAATACGAAGTAGATGGCGTATGATCCGCCGCCTCGTGATTCGCAGCAGATGTTGAACTCTGTGTTCTCGTCCATACCGTAGGCGCTGAGATTGGCGACCGTGTGGAATCGGATATACTGTTCCAGTGCCGACCTTAGTGAGCTGCCCTGGTTGGATTTCGATGCCGTCACCGGATTCCACCATGTGGCGTTCTGCGGAGTCAGCGAGGTGTTCAGCGCATAGCCCATGCTCTGACCGATGGCGATACAGTCCGCTTGGATCGCATTGATATCGAACTCATAATCGTATGCGGTCTTTGGCTGCGTTTCCACAGGAGGCTCTGTTTCGACGGGTGCAGGAGGCTCAGTCGGTGCGGGAGGCTCCGTTGGCTTGGGTTGCTCCGGTTCCGTCGGCTGGCTCGGAGCATCCTGCTTCGGAGTTTCTGCGGATTCAGTCTGCCTGGGCGGTTCTGTCTGCTTCGGTGGTTCCAATTCTCTTGGGGGATCGGCTTCCGGTGCCTCACTTGTCTGCGGTGCTTCCGTTGAAGCTGGCTGGGCAGGCATTTCTTTTTCTGCCGTTTCCGCAGTCAGAGTCACGGCCTGCGTATCCGCAGAAGGCTCTGTTACGGCTTCCGTGTTGACTGTGACTTCAGCGTTATCGCGGAGCATCTGCGCAGTGTTGTCTGTGGCGCATCCCGTGAGTGAGATTAGGAGCGCACAGACGATTGCTGTGGTTAGGAGTTTTGTTTTCATAGTAGGATCACCTCTTAACCACAAGAATACGGATAGAACGCAGGAAGTCCAGCGAGAATCGGAAAAATTACCGAAATCTACATACGCTGCCCGAAGGCAGGCGCATCCTCGTCCTGCTCATCGAGATCCTCGCCCACGTCGAGATCCTCGTTCTCGGACTCAACCTCATCGAGCTTCTGTTCATAGGCTTCCAGCACCTTGCTGTTCAGCTCGGTGCGGGCATCGGCGGCGATAGGATGGAAGATGTCCGAATACTCGGTCTTGCCGTCCTTCTGGAAAGAGTTCTGCGGCATCTGCACGAACAGCCCCTTCTGCGAATCGATGACACGCAGACCGTGAATGGCAAAGGCGCCGCCGATGTTGACGCTGGCGATGGCCTTGACCTTCGAATTCTCATAGTCCACGAGGCGGTCGATCCGAGCCGAAATGTTCGGAGTGCTGCGCTTCTGCTGTCTCGCAGGAGCCTTGCTGGTGGTTTTCTTGGTTGCCATGATTGGTTCCTCCTTCTTTACATGGGGTAGATCATGAAGCCCATATCGGCTTCCACTTCTTCGGGACTGATGTCCTCCGGTTCAGCAAACCGAGCCATATATTTCGTCACCTCCTCGTCAGTGAGACTTCTAAATGATTCACCGGAATCGCCGCATACGAAGAAGGGGCCGGCCATGATGGATGAACCGTCGCCGATCCTGCGGTTTCCGTCCATGCCCCGGAGCTTCGATTCCTCGTTGCCCACGAGACAGGTTCCATCGTAGTTATCAATCGGCTCGATCAAGCCATCGCCAACCGCTTTCTGCTCTGCTTCAAGCGTATGGGCGACGTCGGCAATATAGGGAGCCTTATGCGGTTCGACATAGACGACGCGCATGAGGTTGTCCGGCTTTTGTGTCTGCGACTCGTCAAATGCAATGGGCTGGAACCCGATGCTGTCACAGAAAAAAGCACCGTTGTCGTTCACCACTACGTCTGAGACGAACAGCGAGTGACCACGGTGCAGAGGATGCCCTGCCGTATTGAATCTTTGGTAGATCTGTTCCAGGTCTGTCTCATCGATTTCGGCGCTGAACACCTCGTCGTAGATGGAGGGATCAACGGCAGAGGAGCATTGATACCTTTCCAGCAGATCCAGACCTTCGAACTTGACACGGTTGACATCCCGCTTGGAGTTGATCTGATAAATCTTTGTTCTCATCTTACATGCCTCCCATCGTGATTCCTTCGGACTCATCCTCGTCGGGAGGTTCGAGCTCGGCGAGCTTCTCGGCTGCCCATGCGGGGATGCACTCATCCTTGATAACGCCAAGGAAGTCGCTTCGATTGAAGTTTGTGTTCTCTCCGTCCTTGAGAAACTTGCCGAAAACCTTTCGACCGGAGGCTGTCGGGCTGCAGCCGAAGCCGCTTTCGGCATAGAAGAGCTGGTAATCCGATACCTTATATTCGTTCTTCAGAACGGACGGCTTGAGGACCAGCAGCTTTCCGGCGTAGTCGTTGTCTTCGGAGCAGTGAGAGGAATCAAACAGGCCGAGCTTCTGCCACGCCTCCCGAGCCTGTTTGATAAAGAGATCCGTCAGTCCGGGATGAGATTCCACACAGAAGTGCCAGCGCACGTCATCGCTCGGGATGAAGAAGCCCTTTGCCCATTTCTTGTTCTCCTGAGAAAAGCGGCCGTCGTGAGCCTTCTCCTGCAGGGTGTTTGCAAGCACCCAATTCACACGGTCGAAGCCGTAACGGTCAATCACATCCCTGGTACCGTCCTCGAGGACATTGTCGTGATAATGATCGGCAATTGCTCGCTCGATTGCCCTGGCACAGTCACAGTTCTCGCGGTAGCTGTCTCGCCAATCCTGCACCTCGTTGTGGGCGATAGCATTCTGCAGCGACCAGCGGTAAAGGGGCTTATGATCTGCCATAGAGACCACTTCCTTGCACACGATCCCACTTCAGCTTGAGATGGGCAAAGGCTGCCTTCTGCTGCTCGTCGGAGAGGCTGTTGAGGAAGTCAAAGAGCGTGATGGTGTCTTCGGCTTCCTTTCTCTGCGGCTTTTCCGCTGCGCAGTTGTCGCAGATCTTCTCGAGCTTGACGATCACGGTTCTGCCGTCCGGCGCTTCCGTGAAGGACAACACGTCGTTGTAGGAGAATCCGACGCGCTGGCGGATCTCAAAGGGGATGGTAATGCGTCCACGCTTACCAAGGATTCGGAACATCTGGATCATAGTTATCGCACCTCGCTTCTTTCACAATTATTCTTACAGGGACAGGCTTCGCAGCCGCCAATGCAGTCGAGCAGGAGCATCGGACAATCCTGGCAGTTGCCGCTGCAGACGATCTCAATTTCCTCGGGAACAATCCGCTCCATCGTGATCTTTCCTTCCTCGACCGTAAACTGCAGGGGATCGCCGATCTCGATTCCGGCGTCCACAAGCGCCTCATACGGCACGGGAACCAGCGCAAAGAGGGGTTGGTTTTTCATCTGATTTTGCATGATATAATGCTCGGATAAAGAGTATTGTCTGTATTTCAGACGGGGCGCATATTGTCAGCCGAAAACGTATCACAGCGCAACTACCGTTTACGAATTGCCCATAAACGCAAAAGATAAACGGTTATACGGTCATCCTACGGTAAAACCGCTGCCTATTATCCGCAATCTCGTGGAAAACAGTTCCAAATCGGGAGATCTCGTACTTGATCCCTTTATGGGCAGCGGAACGACGGCTGCGGCGTGCATCGAAACAGACAGAAAATTTATAGGCTTTGAAATCAATAAAACTTACTGGGAAGCAAGTCGCAAGCGGCTTGCTTCCGTTTATAAGGAGAACTGAAACATGTCGAAACTGCTTATAAAAGGCAAATTATACAATCCTATCAAAATCGGCGATCGCGGCGACTGGTATGAAAACGATAAAGACGCCTGTTGCGGTGATTGTGGACTTCGTTACGGACAACAGCATTTACCGCAATGCGACGTAGAGCGTTGCCCTGCTTGCGGCGGACAACTTTTGTCCTGTGATTGCGGTCCCGTTTTCGACGTCGAAGACGACGTATCCGAAAAAGAACTCGAAATCTTACGCAAACAACAGGAAAAAGAACGAATCCGCGAACAATCGCTTATTTTCATCGATTTGAGCGGTGAAAACGAGAACGTTTTCTATGTTCTCGGCGTTGTAAAAAAAGAATTGCAAAAGAAAGACAGACTTCCCGACTACGAAGAACTCTACGAACGCGTTAAAGCCTGCGACAATTATAAAGAGGCACTCGGCATTATCAACGAATACGTCGTGCTATACGACACGTCGCACAGATACCAACTTGAAATGTAAAGCGAGGTGTTTACGATACGAAAGACTTGTTTAATCATTACCGTTATCTGTCTTATTTTATCGGTAACGGCTCTTATATGCAACCTTATAACTCTGTCCGCTATCAACTCCGTAAAAGTCGGAACGTTTACGGAGTGCGATCACATGGGCAATACTGTCGTCTATACAACAAGCAACGGCAACACGGCAAAAATCACGTTCGGCAAAAGCGCGGTAAAAATAGAAAAATCTTACCGCTTTACAAAAAAAGAACGAATTGAAATTCTTTGTTTTATTCGCCGTCGCCTGTCAATGCAAGGAATAAAGATTTCATTGTCCGATATGTCGGGAGAATGGGCGGCGCATAACATTGCGTATGCTTTCGGAGTTGAACGGGAACGGACGGCAGACGCCGACCTTGATTATTTCAAAGACAAAAGATTTTACGTTGCCGCTGTTTCCGTTGCTTTTAGTTTTATGGGTTTTTAGGAGAACTATGATTTATTCAAACATACCGCAAGAACTGAAAACGCTTAAACAATGGTGCGTTTACCGAAGTTATTACGATAAAAACAAAAATAAGTATCAAAAAATAATCATCAGTCCCGTAACGAGCAAGTTTGCCAAAAGCAACGAGCCGGACACGTGGACAGACTTTGAAACGGCAAAAAGATACTGCGAAAGAAACCGTTACGGCGGTCTTGTTTTTGCTCTCGGCGAAGGCATAACGTTTATCGACCTTGACCACGCCGTTGATAAAGACACGGGCGCTGTTCTGACTACCGACGCGCAGGAATTGTTGCAAATTTTCTCTGACACCTATGCCGAAACGTCATTAAGCGGCACGGGTATCCATATTCTCGTTCGCGGCACTCTGCCAGCCGACGCAATGAAGAAAAACGATAAACGCGGAGTTGAAATGTATTCGAGATACCGTTTTATGTGTATGACGGGAAATCTATTGTCAGACACGACAAAAATTAAGGATTACTCGGACGTTCTCTTGAAGGTCAACGAAGAATACGTCGGAAAAAAGGCAGAAGCGATTATCGTTCGTTCCGATTGCACGCACACGGATTCCGAGTTGTTGGAAAAAATACGCGACAGCCGAATTGCCGAGCGGTTTAACAAACTGTATAACGGAAACTTTGACGGCTCAGTAAGTCATAGTTCGGCGGATTTTGCCCTTTGTTCCATTCTTGCATGGTGGACGCAGGACACTTCGCAGATAGACCGCATATTTCGTTCTTCGGGACTGTATCGTTCCAAATGGGACACGAAACGCGGTTCGTCCACTTACGGACAAATAACGATAGAAAACGCCCTAAACGCCCTTAAATCGGCTTATACGTCACGTCAAAGGGTGGTTCGACTAACTACGGGAACGGAAATGTAAAGGAGGATAAAACAAGTGTTGAAAGTCGCTACGGTATGTTCCGGCATAGGTGCGCCCGAAAAGGCTCTTAAAATGCTCGGAATACCATACGAGTTGTCTTTTTTCAGCGAGATAGACATTCCGGCTATAAAAGCCTATTGCGCAATACATAAAGAATCGACGAATAAAAATTTCGGCAATCTCGAAAACATAAACCAAAAACCTATTCCGCAGGATCTTGATTTGCTTGTAGGCGGAACGCCGTGTCAGGATTTTTCCAACGCAGGACTCGGCAAGGGTGGCGAAGAAGGTTCCGGCACGCGTTCCAGCCTGATGTGGTATTACATAAAACTCATAGCCCTTTCAAAGCCGAAAATCGTCGTTTGGGAAAACGTTGCCGCCGTTATTTCGATAAAACACATCCATACTTACAGGAAGTTTTGTCATACGCTTTCGGGACTCGGTTACAGACTGAACGCGGATATTCTCAACGCAAAATATTTTAACGTTCCGCAAAACCGTACAAGGCTTATTCTCGTTGCCGTTCGCAAGGATTTGAAAATCGATTTCGAATACCCGCACGGTTACGATTCGGGCGTCCGCATTAAAGATTTACTCGAACATAAGGTAAAGGACAAATATTACACGAAAACGCTCGACGACGTAGAACCATATAATCGCTATTTTTCGGACACGTTCAGAATTATGCCGCTTGGAAAAATTAAAGGGGCGATATATAAGCAATGCAACGAAGTTTTATGTATCGAAGGAATATTCGATTGCCTTACCACAAAACAAGGCAATTATATTTTGGACGAACATTCTTCGCGTGAAAAAAACATACGGCACCTTACGCCGCTCGAAGCCTTGCGTTTTATGGGCTTTGAAGATAAAGACTATTATAAAAGCAGGTATTATTATCGTAAAAATGAAAGTACAGGCAAGAAAGAACGTATTGTTTACGTTTCCGAAACGGATATTTACAGTCAGGCGGGAAACAGTATCGTCGTAACGGTGCTTATGGCTGTGTTCGGGCAGCTTTACGGCGTGGAATGGGAACATAAGGTATTTGGAAAGCGTTATAAAACGCCGTTTGAACTGCTTTGTGAACTACCCATGTTCGCCATTCTGCGGGAGGATTGTAAAAATGACGAAACCTAAAAATTTAATCATAGAAGAAGTGCCGAACAAAACAATGCGGGATTTTTTCGGTTCTTTGCTCGAAAACGACATTCCGCTCTACTATACCCGACACCCAAGAGGCGTGCCGCACGCCGCCAACGTTTTCGATTTCGATACCGTCAAGATTTTCGTCGCGCCGGACAGGAAACAGGAACAGTATATAGATAAGCGAATAATCGACTTATACGATGACTTATCCCCTGATTTGCGTACCGTTGCCGAACGGCTGTCAACGGAAACGACGGATGACGCCGCGCGTATTTTACGCGATATTCTTACTCAATACGACGCAAAGGAAACCGCCGATTATCTGCAATCTTCTCTTAGGGACGGTACGCTTTGTAACTATTCGGAAGTTGTACCGAAAGAACACTATGAAAGCAGAGACGGACGGATAGAAACCTACGCTTTTTATCTGAAAGGAATTCTTACGTCTTTCGGTATTACCGTAGAACGCGACGAAGGGTGCTACTGTTTGCTATATGACGAGGACAGCGATTACAGTCACGCGCTATCTTTTTTTGCAGAAAACGTACGAAATGAAGACGGCGGACTTTACCGCAGATTCCGCGAAGAACAAAGTCAAATGTAAAGGAGGATTATTTTGACGAGAGGACAAATTGCCATAATAACGCCGGAAGGGAATATTTTAAGTTCGAGAGAATTTAACGGCGATATGTATTTAAGCAACGGCGGATACGGTGAAGAAGTATTCGGAGACCTTGCCCTTGCCGATACCGTCGAAGATTATATTTCGATAGTGGAGCAATTCAACGATAGATATTTCGGATACAAAGAAGAATTGTTTTACAATCCCTCGAAAAGTTTTTTAGATATGAAACACGATTACTTCGACAAGTGGTTTTCCGATTATGTTTACATAAAAAATCTGTCCGAAAGCCCCGTAGTTTTTATTGACCAAAAAGGACGGAATATTCGAATCGATACCGACGCCGTTGCCGTATTTCATTATGGCGAGTTTTATGTTTCAAATGACGAAGATTTTGAGAAACTGGCTTTTATGGACGATTTAAGCGAGTTTAAGTGCGGTTTGGGTTACGACCACAACGACACGTATAGTAAACTTTGGAACAAGTGTGCCGAATTTGATAATAAACACGGAACCAGCCTAACGGACACAATAACCGACTACGATTTCGTTACCGAAGATATTTTGGATTATATCGTTAAAGAAAATGCGACAGATCTCAGTCGGTTAAGGTTTTTTATAGGCGACACGTACGATGCGGATATTTATCGTTTGGATGGATACGGAAATCTTGCCAACGTCGATAAAAGCGATTTTGAATACATTATAGACGAACTTATCGAAAATTTACAGGAACAAATATACATACCCTTACAGGAGGGCTTTTGCTTATGAATGAAATGTTTAAGGACTACCCCGACGTTGTGAGCGTCGAGCAGGTTTCGGATATGTTGAGAATAAGCACGTCATTTGCTTATCGCCTTTTACGTAGCGGAGTTTTGCCGGCTAAAAAGGTCGGGAGTAAATATATTATAGCCAAAAAAAGCGTCATCGCTTTCGTTTGCGCGGAGGATAAAAATGACAGGCAGATTAGCGGTTAAAGGCGGCAAGTATTATGTTGTTATCTCTTACAAGGACGAAAACGGCAAATATAAAAACAAGTGGATCGCCACCGGTCTTGACGAACGGAACAACAAGCGCGCCGCTACCGATATGATGAGAGAAATCGTCGCACAGTTCGAGCAAGGAATATTGCCAACCGTACAGAAAAAAGCCGATAGAACAAGAGAATCTCTCTCTAATAACGAGTTAAGAGAGGAAGAAAATATAAACAGTCCGCTGTTTTCAGATTATTTGTGGGACTGGTTAGAAATGGCAAAACCTAATTTGCAAATTACAACTTATGCCGTATATAAGCGCAGAGTAAAATCAATTGCCGAGTATTTCAAAGAAAAACATATCCGTCTTTGCAATTTGAAACCGCGTGACATACAGGACTTTTACTCTTTTTTACAAAAGAACGGAAAGAGCATTCAGGAATGCCATCATTGTCATACAATTATACATAGGGCTTTACATATCGCCTATCGTGCAGATTATATCAAGACAAATCCAGCTGATAAAATAGAGCGCCCGAAATCCCCGAAATACAAAGCGAAATTTTATACAATTGAGCAAATGTCGGAACTATTCAAAAAACTTCAAGGCGATCCGTATGAATTTATCTACAAACTTACTGCAATTTATGGGTTGCGGCGTAGTGAAGTCTGTGGGTTGCGTTGGGAATCTGTCGATTTTGAACGTGACACAATTACTTTGGAACACGCTGTCGTTCAATGTGAAGTAAACGGGAAAAGAACAATTGTAAAAAAAGACAAAATGAAAAATCAATCGAGTATGCGAACGTTACCGCTTTTACCTATGGTTAAAGAGATATTGCTCAAAGTAAAAAGTGAGCAGGAGCGCAATATAGAGCGTTATGCTTCTTATTATTCGAGAGAATATTTAGGATACGTATGCGTTGACGACGTGGGTAAAATCGTCCGTCCGGATACGTTGACAACTCATTTTAGGACCTTTTTATTGCGCAATAATTTGCCGCTAATTCGCTTGCACGAATTACGACATAGTTGTGCAAGTATATTGATTGCGTGCGGCGTAAGTATGAAAGCCGTTCAGGAATGGCTTGGACACAGCACATTCAGCACAACGGCAGATATTTACAGCCATTTGAACTATTCATCGAAACTTGCCGTTGCGGATACCTTGACAAATGTATTCAATGGAAAACCGGTGCCAAAAACTCAATCCGACACAGACTCAATGGATACTATGCAAAAATTGTTTTCGTTTTCAGAAGTTGAAAATCCTGACGATTCAAAAGAAAAAAGATTTCCTACTGTTTATGAATCATGGGACGAAACAGTCGAAGATAAGACAGAAGAAACTCCGTCGATTTCATTAAAAGACGAACCTATTGAAAAAGTGTTTCCTGAATTGCCGTCGGAAAATGTTTCCGAGTTTAGAAAAGCAAAAGAAGAAATGAAACGACTTGGATTTGAAACGCTTGATGAATACTTTGAGTATCTTGAATTCAAATCTCGCATGGAACAAAGAAACAACACTGCCGGTTCAGGCGGAACGTCAATGTAAAAAAATAGCACTTAAATTTGGTTTGTTGTAATAAGGGTTAAGTTAAATTGTTCAAATTCTTATTGATAATAGGTTGGTATGGCATACAAAAGCAATACTGCTTTTATGGATAAACGGGAAAAGAAAATGCAGTATTAATTATGTAATTGAGATTTTTTATTTTCTCCCCGAACAGTTCTAAGATATCAAGGTCGTCAAAAGGTGATGTGTTCAGTAAATCCTCCCTTTCAATATCGCCGTTTTCATTCACATAATTTATTATTGTTTTTACAAACTCTTGCTGTTGTGCATTGAGAACGTTTTCGTTCAGATATGTACCGAATTTTTCGTTTATAGCCAATTCATCCATATGTGTTCCTTGAAGTTTGCAAGCCTAATGTTTATGTATTTATTATAGCAGATTTTATGAGGTTTAGCAAGTCCTATGTATAGTCCTATCATAATTACATAAAAATGCACCTCTTCGGTCTTTCACTTTCGTGTTCGACCGAGGGTGCATTTAACGCTTGATACTAGAAGTGTTTATGCTGACTGAACGACTTGCCCACCATCAATCAAGAGCTAGGATTGCTTCTACAGAAAGACTAGCTTTGTTGAGTTATATGTAAGTGGTACCACCCTCCATCCCAATCTGCAGTCGGATTGTATCTAGTAATAATCATTAGATAGGGAATTCCTGCCTCCATTTCAACGCTCAACTTTGCTTGTAAATTGCCACCACTATCATCATCTTGATACGATGGCGCTGTTGATCTTGGATCAATAATGTATAAATACATATCTAATCGAGGATCTCCAACCGAGACAGTTTCAAACATATAGGTGCCCGTTGTTGGCGGGGTGATTCTGTAACCAATGGCAGTTCCATAAACCATATTGCCTGATAATGTGTTCGGCATGCTAATCGGAAGAAGATTTTCATAGGTTGTGGGTTCTATGCCATTCATGCTAGCCGCTGGGAATATTACAAGCTTTACATCACCCGCAACGCTTGAACTATAGAATTTAACTCTAATCTTATACTGGACCCCATCTACGGGCTTAAAGAATATTAACGCATTAAGCCCATATCCTGCATCATCATTATAGGCCACCCTGCTTCCTGACGCATCATATATTGAAATTGTCGTATCTCTGGGCCCAAAAGTTTGAATGAGCTTATCATAATGACCTGCTTTGTAAAAAGTCACATAATAGTCCACATAATTACCTGGCGAGAGAGATGTTATTTTTTCAATGTAACGAGTAGTTTTTGTGAACGTAAAAGACTCGGTTATTGGTGCTTGAATTGGTTTTGTATAAGCCACAAAATTTGAATAATACCCGCCTGTCGATGGGCTTCCTGTCTGCGTTGCAATAACGGCTACATAAAATGTTTGACCATACGTATATAAAATAGAATTCCACTGATCTTGCGTAAGAGTCAACGAAGTAGAGGTGGTGCTAACTCTTAGTATTTCACTTTGATTCTCCGCATAAAAAATGACATTAAAAGAATTGTTCCTCAAACTATTGCTCGTGCCGTTTGGTGTCCAATTGAAAGTAGGGGGACTTGTCGTTAATGCCGACGAAGTATTTATATTTGTAGCCGCCATTCGATAATAGCTTAATATATCCCCCAATCTGGATGTGTAATAGTAAGAAGAGTAGTTTGCATTAAAGTAGTTTATTAAAGAAGATAGCGTCTTCGCGCCACTATTGATGGACAAGTTCCAGAAGCTAGTATGCCCCAATGCCAATCTATCATGCGATTCCGCATCATTGTCATATAGATCCCATAACACGCCTGCAACGGAAGCCTCGACGGTTTCACCACTGCGCACAGCGGTGGTATTGTAATTTATTGCTGCGCCATTATATGAATTGTAGCCTGTATCACCTACCGTTTGTATATTATTATCCAAACGCCAATATGTTATAGCATATTGTTGTGCCATTCCGCTGACAACCGATGGCCACGACTCCGCATACGCTATCTTTATTGCTCTGTCCTTTGCGTTAGCAGCACTTGGATTTGCACATGTAATCGCACCAGAAGAGTTTAAGCAATTACCGGCAGATGCTCCACCATGATGCGACATATAGTGGTCGTACATATTGTTTCCAAATGTATGCCAACCTCCCGGGTTCGCTGTGATACCTAACTTATTCTGAACGTGGTGGTTATACTCGTGCTGAATGACATCCCATGATGCATAAGAACGGAAAAGCACCCCAGAAATCATTTGGTTATCATTGGTTCTATTACCCACTATATATACTGTATTGCCGCTATAAAAACATCCCGTACTTGATTCGTTATGCGGATATCTAACCGTCACATTAGCTATATTGCTTCCATTCATTGTTTTTGCATATCGTGCGGCAATAATTGTAGCTTGTGATACTTGAAAAGCACGACCCATTTCAGATGCCATAGTTATATCAAAGTTCTTTACAGTTGTTGAGCCAGTAGCCACACCAGAAGAAGTTGAACTTCGCCAAACATACTCGTTATTAGCACCGGTTTTTACTACAGAGTTCTCTCCTGCGGGATACACTTTGATATATATGTTTCGACCTCCACTTCTATTGCTAAACCCAAAGCTAAAGACTCCGTTGGCATTGGTATAAACCGAACCTAAATCACTATCCCACCAACCAAACAACCAACCTCCGCCCTCGTCCATAATCGTTACTTTAGTATACTGCAAAGGATGCCAATTCCCCCAATCATCTCGCCAACGCAGTGTACCCGTTACGTATGTATCACTTGCTGCCTTGGTATCGATATCTCCAGGAACGGTTGTTACACTATATGATGTTTCCGCAAAACTATCAACACTGTCTGCCTTAAGGTACAACTCGTATTGCCGCTCTGTTATTTTGTCGCTTTGCAACATTTCTGACATATATACATCCCGAGCCCCAAAGAATGAATTACCATTTACATATAGCCTCCCATCTTCTACTATGCCGTATATATTTGCTTCAAGTTGTGAACCATTAGCAAGATTTGCATAAACTGTGTATTGAAGACTATTAAGATTGTCACTAGCCTTAATCAATGCGGTCACTCTTCCCTGGGTTAATTTCGGTGCTTGTTTTTCAATAAAACCATTAGCAGATGAATCCAATGATTTTATTGGACTATCTGCCTCAAAAATGATATCTATCGGGATTTCCTCAAGAAAACTTTTCTATAGCGGGACGGAATTCATAACTCGCACTTGAAGTTTTGGATTCTTCATTACTTGACGGCATTGCGTAAGCAGCATTGACCCCCGTATTAGAGTAAAGAATACCGCACACCAAGAAACAAAGCAAAATCAAAGCCGCCATTAAGCTATTTCGTATTTTAGCTTTATACATAATAAATTACCTCCAATGTTTGTTTTTTTGATGTCACTTTCGTACGTCATTGACGAAATCGTGGAAACTCGCATAGAGTATAACGTTTTCTCCGTCTATTCTGTAGTATAACGCTATGCTGTCGCTTTCCCGTATTTCCCTTTCAGGACTGTCTTCGGAAAAGGTGCAAAGTGAAGTCAACACCCAAGAGAAGGCTCCAATATCGTCAATAAACCATTCCGCGGGGATCAGTACGGTTTCTTGCTTGCCAACAAATTTTCCGTTGGCTTCTATTATCCACTTGTACTCTTCCGCCCCAAAGTCTGCTATTTTCCGTAATAATATGTCTTCTACAATTGGTTTAGGATTTTCTATACCGTCACGAAAATGTCCACGACTCATGGATAATTCCGCCGTAACGGTCAAGGGAGAGGGATTGAATGTTGTCGTACTGTAGTTTGAACCGTAACAAACAGTTACCGTCAAATCCTCGCCGACTTTTAGTCGTGATTTCTCCGTTATAAACGCAACGTTAATAGACGGCGAGGGCTCACCTGACCCTGTTTCAAATCCCGCTTTTAGTCCAACGTCTTTTTTATCACCACCGCATCCAACTAACGAAAACGTCATTAAAAACGCAAGTAGTATTAGCCAAAACGCTTTACTGCCGCATGCTCGCTCTTTCATAAAACTACCTCCTTTTAACAAATTTTGGTTAATTCTATTGCACCTCTTTTTTGCCTTCAAAACAAATTGTAACAAATAACAATAGCCCATTGGTCTATCCTCCTATCATTGATATAAAAACAGCGCGTAGGAACATAGGGACACACAACGCCCCACAATCCTACGCGCTATATTGTTATTTACCAAAATTATCTATATAGCTTTCACAGTATAGACCACTCGGCAAAACATAGCAAATATTTTGTCGGAGTTGTGTAAAAATTGAAACTTACAACTGTCCTACTTAATTGTGCGATTGTATTATAGCACACTTTTCTTAAAAAGTCAATCGATTTGCAAATATCTCCCAAAGGTTATGGTAAATCTGCAATATCGAACTATTGTATGAAAAAACATATTTTTTGCGTTCTTCAGATTTTACTGCAAGTTCAATAAAAAGACCTAAAATCGCGGCACCAACGCCACTCGCACCGATTGACATGCCAATACTCGCCCATTTGCCTTGATTGCAAAATGCATAGGGAACAATAAATACCAAAGAAACAAAGATTGTTATAATATATATTTTCAAATGTTTTTTTGATATCCTGATGGTTCCTTTGGAAAGATTTCTTAAATTAGATTTTTCTAATCTGTCAAAATCAGGATATTCAAGCATTTTGTCAATTTTATTATTTTCGTCCATTGCGCATCTCCTTTTGTCTAAAAAAAACCCCGACATTCCTGCCGGGGCGTTGGCGGAAGGTGAGGGATTCGAACCCCCGGACACCGATCAAGGCGTCGTTCGATTTCAAGTCGAGTGCATTCAACCAGACTCTGCCAACCTTCCAAATGATGTTTTTGAGCGTATTTTTGAGCAATCAATCGCTTGGTTTTTTTGACCATTGAACTTCTACAAAAATAGACTGCTCGCATATATATTTGTAGAAAAATTTGTAGAAAAAACAGTGCTAACAAAAAATTTGTAGAAATTTTGCTGTCGTTTTGACTGCTTTTACTCTTGGCTATTATACCACGAAAAGTCAGTAAATACAAGAGGTTTTTATGAGGATTGAACAACCAGCCGAAAAGTTTGTAGAATTTTCGTTATCGTTTTGACCACCTCAAATAAAGTGCCTTTCAAGACCGCCTCGTTATGACCGCTTCGATAACCCTCCAAAACCCCGATTTTGCGCTATTTTCCGTCTTTGACGTAAAGAATCTCGCTTTCCGACGCGTCCCCGCGATTGACGAAGCCGAGTTTCTCGTAAAGCCCGCGCGCGTGCGTATTTTTCCGTTTGACCGCAAGAATCACCGGAAATTCGGGAAGAATCTCGCCGAAAATCTTCAGCGCGAGCGAAATTGCCTCGTAGCCGTAGCCTTTGCCCTGAAATCCGACGTCGAGAAAGCAAACGAAAGACAGGCCCTCGACCTCTCCGCTCCGTTTGCGAAGGTCGATAAACCCGATTCTTTCGCCGTTTTCGTTGCGGATAATGCACGGATACTCGTTTTCGGGCTTAATATAAGCCATTCCCAAACAATATCCGCCCGACCTGACGAAGCTCCTCTGCTCGTCGCTTATGCGGCATTTTTCCGCTGCAAATTCCACGTCCTCCGCGTCTTTTACCCGCGAAAATCTGATTCTTCCGCCCGAAAAACCGTCGCCGACCGACGTTTCGAGCCTTTGAAAAAAGTTCATTTCTCACCTGCGCCCGATAATTATACCAAAATCAGCGAAGTTTTGTCAACCGTTATTCGTGCTTTAACTCCCGTATATTTCCGCTTTTAGCAGTCGCGGATTTCTCCGTTCCTCTGCGTTTTTCTTTTTCCTTTCCGAAGGCGTAATCCGAATTTCGTTGCGCGAACCTGCCGTACTCGTTCAACAAACTCCGCCTATTCGTTCAACAACTCAACTTTCTGCAATTTTATCGATATCGGCAAAACTCAGAATCCGATATCGTCGCCGTAGCCGTCGTCCCTGTCCTTTTCGCGGTTTTTCCTGAGCGGTTTTTCGGACAGGCTTGCTCCCGAGGTAATATCGGGGGCTTTTCTGCTCTTTTTGCGGACGACTTTCACGAGGACGATAACTCCCGCGACGAGAGAAACCGCGAGAATCGCCAGTCCTATCGCTACTTTTTCGTTTGAAGAAAGCTCTCCGACTTTGACGAGTTTGTCCGCGAAGACGTATCCCGAATAGATTTTCCCGCCGACTTCGACCTTTACGAAGCACATTTCCCTTCCGTCCGGATTCTCGTGGCTCTCGTAAACCTTGACCTGCGTGCCGCTCGGAACGGCCGCGACTTCTGCGGAAAGCGCGGAATCGCTCTCGTAGACTCTGAGTTTTTTGCCGAAATCCGGACTTGCTTTCATAAGAGTATACACGACTTCTCCGTTTTTGCTGTCCGTGAGGTCGCCGCTCAGCACGAAACAGTATCTCGAAAGCCCGTTTTCGTCTCTGTAATAGGCGTAAACCCACTTAACTCCGTCCGAATCGAAGCCCTGAAGCTCGTAAAGCACCTGCACCTGCACGGAATTTTTGCCCGTCGTCGGATAATCCCGACCGAATGCGTTGCCTCCGCCGCTGCTCGGCACGGAAAACACGGTAAGCGTCTGATTCACGCCCTTTCTGTATCTTCCCGCCACGTCGGGTTTGATTTCTTTGAAGAGGTCGTGAGCGACCGAAAGCGTCGCGTCGTTTTTGACTATATATCCGAGTTTTCCCTTATAAACGATGAGATAGAACTCTCTTGCGGTGTCGTAATTGAGGATAAGCACGGGTTCGTCGGGTGAAAGAACCTGTCCCTTGAGGTAAAGCTCTCCGCCCTCCTCGTGCGTATAAACCACGTTCGACGGATAGGAAAGCGCGTAAACGATTTCGTATTTTCCGCTTATAACGGCGTTGCTGAAGGTATTTTCGCTGAAATTCGGAAGCTCCGCGTCGAGCGTGCAGTTCCCGAGAGCCACTCCCGCGTAACTGAGTGTTCCGTTCTCGTACACGAATTCCTTGATATCTCTCGTTCCGTCCGAATCGTCGGTATCGAGGACGTAGATTCTGTTTTCGGACGCGGCGACGTCGCCGACGGTGATTTTTCCCGCCTCCGAGAGCGAAAGTCTTACGGTCTCCTGCGACGATTTCGGAACGCTTATAAGCTCCGCTCCGTAAACGAGGAAGGTAACGCTTCCGACGGAAACTATCTTTTCGGGGAGGGAGCCTTCGAGTTCGAGGTCTTTTACGATTACGTCCGAGTCGGTCATAACGTCGCGGATAAGCAGTTTTCCTTCTCCGTCGAGAATATAGAGCTTGCCGTCGTTTGCGTGGATATCGACAACCGAGGAGAAGGGAAGGAGGCTGCCCTTGAAGGGAATCTTATACGCCTCGTCCGCGAAGGAAGTTACGGACGTTTTGCTGTAAGTAAGTTCGCCCTCTCCTCCGTCGAAAACGCAGTAAACGTACTGCTCGTCCGCCTCGAAGGTCAGAAGCTCCTTCTGAAGAAGCACTGCTCTCGGAGTCGAATCCGACCTCGAAATATCTACGAAATAAAGCGTATCTCCTATATGTACGAACAGGCAGTTGAAGCCGTATCTTACTCTTTTGATTTTTCCGGTGAAATCGACGGTTCTGCCCGAATCGGTAAGAACTCCGTTCTTTTCCTCGTAAATACTTACGCAGCTTCTTCCCACCGTTCCCGAAGAATAAAAATTCATACTGAAAAACAATCTCGACGAATCCCCGTCCATAGAGGTCGTGCCGAGAAGATATACTCCGCTGACGCTGCCGTCCGCATAAGCGATCCGCGTCTCGTAAAGTGTCTGCGTGCCGGCTATCGGAATCAATAAAATCAATAAGGCTGCCAGTATCAGAATCGTTTTTTTCATTTTTACCTCCGCTTTTCCGCGAATAGTTTTTACTTTCGGTCGATAATTCCGTCCTCCGAGAGTCTGCGCCAAAGCTCCTGAGTGAATCCGTACCTTTTCATAAGTCCGTCTATATCCGGAAGTGGTTTTTTCTTTCCCGTGAAAACGGCTTTGAGCATAAGATTTTTGGGTGAATGCGCGAATTCCACGAATTCGAGGATCCCGACCTCGTATCCGCAATGCCTCAGGATATCCGTTCTTATGGCGTCGGTCAGGAGCGCGCAGGTTCTGTCCCTGATTATTCCGTCGGTAAGAAGTATATCGAGATCTCCTCCCTCGTGAACGGAGAGGTTGATTTCGTGCTGACAGCAAGGGACGCTGAAGACGTATCTCACGCCCTTTTTCACCGCGTAATATAGCGCCGCGTCGGTCGCTTTGTCGCAGGCGTGAAGGCTTACTATCATATCGACTTTATCGGGGAAGTCCGTTTTATTGACGTCGCCGCAGTTGAAAACAAGATTTTCGTATCCGTAACGCCTTGCGGTTTCGTTGCAGAAATCCACGACGTCCTTTTTGAGGTCGTAGCCGACGATTCTGACCTTTATCCCTCTGACCGCGGTAAAATACCAATAGATAATAAACGTAAGGTACGATTTTCCGCAGCCGAAATCCAGAATCGTGAATCCGTCCTTCGCGTCGGTTACCGTTTCCGCGATGATTCTGACGAATCTGTCTATCTGACGGAATTTATCGCTCTTGCTTTTTATGATTTTCCCGTCCGGAGTCGTAACTCCGAGGTCCGCGAGCGCGGGGATGCCCTCTTCCGGGCGGAGAATCCTGTCTTTTTTCCTGTCGTGCGAGCAATCCTGTTTTTCCTTTCTTCCCGCCGACAAACTAAGGTTTATCTTTCCTTTTTTCGAAACGAGAAAGGTTGCGGTTTCGGATGGCGAACCCACTACGTACTGACGGAAATCTCCCGCGTTTTCCGAAAGCCAGTCTATAAGCTCGTCCTTTTCGAGGTTGACGTGATAAGCCTTATTTTCGGCTATGCTTTCCGCCTGAAATATTCTTCCGTCCTTCGTTTCCACGGGCCTTACGGTAATTTTCTTCGTTTTGCCCCTTCTGTTTCCGCTGATAGAGATAAGTCCGAAATCCGTATGCCGATCTATGTAATCCGCAATGCTCTTATCCATAACCGTTCCGTTTTCCGTCGGATTTTTCATTCGTAAAGGCTCTCCCTGAAGTTTATGAAGCTTTTTTTCGTGATTCCGATTCTGTCGAGGATTCTGAATACCTCTCCTTCCGGAAGTCCGAGCCTCCATAAAAGCGTCATCTGCGCAAGCGTATATCTGCGCGGCGTAAGTTTCTCGGGGGAGATATCTACAAACTTAAGTCTGTCGTACATATCGTCGAGAATATCCGCCGCCTGTGCAAGGACTTCTTCGTCGAGCGGAAGATAAGCCTTTACGCTCGAACATATATAATCCTCGAAAATCTTTCTTAATTTGGGTTGCCTGTTTATGACTATCCTGTAAGCCATATGCTCGTTTGCGTAAAGAACGGTACCCTTTTCCGTCGCGCGGAGTTCCTTTTTGAGAGCGTCGGTTTTATCTATCCACAAATCGCTCGCCATAAGTCTGCATTGTCTTATGGCTCTTGCCCTTGAGGGAAAGGACTTGTTCTCGTTTTTCAGCATAACCGCCGCGAGCTTCAATGCGTCCTTTTCGTCCACGGTCTCCGCTACTTTACGGAAAACCTTCGTCGAAGTTTCCTTCGGCGCGGTAACGTTGCTGCAAACGAAGTCTTTAAGGCACGCCCATTTTTCGGGGTCCTCCTTAATGAGTCTCGTATAAATAAGGTCGGCGTGCGTCGATAAGGAAAACGGGTCCAAAGCCTTGAGGTTCTCGAAGCTTTTTTCGGCTGCGGAGTATCTTCCCGTCATAAGCGACGAGTATCCGTAGCAATATTCGAGTTCTTCCGTCCATATCTCCGAAGGCTCGAAAAATTTTCTGAAATAGGCGCATATCTCCTCGTAAAGCTCCTGTCTCATCGCGTAATAGAGCGTAAACTCTTCTCTGTCTGCGAAAGCTCCGTCCCTTGCCGATTCGCCTTCTCCTTCTTTCGAGAGCGCGTCGAGGAGTTTTCTTGCGAGAGCCTTATCTTCGGGGCTTTTTCGTTCGGAGAGTTTTCCCTTGATAAAGAGCGGTTTTTCCCACGCTTTATCTACGTAGAGCATTTTAAGCGCGATTGCGTCCTCCTGCGGAGTAATCTCCTTTTCCGTTCTGACTATCGAAAAGAAATTCTCTCCGAGAGTGATTTTTTCGTATTCCGTAAAAACGCTTCCGAGCCTGATTTTCCCGTCGATATATTTTTCGAGGGCATCGGGCGAGTAGTTTTTAAGTCCGCGTTTTCCGATATTTCTGATTTCCTCGTCCTGCTCTATGAGCCAGTCGTCGAAATCGTCCGTCAGTCTTAAAGCCGGATATACGGGTTCGGGTTCGTCGGATTCGTCGTCGTCATCGTCGTCTTCCTCCCCTTCCTCGAGATCCAGTCGTATAGCCTCCACGTATTCGGGGATAAGCGCGTCCACTTTCGAAAGGTCGGGCGGCGTCCCTCTCACGTATCCCGAGTAAATCTTATAAGCTTCCGGATCTCTCAGAACCACGACTATGAAAAGCAGGTGCGTTTTAATGAGTTCGCTGTCCGGAAAGATCAGCGAGCCTCGCGCAAGAAGGGAGCCTGCGAACGCCCAGCCGTACAGGCTGAGCATTTTTGCGTATTCGACGTAAGCTTCTGGGCTGTCCGCGTTTTCGATAGCGGTCTCGAGAAGTTCGAAGGCTTTTCCGTCGTTTTTTTCGCGTTTGAATTCCAAGGCCTCTTTTATTAGGCTTTCGCTCGAAAGCGTAAAATCAATTATCCCGTTTCCCATTGAAAATATCCTCTACCGCCTTTTTGTCGTAACGATAAGCTCGCTTGCAGAATTGACAAGCGACCTCTATATAAGGTTCCGTTTCGAGAATTTTCTCGCATTCGTTTCTGCCTATGCTCCGAATGACTCTCGCGACTCTGTCCTCGTTGCAGTCGCAGGCGTATTCGGTTTCGCGCGTTTCGGTGATTTTGATATCGAATCCGTCGAAGTATCCGTTTATAAACCCTTCTATGTCTGTCGGAACGGCTCCGCTCACTCCCGAGGAAATCTTTTCGATTGCGGTTTCGGCTTTTTTGAGGGCTTCTTCGCCGCATAACGGAAGAACCTGAAGGAATACTCCCGCCGCGTTGATGCAACGTCCGTCCGTGTCTATAAGAACTCCGAGAGCGACCGCCGTGGCTCTCTGCTCGCTCGTCAGAAAATACTGCGCGAAATCCTCGGCTATCTCGCCCGAAACGAGTTTTACCGACGCGCTGAAAGGTTCTTTGAGCCCGAGGTCTTTTATCACGGTCAGAAGTCCGTCGGTGCCTACCGCTCTTTTAACGTCGAGTTTTCCCTTTTCGTTCGTGTACGTCGTACAATTCGGATTCGTCACGTAACCCTTTACGTTTCCGGTGTTGAAGGCGCAGGCGGTTATTTTGCCGATTTCTCCTCCTCCGCCGATAAGTACGGTCAGTCTGTCGTCCTCCGATTTGAGTTCGCTCCCCATAATCGACGCCATCGTAAGCGTCCTTCCGAGAGCCGCCGCCGCTACGGGCGACAATCCGTGAATACGTATCGCTTCGTTAACTATGTCCGTGCTGTTGATGACGGTCAGGGCTATCTGATCGTCCAGCAACGCTTTTACCATTTTCGCCATTATATGATTCCTCGTTTATTTTCCGAAGTAAGTATTTTCCGGTCGTTTTCGCTAACCGTTCTCTCCCTTTCCGCTAACAATCCGATTCTCCGTCAGCGCGCTTTGATTCCCCGTATCTGCAATCTTTCCGCCTCGGGATTTTTTCTCTCGTCCGAAAGAAAGTCCGTGATTCTCACGTCCGAAAATCCCGCCTCTTTCATACAATTCATAAGGAACTCTTCCTTGTGAACGAATTGCGTCTGCTTTTCGGAGGTTCTTGCGTATCTTCCGTCCTTTTCCCGCGTAAAAAGCGTAAGCTCCATACGAACGCGGTCGTTTTCGGGCTTATTCACCCACAGACAGACCTCGTTTCCGTCCTCTATGTAAAACACCTTATCACCGATGATTTTACGGAGTTTATATTCCGAAGACACGTCGAAGGTGAAAATTCCTCCCGTTTTAAGACAGGCGTATATTCTTTTCATAAGCCGCGGAAGCTCCTCTCCGCTCACGTAATTCAAGCCGTCGCAGGCGGAAAACACGAAATCCCTTCCCGAAGGAAAGGTGAATTTCCTCATATCCGCGCAAACGAAACAGGGCGAGCAGGGCGAGCTTTTCTTTTTGCTTTCCGCGACGAAGAGCATCTCTTCGGACAAATCCACCGCGACGAGTTTTTTGCCTGCCGCCGCCATCTTATAAGTTATAAGTCCCGTTCCGCAGCCCAGCTCCACGCCCGAAGCTCCCTTTCCGACCAGACGGAGGATATACCCCGCCCATTTGTCGTAATCGCACTCCTTGCTCATAACTCTGTTATAAAACCCGTAAATTGCGTCGTACATACGCTATATTTTACCATATCGCGCCGATAATGGCAACTGTTTTTTCTTTTCGGACGAACAAACCCTCTTTTTTCCTTTTCGCGTCGGAAAGTCCGCCCTTCGGAAAAAAACGACAGCCTCGGAACGAAAAGACGTCCGAAGCTGCCGTTTTAAGGATTGATTATGAAAAGTTACCACAAAAGTTCGTGAATAACCCGCCCTCTTGCTCGGGAGGACTATTCTCTTCTGCGTGCGTATTCCGCGATGAAGGCGAAATACCGCGGATTATTTCTTTCTGTTATAGTAGGTCGTATGAAGAAGCTCGTGAGCCTTATGACTGTTGGGCTTTCCGAGATAGGTGTCGTAAAGCTCCTTGACCTCGGGATTCTCGTGGGATTTTCTGACCTTGCCGATATCGTCCGCGCCGTAGATACCCTTTGCTCTTTCCGCGCGTATATCTATGGTATTCTGAACGTCCGCGGGCTGAATGGGCTGACCGCCTCCGGCAACGCATCCGCCGGGGCAGCACATAACTTCTATGAACTGATAATCGGCTTTTCCGTCCCTGATTTCCTTCATAATTATATCCGCGTTTTCGATTCCGTGAGCCACTGCTACCTTAACGGGTTTGCCTGCGATTTCGACCTGAGCGCGCTTGATTCCCTTGACGCCTCTGACCTCTTCGAATTCTATTTTCTCGAGCGGTTTTCCGTCGAGGACTTCCTTGACCGTTCTGAGAGCCGCCTCCATAACGCCGCCGGTCGCGCCGAAGATAAGGCCTGCCGTAGAGCCGGAGAAGTTATCGTACTTGCTTTCCTTGAGGCATCTGAAGAGGATACCCGAACGCTTGATGAATCTCGCAAGCTCTCTCGTGGTGAGAACGGCGTCTATGTCCTGATATCCGTCTCTTCCGAGGTTCTGACGCGCTCTTTCGACCTTCTTTGCGGTACAGGGCATAATCGAAACGACGAATATATCTCTCGGGTCTATGTTGTTCTTTTCCGCGTAATAACTCTTTACGAGCGCGCCGAACATACCCTGCGGGGACTTTGCGGTGCTGAGGTGGCCGAGATATTCGGGATAATACTGCTCTATGAAGTTTACCCAGCCCGGCGAGCAGCTCGTAATCATCGGGAGCGTTCCGCCGTTCTGAATTCTGTCGATAAGCTCGGTACCCTCCTCCATAATGGTAACGTCCGCCGCGAAGTCTATATCGAAGACCTTATCGAAGCCGAGCATTTTGAGAGCCGTAACCATCTGACCTTCGACGTTTGTTCCGATGGGATAACCGAATTCTTCGCCGAGACCTACTCTGACTGCGGGCGCGGTAGCCACGACGACGTGTTTGCTCGGGTCTGCTATTGCTCTCGCGACTTCGTCTATATCGTCCTTTTCGCGGAGCGCGCCGGTCGGGCATACGGTTATACACTGTCCGCAGGCAACGCACGGAGCGTCGTTAAGGGACATTTCGAACGCGCTTGCTATGGAGGTATTGAAGCCTCTGTGGTTGGGGCCGATAACGGCTACCTTCTGGCGGTTCTTACAGACCGCTACGCATCTGCGGCAGAGAATACACTTGCTGTTATCCCTGATGAGGTAAGGAGTAACGTCCTCCTCGTAGTGATTTTTCGCGCCTTCGAATCTGTGTTCGTCGCAGCCGAGTTCCTGCGCGAGAGCCTGAAGTTCGCAGTGCGTGCTTCTTACGCAGCTGTTGCAGGCGTTATTATGGTTGCTGAGCATAAGCTCGACGGTGGTTTTTCTTGCGTTGAGGACTCTCGGGGTATTTGTGAAGATTTCGGTACCGTCTCTTTCGATGGGGTAAACGCAGGCGGCTACGAGAGATCTTGCGCCCTTGACTTCGCATACGCACACGCGGCACGCGCCTATCTGGTTTATGTCTTTAAGGTAGCACAGCGTGGGAATACGAATGCCGTTCTGACGGCAAGCGTCCAAAATAGTGGTGCCGTATTCCACGGTATAATCCGTTCCGTTTATTTTGATATTAACTAAATTAGCCATTATAACACCTCATTATTCCTTACTGATTGCGCCGAACTTACAGTTGTTCATACATACGCCGCACTTCACGCACTTAGCCGTATCGATGACGTGGGGCTGTCTGATTTCGCCGCTGATTGCGCCGACGGGACAATTACGCTTACAGAGCGTACAGCCCTTACATTTCTCGGGATCGATCTTATACTGAAGGAGAGCCTTACATACGCCCGCGGGACATTTCTTGTCCACGATATGAGCGACGTACTCGTCCCTGAAGTATTTAAGAGTAGAAAGAACGGGGTTGGGAGCCGTCTGACCGAGACCGCAAAGGGAGTTGTCCTTTATGTAGTAGCAAAGCTCCTCCATTCTGTCGAGATCCTCCATGGTAGCCTTACCTTGAGTGATCTTGGTGAGCATTTCGAGAAGACGTTTGCAGCCTACGCGGCAGGGAGTACATTTACCGCAGCTTTCTTCGACCGTGAAGGTAAGGAAGAATTTCGCGATATCCACCATACAGGTGGTTTCGTCCATTACGATAAGTCCGCCGGAGCCCATCATGGAGCCGATAGCGATGAGGTTGTCGTAATCTATGGGAGTGTCGATGAGGTGCGCGGGAATACAGCCGCCGGAAGGACCGCCCGTCTGAGCCGCCTTGAATTTCTTTCCGTTGGGGATACCGCCGCCGATGTCGTAAATAATCTCTCTGAGCTTCGTGCCCATAGGAATCTCGACGAGACCGGTATTCACGATTTTTCCGCCGAGAGCGAAGACCTTGGTGCCCTTGGATTTTTCCGTACCCATAGAGCTGAACCAATCCGCGCCCTTGAGAATGATCTGTGGGATATTTGCGTAGGTCTCGACGTTATTGAGGATAGTGGGAACTCCGAAAAGGCCTTTTACCGCGGGGAAAGGAGGTCTGGGGTGAGGTTCGCCTCTCTTACCCTCGATGGAGGTCATAAGAGCCGTTTCCTCGCCGCATACGAACGCGCCGCTGCCGAGTCTTATGTCGATATCGAAATCGAAGCCGCTTCCGAAGAGGTTCTTACCGAGAAGTCCGTATTCTCTCGCCTGTTTGATTGCTATGGAGAGTCTCTTGACGGCTATGGGGTATTCCGCTCTTATGTAAACGTAACCCTGATGAGAACCGATGGCGTAGCCCGCGATTGTCATAGCTTCGATGACGACGTGAGGATCGCCCTCGAGGACCGATCTGTCCATAAACGCTCCGGGGTCGCCCTCGTCGGCGTTGCAGCACACGTACTTGACGTCGTTGACCGACTTCTTCGCGAAATCCCATTTCATACCCGTCGGGAAGCCCGCGCCGCCTCTTCCGCGGAGACCGCTGGCTTTGACGATGGAGATGACCTCTTCGGGAGTCATTTTCTCGGTGAGTATTTTTCCGATAGCCTGATAAGCGTCGTGAGCGATAGCGTCCTCGATACATTCGGGGTCTATCGCGCCGCAGTTGCGGAGAGCCACTCTGACCTGTTTTCTGAGGAATTCCGTATCCTTGAGGGAAAGAACGGTTTCGTGGGTATCTTCTTCTTTATGGAGAAGTCTTTCGACTATTCTGCCTTTGACTATGTGTTCGGAAATAATTTCCGGAACGTCCGCCAGAGTAACGTTATGATAAAACGCTCCTTCGGGATAGATGACCATAATAGGTCCTCTCGCGCAAAGACCGAAACATCCGGTAGTAACGACCTTGACGTCGTTTTCGAGACCGTTCTGAGCGATCTCTTTCTTCAATTCGGCTATAATTTCCAAAGATTTGTTGGAGGTACAGCCCGTACCGCCGCAAACCAAAATATAAGATCTGACCATTTCTCTACCTCTTATTTAATCTCTTCGCGAGTTATATTGTCGGAAACGACGTTGCCGTTCACGATATGTTCGGAAACGATTTCGGCAGCCATAGAGGGCTGTACCTTCGCATAAGTAACGACTTCTCTGCCGGGAATGATAACTTCCACGCAGACGGGTTCGACGCTGCAATCTCCGCAGCAGCCGCTCTGAAGAACGAGAACGTTTTTGAGTCCGCGTTTTTCGACCTCTTCGGTGAAGGCGTTGAGAACCTCTCTCGCGCCGGCGTTGACTCCGCAGGTAGCCATTCCGACGACGATTTTTATATCTTCCGGCGAAGCGTCTCTTCTGTTGAGACTCTTTGCCAGAACTCTTTCTTTAATAGCGTTAAGCTCGGTTAATGTCATCATTTTTCAATCAAATCCTCCGATTAAATCTTTAAGTCCGTTTTCGACTTCGTTTCTGAGTTTCAACATTCTCTGCGGAAAAGTCGTGCTTTCCGCCGTATATCCGCCCGTAAACGAGTCCGTTTTATATACGGAGCCGCAGCGCTCCGCCTGAAAAACGACTCCCGCGCCTCTTTCGTTTGCCGCAAGAGTCATTACGGTGTCGCCCGTATTCCTCAACGTTCCGAAGGGCGCCTCGGGGAAGTCCGCGGTAATCACGGTTCCCTCTCCTTCGCGGCTTTCTATACGGATTCCTCCTCCGAAGGCTTCGGCAGCCTCTTTCATCAGGCTTATTCCGTGCCTCGGGAGCTTTCCCTCCGCAAGTCTTTCCGCGGTTTGTCCGTCCATTCCCTTTCCGTCGTCCGCAATCGAGACCGAATATCCTTTCTCCCTGCCGAATACTATACGTATAACGATAAGGCTTGCCTCGGCTTTGACGGAATTGACGGCTACGTCGAGAATATTGAGCGAAACGTCGCGCATTATTCCATTTCTCTGTATTTCTTGACGATTCCGGGAATATCGTTCTTGGTGAGTTTTCCGTAAACCTCGTCGTTGACGGTCATAACCGGAGCGAGGCCGCAGCAGCCTACGCAACGCGTGGAGTTGATGGAAAATTTACCGTCGGAAGTACACTGACCTTCGTCGATACCCAATTCTTCCTTGAGCTTTTCGACGATTTCGCCCGAACCCTTGACGTAGCAGGCAGTTCCGAGACATACGCCGAAGTTATACTTTCCTCTGGGATTCATTACGAACTGCGCGTAGAACGTCGCGACGCCGTAAACTTCTTCTTCGGACACTTCGAAGCCCTCGGCGATACGTTTCATGACTTCTTCGGGAAGATAGCCGTAAACGCCCTGAGCCTGCTGAAGAGCGGGCATCAGTCCGCCTTGGACTTCTTTGTAAGTTTTGATGATTTCATCGAGCTTAGCTTTCTGTTCTGCCGTTTCGGTAAACATAACTTGACAGATCTTACTCATAGTTCCTCCTGACTCTCCGATACGAAATCGGTTGTTAGGATAAGCGTACCGTAACGCAGTAATCGGTATACGCTTATCTATTATAGTATATATAGTACATTATTTTTCCCAATAAATCAAGCTTTTTTCAAAAAATAATTCTCCCTTAATCCGCCATTTTCTGCCACGCGTTAACTTACTAAAAACAAAAAAGGGCGACCTGCGCCCTTTGAAAAAAGTTTCATATTTTGAATGTCCGAAATCCGCCTCAACCGCAAAATTCCCGTCCGAAAAGTCGCTTTCGCCTCCGTTCAGCGCTGCCTCGCCGAATCGGAACGACCGATTCCGAACATCCTTCCCGATTGTAATTCCGAAGGTTCCGTCAGGAATCCTCTCCCGCTTTCCCTTCCGTTATCCCGAAGATTCCGTCTATAATTCCTCAGTCTATAATTCCCAAAATTTCGTCTATAATTACGAAACTTCAGTCGGTTATCCCGAAGATTCAGCCTATGATTCCGAAGATTTCGTCCATAATCTTTCCGAGAGCCTTACAGGCAAGCTCTTTTGTCTCGTAATAAGGAAGCTCCTCGAAATCGCTGACGGTTTTTGCCGCAAAGACGTCCAGCCCGTAGAAATCCGCGACTCTGACGACCGCCGCTACCTCCATTTCGCAGATATCCGCGCGGAAGGTCTTACGAAGCTCCTCTCTTTCCCTGCCCGAAACGAATTTATTTCCCGACGCGCAGCAAACCTTTACGAGTCCGAGTTTTCGCGAGATTTCGTCCGCGTATTTCTCCGTAAGCGGAAGGAAAACCGAATCCTTATCCTCGTACTGTCCCGGGACGAGGTCTGTATCCACCGATGACGTATCCATCTCGTAATGCACGACTTTTTCGACCACGCAGGTCTGTCCGGCGGAAAATCCCGTCGCGAGCGCGCCCGCTATTCCGAAATTCACGAGAAGCCCGACCTCGAATTTATCGATAAGGAACTGCGCTGCCGAAGCCGCGGCGATCTGACCGACTCCGCTCCTCGTCATAAAGACCGTATGCTTTCCCGCATCTATCTCGTAAACCGTCCTCGGCCCGAAAACGAGCGTCTTATACCCGTTTTTTTTCTCCAAAAAAGGCAGCAGCTCGGAAGCCATCGCCACGACCATACCTATTCTCATTTTTCCTCCGCGAACCCGAAAAGTCCGTCCTCGCTCCGATTCCGGCCTTGATTCCGTTTCTTTTTTATACAGTTCAGAATACGTCCGTTCTGACCTTGATTATGTTTTTGCCCAGAGAATCGACGTACGCCATAAAAGCGTCGTGCGTCATAACGATGCTCGCGGTGTTGTCGTTGGGGTGAAATTTAACTCTTTCCGCCGAAAGAACGTCCTCGTCCACCATAAATCTCGTCCTTCCCGAGGCGTCGTTGAGCAATCCGAATGGCGATACGAACCCGTAAGAAACGCCGAGTTTCTTATCGAGTTCCTCCTCCGAAGCGAAGGCGAATCTTCTCGCTCCCACGAAGCCGCAGAGCTGTTTAAGGTCGGCGTGCTTGTCCCATCTCAGGACTATGAGGTAAAAAAGTCCCGATTTGACGTCCTTTACGAAAAGGTTCTTGCAGGCGCAGCAGTTTTCTATATTGACTTTTTCGTGCGATTCCTCGCAGGTAAACACGGGTTCGTGCCTGAACAATTCGTATGGGACGCCCTTTTCCTCCAGATAACCGCAAACCGCGTCGATTGCAGCTTGGCTCATAAATTCCTCCTTCGTTTAACGAATCTCCGAGTTCGTTGAACTAACCTCGGCTGTTCGTGAAATCTACTCGGCTTCTTCGCGAAGTCTTGCTCTTTCCGCGTCTTTTTTCGCTATGGCTTCGCGCTTGTCGAAGAGCTGTTTACCTCTTACGAGAGCGATCTCGAGTTTAACGAGCGAGCCTGCGAAGTACATCGAAAGCGGGACCATAGAATAGCCTTTTTCCTTGACTTTCTGATGCCAGCGTCTGATTTCCGATTTATGCGCGAGAAGTCTTCTGTCCCTGCGGCTTTCGACGTTGGAGAAGCTCCCCTTGTCGTAGACCTTGATATAGCAGCTTTTGAGGATAAGGTTCCCGTCGACCACCGAAACGTAGCTGTCCCTGAGGTTGACCTGCGATTCTCTTACGGATTTGACCTCGCAGCCCACGAGCGCGATTCCGACCTCCATCGTATCCTCGACGAAGTAATCGTGATACGCTTTTTTATTCGTAGCCGCGATTTTTTTGTCCGATTTATTTTTTTTCATAATAATTCCGAATCCTCCGGATAAAAAAAGGCAGCCCGTAAAGGGCTGCCGAGTCGTCTGTCTTTATTTCGTCGCGAGATTCGTGAATATGAAGAACAAAATAGCCGAAACAGCCAGCGTAACAGACGCGATATAAGTCCATTTTTTGAGCGAGGCTTCTTTGTTTCTGGCTTTGTTCTTGCCGTAGAACGTATCGCTGGAACTGCCGCCCTGAATTGCCGATATACCTTCTACGTCACCCTTCTGTTTCATAACGTTTACCACGATAAATACGGACGATACGAGCATCAGCACCATCAACACTATACGCACGATTGTATAAAATAACATCTTCTTCCTCCATAGTGGTTACATTCTTCCGACTGAACGGCTCAGTCCCGTGCAGCTTAACAAAAGTTATTATATCATATAAAGCGGCTTATGGCAAGCGTTTTCAGCCCGTTTTTCGGTGAAATTTTACTCTCGGATTTATCCTTACGCTCGGTTTTACCCCTCGGTCAATCCCAACCCCTCTTTATTTACTTTTACGAGTAATCCCGAACTCTCTTTTTTTCACAACGAAAAATCCCAAACCCTCTCTTTACGGACAATTTTTTAACGAGCAATCAAAAACTCCTTTTACGGACAATCACGGGCTTTTCTCGGCTACCTTCCGTTTCGCCTTTTTCATAAGCTCCTTGGAATACTCGTCAGGTGGATTTTCCGAATACACGGTAATATCGGGAGCGTCCTCCTCCGCTCGGAAGAGTCTTATCGTCGGACCTTTTCTGACTCTGTTGCAATACACCACGCAATCGTAAAGCACGTAATCCACGAACCCATCTCTGAACACGCACAGAGTCAGCGTTCCCCACTTGCTTTCGGCGGGAAAGAGTCCGTACATTTCCGCGGTATACCCGTCCGCTCCGGTCTTATACGCCTCGTCGGTCTGAGGGATATAAACCACCGCTCCGCTCACGGGATTTCCCGACAATTCCACTACTCTCACGAAGAATCTTCCTTCGACGCGATCCTCCGAAGCTTTTCCGTTCAGGCATACGACCGCGAGGCTCACCGACGTCAGAATCGCCGACGAAACGCTTAAAATGCAAAGAATAACGCCGAATCTTCTCATAACTCCCTCCTTTTTCCGTATAATTTCTCCCCGACTTCTCCTATTTTCCCCAGTAATCTCCGACTTCCCCTGATAATCCCCGATTTTTCCGAAAATCCATCCGTCCGATAATCCCCGACTTTTCCTACTTACCCGGAAATCTCCGATTCCCCGATAACTTCCGATTTCCCCGAAAATCCGTCATTTTCGGACAATTTGGGCTTTTCTCGTCCTCGGGTAAGCCCGTTTTGCGGAATGCTTGACAGCCGCGGCGGTATGTGTTATACTTAGGGATATACCGCGCGGTTTTCCGTTAAATATAATACTGCGCGGCTCGGGGATTTATTCCCGAAGGAGGCAATTATGAGCAAATCAAAATCCGAAGGATACGCCGCCCGTTCTCTCGTTTCGGCGATTCTCTTCACGGTTTTCGCAGTTCTCGGCGCGGTTCTCCTGATTTTGGGAGCGACCGCCGAAACCTTCAACGTTCTTATGTTCGTCATCGGTATAATAATGCTTCTCGTTTTCGGTTTTATAAGCGTACCTCTCTGGATAGGCTATAACGCCGTTCTCGAAACCAAAAAACGCAAGCAAAGCGAAACCGCTCACATCGAAAAGGACTGAACTCTCGATCTCGGATGAAAAAAACTCTGCTGCCGATTTTACTGTTATCGGCCGTTCTTATTCTGGTTTGCCTGACGGGCTGCGCCTCCGACCGTTCCGAAGACGCGGGGCTTGTCCGTTCCGAGCTTACCGCCGCCTACGACCGGATGCTCTACGGTAATCTTGCCGTAACCTATATGATTTTCGGGAATTCCGAGCCTCGGAAAATCTACGTGGAATTCGGAAAGAACTCTTCGGGAGCCGCGGTTTTCGGTGCGACCTCCGAGCTTTCGGGGAACGACGCCTCGATAAACACGTTTGCGCTCACGGGCGGCTACTGGTATCTCGACGACGGGAACAAGAAAATCGCCGTTTCCGCCGACAGGCTTTCCTCGTCGTTATGGCTTCTCGATATGGATTTCGTTGATTACGAAGACCTTCTCGAATGTATTTCTCCCTCGGTAATTCTGAGGGAGGGTTTTTCCGCCGATAAATTCGGGATTATACAGTCGGGCGACATTCTCTCGTCTGTCTTTTCGATAAGGCTCAACAGCTCCTATTTCGGTAAGAAGGAGCTTTTCGTCAACGACATTCCCGAAGCTCGGCTCAACGAGCTTTTGAGTTACGAAGGTTCTCTCGTTTATCGTCTGGCGAGGAGCGGCGTTATGAAGGAGATTACTCTCGAATTCAGGATGACCTTCCGCGCTCTTGCCGAGCCGATTTCGGTCAAGGTCATTCTCCGTCCGATAACCTCGGTCACGACTCTTTCCGCCGAAGAAAGGAACCTCTACAACGCCGTATAATATAACGCCGTATAATTATCAAAATAATTATTAAAAACGCCTTGTAATTATCAAAAACTCCCTATAATTCTCAACAGCCGCAATAACCCACACAATTCTCAATAACAGCAATAATCCGTATAATCCTAATAATTCTCAATAACTGCGACAAACAAAAACCCCCGCGCCTTTGTAGGTACGGGGGCAATTTTAATCATATCTTTTTCTTTTTTTCCGAATAATTATTCTTCCTCCGAATAATTATCAGTTATTCTTCTCTTCCGCGAGCTTCTTTGCTTCCTCGATGATTTTGGCTGTCTGCTGCGAAGGAACTTCGTCGTAACGCACGAATTCCATCTCGTAGCTGCCTCTGCCCTGCGTCATCGAACGGAGGTCGGTCGCGTACTTGGTGATTTCGCCGAGAGGAACCTCTGCCGTAACCACGGAAACGTCTCCCTGCGTGTCGCTTCCCATAATCTTGCCGCGACGCTTGTTCATATCGCCGTAAATATCGCCCATAAAGCTCGTGGGAACGGTAATCTTAAGGCTGTAAACGGGTTCGAGGATAACGGGATTCGCTCTGGAGCAGCCGTCCTGATAAGCGAGTTTAGCCGCCTGAATGAAGGCGATTTCCTTACTGTCTACGGGGTGATACTTACCGTCGAAGAGCGCGCATCTGATTCCGACCATCGGATAACCCGCGAGAACGCCCTCCTGAACTGCCATACGAAGACCTTTTTCGACCGCCGGAATGAACTGACGGGGAACGGCTCCGCCGACTACTTCGTCCACGAATTCGAAATCGCTGTCGTAATTGGGGGAGAAACGAACGGAACACTGACCGAACTGACCTGCGCCGCCCGACTGTTTCTTATGTTTACCTTCTGCTTCGACTGTCTTTTTGATAGTTTCTCTGTACGCGATTCTGGGTTCTTTGAGGACTGCTTCCGCGCCGAATTTATTCTTGAGCTTCTTGCAGAGAAGATCGAGCTGAGTTTCGCCCACGCCGTTGATGAGCATTTCGCCCGTTTCCACGTTCTTGGTAACGGTGAAGCTTATATCCTCGTCCTGAAGGCTGTTGAAGCCGCCGAAAATCTTATCCTCGTCGCCCTTCTTGGCTGCGTAAACCGCCATAGAGAGTACGGGCTTGGGCATAACGATGGGCGGGAGCGTGTAATTCTGACCGACCTCGCAGAGAGTATCTCCCGTCTGGGTTGCGGTAAGCTTTGCGATAGCTCCCATATCTCCGGCGTGCGCGGCGTCGGTGTTTTCGGTCTTTTTGCCGAGAACGAAGGTAAGTCCGCTGACCTTTTCGTCGGTGTCCTTGTTTGCGTTGTGAACGGTAACTCCGCTCCTGAGAACGCCGCTCATAACCTTGAAGAAGGAAAGTCTGCCGACGAATCTGTCGGTAACGGTCTTGAAGATTCTGACGATAAGCGGGCCGTTGTCCTTGCATTCGATTTCGATTTCCTTGCCGTCCGCGTCGGTAGCCACGGCTTTGGTTTCCTCGTCGGGCGAGGGAGCGAAGGCGATGATTTTGTCCATAAGGACGTTTACGAATTTATTTGCGAGCGCGCTTCCGACGAAAACGGGAACGGTCGAGCCTGCCGCTACGCCCTTTTTGAGACCGAGAACGATTTCTTCGGGAGAGAGGTCGCCCTGATCGAAGTATTTATCGAGGAGTTCGTCGTCGTTTTCTGCTGCGCTTTCGACTATGCTGCTGCGGATTTCGTCGATCTTGGCCTGAACGTCCGCGGGAACGGCAGCCATTTCCTTGCAGTTGAGGTCGTAAGCCTTATCCGAAAGAACGTCCGCGTATCCGGTCATCTTGCCGCCCTCCATAACGGGCATTGCGAGAGGAACGATTCTGTTGCCGTATTTAGCCTTGATGGATTCCACGGTTTCGAAGAAGTTGGCGTTTTCCTTGTCCATACCGCTTACGAAGATCATAGCGGGTTTAGCGTTTTTTGCGCAGAGGTCGAGAGCCTTTTCGGTGCCTACGGTAAGGGAGCCGCTCGCTCCGGTAACGACTACGGCGAGTCCCGCTACGGTCATAGCCTGGATTTTTTCGCCTTCGAAGTCGAAGAAGCCGGGAACGTCCACGATATTGAACTTGACGCCGTTGTAAACGCAGTTCGCCATAGAGAGCGAAATGGATATCTTTTTGTTGATTTCTTCGGGGTCATAGTCCATAACGGAGTTGCCGTCGTCCACTTTTCCCTGTCTGTCGATAGCCTTTGCGTTGAAGAGCATAGCTTCGGCGAGTGTGGTTTTACCTTCGCCGCCGTGACCTATAAGGGCTATGTTTCTGATTTTGTCTGCCAAATATTCTGCCATAATATACCTCATATATTCAAAATTGGTTTTGTTCCCGATAAAACGCGCGCGTCCCGTCCGCAGGGAGTTTTTCCGAAGAAATCCTCGCTCCTCCGCTACCGTTTGTCAACCTGACGATTCCCGGAGCAAACGAGAGTTTTTCGGGGAAATCCCCGCTCCTTCGCGGCTATAAAAACCGACGCACAATATTCATTATACAGTAAAAAGGCAATCTTTGCAAGAATATAGCGCAAATAAATCCGACATTTTTTCCGAATTTTTGACTCCCCCGACGGTTTCGACGAAAAAAAGCCTCGTTCCCCCCGCGAAAAATCTTCGGCAGCGCACCTCTTCTCCCCTAAAGGCGTGACCGACGAGCGTTTCCGCGTTTCCCGGGAATCCCGGGTTCTTTTCGGATAAACCCGAATCCTTTTCGCCAAAACCCGCGTTTTCTTCGACAAATTCCGACTTTTCTCTTTCCGAAATCACGCTTAAAACTCTTCTTGCCGTTCCCTCCGTCCCGTCGAAAATGACCGCCCGCGGGAAGATTCTCCTGAAGATCGGCTTAACGAGCGGATAATGCGTGCAACCCAGAACGATAGGAAAGGCTTTTTCCGCGTAAATTTCGGGAATTTTTCCCTCCGCGCTCTCGGAAATACACTCCGCGATTTCTTTTTCGGGCGAAAGCTTTTCGATAAGTTCCGCGAGCCTCGGCGTCGGAATGAATTCGATTCTGTCTTTGAATGACGCGAATCTCCGTGCGATTCTTCCGCTCGACGAAGTAAAGGTCGTGGAAAACACGTAGATTTTCCCTTCGGGGAAGGCTTTTGCCGCGGGAATGACGGACGGTTCGACTCCGACCACGGGGAAATCGAAGGTTTCTCTGAGTTTGCCGACGGCTGCCGCGGTAAGCGTGTTGCAGGCTATGACGACGCATTCCGCACGAAAGGCTTCCGACAGTCTTAAAAGATTGATTTCCGCGCGTTTTCCGAGGTATTCCTCGCTTGCGTTCCCGTAAGGAAAAGCCGCTCTGTCCGCAAAATACACGTAATTTTTCTCGGGCATAAGCTCTCTGAGCCTTCCGAGGATTCCGAGTCCGCCGACTCCGCTGTCGATAACGATAATGCTCATAATAAAGGTTATTCGCGAAAACCCTCCCGTATAACGCGATTCCCGATAATTCCGCTTTTTCCTCTTAATCCGTTTTCACCCGATAATTCCGACCGATTTGCTCCGAGAGATTCATTCCGATAATCTCAGATTCACTCCGATTTTCCGACCGCGAACGAAAACAGCCGCAAAAACTCCGCGTGCATAAGGACGAGCGAAAAGACCGTCCCCATTGCTCCGAGCCAGGAGAGCCTTTTGGGAAGGATTCCGACCGTCCTCCCGATGAGTTCGTCCGCGGTTTCGGAGGCAGCGACCGCCGCCGCCGTCACGGAAACGAGCGATAAAAGCAGTTGAAGCCAATATTTTCCCGAAAACGACTCCAATCCCTCGGGCATAACTAGAGCGAGGACGAAAAAGACTACCTGTCCGACCACGAGTCCCGAGAGCGCGCAGGCAGTTATTCTCGGGGCTTTTCCCTTGGAGCGGAATCCGACGTAAGCGTGAAGAATAATCGTTGCCGCAACTGTCGAAGCCGCCGAAAATAGCGCCGAAAATGTCGCCGAAATCGCCGAAATCGCCGTGCTCATACTGCTGATAACGGGAATAGCCGCCCTGTCCGCCGCCGTAGGACGGATCCACTCCCGCATGACCGAACTGGTCGTAGCGGGCGCGCTTTTCTTTATCCGAAAGGATTTCGTAGGCCTCGCCTACCTCCTTGAATTTCGCCTCCGCAGTGGCATCGCCGGGGTTCAGGTCCGGGTGGTACTGCTTTGCAAGCTTGCGGTAAGCTTTTTTTATCTCATCGTCCGTTGCGGTCTTCGCAACGCCGAGCACCTCGTAATAATCACGCTTTTCCGCCAAAATCCATCACCTTATTTCTTCTTAACTTATGCCGAATTTTTATCTTCAAAATCGGGAACAGCGCCTGATTAAAGCCGCCGTTCACGGAGTTCGGCGGTGAATATCTAATATCAATTTCTGCGCAGAGGCAATTTGCCCCTGCGCAGAACGTCATTTTTTATGCCTGTGAGGGCTTAGCTAAGCTCTCAGTTGTCGTTTACTTCGCGGTAGTCGGCGTCAACGTAGCCGTCGCCGTTTCCGTTACCGGCGGAATGATTATCGCAGTTATCGCAGCTACCATCGCAGCCGGGCTGTGCGCCTGCCGCACCGTTCGGAGCGGACTGCTGATATACCTTTGCGGAAACCTCGTAGAACTTCTGCTCAAGATCCTTCTGCTTTGCGGTGATATCCTCAACGCTTGTGCCCTTAAGCGCTTCCTTGAGGGCGTCAATCTTGCTCTGAAGTGCGGATTTGTCGTCTGCGGAGAGCTTGTCGCCGAGGTCGGTAATGGTCTTTTCGGACTGATATACCATCTGGTCGGCGGCATTTCTTGCGTCGATTTCCTCACGGTGCTTCTTATCCTCTGCGGCGTACTGCTCTGCTTCTTTAACTGCCTTTTCAACATCCTCCTTGCTCATATTGGTGGAGCTGGTGATGGTGATATGCTGTTCCTTGCCGGTGCCGAGATCCTTTGCGCTTACATGAACAATGCCGTTGGCGTCTATATCAAAGGTTACTTCAATCTGCGGAACGCCTCTGGGTGCGGGCATAATGCCGTCGAGGTGGAACATACCAAGGGTCTTGTTATCCTTTGCCATTTCACGCTCGCCCTGAAGAACATGAACCTCAACGGAGGTCTGACCGTCCGCTGCGGTGGAGAACACCTGGGATTTCTTTGCCGGGATGGTGGTGTTTCTGTCGATAATCTTGGTGAATACGCCGCCGAGGGTTTCAAGACCAAGAGAAAGAGGAGTTACATCAAGCAGGACGATGCCCTTTACTTCGCCGGTGAGAACGCCGCCCTGAATTGCAGCGCCGATGGCTACGCACTCATCCGGGTTGATGCCCTTGAAGGGTTCTTTGCCGGTGATGTTCTTAACTGCTTCCTGAACAGCGGGGATACGGGAAGAACCACCGACGAGAAGAATTTTATCAAGGTCGGAGGGTTTAAGACCTGCGTCGGAGAGCGCCTGGTTTACGGGGCCCATGGTCGCCTGAACAAGGTCGGCAGTAAGCTCGTTGAACTTTGCTCTGGTGATGTTGCAGTCAAGGTGCTTAGGACCGGTGGCGTCGGCAGTGATGAACGGCAGGTTTACATTGGTTTGAGTCATGCCGGAAAGGTCGATTTTTGCTTTTTCGGCGGCCTCTTTAAGTCTCTGCATAGCCATTTTATCGCTGCGGAGATCAATTCCGGTTTCGCCCTTGAACTGGTCTGCAAGATAGTTGATAAGTCTGTCGTCGAAGTCATCGCCGCCGAGGTGGTTATTACCTGCGGTTGCAAGAACCTCCTGAATACCGTCGCCCATTTCGATGATGGAAACATCGAAGGTGCCGCCGCCGAGGTCGTAGACCAGGATCTTCTGGGGCGCTTCGTTATCAAGGCCGTAGGCCACGGCGGCGGCGGTAGGCTCATTGATGATGCGCAGGACGTTCAGGCCCGCGATGCGGCCCGCATCCTGGGTGGCCTTGCGCTGGCTGTCGTCAAAGTAAGCGGGGACGGTGATGACGGCCTCCGTCACCGGCTCACCCAGGTAGCTCTCGGCGTCGCGGCGTATCTTGGTCAGGATCATGGCGCTGATCTCCTGCGGAGTCAGGTCTTTGCCGTCGATGTGGACGCGGTAGTCGCTGCCCATATGCCGCTTGATGCTGGACACCGTCCGGCCGGAGTTGGTGGCAAGCTGGCGCTTTGCCGCGCCGCCCACCAGACGCTCGCCGTCTTTGGTGAACGCCACCACGCTGGGGGTGGTGCGCTCTCCCTCTGCGTTGGTGATGACGACGGGCTTGCCGCCCTCCACCACTGCCACGCAGGAATTGGTGGTACCAAGGTCGATTCCGATCACTTTGCTCATAGTGCTTGTCCTCTTTTCTTCGGCGCAGAATATTTCCTTGAATATCTTACCGGTTTCCTATGACGATTTCTTAGAGCAAATGTAAAGAAACTGTGTTTCAGGCGTTTTTATCGTCGGCCAGCAGCTGATCCGTCAGCAGTTCAGCCTCCCGCAGCCAGTCGGCAGCATCCGTTTCGCCCTCAGCCTGCAGGATCCGAAAGCCCTGCACGGCCTCCGCCACCTGCAGCAGCGCCTTTTTGCGGGAGAGGTACTGGGTCTCATACTGGGCAAGACGCAGGCAAACCTGCGGGGTGTAGGCGATGTCCGGCACCTCCCGGGCAGCGCTCTGGGCGCGGCGGTAGTATTGCAGGGTCTCAGCCATCTCCCCGCCCGATGCAGCACAGTCATCCCCCAGGGCGATCATGGCCTGCACCTCCCCGGCCTGCGCGGCTTTTTTCCACATCCGCCGGGCCTGGGTCTTATTCTTCCGGGTACCCCGGCCATAATACAGGCAGTCCCCCAGGGCAGAAAGCG
>ENA-OUQC01000251-OUQC01000251.1-human-gut-metagenome-genome-assembly--contig:-NODE-251-length-46671-cov-4.656877_pt1 | contig 46671 bp, 47 predicted proteins | sample MGYA00237942_ERZ548815 | MGnify/ENA primary metagenome ERZ548815 (study PRJEB26490, sample SAMN05194722) | human gut metagenome | biome: terrestrial biome; feature: human-associated habitat; material...
AGTATGCGGAGGACTACTGCGGTTATACCTATGACAGCAAGACCAATACGTATGGGTATTACTGCAATCCGAATGCCTTCTGGGATTGGTATTCCATTGGTGGCCGCTGGCCGTTCCAATTCCTTGTCCGTGACACAGCGGAACGAATTAACGGTGAGCGCTCATGGGGCAACGAAGATGCTGTATGTGAAGCGCCCGAAGGCTATATATGGGTCTGCGGCGCAAGAAAAAGGGATATTGTATGGGAACTCATGAAGGAATGGGAGCTGCAGCACGCCAAAAAGCAATTTGAGCTTCTTGCAGAGACATTTCGTTCCGGCAAGGCTCCGGAAGGCAGCTTCTGGAAGATCACGGAGGATGGAATTATCTCTTTCGTAACGCAGATCTATTTCAAGAATGAAAGCGAGGAGGCATACCTCCGCCGCAACGGACTCGCACCGGATCAGCGCATGGTGCCCGACGCCTATTCCTTCCTTCAGGACGGAGACTGGCACTCCAAGGGAGATATGGGCTGGTGGGGCATCAGCAGCAACGACAAGAAGCCGGACGCATGGCGGCAGATGTTGGCAGACTACATAGACAGCATCCCTGACGATCATTTCATTGTCGGGATTGACTGCCATATCTAAGATAGGAGGAGCGAAAAATGATTTTGAACAGAACTGGCGCTGAATTTGAGTATGAAGGCGTCACATACACGATTGGCGGAGCCATTGTCGGAACCGCTGAGAGTGAATACGCAGGGCTTTATGGCCGAATAAACGCCATTCATGATGGCGAGGATAAGGAGACCGAAAACGAAACGCCTGACATCTATTGTGAGTTTGACCCTCCGGTCATGCCGCACGAGGTCAAGGTGCTGGAGGATACCTTCTCTGATCTGTATCACCAGCCAAAGACCATTGCTGATATCGTACTGGACATGGTTATCATGGCGCCCGAAATGATTCGTCCGTTGGATGATCTTCGTTCTATGCGCAAACGCGTCAATGTTTTTCTTGTGATGGAAGACTGGGCTGTGAATGGTGAGCACGGAAATGATTGCGAGGCGTTCTCGGACTATGACGATGCAAAGCGTATTATGACAAATCGTATTCGAGAAGAATTGGAGGACGGAAGCGTTCCGTCTTGGAGAGAATCAAGCATCTTCGCAGAGAATTCTTCGATGGACCTCTACGAAGCATATCTTGACGGCGAGTATATGGAAAATCACTACAAAATCATGATTATCCGGCAGCCGCTCCACGTATCTCCACAGTTCTTTCAGAAAACGGTTGCCTTAGATCATGGAAAGGACAAAGGAGGCAGACCATGAGCTATAACTCTTGGCATATCTACGGATACGGTCTCTGTGTCTCCGATATTGAGGGCCTAAGCACCGAGAAGATTCAGGCATTGCTTGCCAAGGCGCCTAAATACCAAAAAGATGTTCAGGGATGGCTGGAAGAACATGATATTTCGGAGCCAACGGTTGATGATTATCTGGAGTTCGATCAGGATTATTGTCTTGGGCTGGCAAGCATCCTTAAGGAAGTCATTTTCGAGGCAGAGCATATTGATTTTGTAGCTTGTGATGGTTATGATGCGATGAAATACTTACTCTTTTGCCCGTCATATCCATGGCATATTACGGAATACGAACAGCATCTGACGGAGGAAAAGATTGAAGAAATTCTCAATCGATACGTTTTTGTTCTGACTGATACACCTCCCGATGTTGGCTACCAATCCGTTGAAAACGGCGGTTAGAGAGGAGCCCACATGAATACGCCAAATAGGAACTTGACCTCCATCGTCTCGTATCCAGAGCGCGGAACTGGCGGCGACAATCGCTATCGCGGCAACTGTTCACCCAAGCTAATTGAGGATCTGATCGGTTTTTTCAAGCCGGCCGAGATCTGCGACTACATGTGCGGCAGCGGCACGACGCAGGATGCCGCTCATACCATGGGGATCATTAGCCATTGCTACGATCTGCACAGCGGATTCGATCTCATCAATTGCGAGATACCGGAGCGCCCTGAATTTGTGTTCTGGCATCCGCCGTATTGGGATATGATTACATATTCAGACGTGATGTACAAGGCTTCGGAGGTGCAGTCAAAATACGGATATGATCCCCGGCAGTTCGACTTATCATGTATCCCCAAATGGGAGGACTTCGTGCGCGTAATGAACTACGCCATGATGAAACAATTTTGCGCTTTGGAGCGTGGCGGCAGGATGGCCGTGCTGGTCGGCGATATCAAAAAGAAGGGGCAGCTTTACAGCATGCTCTTTGAATTGATCAAGCCGGGCACATTGGAAAATGTCATCATAAAAGCACAGCACAATTGCTTTTCAAATCAAACACAGTACAGTGGGCATTTCATCCCCATACTGCATGAGTATCTACTGATTATCAAGAAGGATCCCGTCCGCAGCACGGCCTACAAAAGCCTGTTGGACAGAGCGAAAATCAGCGGATCGGCCTTGCCGAAGTTAAGCCGCCAAAGATTGGCGTCGGTGCTTAACGATTGCCTGGAGCTGTATTCTTCGGAGACGCTCCTGCTTATCCGAGATGAAAAGATCTCGGCAGCACACTCCGGCGATTCTATGGATTATTCCGTGCTGCCGATCGATGAGCTGCTGAAGGTTCTGACCAAAAAGCTGGACGACCGTTTCCACGGCAGCATGTTTCAGGGCGGATATCGCGATCATTCGCTCTCCAGTGCCTCCTGGACTATGCCCGGGCAAAAGGAAGACCTGCTCGGCGCCTATGCCAAGCTGCTGGCGTCGCAGGGGAAACCCACACTTGCTGCCAAACTTGTTCCCGCCATCCGCTTTGTTACCTCGGATACCGGCATTGCCTCAGCTAAGGTTTCCGCCATGCTGGAGGGTACGCAGCATCCGATCCATATTGGGAGCTGTATCGCCGTGGACCACAGGCACCAGAGTAAAGTGGAGGACTTTGAAGCGGCTTTGGACCAGCTGTTTGCGCAGTTCGGTGATTCAGTCGCCAGATTACAAAAGCTGTTGGATATCCATCTGAGCTATCCGGTCAATGCGATAACCAGAATCTGCAAAAAGTTGTCTCTGCCGAAGAAAGCTGCTTTGGAAGCAATCGGCATGTTTGAGATGGCCTATGGAGGAGGAACTGCAACCGCCCATGATGTGTTCATGGCTATGCAGGAGATTCCCTATATTCTCAAATCTGACCATGCACCGGAGAGCAAAATGCTCGTTGTGGAGGAGAACATGGCGCGGGCGCTTACGCTGAGGTGGGGCGATTACGACCTTGCGAAGGCGGTGAGCTACTGATGTCCGCTCCGATTATTCTCTGCGACACTGCAGGCATGACCAACGAGCGATGGCTGGAATGCCGCGCACTCGGGCCTAAGGGCACCATTCCATATACGGTGGGAGGCAGCGATGTGGCTGCTATCTTCGGCGTATCGCCGTGGACAACGCCGCTGGAGCTATGGATGATCAAAAAGGGCCGGATGAAGGCACCTGTGAAATCCAATCAGGAGCAGCTGATGATGGGGCATCTTCTGGAACCTATCGCGGCCTATTGGTATCAGCAAAAAACCGGCAATACGGTTTATGACGATACCTATATGTATCAGCACGCAGATCACCCGTGGGCTCTTGCGGACTTTGACCGCCGCTTTACCCGTAAGGAGGACAACGCTCCCGGCATTTTGGAGTGCAAAAGCTGCACCTATCACAAAGCCGGAGATTGGGCTGACGATGCCTATCCCATCTACTATGAGCTGCAGCTTCGCTTTTATCTGGCTGTGGCGGATGTGGAGATTGGCGCGTTTTCTACTATTTGGGGAAACAATCCGGAACATGATCTGGCAATGCCGACGCTTACTCGTGACCGAGCCAAGGAGGATATGATCTTCCAGCGGCTTGAGGAATGGATTTGGAGCTTGGAGCATGACAAGCCACCTACGATGGCGGATGTCAAGCCAGCACTGGCACTGGAATCCCTGGCGCGCATTTACGGCGCCAGCCAGCCCGGACTCCCCACGATTGAATTCCCTGCAAAGTATGAGAAGGCGCTGCGCCAGATTGCGCTGCTGCAGGGGAAAATCTCCGACTGCAATGCGGAGATCAAAACCTATGAAAGGGAGATCGCTGCATACAGCGTGCGAATCGCAGAATTGATGCAGGCGCATGAGCATGGCGTGCTGAGCACGACCGGCGACAAGCTTCTCATCGATTTTGTCACCAAAACAACCAAACGTCCCGACCCGAAACTCCTCAAAGAGAAGTATCCCACCGTGTATGCGGATGTACTCAAGACCAGTGAGAGCCGGAAACTAAAAGTATCGGTTACACCGACATAAGAAGGGAGAATCAATAATGCATGACGCAATGAAAGCCTATCACGAAAGCTGGGAGCGCGAGCTTGACCGGCAGTTCCTGAAAAACGACCGCTGCCGGAAGCGCGCCTATATCTGCTCGCCTTTGAGCGGGAGCACGGCGGAAGAAGAACTCAGCAACATCTGGCGTGCGCGGGCATACATGCTCTATGCCCGCACCATGCTGGGATACCTGGCACGCACCCCTCACGCCTATCTGCCCATGCTCCTGTGTGACCATGTAGCGGCGGAGCGTGCACTGGCTCTGCAATTTGGGCTTCAGCTTTTGGAACAGAGCGAGGTTTTGCTGATCTGCGGGAATCGCATCAGCCGCGGTATGAAGGGCGAAATCCATCATGCCGCCCAGTTGGGAATCCCTATCATCGTATACTGCGAAGACCTCTATTTGGATGTGCGCAAGCTGGCGACACAGGCCGGAGCGGATAAGAAGTTAGTCACAATAGATGAAACACATCCGGCACTGGCCTCCAACGAGCCGGGAGCAGACCGGTCCTGGGAGGTGCGATGCCTTGCGTAGATTCTATCAGCCGGTAGATCTCCGGTCCCGACTGGAAATGGCGCAGTATATGACCACACATTTTCGCTATCCAACATTAAACTCCTGGAACAGATCCACATCGTATGCTTGTAACCTAAAAATCACACACCTTGGGCTCTCGCCCGAGGTGGTGGACAAGCTGTTCGATATGATCCAGACCCAGGAGTTTTTTGATGCCATGGACGAGTGTAAATGGGAATTTGCTGCGAAACACAACTATCTCTGGCAGGCAGGGATGAACGGACGAAGCGGCGGGTATCTGGTTCTCTATCAGGGAGAAAAGCGGCCGAGCGGCTACAAGTCCTACTGCACTAACTGCGGACAGAGGAATTACCAGCTTGCTGCCAATGGCAACTGCACCTGCGGTGTCTGCGGAAGACCCGCTCGGGTCAATTTCTCGCAGACCCACATGCAGGTGGTAACTTATCCGGGGCGTGGCACTGACGACGGCGAGGATTTCGAGGACTGGAGCATGCACGCGCTTCGTGAACGTGTAAAACTCGTGCAGGAGCTGGATCAACTGGCAGACCGTATGGTTGAGCTGGCGCTCCGGCTTACAAGAGAAGCACAGGTCATTGAAGAGGCGTATTTTCTTCCACAGACCCGCAAGGTGCTGGTCACGACCCTATAACTGAAAGGAGCAGATTTATGCTGAATGTTGGAGATAAACTGATCTGCAAAACAGAAGGACAGCCGGAAACGGAATTCTGCATAGAAAAAGCCCCTGTTCGACTTGTGAACAGAGGCATAATGATAGTGATTTAGTTGTTGCTTTCTTGAAATTTTGTCATTACTTTCTCATGGTTGTTCTCGCGTAAGAACCGCTTGAGAAGGAATCCAAGGAAATATGGAAAGGTGTAAAACCTACCGTTGAATCCAATATTGCGATTTGCCAGCTTGATGCCGTAGCGAACATCAGAATACTTATCCTTACCAATCAGTGCATTGAGGGAGGGTGTAGCGCCATCAATGGCCTTTACCTCCACGGGAACAAGAGAATCTGCATCCCGGACAAAGAAATCCATTTCCAGGGTGCCCTTTTCATTCCGGTAGAAATACAGAGAATAACCTTGCTTAACCAGCATATCCGCAACAACATTTTCGTAGATTGCACCCTTATAGGTGTTGAAATTCTTGTTGTTGCGAAGATCTTCCTGCACCTCTTCGTCCAGAGAGCCAATTAGCAACCCAGTATCCCGAAAATAGATTTTGTAATTATTGGGATCATAATTGCCTTTCAGCGGCAGTTCTGGCAGTTCCAAGCAATGACAAACATTAATAATGCCTGCATTGTCCAGCCATTCCACTGTTCCAATATAATCGCGGTTTCTGGCGTTGCGAGCAATCTTGGAAATCTGGAACTTTTTGTTATCCTTCCCCAAAAAGGCCGGAATCTTGCGATATACACTCAGAATTTTCCCCTTGTCCAGGCTGGAAGCATAGTTTGTAATATCCTCCTCATAGTCCAAAAGGATCTGCTCCTGCATTTTCAAAGTCCCGCTGTAATGCTCCTGTTGAATGAAGGCAAATACGATAGCAGGCATACCGCCCAGCACCATATATTCCCGGAAGTTCTCCAGCATCACATCATATTCCGTTTTGGTCAGCGGTGTCAGAGAAAGCATACTTTGGTACAGAGATTCGATTTGGGATTCCTTGTAGCCCTTGGCCCACAGAAATTCCTCAAAATCCAGAGAGTACATTTCCACGTCTTCCTTGGAGCCGACGCTGTTGGACTCGATCTCATTATAGTTGATGCCCATAAGGGAACCGGAACAAATTACATCATAACGGCCATCCTGACGGAAGGACTTCAGACTGGTGGCGCAGTTAATGCAGTCCTGCAGCTCGTCAAAGAAAATTAGCGTTTCACCGGGGAGAAATTCGAAGTCGGGATTCCGCAGGGAAATATTTTTGAGGATGGTACCCACTTCAAATCCATCGTCAAAAATATCCCGGTACTGTTTTTGCAGTACAAAGTTGATTTCCACAACGGACTTGTAATGGCTGAACGCAAAATGCCGGACCGCTTCTGTTTTGCCAATCTGTCTGGCACCTTTGATAATCAGAGGCATGTGGTTCGGAGTATTTTTCCAATTCACAAGGACCGTGTCAATTTTTCGTATAAGCCTTTCCATTGGCTTCACCTCACACCGTAGCATCAGCAATACTGTATCACAAAACTCAGTCCTACGCAAGCTTTAATTTCACAAAATTCCTCTCATTATCATGCTAAATTTCACAAAAGTTCCGCTATTTCTTCGCATGATATCATCCTTTGTATTTAACCGGTAATCAGGGCCAGAATCTCCTTTGCAAAGGTGATGATAACACCGCCGGTCAGGGTCAGGAAGTCGTTGGAGCGCTGGGACGGATCGTGGGACTGCAAGGAAAGGCCGACCTGGACAATGCCCCAGCCCAGCAGGATCATGCCGACGGCCCGAATCATGCCGAAAATAAAATCAGACAGATTATTTACCACTGTCAGCGGATCACCGGTAGCAGCAGAGGCAGTCAACACCATGCTGGAACATAGAGCCAATACCATAACCGCTGCGCAATACCGGCGAAAACCCTTCCGTACAGAAGTGGGGATTGGCAGTCTGCGGGTTTTTTCGTCCATTTACGATAGATTTAAGAATGTTCTTCATTGGTATTCCCTCCGTTTAATAGTTCCGCTTCTACTCCTTCGTCAGAAAGAAGCACATATTCCAGTTCGGACAAATTGATTGGTTTTGTTTCCTTGCCAGAAACAGCAGTCAGGCACAGGCTCCCTACGGACAGCTCTGTACCGCCATGGACATAGGGCGCACCTCCTTTCTCCGGGGTAAATTTGACATTGGGGTGAAGGAGCAGGTCATACTTTTCATCCATCACTGGCCTTTCGCCACGGATGAATAGCAGCGCATACCGGTTATCCAGCATCCGCACCTCCGAGGCATCCAGCAGCTCCCGCCCAGTGATCTGCCAGTTTGTGGAGTAATTGCCGCTGCGTCCGGAGCTTTTGCCATAGGTGTTCAGGTCAATGGTCTGCTTTCCCAGGTAAGACTCCGCAATCATTTCGTGGGTACCTGTTTCGTTGCCGCCCAGATAGAGAAATTCGTCACAATTGCCCAGTATGGACTCCCATTGCTTTTCAAAAAGGTTCTTTAACTGGGCAATATTCTGGATAATAATGGATACGAACACATTCCGGGAGCGCATGGTAGCCAGAAGCTTATCAAAATCGTCCGGCAAACTGACATTGGCAAACTCATCCATGAGGAAGTGAACAGGAACCGGCAATTATAGTTTGTTTTCTATTGGCTGTGGTGGCTGTCCAGATTTAATGGCATTTGAATTGTATATACAAGATAATAATTTTAGTAAGACTGTCGAGTATCGTGGCATCGATAAAAACCCATTGTGGGAACCCGTGCATGGTCAGATATATCAATATTGTCAATATGATACGGATACAATTACCTACATTAACTTATCAACAGAGGATGTATTTGACTTGCCTTACTGGCGGGGTTGTAGGGGATTAGTAGTTCTCTGTCTGCCTGGCTCAAAATGGTAGAAATCAGTCGGTGGTGTTCCAGAATCGTTTTCTTTGCCAAGGGCGTTGGGTCATTCTGAACGGTGAACAGTTCCTTGCGTGTATAGCCTAGTGCCTCGGAAATTGCGTCTGCCGAAGCAAGCCGCAAGGGCTTTCCTGCGGTGGCCGCTGTGATGGTACTGGCAGCTACCCCGGCTCTGCGGGACAGCTCTGCCTTAGAAATCCCTGCCCGCTTGAATTGGGTCATGAGATTTCGCTTCGCAACCGCACGGCAGCTGTCCTCCCGGATGGCATTCTCCGCAATCTCGTAAGTGCAGTCAACATTCGACAGCAGCACAGCGGCTGTACTTTCCGCTTCGGTGGCTGCTGGCAGCGTTTCTTCTGTTGTACTGCCGGGAGCGGTGGTTTCTTCCGGCTCTGCTGCGGTTTCCGTCTGCTCCTGCAGCGCTTCGGTCATAGCGGCCGGTTCGGGACTTGCGTGTTTCCTGTTCAGCCAGGGAAGTCCTCCCGCAAGAATACAGATTCCGAGAATTCCGCAGACGACCAGCGGGACGATTGGTTTCCGCTTCGCGGGAGGAATATCGGATTTTGGCGGTTTTTCTTCTGCGGCAGCCCGCTGCGCAATAGGACGGTTGGACTCATGGAGAATATCCTCCGGAAGCGCAAGCTCTTCCAGAATCGCTTTTGTCCATGCCTGTTTGCTGCTGAGGGCTTCCAGAGCATTTCGCATTTCCAACGCGGAGTGATATCTGTCTTCCGGAGCATTCGCGCACGCCTTTGCCACAATTTCTTTCAGCTCCCGGCTTCCGTCCTGCGGTTCCGGGAGCTGTTCGCCGGAAAAACGCCTGTTTAAAGCCTGCTGCTTTTGCGACGCACTGGGAATCTGCGGCGGGAGCGGCAAAAATGGCATGGTTTTGTTGTTCATCATCCAGTACAGCACCATACCCAGAGAATAAACATCCGCAGCAAGACCATAGCGTTTCCGGTTTGCGACCTCTGGCGCCATATAGTTGTAGGTTCCGGCCATTGTTCCCGTCTGCGTTTTCTCGGATGTTTTGGCGATGCCGAAATCCCCCAATTTGAATGTTCCGTCGGAGGAAACCATAATATTGTCCGGTTTGATATCCCGATGTATTATGATGTATTATTTTCACGGACTCGCAGGCGATCAGAGCGCTGCAGATATCGATTCCTAACTGGATGACATCTGTTTCCGCGTAAGAATTCTGGATCACCTGCTTCAGGGGATGCAGCAGTTCCATCCGGAAATAAATATCCCAGCCATAGCCGTTCGGCACGTAGCTCAGATCCTGACACGTAACAATGTTGGGGCATGTATCCAGCTGCCGCATCATTACGTACTCCTGAACCAGCTTTTCCATTTGCTTCTGGTAATGCGCCGTGATGCTCTGCTCCGAGATGGACTTCGCGAGCAGAAGGTCTGCTTCATCCTGACTTCTGGGGATCGAAAATTTTTTTGAAGGCAGACCGCTCGAGATTTCCTCCCAGAAGCTCCCTTTGAATTTCAAAGACACCGCCATAGCTGCCCTGACCGAGCTTCCGTACAAGGGTCCATCCCGGCCAGAAAGCGTCCAGTTCCGACTGTGTCATGTACACCAATCCTTTCTGTTCTACCCCGCATCGACCCACATTACCGGACGAACGGTGCCGCCGGAGTCCGTAAAGTTTGCATGCTGCTGATTGGGAATGAATGCCAGATTCACAAAGTATCCTTCCCGCAACCACCACCAGCATGTTCCCCCATACTGAACCGTGCTTCCCTGGTCGATGGCATACTGCGTCGCAATGCAGGTTCGGGCTTTTTCCGATTTGAAATATCGGTAAGATTCCCTGCAGTCCAGAAGAAATACCTTATCCTGCACCGTTCTGCTGGGGTAGGAATGGGTCGGAGATTCGGAGTATACGTCGGATGTCATGATCATATCCTGCTCCGCTGGATTGAAGGCCGCACTATAAAATGTCTGATTGAGCCATACCCGAAGTCTGCAGGTCTCCCACGTAACAACTTCCCACTGGTCGTGGTATTTCTGGCTGTTCAAGCCGTATTTGCTGATGACAAGATACTGATTGTCGTTCTTTTCCAGAATCAGCCATTCAATGGGTTCCTCGCCGTTCAGCATATCCCGGGTCAACCCGATCTCCTGAAGGATATCATCTGAATCCATCGGCTTTTGCTGCCGGCATAGTTTCAGAAGCGCGCTGCCAAACTCCACCGCGGAACGGTAGCGCGCAGCCGGATCAAACGCGCAGACTTTGCATACCACACTTTTCAGCGCCGCGGAGCCGTTGATCGGGGGCGGCAGAGGAACGCCGTCCAGCCGCTGCTGGGCAGCAAGATCCCGCTGTTCCACGGTCGGAATCTGCGGAGGAAGCGGCAGGAAGGGAAGCGTATTGTCGTTCATCAGCCAGTACAGGACCATGCCGAGGGAATAAATATCCACTTCTTTTCCGTATTTCTGCCGGTTGGCGACCTCCGGTGCAATGTACCCGTTCGTACCGGCCATGGTTCCGCTTTCCGTCTTCTCCGAAACTTTGGCGATGCCGAAATCCGCCAGTTTGTAGGTTCGATTCTCGGAAACCAGAATATTCTGGGGCTTGATGTCCCGATGGATGATGTTCTACTTTTCGCAGGCGGCCAAAGCCCTGCACATATCCAATCCCAGACGCAGGGCCTGATATTCGCTGTATTGACCCGTCACATATTTTTTCAGCGGCGTCAGCAGCTCCATCCGGATGTAAATATCCCACCCGATCCCGTCCTCGTGGGGAGAATACCGGACATCCTGACAGGATACCACATTCGGGCAGCCGGAAAGCTTCTGCATGAACAGGTATTCCCTTACAAGCTCTTCCATCTGCTTTTTGAAACATGCCGTGATCTGTTCTCCTGAAAATGACTGCGACTGAAGAACATACACTTCTTCCTGATCCCGGGGGATGGACATTTTCTTCAGCGCAGCGGTTTCAACGCGCCCGTCAGGTAATTTTCGCTGTATTTCATAAACCCCGCCGAAGCTGCCCTCGCCGATTTTGCGCACGACCTCCCAGCCGGGGAAATTGACGCTTTCAAACACGGAGGTTTCCTCCTTTTGCCTTTATTTCTGTGAAAACGGGTGCTTTTCCGCACCAACACGTCCGGAAGTCCCAATTTTCCGGAACGAGGCTAACGCGGGCCCGGAAAACCGGGCCTGCGTTAGGAGCCATGCCGCAAAGAATGGCAATGTATCGTTTACAGCTGCTTTCGTTGCGCGCAGTGGGAAGAAACGGCGTTATCGCTAGAGAGGTTAAAGATTATCTTCTGCGTTTTCCGGTAAACACGTTATACCAGAATGTAGCGATGCCCTCGATTGCCTGCTCGGGGCCACCGTAGACCTTGCATGCATACCCCCATGAAGCGGCCAATATACCGCCCAATGTGGCGAAAATTCCACCGGCGACATTATCTAACTCATCTGTGCTAAGTTCACCGGCGTCAATTTTCTTGCCCTCTGCAAAGAATTCCGCTAGTTCCTCATCGGAAAGATTAACGCCATTTTTTGCAAAAACGTCACGAACCTGTTCCGGGCGGGTCTGCTCTTTAAGTTCTTTGACAAACATTTCATTTTCAAACAGAGACGCCATTTTTTCATTTTCAATCATAACAAACAACCTTTCTTTTTTGTAGTATCTTGCCTTGCGGCCTGACTCACCAATATATTGATCACTGCTGTTTCCAAGTCACGAGGTAAAATATAGCTTACCATGCGCTGCCGCCGCCACCGCCGGAGCCGTTGATCTGGCCGCGGTTATTTCTGCGCCTGCGGTACAGCAGCCAAATTAGGCCGATCAGACTGCCGCCGCTGACCGCGTCCAGCGCCTCCTCGGACAGCTCGCCCTCGGCGCCCGTTGTATCGGAAGCTTCCAGCTGCTCTTTCGTTACGGGGTTCCCCGCTTCCGCGCAGATCCGCACGACCTCATCCACGGATGCCGCATTGCTGATTTTTGCCCTGATTTCGTCGTTAAGTTCCATACTGTTTTCTCGTTTTTTATTTATTTAATGGCCGAACGCGTCTCTGAAGCTCTGCATTTTCTCTTTCGCGGCTTTGCGGTCACCGCCGCCGCAGCGGACCACGAGATAAACGAACCATCCGCCGACGCGGCAGAAGATGCAGCCGCCTGCCACGCCGTCGAGCGCCGCTTCGTCCAGCTCGCCGTCCTGAGCCGCCTTGACCGAAGCGATCTGCTCGGCGGTCACGGTGACGCCCTTTTCCGCAAACAGGCGAATGATTTCCTCGGTGTCGCTGGCCGCATCGACCTTCTTACAGAATTCCTCATCCATCCAAAGTTCTTTCGTTTTCATTTTGTTGCATCCTTTCTTTTGTGATGTTTTTTCTTATGTAGTGGTATACACGGCACTTGTTGGAGTGTTACACATTTGGAGCATTTTTTCTGCGGGAGGCAGGCTACTGGGGAAGACGGATATCTTTCCAGTCGCTGACATCGCATTGACCAAGGATACTCCACCCCGCAGCAACCACAGTTCCATCACTGCGTAGTCCCACGGTGTGGTGTTGTCCTGCTGCTACAGCTACAATGTCCGACCAGCTATCGACATCGCATTGACCCTCATCGAATACCGGCACCGCATTCAACCCCGTAGCAATCACAGTTCCATCACTGCGCAGTCCCACAGTGTGGTGTTGTCCTGCTGCTACAGCCACAATGTCCGTCCAGCTATCGACGTTGCATTGACCACTACCATTCGACCCTGTAGCAACTACGGTTCCATCACTGCGCAGTCCCACGGTGTGGTAAACTCCAGCCGCCACAGCTACAATGTCCGACCAGCTATCAACATCACATTGACCATATTCATTATACCCTGCAGCAACCACAGTTCCATCACTGCGCAGTCCCACGGTGTAATATTCTCCTGCAGCCACGGCCACAACGTCCGACCAGCTATCGACGCTGCATTCACCAAGTCCGTTATTCCCCGTAGCAACCACGGTTCCATCATTGCACAGCCCTACGGTGTGGCCAAACCCTCCTGCCAATGCTGGTTGATTGCTGATATACTTGCTTTTGGTCTCCTGTGCTTTTTCCGCACTGTCCCGGAAATCCAATGCGGAAAAAGCCCACATGGCCTGCATATATTTTCCGTCATCCACCAGCTGCTGTGCAGCCTGATAGCCCTGCGCCATCTCCTGCAGGTGGCGGGCCTCCTGTGCCTTGTCGGCGCTGTCTTCAAAACCTTTCAGCGCGTCGAAGGCTTCCGCCGCCGCGGAATATTCTTCTTCGTCCAGCAGACGCTGTGCTTCCAGATATGCTGTTTGTTTCGCGTTGTACGCTGCCGTCATCGCCTGCCTTATCCCCAGCACACTGCCGCAGAGCAGCAGAATGCACACCGGAATCCACACCCATTTGTGGGATTTCTTTTTTTCCGGCGGGGCAGTAAAGCGGCCAGTGTCAGTTTTTGCGGTGTCGGTATTCAAAGTGCCGGTCTTCTCGTTCTGGCTGTTGTTATGAAAACTTCTATTTCCACTGTACGTATTGCCCGAAGTCGGTTCGTTCGTCCAGACGGTTTCGTCGGTATTTACTGGAATTGACACGTCAACGGTTTTCCCGGCGCTGCGCTGCTGGTAGCACGCGTACAAGTCCCACCGCAATTCCTGGACGGCCTGGTAGCGATCCTCCGTGGAGAATGCGCAGGCTTTCATAACGATCGCCTTTAATTCCCGACTGCCGTTTACCGGCGGCGGGAAGCTCTCCCCGGCAAAACGGCGGTTTGCCGCTTCCTGACGCTGTGCGGCGGTGGGAATAGTCGGAGGAAAGGGGAGAAACGGCAAAGTGTGCCGGTTCATCATCCAGTAAAGCACCATGCCCAGCGAGTAAATGTCCGCCTGCGCGCCGTAGTGCCAGCGGTTGGCAACCTCGGGAGCCATGTAGCCCATAGTGCCTGTCATAGTTCCGGTAGCGGTCTTCTCGGATACCTTGGCAATGCCGAAATCGCCCAGCTTGAATTCGCCCCGGCCGGAGACCAGAATGTTCTCCGGCTTGATGTCCCGGTGGACGATATGATGCTCCTGACAGGCGAGCAGCGCATTGCAGAGGCTAAGACCCAGCTTCAGAACGGCCATTTCCTGATAATCGGCGCTTAAGACCAGCTTCAAGGGCTTCAGCAGCTCCATGCGGATATAAATATCCCAGCCAATGCCGTCCGTGTGCTGCACGCACTGCACATCGTGACAGGCAACCACGTTCCGGCAGCCGTTCAGCTCCTGCGTCAGGGTATATTCGTTGACCAGTTCCCGCATCTGGTCTTTGTAATGGGCGGTAATATTTTCCTTGCTGAAGGACTGGGAGTATAACTCCCGTATTTCGCTGTTGTCCTTCGGCACGGTCAGCTTTTTCAGCGCCGCCTTTTCGACCCGCCCGTCAGGCAAAGTGCGGTGTATTTCATACACCCCGCCAAAGCTGCCCTCGCCGATTTTGCGCACGACTTCCCACCCGGGCCATACAACATCCGTGAATTGACTTGCCATGCTCTGTTCCTCCCTTCCGCGCTTGTTATCACAAGGATGTTTCCTGAACCCGGCAGACGATGATGGTAATATTGTCTTTTCCGCCGCCGTCCAGCGCCGCCTGCAGAAGATTCAGGGCGCACTGTTCCGGATTTTCCGATCTGGACAGGATATCGGAAAGCGCCAGATTGTCCACCATATCCGTCAGACCGTCGCTGCACATCAGGTAGATGTCGCCGCTCTGCATGGAGTCCTTGATGACGAACGGCTCGATGCGCACGTCTTCCGGGTTCATGCCCAGATGCTGGGTCAGGGGCGCTTTCCGCCCCGGCGCCGGGATACGCGTGGATACATGATCCTGAGACAGCTGGGCGAACACATGGTCCCGCAGCCGGTAGACCCGGCTGTCGCCCACGTTGCAGACGTAGACGCGGTTTCCGGAAAAATACAGCGCCGCCATGGTGGTTCCCATCCGGCTGGTCATCAGCTCCTGCGCCCGGCGGAATACGGCGTCGTTCAGCGCCAGCGCCAGATTGCCCAGATATTTTCCTCCGGACTGGTAAAACAGCTTCGGCTTCCCGGTCAGAGCCTGCATTTCCGAGGCGGCGGTGAAGGAGGCCTGCTCTCCATAGTTTTCGCCGCCCATGCCGTCAAACACCCCGAGGCAGACATCCTCCTGCAGCACCCGCTCCATCAGAAGCGGGTCATGGGTGCTTGTGTGTTCTTCCTCGAGGCAGATGCCGTTGAAGAAGAAATTATCTTCGTTATTGCCGCGCCTGTTGCCGATATGGCTGAGGCACGCGGCTTGGAGTGTAAAGGCCATCCATGTTCTCTCCTTTCTCGTTTACGGAACTTTTCACAGCTGTGGGACAGCACAGCTTTATGGATATATAGTGTATACACGCGGTTCTATCCGATGTTACAGAAAACCGTGCTATCCGGCTGCGTGAAAAGCGAGGGCGCCGAGAAGATACCCTTCTGTATAGTATAAAGTATTTTGTTTGAGACACTGTGTCTCATGGAACGAGTCTAACGCAGGCCCGAAAAATCGGGTCTGCGTTAGGAGTCATGCTGCAAAGAATAGCAGGTTTACGCCGCTGCTACTTATGCGGGGAGGGGAAAGCGGGGAAACACAAAGGGAACTGTAAATCAAGTTTTGGGTAATAACTCAGCTACATTGCTTATCGACAATCCATTTGCCAATTCTAAACGCAATGTACCCGGCGGCTATACCAACAGCCACACCAGCCACTATGAGAACGACGGGACCAAAACCGCCAGCCACCTGATCAAGGTCTTCCTCGGTCAATGTGTCACCATTTTTAATTTCTGAAAGCTGAGACAGAATTTTCCCGGCGTCTTCCACAGAAATTTCAACGCCTTTCTGGGAAAATGATTCTCTGATTTCTTCTGCGCTTGTCGCATCTGCTACACTCTGATTGAAAGAGTCGTCTTCAAACAGTTTATCCAACTGGGCCATAACTTCGTTGTTTTCCATGGTTATTCTCCTTTGATATGGAAGCAAGCATTGAAGAAGTCCTGACCGCACACGAACTCTACTATGAGAAAAGCGAGGTCTGGATCGAAACCGAAAAGATGTATGAAGTCCTGTATGAGCTGACCGTATAAGCCGGTCGCAGGGCGATAGGAGGAATAACCTATGTCGAAGCAAAGCAATAAGGTCAAATTTGGCCTGAAAAACTGCCATTATGCAAAGGCAACCTTTGACGAAGATGGCAGTGTCACTTACGCAAAGCCGGTCCGCATCCCCGGTGCAGTCAGTCTTTCTGTGGATGCCAACTCCTCACTGCCGTAATAGTAGCGAGGAGTATCTTTTGTGCGCCCGGTGAGCGCACGTTCTCTAGGGTGAAAGTCCCAAAGTCGCCCGGTAGCGGGAAGATTTAGCCGAAGGCAAGGGTGCCCGTTGTGAGGTGGAATTTGAAGAAAGCCGGATTTTAGGAGTTAAAAGGTCTCTTAGGCTTTTTGAACTTGCCCATTACGGCTTGTCGCTTAAGGCAACACTGCGCAACTGCATTACGCTTTACTTATTCATGCGGCTGTTTGGAAGTGTGGCTACGGAGTCGCGCCAGACCAGCTGGGGAGAATATAGAATTTCTTGCGGCTGAGGATCTCCAGACTGACCCAGAATATCGATGAGCATCTGGGCAGATTTTCTCCCAATATCAACGATGTGGTTGTCCACTGTGCACATGGCGGGACCGACCACGGTAGAGAATTCGTTGTTGTCATAACCGATAATGGACATATCCTCAGGAATTCGGTATCCTTTGGCCCGAAGAGCGCTGACGGCACCAAAGGCGGTAAAGTCGGAGAAGGCAAAGATGGCCGTGGCGGGCCTCTTCTTGATGGAGGCACACTGGTCTGCCCAGAGGGATACGGCGTTCTCTGCGTCCCGACGAGTGCCGTTGGAAATGATGACATGGATGTGCTCCGAGGGAATACCCAATTCCTGCAGTTTGGAGGAAAAACCGTTGTAACGTTCAATACTGATCTGTTGAGCACGAGTGGAGGCAATGTAGAGGAAACTGCGATGGCCATGGTTATACAGCGCTTGAGCGACCAACTGTCCGCCCATGAAGTCATCACAGCAAATGGAGTTGCAGGCATATTCCGGATAGCGGCGGAAGGCAAGAACATAAGGGATCTGGGTACTTTCGATTTGTTTTAGTAGATTGGCATTGAGAAGAGTAGGTACCAAAATCAGGCCATCAACACCCTGCCCTAACAGGCGGCGTACAGTTTGTTCCTCGATTTCCGGGGATTCTCGAGTTGAACCGGTCATTAGGGAATATCCGTTCATTCGAGCTACGAACTCAGCACATTCAATGATTTTTCCCATGGTTGGATTAATGTAGTCCGGAATAATGATGCCGATGATATGGGAGCGCTTTGTGCGAAGCTGGCTTGCAGCCAAATTACATTGATATCCCAGCCTTTGCGCTGTTTCCTTCACCAATTTGCGGGTAGCAGGGGAGATGTCGGGCATATCCCGCAGGCCACGGGAAACTGTGTTGATGGATAAGTTCAGTTCCCGGGCGACGTCTTTTAATGTTATACGCATCGGTAGACCCCTTTTCTCTTAAATTAAATTTGGATGAATGCCTGGAAAACCTGTTTGAAGGTTTGATGAGAGATAATGAATGAAAAAGCATCATCTCCCTGCGAAATTCAAATCATGTTGCGCTGGTATCCTGGGGAATAAGCATTATTTTCATGGAAAACAGGAATTATGGACGTATTTACTTTAACATTATTTGAAAATGAATTCAATAGAAAAATCAGGATATTGCAGAGAATTGTAGATGAATACAAAATAGAATATGAAAAAATGTTAAATTTGCTCAACATTATCTGCACGAATTGAACCGGAATTTACCGGGAAAACAAAAACAAATTCTGCCTGCGCCATTTTTCAAGCCTGACAAAAGGCAGCGGCATTTGGGAGCAGCACTCCGGTTCCAACAGGATAATCATGATAAGAAAGGAACAAAAACATGTCCTTTTCCCCAATACTGGCGGGAACTTAAAAATAAAAATTCAAAAATTATTTTCTATTAACGTTACAGATTTTTACATTATGGATAACAATGGAATAAATAATTCTGATTTTATCGAAAAATGAATTGTAATAATGAACAATTTTTCTGTAATTTCTTTGTCAAGTGTGCCTCGTTGCATTGTCACTTTCTGCCTGTTATAATAAAAAATAAAAGGAGCAAACTACTATGAACTACCGTCTTTTACCTGGAACTGGTCTGAAAGTGTCAGAGGTGTGCTTGGGTACCATGACCTTTGGTGACCAGCTGGCTGAAAAGGATGCAATCGAGGCTGTGGCTTATGCCAAGGACCAGGGCATCAACTTTATCGATACCGCTGACTGCTATTTCCGCGGCAGTGCGGGCGCCAGTGAAACCATTCTTGGAAAGGCAATCAAACCTATCCGCAACGATATTGTCCTTGCTACTAAGTGCGGTGGACCTGTGTCCATGGATGTGAACGGGTCCGGTCTGAGCCGCTACCACGTGATGTCTGCAGTGGAAGGCAGCTTGAAGCGGCTGGATACGGATTATGTGGATATCCTGTATTATCACTTTCCGGACTGGAGTGTGAGCGTGGAAGAGATGATTATCACTGCCAATGATCTGATTCGCACTGGAAAGATCCGTTACTGGGGCGTAAGCAACCATACTGCCTGGCAGACTTTGGAAGTATATCTGAAAGCGAAGGAAATGCACATGACTCCCCCTGCCATGACGGAGAGCGTTTATAATTTGCTGACCCGTGGCATCGAGGACGAGATGGTGCCTATGCTGCGCAATCATCCTATGGGTCTGGTGACCTACAATCCTTTGGCAGGCGGTCTGCTGACCGGCAAACATCGGAAAAATGCGCCCGCCCCTGACAGCCGTTTCGATCGGGAGAAAGGGTATGCAGCTCGGTATTTTCACGATAATAATCTGGATGCTGTCGAGGAATTGAACAAGATTGCAGAGGCTTCTGGCTACAACATAATCGAAATGAGCCTGAAGTGGCTGCTGGCTCACGACAACGTTACTTCTGTGATTGTAGGTTTTAGTCGTCTGGAGCAGCTGCAGCAGAATCTGGGCTGGATTAACTGCCCCGTACACCCCCTGCCTGTGGATAAGATCGATGCGGTATGGAAGATTCTCAACGGCAATCGGTACTCCTATCATCAGTAAGTGATTTTTTGAATCCCGGACAGATACGGCGGGCAGTTCCATATAGAAAACGGATGATGTCCGGGTTTCCTTCCTGTATTTGTGAACGTTCCCGCCTTTTCACGGCGGGAAAATGGCACGCACTGGTTGGTATTATTCTTGACAATGTGGCTTTAAAGATGCTTTGTCTGCAAAAATGTATGCATGGGGAGAACAAATGGATGCGTAAAAAGAACGTTCACGCTTTGTTCACACCATACAAAATCGACAGTAGTTAGTTGGAACATGTCACAAATTGTATATTTTTGCTTGACAGTGGATCTCAATTGTGTTACATTAACGTTAACGGAGTTGAAAATGATTTTCTGACGAACCGGCGATACTCACTTTTGAAGGACACTATCATCATTAGGGCACATACGGAGGCAAAGAATCTTGGAAATCAAAGTTTTTTCTCCGTAAGGATGCGATTACCTTTACGAACGGAGCAGAAAAGTATTAAATACATGCTTATCCGGCGTGCTGTGCGACTGGTAAAATACGGCAAAAACCGAATCTCTACAGATATACAAGGAGGAAAAGAAAATGGGTAGATACATTATTAAGCGACTGCTGCTAATGATACCGGTTATTATCGGTGTTACGTTGCTGATTTTCCTGCTGCAGGCGTTTACTCCTGGTGACCCTGCTCAGCTGGCGCTGGGCAGTGATGCTACCGAGGCGGAACTGGAGCAGTGGCGCGAGGAACGAGGGTTGAATGACCCCATTATCGTGCAGTATCTGAGATATATGTGGGGCGTACTCCATGGAGATCTTGGCATTTCCTACAGGAGCCCCAAGAACATTACCAGAACTATCATCGAGCGCTGGCCCACCACTTTCCTGGTGGCATTGCTCAGCGTTTCTATTTCCGCAGTCATCGGTATTGTACTTGGCATCCTGGCAGCGCTGAACCGAAACAACTGGATTGACTCTGCCGCACGTCTAATGGGTATGCTGGGGGTGTCCATGCCAAACTTCTGGTTCGCGCTACTAATGATAATGTATTTTGCGGTGGACAAGAAATGGTTCCCAGTATCTGGCTTCGGCACCCCTGCCCACTGGGTTTTGCCCATGGCTACTGTGGGTATCCTTGGTTCCTGCGGTCTGCTCCGCCTAACCAGAAGTGCAGTGCTGGACAGTCTGAGCGCCGATTATGTCCGTACCGCACGAAGCAAAGGCCAAAAGGAGAGCAAGGTCGTGATTCACCATGTGCTTCGCAATGCGCTGATTCCTATCGTTACCAGTGTTGGCGGTCACTTCGCTGGTGCGCTGGGCGGTACAATTATCATTGAGCAGATTTTTTCGATCCCTGGGTTGGGGCAGCTGATGGTCAATGCTATCTACCAGCGTGATTATCCGCTCATTCGCGGTTCTGTGGTTCTGGTGGCTGTTACCGCTTCTGTGGTAAATCTGCTTATCGACCTCGTGTATGCGGCTATTGACCCCAGAGTCAAGGCTTCTTTCAAAAGTGGCGGCAGCCTGAAGCTTCCAAAACTGGGTACAAACTCCAAGATATCTTAAGAAAAGGGGGAGCATAGCATGAGTACTGGTTTCCTAAAGAAAAGTGCCCCTACAAAACAGATCAAGCGCAGAAGCGTGATGCGTGAGGCTATGGAGCGGTTGGTGCGTAACAAGACCGCTATGGCTGGCTTGTTCATTCTGATCGTAATCGCCATTCTGTGTGCGCTGGCTGGTGTCATCTGTCCGGAGGGCTACGACGAACAGAATTACGCAATTGCATTTACCCTTCCCTGTAAGGAATATCCTTTCGGAACAGACAATCTGGGTCGGTCTATGCTGGCTCGAATCCTTTATGGCGGTCGCGTTTCGCTGTCCATCGGCTTGATTTCCACGGGCATCTCTGCAACGCTGGGATTGATTTTGGGCGCACTGGCCGGTTTCTACGGCAACAAGGTGGATAACATCATCATGCGTACACTGGACGTGTTCCACGCAATTCCCAGCACGCTGCTGGCCATCGCGATTTCCTCGGCACTGGGCGGCGGCATTGTCAACGCTATGATTGCCGTTGGCGTTTCCAGCGTGCCCAGCTTTGCTAAGATGGTTCGCGCACCGGTTTTGGCCATCAAAGGACAGGAATTCGTGGAAGCTGCTCGCTGTATTGATGCATCTGATCGACGGATCGTCTTTAAGCATGTGGTTCCCAATGTATTATCCCCTGTAATCATCACAATAACCGGTCAGTTGGCTGCAGCCGTTCTGGCAGCATCTTCTCTGAGCTTCCTGGGGTTGGGCGTTCAACCTCCCACGCCGGAATGGGGCTCTCTGATTGCCAATGCTAGACAGTACATCCGGGATTATCCTTACCTTGTCACATATCCCGGTATCGCCATTGCGACCGTGGTTTTGTCTATGAACCTGTTCGGTGATGGCCTGCGCGATGCGCTTGATCCCAAACTGAAGAATTGAGGTGTGACATGGAAGAGCACATTGAGAAAAATGAAGAGGTTCTGCTCTCAGTTAAGAACCTTACCACCCACTATGTCACCCGCGAGATCGGCATCTGTGAAGCGGTACGAAACGTCAGCTTTGATATCCACAAGGGCGAAACTCTTGGCCTGGTTGGCGAGACCGGTGCCGGCAAAACCAGTATAGCGCTGAGTATTCTGCGCCTTCTGCCGGTTCCTCCCGCAAAGATTGTGGAAGGTGAGATTTACTGGGGAGCTAAAAACCTGCTTAAGGTTCACGAGCGTGAAATGCGAAAGATTCGCGGTGGCGAGATATCTATGGTGTTTCAGGATCCCATGACTGCACTGAATCCGGTGGATACCGTAGGTGATCAAATTGCAGAGGTTATTTACCTTCATCAGAAAGTGACCAAGGTGGAATCTAAGCGTCTGGCAGCAGAAATGCTGGAGGTTGTAGGCATTCCCAAAGAGCGATTTGGCGAGTATCCCCATCAGTTCTCCGGTGGTATGAAGCAGCGTGTTATCATTGCCATGGCGCTGGCCTGCAACCCCAAACTGCTGATTGCGGATGAACCCACTACTGCGCTGGATGTGACCATTCAGGCTCAGGTCCTGCGGATGATGAACGACCTGAAGTCCAAGAACGGGACTGCGGTTCTGCTGATAACTCATGATCTCGGTGTTATTGCTGAGATGTGCCAGCGTGTTGCGGTGATCTATTCTGGCGAAATCGTGGAGATGGGCACTGCGGAAGACCTCTTTGACAGAACTGCACATCCCTATACCATGGGACTGTTTGACTCACTGCCCCGTGTTTCCAGTGGTGATCGCCTTATTCCAATCCCCGGCATGATGCCGGATCCCTCTAATCTCCCCAAGGGCTGTAAGTTTGCTGAACGCTGCAAGTATGCAACGGATGTATGCCGTGAGCAGGAAGTGGATCTGACAGAAATAGAGCCTGGCCACTACTGTCGCTGTATTCACAAGCTGACAAAGGAGGGATGATTATGAGCACGATTCTTGAGGTAAAAGACCTGAAGAAATACTTTGCGGTGCGAGCCGGGGTGCTCCATGCCGTGGATGGAGTTTCCTTTAAGATTGAAGAGGGCAAGACCTTGGGCGTTGTCGGCGAATCCGGTTGCGGTAAGTCGACCCTTGGCCGCACCATCATGCATCTGTATGAGAGCACCGACGGTCAGATCATTTTTAAGGGTGAGGATATTACTCACATTGATCGTCAGAAGCTTAGCAAGCTGAGATCAGAGATTCAGTTTATTTTCCAGGATCCGTTCTCTTCTCTGAATCCCAGAATGACGGTATTCCAGACTATTGCAGAACCGCTGGACATTGCCAACAAACACAAAAACCCGAAACTCTGCGCTAAGGAGATTGAAAAAAAGGTTTACGACATGATGGATACCGTAGGCCTTGCCCGACGTTTGGTCAATACCTACCCTCATGAGTTGGATGGAGGCCGAAGACAGAGAATTGTTATCGCCCGCGCATTGATTATGGATCCTGATTTCGTTGTCTGCGATGAGCCGGTTTCTGCTTTGGATGTTTCCATTCAGGCGCAGATTATCAACCTGTTGCTAAATATTCAAGAAAAGAAAAAGCTGACCTATATCTTTATCACACACGACTTGAGCGTTGTGCGTTACATCTCCGACGAGATCATGGTGATGTACCTGGGCGAAATGGTAGAGCTTGCAGACAAGGAAAGCCTCTTTAAGAATCCCTTGCATCCCTATTCCAAGGCACTGCTGGCCTCCGTTCCCGTGCCAGATGTGCACCATAAGAAGGAATTTATCCCGTTGGAGGGTGAGCTGACATCTCCCATCAATCCCGTACCTGGTTGCCGTTTCGCTGCCCGCTGCCATTATGCAACAGGTTTGTGCAGACAGCAGACACCTGAACTGCGGGAATATGAACCGGGTCACATGGTGCGTTGCCACAATCTGGAAGCTATTCATAATATGTAATCTTGGGAAGCGCAGTTTCCCTGAAAAAGTCACCATAAAGGAAGGAGATAAAAATGAAAATGAATCGAAGAGAGTTCCTGAAGGCTGCCGGCATTACCGGATTGAGCGCAGCCACTTTGGCAACACTGTGTGCCTGCGGCGCAAAGGAAACCTCCGCATCCACAACTGCCGCTACTGACGCTCAGATTACGGGCCCTGCCGCTGCTCCCACTGATCCCCCCGTAACTGCCCACCCTGACGACTGGGATTTTATGGCTGAAGGCTGCTTCCGTCCCAGCTACCCCGCAAATGTAGACGAAATTCCTACCGGTTTTACAACCTCCAAAGACGAGCTGATCATCCGTATGGCTCAGGACGAAGGTTCTATGGATCCTCTGTCCGGTGGCCTATATATTACCCCTTCTTGTATCTTTAACCTCTGCGGCACTTCCATGCTGGCTGCCGGCTATGTTGACGGCGGTATCGATATGCAGATCAACAAGTACAGCGCCTGCGACTCCATGACTTGGGACGACGACCATATGGGTGTTACCTTCCATATCCGTGAGGGTGCTCACTTCCACAATGGTGATCCCGTCACCTCTGCTGACCTGGCTTTCAGTGTCAGACGTTTCAGCTCCAATGCCCGTTTTGGTTACATCGACTTTGAAAACATTACTTGTGTTGATGACGATACGCTGTACATCCCCATGACCCGTCAGGACGGCAACTTCCTGTTCATCATGGGCATCTTTGTCCACATCTTCAGTGAAAAGGTTTACAATGAGTATGTTGAGAAGGGTAAGGAAGCTGACTTCTTCTACTGCAGCGAAGGCACTTGCGGTATGTACGAGATCACCGAGTGGGTTTCTGGCGACCATGTCACCTTGAAGGCAGACCATACCCATTACCTGGTTCCTACCATTGAGACCGTTACCGTCCGCTTCATCGCAGATAACACCGTTGCTATGATGGAGCTGGAGACCGGCGGCATTGATCTGCTGTATGGCCCCTCCACTCCCGACATTCAGAACGTTCTGGCCGGTCAGTATGGCGATGCCATTTCTGGTGTTGAAAATGCAGGCGACGTTATGACTCTGCTGGGTATGAACATTGCTGGCAAGTTCTCCGACCTGAACCTGCGTTATGCTGTCACCCATGCTGTTGATTGGAAGACCGTTATCAAGGCTGCTTGGGGCGTTATGGGTTCCGAGCCTACTACCATTCTGGCTAGCACCCTGTATGGTCTGGAGAACATCTCCGACTGGTGGCAGAGTATGTATGATGTGGAGAAGGCAAAGGAGTGCCTGGCCAATAGTGCTTATGCAGACGGTGTAAAGCTGTCCCTGATCATCGGCAACGGTTCAAACGTGGTTGCTGCTTCTGAGATGCTGAAGAACTATCTGAACAAGGTAGGTATTGATTTGGACATCCAGACCTATGATGCGGCTACCCAAAGTGATATTATCGGCAAGAACGATGGTTGGGATCTGTGGATCCGGGACTTCGGCGGCTATGGCATGACATGGGGCTCTAACTTCATCGAGGGCGGCACCTACCACAAGATCTGCCACTTCGACGTTACTGAACCCGATAATGCCAAGGAACTGTTCGATTTGGGTATTCAGCTGAGCTCCACTTTGGATCACGACACCTTCGCCGCTGTGGCAAAGAAGATTCAGGATGGTTATCTGGAAGGCAAGTTCTTCTACATTTTCCCCATCACCCAGGCAAAGATTGTTACACTGGGCACTGCAGAGCTGCATAATTGGTTCCGTACCAAGGACAACTTGTACATTGCAGACTCCTACTTCGAATAAGTTTTCGCTTCCTTTCCTCCTTGCAGAAGGCAGGGTTGAACAGCAACCCTGCCCCCCCTGCAAAACAGAATATATTCGTCAAAAAGTGAGTATAATCCCCCCAAATGGGGTATGGAATGGGCATAGTTTTTAGATGTTTATAAAATAGTATTAACGATAATGAAGGTGGCAATATGGCATATCCCGATTCCAATAGATTTCAGGAGCCAACTAAGCTGTGGAACAAGTGGTACATTACCATTCTGCTGTTGAGCATGGTGAACCATGTAGCTTCTCAGTTGATTACCCCTATTGTTTCTAAATATGCCATGAGTATTGGTGCAACCATGGCTACTGCTGGTACGATTGTGGGTCTAATGTCTCTTGCAGCCATGTTTGCCAGACCTTTTGCGGGACTTTCCAGTGATCGAATTAACAAGAAGCTAATCATTGCTGTTACCGGTGCGGTTACGGGAGTATGTATGTATTTGTACTCTGCTTCCAAATCTGTGGAAATGATGGCAGCCGTTCGGTTCGTCCATGGTATTTCCTTCTCTTTCTCTACTGTAGCATTGTTGGCCTTCAATACCATGTTTATCCCAAAGGACAAGATTGGTGAGGGCATTGGCTGGTCTGTTGTAACCACAACATTGGCAACGGCTATGGGGCCCAATCTGGGGCTGTGGCTGGTGGATCATTTTGGCTACAAAGCCTGCTTTGCTGCAGCCGCCATCGGCACCATTATCCCTAACCTTTGCTTCTTGGTAGTTCCCAATCGGCAGGAGCCTCATGTTCCAGGAAAATCCGCCAAATTCAATGTGAACGATTTTATTTCTTTGCAAATCTTTCCTTTTGCGCTTCTCACGGGCCTGTTTAGCTGCTGCAACGGCATTGTCAACAGCTTCCTGGCTCTGCTGGGCGATGAGCGCGGAATTAAGGGCGTGGGCGTGTTTTTCACAGCATACTCTGTGATTTTGATTGTAACCCGACCCATCACTGGTAAGCTCTATGACCAAAAGGGAATTAAATTTATTATGTATCCAAGTGTTGCTCTGGCTGCTTTGAGCATGCTGTTGTTGGGTAAGGCAACTTCTACTTGGATTGTCTTGCTAGCGGGTGTGCTTAAGGCCCTCGGGCAGGGCACAGGGGCACCGTCCATTCAGGCACACTGTCTCAAAAAACTTGGACGGGACAAGGCTGGCGTAGTCAGTAGCACCTGCTATATGGGAAATGATATTGGCAATACAGTGGGGCCCGCCATTGGTGGCCTGATTGCTAGTAGAGCAGGATACGGATCCATGTTCATCACGATTGCAGTAAGCGTAATTGTAATCGGTTGGCCGCTGCTCTTCTTCAAAACCCGTTATGACGAACACAAATGCGTACAATAAAGAGCAGGGAACCTTGTGATTTATGTTGCGAAACCTGAAAACGGAATGGTTCACGATACAAGAACCTTCGATCCGTGTATCACTACATTTAAGGGAGTTCCGTTTGCTGCACCTCCTATCGGAAAAACGCTGGTGTGTTCCCCAGCTTGTAGCACCTTGGGAGGGCGTCCGGTAATGCCTGGAGTATGGTGCCATCGGCATGCAGAGGTCGGCATCTGATGCGTACGTAAGAGAGTTGGACAACCATAATATCCGGGAAATGAGCGAGAATTGCCTGTACCTGAACATCTGGCTCCACGCCAAAGAACTGTGGGGCAAGTTGCCGGTGATTATTTGGATTTACGATGGTGGTTTGCAGTTCAGTGCTACCTCGGAGATGCAGTATAACGGCGGGCGTATGGCCAGTCGCAGCGTGGGGTTGTGTCCGTAGCATAACGACGGAACGCAGATGCCCAAGTGGGAACCATTTACCGAGGACTTTTCTCAGTCCGTCATCTTTGGTGAAACTGTCCAGATGAGTGATTGAAAAATGCCAGCCAGAGGTGCGAAAGGGGCTGTACCGATTGGCTGCAGACAAGCTGTGGCGGAAAAAGAAGCAATAGACAGACAGAATTCAACTCACTATAATTTGTTAATGTAAGGAGCGTAAGACTATGATCCGTGTAGCAAAAACCGAGGGCGGTCTGGTTCGTGGACAAGCCGCCGGAGATACCTATGTAAGCGTATTTAAGGGAATTCCTTTCGCAGCACCCCCTGTGGGTAAGAACCGTTGGCGTGTGCCTCAGCCTGTGGAATCTTGGGAAGGCGTGAGAGAATGTTATGAATTTGCTCCTTCCCCCATGCAGAATGTGAAAGATATGTACGGTATCATCTACCATCGGGATGATGTTACCTCTACTTATGCAAACGAATGGCATATCGATCCCGATCTGGAAGTCAGCGAAGACTGCCTGTATCTGAACATCTGGACTCCCGCAAAGACCACCGAGGATAAGCTTCCTGTAATGGTGTGGATTTATGGCGGCGGTCTGCAGGGCGGTTACCCCGGCGAGATGGAGTTTGACGGTGAGCGAATTGCCACCCGTGGCGTCATTCTTGTTTCCATCGCCTATCGTACCAATGCTTTTGCATGGCTGGCACATCCTGAGATCACCGCAGAGTGCGGCGGAAAGCATTGCACTAATTTCGGCCTGTTCGACCAGAAAGCCGGTATTGACTGGGTGGAGCGCAACATTGCCAACTTCGGTGGCGATCCTGAGAATGTGACCATCTTTGGTCAGTCTGCTGGCGGCCGAAGCGTCGTCAGCCAGATTGTCTCTCCTTTGAACCGGGGCAGCTGCATCAAGCGTGCAATTACGCAGAGCAGCACAGGCTTGAACTTTGCTCTGGGCGCCCATGGTGCCGATTACTATACGCTGGAGGAGGCTGAGCAGGCCGGCGTTCGCTTCTTTGACCTGCTGGGCGTAAAAACGCTGGAAGAAGCGCGTGCGGTGGATGCCTGGACAGTCCTCCAGAAGTGTGACGAATTCCGTAGCAAGCGTCTGGGAACTTGGCAGTTTGTTGTGGACGGTGATTTCTTGCCGGATCAGCCTGCAAATCTGTTGGCAGATGGCAAATTCTTGGACATTCCTGTGATGACCGGTAGCACCACAAACGAGCATTTCGATGTGATTCGTGCAAGTAGTCTGGAAGAATTCGAGCGCAACGCCCGCACGTTGTACGGTGAGTATGCTGACGAATTTCTGGAACTGTGCGACTTCAAGTGCGGCGATTTGGAAAAAGTGCTGGCAAATTGCAAGGTCAGCGGCTCTCCCTTCGGTTCCAGATTGCTTACCATGCGCTGCGTAGATGCAGGCCGTCCCGCATGGCTGTATGTGTTTGACCCCGAAATCCCTGGGCCTGACTACCCCGGTGTATTCCATTCATCTGACCTTTGGTTCGTCTTTGAGACCCTGCAGAAGTGCTGGAGGCCCTTCCGGGGAAAACACTACGATCTGGCAAGACAGGTCTGTAACTACTGGACCAATTTTGCTAAGACCGGTGACCCCAATGGCCTGGATGACGATGGAACGCCGATGCCCAAGTGGGAACCGTTTACGGAGGATTACTCCCAGCCCATCATCTTTGAGGACACCGTCCACATGGGCGACTGGGAGATGCCCGAGTGCCGCAAAGGTATGTATCGTTTGGCTGCAGATAAGTTGTGGCGTAAGAAATAAGATTCTTCACGCTTTACAGGGAAAGACCGGTGTGGTATTATGGTAACTCCGGGAAAAGGCCGGGTGGTAATGGCATTGAAACAGGCTTGTGGATGAAAGGAACGGGCATATCATCTGGAAAAATCGGGGCTTTCAATTTAAAAAGGAGTCTAATTATGGATAATAAATTTAATAGGCTAGATAACCTGCTCAAAAAGTTTGCCGAAGAAAAGACGATTCCTGGCTGCGCTTGCGTGGTCATGCAAAATGATGGGATTGTCTACGAAGGCTATTATGGCTTTGCCGACATTGCCTCCGGCAAGCTGATTACCCGTGACTCCATGTTCCGCCAGGAGGATGCCAGCAACCTGTTTGCCTCTGTGGTGCTGGGCATGCTGTATGAGGAAGGAAAATTCCTATATTCCGATCCCTTGAGCGACTATCTGCCCGAGTATTCCAACCCCAAGAAGTTCGTCTTTGCTGCCAACGGCGAGATGCAAGCTGTTCCTTTGTCTCGTCCCCTGACGGTGCGTACTGCGATTGCAACCATGTGTGGTCTGCCGAATATTGTGCTACCGACCGACCACGACAGTGATAACCCTACCTACGCAATGATGAACCAGCGCTTGAAGGATCTGTATGCCAAGGGTGTCACTCCTACCTTGCAGGAAGAGGTTCGTGCTATGGGCGGCGTACCCCTGATGTTTGAGCCTTACTCCCACTGGGATTACGGCTTCGGCCTGCAGATTGCTGGCGCTGTGATCGAGGTTATCACTGGCAAGCCTCTGCGTCAGGTCTATAAGGAGCGCATCATCAATCCTCTGGGTCTCAAGAACACTGATACTTATATCACTGCGGATAACGCAGGACGGGTGGTTACAGCCTATCATAAGAATGAGGATGGTAGCTTTACCGCTGACGATGGTGAGCTGAGCAGATGGTATGATCCTGCTAAGACACCTGTGGGTGCCCGAACAATGGTGGTTTCTTCTGCAGAAGACTACGCCATCTTTATGCAGATGCTAGCCAACGGCGGTACCTTCAAGGGTCAGCGCTTCCTGGCACCCGGCACGGTTGCTATGCTGATGTCCAACCAGCTGGAGAATCATCACTACCCCGACTTTGTAGGCGGTTCTGACAGCAAGAGCAGATACTGTGAAGGCTATGGGTACAGCATGGGCTTCCGTTTGGTGGTGCGTCAGAAATATGGTCACAATGGCCATTTCGATAACTTTGGTGGCTCCGGTGATCTGGGTACCTTTGTGGAGGCAGATCCCATTGCAAAGCTCGCAATGTCCTACGCACACAATATGACTCCCGATGAAGAAATTTACCATCATCACAGAGTCAGAGCCGTTACCTATGGCTGTGCCCTGTAACAAGGAGATTGCCGTTCAGGTGCTTTTTCCCAACCTGGCAAAAGTCCGGTTGGGAAATTGCAATATATTTCACTGTAAGAATTAGAAAAGGAGGGAGATTTATAGGGTATGAATATCGGAGGAACAGAGTTACTGATCATTTTTGCGGTGATGTTTGTAGTTCTGGGGCCGGAAAGGACCATGCTGTATGCCAGAAAAATTGGCAAATGGCTTAAAATCATGAAGGTTTACCTGTCGTCTATGACAGAGGATCTGCGGGAAACAGTGGTAGAGCCACTGCAGCAAATGCAGGAACCCCTGAAAGAGATTACAAAACCATTTGAGGAGCTTACCCATGATTTGACAAAGACTGTTGATTCTGTTTCCAAACCTTTGGAAGAAGCTTCACAGGGTATAAACCGTTCCTTCCGTGACATTGATAATGCTGTAAAGAATGCGTCAGAAGTGAAACCCAGTGGGCAGAATCCTGATCGGGAAGCGCCTCAGGAACACCCGGAGGAGACTCTGGAAATGGCAGAATTCGTGGAAGAAGTTAAATAGATGCTTGTCCTGTAATGAGGCATCGCATGAATGAGCCCAATCTATATTATTTGGAAAGGTGAATGAAATATGTTTAGTGCTGTTATCGGTAAAATAGGAGTGACCGAGCTCTTGGTCATTTTGTTGATTGTTCTTGTGGTGTTTGGCCCCACGCAGTTGCCCAAGCTGAGCAAGACCCTGGGAAAAACTATCAGCAGCTTCAAGAAGGGCATGGAAGACGAGCTTGGTAAGGACGATAAGGAAGAATCCAAAACAGAAAAAGAAAACAACGTTGACTGATCGTGGGGGCCCTTATGGCAGAGAAGACGAAAAGGAATCAGCGTGGAAATACTGACAAGAACATGTCCGTGTGGGAACACATCAAGGAATTGCGGATTTGTCTTGTTGTGATTGTCGTGACCTATTTGGCAGTGGCATGTGGATGTTACTATTTTGCACCGCAGTTTATTACCTACGCAATGAGCCTGGCAGAGGGGTATACCTTTGTACAGACCGGCGTTTCAGAATTACTGGCGCAGTATATTAAGGTATCGCTTATTGCTGCCTTCGTGGTGGACTCTCCTGTTATTGTTTGGCAAATTGTTAAATTTGTGGGCCCCGGTTTGAAACGTTCGGAGGAGGCTAAGTTCCTGCTGGTACTGCTTGCTGGACTGGTGCTGTTTGCGATGGGCGCAATGTTCGCCACATTTGTGGTGATTCCTTTTACATTACAGTTTTTCCTGTCCCTGAATACTATCGAAATTGGGGGCATGTACAGCATTAAGGAGTACATAGGCTACATTGTATCCCTGCTGTTCTCCTTTGGCCTGATCTTTGAAATTCCGGTGGTCTGCTCCATCCTTACAGCCTTCGGTTTGTTGCGTCCCCAGTGGATGCAGGGCGGGCGCAGAGCTGTTATCGTACTGTGCTTCCTGTGCGGTGCGATTATTACGCCTCCCGATGTTGCATCCCAAATCATGGTGGCAGTGCCAATGTATCTGCTGTTTGAGTTTAGTGTGATCATCAGCACTGTGGTGTATCGCAGACGATGCAAGAAGCTTGTTGATCAGGGAATTGATCCGGATGAGCAGTATTTAGCAAAAAAAGCAAAATGGGAAAAATCCAGCCGTTGGGCTGCTGCCAAAGCCGCTGTGGAGAACAGCGATCCAAAGGGTAAGTAGCTTGAAAAAAGGAATTGATTTGCCTGCTGACTTGGGAAATCCAGAGGTTGGCGGGCAAACTTCCATAGAATGGGGAATTCTATGTATACGCTCAAAGAACGATTGGAGGGAGAATACGGTATTGTCCGTATCCCTCAATATATTGCAAACCGCTGTAATGATCGAAAATCCCAAGGAGGAGACTGCACGATTTGTGCAGAAATTTGCCCGGAACACATCTATCCTGCGGGAAAGCGCAAACATCCGGTCTGGGATCGCTGCGTCAAGTGCGGCCTGTGTGCTGCCACCTGTCCTTCCCGATGCATTGTGCCTCCCGCAGACCGGGTCAATACCTTTTTATTGGCGGTGGCCAAACGGGGACGGCTTACCATTGGATGCCAGCGGGAGGAACACGCATTGCGACTCAACCCTGTGTGTGTTGCTGCGGTATCTTGGGAGCAGTTGGCCTATGCGGCACTCAATAAGGGGGTTGTGGTCTCTTTACGGTGCTGTGAAGGCTGCATGAGAGTCATGGAAAAGCGTCTGATTGAGGATAATTTGAAAGCATTATGGCAGTTTTTGGGACAGAAATTGTTCAGCGAACGCGTAACTGTACTGACTGGTGATGATGAAATGCCCGTGTTTCCGGAGGAAACAGTCAGCCGCCGGGAGCTACTGAGCTTTGTTGGAAATACGGCTCTGGATAAAGCCTTTTCTATGCTGCCCAAAGTAGATACAAAGAGGGAAAACTCGCTTTTCTACCGTTCCATGCTTCGGGAGGCAGTGGCAAAGCAAGCACCGGAAAGCAAGTTTACACTGCCTCTACCCAGATTTAACGCCAACTGCTACAATTGTGGTTACTGCGCCCATGCTTGCCCCAATGAAGCATTGAAATTGATTCCAGGAAACGGATTTTTTACGGTGACAGTGGAGGCTTGGAAGTGCACAGGGTGCGGTATTTGCCAAAATACCTGCCGTAGCGGTGGTATCTCGGGTCTGATTGCTGCGAAAATCTCTACACTGGGTATGGTGGCTTTGGGTAGATTCACGTCAAATCTCTGTGCGGAATGTGGTAATTACTTCCCACCTGTTCCTGGTGCGAAAATCTGCGCAACCTGCCAGAATAAGAAGCTGGCCCAGCAACGCAGAATACGGGAGAAAGCAAAAGCGGAAGGGACAAATCATGATTGAAAAGTGTAAAAAACAGCCGTTAAAAAGTGCTTGCTGGATATATCTGGTGCTTACACTGGTTCCGGGAGTGTTCTTGCCCAATAATACTGGATACCTGACAGAATCTTTTGTGCGCTATCTGCTGCCCGGTGCAATCGCCTGCTGGATTGCCGTAAAAGCCTTCGGAGCGCAGCGAAGCAGCCTGGGAGTAAAGGGCTTTTGGAAAAGTCTGCTCTATTCATCGCCGATTGCTGTACTATGTATCATTAATTTAGTGACCGCAAAACACGGAGAGATTGCCTTTCATCAGGTGGTATTGGCCTTCTGTACGGCACTGGGTGAAGAATTGATGGCTCGATTTATGCTGTTCCGGGGGATTGCACTTGGTTCTGCTGGTGAGGATATCCTGGGCGGCAACCCGATCTTGCTCTCTGCAGTGATATTCGGCGTGATGCACGCTGTGAATGCAGCTGTGATGGGTACCTGGAATGCGCTATTTCAGATTGTCTACACTGCGGTTATTGGTGCGTTGTTTGCTTGGTCTTATAATAAAACCGGTTGCCTTTGGGGGGGAATTTTATGGCATGCTCTGCTGAATCTGACATCAATGCTATAAAATAAACTAGGGCAGCACCGCACAATTGTGTCTGCGAGCCGCAGCCGTCTTTTTGCCCCACTTCTTCAGTTTGAAAAACGAGAAATACATACAGTATTCCTTCGTTTTCCAAACTTTGAATTGAGCCAAAAATCCAGGCTGGGGCTTCTTGCCAAATTGTGCGGTGTTGCCCTAGATATGGGAGAAGTTTTGAGCAACTGAGCGGATTGGCTCATGATTTATATATAGCTAAGGGGCCAGGCTCATTGCCTGACCCCAACATTTATTATAGAACCTTAATATAATGGCATCGATGGGTCGTTCACAACTTTTCTGTCGGCTGCAAAGCCGAGTTTTACGTACCAAGAGCATTTCCCATGGTCTGCGCTGCCGCGAAATCCATATCGAGTGTTCATATCGGATTTAAGCTGTGGCACTCTTTTTATACTTCATGCCGTGTAAAACATCTGTTTCATGCCCTGGCGGATGTGTTCCTGATAAACGGGCTTTGGGGTGCCTCTGGAATGTCCAGGTAGTGGTATCAATCCGTAGAGCAGATCACGCCGTCTAAATCAAAAATAATTGCACGTATATCAGTTGTGCTTCCATTGAAACCCATTTCTTGAGAACACCGGCAGTTTGTCTCCGGCGTCGATGGTAATTGTTTGGCTGCCCGCATAGATCTCCCCTGAGAAAAAGTCCGTCCAGGTGCCTTGAGGCAGATAAATCTCACGGGAATGTGCGTTTTCTTCCAGCAATGGCGCTACCAACAGATCATTTCCCAGCAGGTACTCATCCTGACAGCACAGAACATTGGGATCCTCCGGCCATTCGTATACCAGCGGACGCAGGATGGGTTTGCTTTCCTTCACGCACCTCTTTGCTGTTTCCCAAAGGTATGGGCGCAGTCGCTCGTGTAGCTTATGCCAGTAGCGCATTTCGTCCAGAAATTCCGGCGCGTTATAAATCTGCGCCATGTTCCATGGGCTGCGTTCATTGTTCCCCTCCGCGCCGGACATCAGGTCCCGGAATTGTCCTCCGTCTGGTTCAGAATGCCACTGCATGATGGGACAGAAGCAAGCCATCTGGGTGGCCCTGCGGTAAAGGTCCGGGGTCGGGAGCGGGCCGGCAAATCCGGCAATGTCAAACCCCCAGAACAGGATGCCGGATGCGGCAGCGGAAAGGCCGGCTTTCAGCACGCTTGCAAGCTCCCGGCTTTGGGACTGCTGATCGCCGCCCCAGTGGCAGGGAACCGTATGCTGCCCGGAGAAGCCTGCGCGGCTGAATAGCACGCGCTCACTGCCGATAAAATCCCGGTAGCTTTCCGTATAGTCCCGCGGATAGCGGTTGACGCCCTGCTGTCCTGTGCTGCCGTCGCAGAACTTTACGTCCGTGCTGTGAATAAACTCACCGCCATCGGTCTTGAATCCATCCACGCCCATGTCCAGCAGATATTGACGCTTGCCGAACCAGCTTTCCCTTGCGGCAGGGTTGGTGAAGTCCGGCACCATGGAACCGGGGAACCATTTCCCCTTGGGAATGCGGTAGGGGGTTCCGTCGGAGAAGCAGACGCACAGCTTCTGCTTGATTGCTTCCTCCCAGTCCAGTTTATTCTGCTGATTTGGCTTTTCTCCGGGTTCCAGCTGCTTATAAACCGGGGCCTGCCAGAGAAGCAGCTTTTTCCCCGCGTTGTGGAGCTGCCGGATCATTTGGGCAGGATCAGGCCAGGGCGAGTCCGAAAAGTCGAAATCCTCCAGAGAAAGGGGCGTACCATCCGCCTTGGGAACGAAGCTAGCCCCATTCCAGATGTAGAAGGTTGCTTCATCGCTCCAGGCTTCCAGTACAACCACAGAAGCGGGAAAATCGTAAGTATCCAGCTTTTCTAACAGCTGCTCCACATCTGCCTGCTTTTTCCATCGATTGGCGGACACCCATATGCCCAGGGCCCACTCCGGGGGAAGCTGGGCGGGACCAAAGAGGCTCATGTATTCCCGCAGGATCGTCTCCGGGGTCCCGGAGAACAGAACGATGTCGGCACTTTCTGGGAGGATTACACGGATTTCATCCTCCGCAAAATCAAATTCCGTTGTCTCACAGGTATCGACATATAGCCCAAAGCCGGTATCCGTCCAGAAAAAGGGCGTTGGATTGTAGGTTTTATCGCCCTGAAAGCAGAACTTTTCCTCTACGCGGTTGACGACGTGATGCCCCTTCTGGTTCAGAGAATCGAATTTCTCTCCCATTCCATAGGCACCGTTATACTGCAAATGGATTGTCAGCGTTTCTCCCCGGCGGGACAGCTTGGCCACGCCATAGGAGCTCTCTTTTTCCTTGTAAGAAACTTTTCGCATAGTTACCCCTTAATGCCGCCAGCCATCATTCCGTCTTTGAACTGACGCTGGGCAACAATGTAGATCAGAATAATGGGAATCATGGAGATCAGGCTGCCGGCCATGAGCACATTGTACTCCGTGGCATACTGACCATTCAATGTGGACAGGGCGATGGGCAGCGTCATCTTATTCTTGTTTGTCAGCATGAGCAGCGGCCACAGGTAATCGTTCCAGGATTCCATGAACGTTGTAATGGACAGCGTGGCCAGGCTTGGAATGCACAGCGGCAGTGCAACCTTGCGGAATACCTGAAATACATTGGCACCGTCTATCCGTGCGGCATCCAGAAAATCGTTGGGGATCGTGCGCATCTGCTGTACCAGCATGAACACCGCAAAGGGGCGGAAGATGGAAGGAAGAATTACGCTGGCGTAGCTGTCAATAAGCCCCATGCGATTCATCACGACGAACAACGGGATCATCGTTACCTGGGTGGGGATCATCATGGTAGCAAGATAGCACCGCAGGAGCAAACTGTTCCCCGGAAATCGGAGCTTTGCAAAGGCGAAGGCCGCCATGGAGGAGGAGAGCAGCGTAATGACCGTATAGCTTACAGAGATAAACAGGGAGTTCCCAATGGTTTTGGCAAAGGGAAATTTAGAGAACACCTTGATATAGGCGGCAAAAGTCGGTTTTTCCGGGATCCACTGGATCGGAATGGACATCAGCGCGCCGCGGCTCTTGAAGGATGTGGAGATCATCCACAGAAAAGGGATCATCGCAATGACCGCAAGGAGGATCGCGACAATATAAAAGCACACCGTCCCCAGCTTTTTCTTAGTTGTCATAGTGCACCCACCTTTCCTGCCCCTTCATCTGAATGGCCGTAAATACCATAATGATCGCAAATAAGATCCAGGAGAACGCCGAAGCGTAGCCCATGCGGTAGTAGCGGAAGCCGTAATTGTAGATCCGCTCCACCATGACCTGTGTTGCGCCGTTGGGACCGCCGCCGGTCATAATCATGATCTGCGGGAACAGCTGGAACGCGTTGATCATTCCGACGATCAGTACATAGAAAATCGACGGCGTCAGCAGCGGCAATGTAATCGCTGTAAACTTGACCCATCCGTTTGCGCCGTCCAGCTCTGCCGCTTCATAATAGGTCCTGTTGATGCCGATCACGCCGGACAGCAGGATCAGACCGAAGAAGCCCATATCCTTCCAGACGGACACCAGCACAATGGCGGGCATGGCCCACTTTTCGTCGGTCAGCCAGCCGGGACCCTGGATGCCGAAGATGGAAAGAATGCCATTCAGTGCGCCATACTGGGGGGACAGTACCGATTTCCAAATCAGGGAAGCGGCTACCCAGCTGGTAAGCACGGGGATATAGTACACGACCCGGAAAAAGCTGATTCCCCGCCGCGCCTGGCTGAGCAGCGTCGCAACCAGAAGAGACGCCGCCAGCATCAACGGAATATAGAGGATAATATACTCGGCAGTATTTCCCAGGGTCCTCCAGAACTCCGCGCTGGTCAATATTTTCTTGTAGTTTTCCAGTCCAATAAAATGCTCCCGGAAAAAGCCGGGGCCTGTCAGCTTTGCCAGGCCGTTCCAGTCCGTCAGACTGATCAGGGCGGAGATGATCAGAGGCAGCATGCTGAAGATCAGCATGCCGATCAGACTGGGCAATAAAAACGGGGCGGCGGTCAGCAGTCCGCCCGTCTGCTTTTGTGGGTTGCTTCTGCATTTCATAGGCTTCCTCCATATCGCCTGGACGAAAAATTGGGGCCGCTGCAAAGAAATCGCAGCGGCCCCAATCCGGGCATTAACCGAGATCGATCTGCGCTTCGCATTCCGCCTGGGCCTGATCCAGGGCCTCCTGCGCGGTGATCGTTCCTTCCGCTGCCGCGGCAAGCTTCTGGGTGATGATGTCGCTCATGAGAGCGTAGTCCTCGATGACCGGGGGCATGACCAGGTAATCCAGGCTCTCAAACACGGCCTTGCGGTTGTCGGGAGGTGTGATCTCCAGATAGCTGGACAGGGCGTCCAGATCTTTCAGGGCGGGCAGGTCCCAACCGGCATCCAGACGGATATCGGCGGATTCGGTGCTGGAAGTCAGCCATGCCAGCCAGGTAGCAACGGCTTCGGGATACTTGGTGTCGGGGTTCATGACAACGCAGTTGGAGAAGAAGTGGGTGGCCTTCTGGGTGCTGCCGGGCTCCACGGCGATGTCCCAGGCGAAGTCGCAGCCTTCCGTGAAGGTGGCGAAAGCCCAGATGCCGGTGGGGATCATGCCCAGACGGCCGCTCATAAACATATCCCAGTCGCCCATGCCGCCCTGCTGGGCTGCGTTGGGCTGCACATTGGAGACCAGAACGCGGTCAACCAAGGTTTGCGCCGCCTTCAGGTTTTCGGGGGAGTTGATGGTAAACTGGGTCTTGTCCGCGTTCAGCAGCGCGCCGCCGTACTGGGCAACGACCTTGAAGAACTCGTTATAGGTAATGGGCTGCCAGATGCCGTAGATATCGTCGCCCAGGGCGCGGATCGCTTCCGCCGCAGCCTGCACGTCATCCTGGGTCCAGTCGCCGGTGGGGTAGGAGACACCGGCCTGGTCAAACAGGTCCTTGTTGTAGATCAGGACAACATTGGAAAAGCTCTCGGGCAGGCCGTACTGCGTCCCGTTTACGCAGAAGGCGTTCAGCGCGGTGTCATTCAGACCGCTTACATCCACGCCGGAAATCTCGGCCAACAGGCCTTTGTTGGCATAGGCCGCGAAATTCTCAATGTTCAGCTCATAGCAGTCGGGGGCAGTGCCGCCGGCAACGCGGGTCTGCATCTGAGTGAAATAATCATTGTAGCCGATGGTTTCAACTTCCACCTTGATGTCGGGATGAGCTGCCTCAAAGGCTTCCACCATTTTATCCAGAGTCTCTTCATTCCCGCCGGAGGCGTTGAAGTTGCAGTAGGTGATGGTCACGGGATCAACGGCCTTTGCAGGCACAACACCGCAAACTGAGATGATCAGGGCCAGTGCGGCAATGGCAGCGACAAACGAAAAAATCTTTTTGGTTTTCATGTTGTTTCCTCCTGTTGTGGTTGATTTTTTCGCTCTTCTCACCTATAATGGGATACGGCGAAAAGAGTGGCGATGCAATTCTTTTCACTGCGGTTTGCACAATCTTTAGCGGGGCTGTGCAAGCCGCTTTTTTACACCTCCTTTTGTGGACACTGCGGGAGCTCCGCAGCAGGGAGATCAGGGCGCGTTCAGATTCCGAACGGACCCTCGCGTGATCAACTGAAGCGGGAGGATTTCCTCCTGCTTGGGGAGCGTCGGGTCTTCAATGTGCTTCAGCAGAAGCTCAACCGCCCGCTGGCCCTTTTGAGAGATCTGCTGGCGAACCGTGGTCAGGCCGGGGGTCAGGTATTGCGCGACCTCCACATCGTCGAAGCCGACAATGGAATAATCAGTGGGGACACGCTTCCCCGCTTCAAAAAGGCCCTTGATCGCGCCGATGGCCAGAATATCAGCGGCGGCCACGATGCCGGTCACGGGGAGCCGGGAAGTCAGCAGCTGCTGCGCCAGTGCGATGCCGCTGCTGTACTCGATCTGCCCCTCGAATACATATTCCCCGCGGTAGGGGATGGAAAACTCCTGCAATGCCTGCTGGTAGCCCAGCAGGCGCTTTTTCATGACGCCGTTCTCCTTCATCTGGCCGGTGAGGAAGGCAATGTGGCTGTGTCCGTTTTCCAGCATGTACCGGGTGGCCAGATAGCTGCCGTAGGCGTCGTCAATGCGGATGTTGTGATAGTAATGATCGTTGCAGTAGCTGTCGATCAGAACGATCGGGATCTGTGTCTTCTTCATTTCCTGGTAGAATTCATCCGGGTACATCCCGATCACAATGATCCCGTCCAGATTGCGCTGCTTGGCCAACGTCAGATAGCTCTCGTTGGCATCCGTTGCGGAGATCAGAATGTGATAGCCCTGCTGGCGGGCATAGAATTCAATGCTGCCCAGGACCTCGCTGTAAAAGCTGTTCTGAAACATCAGCCGGTCGCCGGGCTCTGTTTGGGGGACGACAACGCCGATCAGCTTGGAATCCCGCATGCTCAGCCCGCGGGCATTGAGGTCCGGCACATAGTCCAGCGCTGCAATGGCATCGTGAATGCGCTGCTTTGTCTCCTCGGAGATCGTCCGCTTTCCGCTGAGGACATAGGAAACCGTTGCGGTGGATACGCCCGCCAGCTGGGCGACATCCTTCAGAGTTGCTCTTGCCACCGTTCGCTGCTCCCTTCGTGTTTAATCGCTTAAACTATTTACTGGCACTATGATACAAGCTATCTTTGCGGTTGTCAAGAACTTTTTTATATTTTGTAAAAATAATCGTTGACAAGATTTTGATTTTTGTTATACTTGATGCATAAAACCGTTTAAACGGTTAAACAATGCAATGTGAGGTGCTTTCATGGAACGTTATCTTCCAACTGGTAACGAGTTTCTCTCCTTGCCAAAAATCAATGAGCAGACAGCCGGAATCGAGGATATCACCTATCTTTCGATGGGGCACAAGGGCATGATCGAGATCCGGGGCGGCGATGATCTCCCGCTGATCCGCCCCTTTTTGCAGGTGGACGGGCACCGGCTGCCCTTGACGCAAATGCAATGGAGCCGGGATCACTTCTGGCTCCCGCTGCTGAAGGGAAAGGCGGGAAAAATGAATTTCTCAATGACGATCCTGCCGCCCATCGGAGAACGGGGCTTTGCCATCCGCATGGAGCTGGAGGGAGCCGCGCGGGCGCCCATTGCCTGGGGCCTGGAGGGCTGCTGGGAAAGCAGCTGGCACTGCATCAATGAGGACAAGCCCTTGGATGGGACCATGCACTGCTACGAAAGCGGATGGAATCACAGCATTGTGTTCGATTTCCGCTGCGGCGCGCCCATGTTTGCGTTTGCGCCCATGTGCGATCGGGAGATCCGATCCGCATTTTCCCAAACGGACAGCGGCATATCCTACACACTGACGGAACGTTTTGAGCTTTTGCCGGGTGAAAGCCACAGTACCGTCTTTTATTGGGGCCTCGGCTTTGAAGAAGTTGCGGCGGCCACCAGTGCAAAGGAAATGCTGCGCCGCGGCTGGGATTGGGAATATCAGCGGACAACCAGATGGCTGGATCAGCGGATTTCTCAAATGGCAACGCCAAAGCTGACGGAAGTTTACAACACAAATCTATTCTTCTGTATTTTCTATTCCACCGGCCTGACGTTGGATACGGAGGAGCTGGTCTGCGCCACCAGCCGCGGGACACGGTACTATGTCAGTGCTGCCTATTGGGACAGAGACGTCCTGTTGTGGGCGTTCCCGGCAATTCTGGATGCAGACCCGCAGCTTGCGGAACACATTCTGCATTATGTTTTTGGCCGCCAGAGAAGGAACCTGGGCATTCACTCCCGGTACATTGACGGTACTGTTCTGGAACCCGGCTTTGAATTAGACGAGCTGATGGCTCCCGTCGTTGCTCTTGAAAGTTATGTGAACCAAACCGCTGATAACGAAATTTTGCATGATCCCGCCGTTATGGCTGGCATCCAACAGATCCTCAAAACACTGGAGACCATGCGGCACCCGGAGATCCCGCTGTATGAAACATTTCTGCAGCCCACGGACGATGAAATTGTCTACCCGTACCTGACCTACAACAATGTATTGGTCTGGCGGACCATGAAAGCGCTGGCGCATCTTTATCCAGGGCGATACGGTACATTGGAGCAGCAGGCGGAAGCAGTCCGGCAGGCCATTTATGCCTATTGCATTTTCCGGGATGCGGATCAGAAGCCGTACTTTGGCTGGTCTGTGGATTTGAAGGGGCAGCATAATGTTTACGATGAACCGCCCGGAAGCCTGCAGCTATTGCCCTACTACGGCTTCTGTGCCGCAGATGATGAAATCTGGGAAAATACCGTGGCGATGATCCGCGCTCCTTCCTATGCTTATAGCTTCGCGGACGCCCCCATTGCGGAAATTGGCTGTGCCCACGCGCCCTATCCCTGGATCCTCAGCCTGTGCAACAGCCTGCTTTGCGGCCATCAGGAGCAGGCATTCCGGGAGCTGGAGCAGATGGAAATGGACAACGGCATTGCCTGTGAAAGCGTTGACCCGGTTTTGGGCACCTGCACCACCGGGGCGGCATTTGCGACCTGCGCCGGATTCCTGTGCCATAGCATGAAGCAAGCCAGCAAGGAGGCGGCCTATGCGGACTGATTTACAGCTATCTCCCTGGTCGGTTTCTGGGACGGGAAACCGCTGGGATGATGTTTTTTTTGAAAGTATCTTCTTCCTTGGCAACGGAAGAATGGGCATCCGAGGCTATCTGCCTATGGAACCAGAGGACAGACCAGTTCAAAAGGGCGTGTATCTGGCAGGCATTTTCGGGGAGATCAAGCCGGGAATCACAGATTTTGTAAATCTGCCGACGCCGGTATATGACAGCATCCGTCTGGATGGAGAAGCTGGAACGCTGTCGTCTCCAATTGAGCGCTGCCTGGATATGAAAGCCGCTTGCTTTACAGCAAGGTTTTCTCTGACTGCGAAGCAGAAAACGGTGGATGTCGTCTACTCCCGGTTTTTGCCAAAGGAGCATCCGGCGCTGATTTTACAGCGGTTAAAGCTTATTCCCCGTGAGAATATGGAGCTCTCTGTTGCCAGTGGCCTGATGACAGACAGCTGCAACAGCCCCATCCCCGATGACCAGACAAAAGAAAATACGGAAACCATTCAGCTGTCGCTGCTGGAGGATGCAAGCGTTGTTCCTGAGGGGATTACCGCCGACTTCCAAATTCGCGGGACAGGACTTTCCGTTCGGGAAAATGTGCAATTCTGCAGCACCGCATTTCAATTTGCCGGAGGCAAAGATGCCTGTGCTGTTTATACGGCAAGCGGGCAACCGGGAGAAACACTGATTCTGGACAAGGCGGCGTCTATCCTGACATCCCGGGATGTGGACCCGCGGCTCGCGCCGATTCCCGACGGGTGGGACTACGACGCCATGCTGGCAGCTCATAAGGAGGCCTGGAAAACCGTCTGGCAGAATTGTGATTTGGAGATTCCAGCCTTAGACGGTGAGCTGCAAACCGGGCTGCGTTTCTCCATGCTCGGCCTGATGGGCAGCTGTTCCGCCAATGACCCTACCGTAAGCATAGGCGCGCGTGGTTTGAGCCATGGCCGGTATAAAGGGTGCTATTTCTGGGATACGGACCTGTTCATGCTGCCGTTTTTCCTGAAAAATGATTTGCAGGCCGCAAAAAGCCTCTGCGATTACCGTGCCCGTTCTCTGCCGGCGGCCAAAGCACATTCGGAAAAGATGAACACAGCCGGGGCCAGATACCCCTGGATGGCCGCTTTGGACGGCAGCGAGCAGTGCGAAACCTGGGACATTGGATGCAGCGAGCTGCACGTCACAGCTGACGTGGCTTATGCTCTGGATGCCTATTGCAAAGCCTCCGGGGACAGCGAATTCTATCTGGAGAAAGCGGCGGAAGTTTATATCGAGACGGCCCGTTTCTGGGTCAGCCGCTATACCTATCGCCCGGAGCTTGGCAGGGCGGACCTGCTGTTCTGCAAGGGCCCGGATGAATACTGCGGCATTACCAATAACAATCTCTTTACCAACGTGATGGTTCAGCACAATCTGACCCTGGCCATCCAGGCAGCAGCAGACCTTCTTGCCAAGCGCCCGGAACGGTATCACGCGCTTGGCCTCAGCGCCGAAGAAACGGAGCATATGGCAGCTCTGCGGGACGCAATTCCCTGGCCCCGCGATCCCCTTACCGGGCATCTGGCCCAGGACGAGACGCTGCATCTGCTGGAGCCGGTTGACCCCGCAGTGCTGAAAACCGATGCCGGAGCCAGCTACCACCATGTATGCTTTGACCGCTTGCAGCGGTATAAGGTCATCAAGCAGGCCGATATGCTCCTGCTGATGACGCGGCTTCCGCAGCTCTTTACAGCGGAAGAAAAGCGCACCGCATGGAAGGACTTTGAACCTATCTGCCTCCACGATTCCACATTGAGCTTTGCCAGTCACGCCCTGTTTGCCCTCCAGAACGGGCTGACAGAACAGGGCATGGAGTATCTGCGGAAAGCGCTCCTGCTGGACCTGCGGGATGTGATGGGAAACACCGGCCATGAGGGATTGCACCTGGCGTGTATGGGTGAAGCCTGGCAGGCCGCGGAGTGCATGGTACATTTATGCACTGATCAACAATAGAAAGACAGCGTAAACAGGGTGCGTTTCGCAGCGCACCCTGCTGGAATCACCGATTACACATGAAGAACGGGAGTACAGCAATCGGACAAGACCGATGGGCTGTACTCCCGCTTTTTATGGACGTTTCATGAGCAGTACCGATAGATCGTTTACATTTGTGCCGGTGGGGCCGGAGGCGATCATATTCAACGGGTCTCCCAGCACGTCGGACAGAACGATGGAAAACACATGAGCCGGGGCGCAAAGCTGGGCAAACCTGCCGCCCTTGACGGCGGAGAATCGCTTGCGCAGGGTGTTGATTTCCGTAATATCCGCCCCGCAGGCCAATAACTGCCTGGTGATATCCTCCAGTTCCTCCGGCGGGATCAATGGCTTCTCAAACAGCGCCGATCCGCCGCCGGACAGGAGGAAAAGCACCATGTCATTTTTCACGCAGGCCCGACACTGCCTCAATGGCGGCCTGGGTGGCTTGGTAGAAGTTTTCGTTGGGCACAGGATGCCCTGCCTCCCAAATGGTCAGGGGACCGATCGGTCCCCGGGCGTGATCGTATTTGGTGATCACCACGCCGCCGGAGATCCGATCACCGAGCTGCTTGTGCGCGGCAGGGTAGCGGGTCATCTGCCGATTTGAATGCCCATCAGGGCCTCATAGTATTTTGCAATGGCGCTGTGGTCACAGCTGCCGTAATCATGGGCATGGAGCCACTGCATGATTTCCATGACGGAGGCGGTCATGGGGACCGAGGCGCCGACGGTGTGGGCACAGTCCAGGACGTTGCTCAGGTCCTTGATATGCAGGTCAATCTTAAAGCCAGGCTTGTCGTTGCCTGCGATCATCATAGGCACCTTGGCGTCCATCACGGTGGAACCGGCAAGTCCTCCGCGGATCGCCCGGAACACCGCCTCCGGCGCAACGCCGGCCTTCTGAGCCAGGGTCAGCGCCTCTGCCACAGCCTGAATGTTGCAGGCGACGATGATCTGGTTTGCCAGCTTGGTGGTGTTTCCTGCTCCAACCTCGCCGCAGCGGACGACGGAGGACCCCATAGCCAGCAGCAGCTCCCTGTGCGCGTCGAATACCTCCTGCTTTCCCCCCACCATGAAGTTCAGGGTGCCGTCAATGGCCTTGGGTTCGCCGCCGGATACCGGCGCGTCCAGCATTTCCACACCCTTACCGGCCAAAACCTCGGCAATTTCCTTGAAGGCGACGGGATTGATGGAAGAGCAGTCGATAAACACAGCGCCGGGCTTCATATAGGAGGCGACACCATTCTCGCCCAGCATGACCTCCCTGACCTGCGGGGAGTTGGGCAGCATGGTGATCACCACATCGCAGCTTTCGCCGATTTCTTTGGGGGAAGAGGCAATGGCACCGTACTCGACACAGACGTCAATAGCAGCCTGGCTGCGGTTCCACACCAGGATATGTTCATACCCTTTCCGAATCAAGTTGTGTACCATGGGCTTGCCCATGATCCCAAGACCGATGAATCCAATCGTCATAGCATGTTCTCCTTATCGTTTATCTTGTGAGCAGGCCCAAATGAGCAATGATCGCCTGGCGGCCCTTTTCAACATCTTTTTCAAACAGCGCGTCCACAATGGCGTTCGGTAGGTAATCAACAACAAGGGAAGAGGCAGCCTCAGTCATATTTGGTGCGCACATCCTTTATGTAGTTTCATCGGGGAAATTCTCTTAGGCAACACCGCACAATTTGGCAAGAAGCCCCAGCCTGGATTTTTGGCTCAAT
>ENA-OUQC01000255-OUQC01000255.1-human-gut-metagenome-genome-assembly--contig:-NODE-255-length-46266-cov-10.524550_pt1 | contig 46266 bp, 44 predicted proteins | sample MGYA00237942_ERZ548815 | MGnify/ENA primary metagenome ERZ548815 (study PRJEB26490, sample SAMN05194722) | human gut metagenome | biome: terrestrial biome; feature: human-associated habitat; material...
GTATATCTAAAGAGTCCGAGGGACAGGCTCCGGACACACTCGATGAAATACTACCATAAAAGTGAACGGGTATCGTCAGGAATACATACTTTAGCGGATGCTTACTTCGAAACATAATACATCCTACCTCAACTTGTTATACAACTTTGTCAATTCACTAGAGACAAAGCTATTTATCTCTTGACCAAGAAGAAAAACCTCTGTTGAGTACTCAAGCAAAGCTCCATTCGCATCTTCTCTAAAATTGGTTTCTGCATTTGTAATGGCGTCTTTCAAGCGAACAGGGTCTTTCTCATAATTGAACCCACCTTGGAACTTGCCATCCACAAACTGCTTGAAAGAGACGACCTTATCAACTTCCTCTGTCAATGGGGCCTTATTATACAGATGATAGTACAGCCAAATCTCGAAACACGGATTACTCTGCGCAACATTCCACACTGAATCAGCATTAAACCTTGACTTAATGATCTCATTCCTACTTTGGCAGAAGTCTCTCAACAAAGCCAATTTGCCTTCTTTTTCCCAAGCGTCAGTGTCAACCACAAACCAAACACGGTCGCCTTGAGAATAGTCCAACTTGAAACATCCTGTTTCTTCATTGAACAACGCGACTGCCCTGTCAGATAACTTCACCGGATCCGTCTTACCCTCTTCAGAAGGCAACGTGACTACATTGAGATTAGAGGAGAGCCCTGCGAAGAAATCGAAATACCTTGGCTCATCGCTCGAGCCCTCACATATCACATAAATCTTATGCGCATCTCGGCTTGGCTCTCGTTTTCCGTATTGTCTTACTCGAGTAATCATACTACCAATGAAGATCTTTGAGGTTGGACAAGAACGGGATACCACCGTAGCGACCGGCTAGATACCCATTTTCGATATTGGCGGTCCGGTGAATATTATAGTCACTCAGCGGATAGAGCTTAGTAGCTTGTTCGCTATCTTTTTGAGCGAACCAGATTTCATCCGGCCGGAAAATGTCTTGGTCGAGAAGGCCGGACTCGTGCGTGGTAAAGATAATTTGCCCTGCGGCGTTTTCCATAGCCGATATCTTATGAATGATGCTCTTAATCATAATGGGATGTACGCTCCGTTCAATCTCATCTAGGACATAAACGGCATCGCTGTGCGTAATGGCAAAGAAAAGCGGCATATACTCAATCAAGCGACGAGTGCCATCAGACTCAATGGAGATAGGGGCGGTATAGGTATTTCCAGCGATATCTGTATGAATAGACAACAGTGTCTTTTGCCAAACTTGACCTCCCTCAAAAACTACGTTCGAAATCTCCGTGGGAGACTCGCCCTCGACAATCTGAGGTTCGCCGGGATTCTTGCGCGCTTCGCGTATAGCGGACAGAAGCATTGGATTACCCTTAGCGGTTTCCGCCGAGACGACAATCTTCTCAACATCCAAGGAGTTTATCCCTGTTTTGAGTTCCGGTATCGTCGCATTGACAAGCCTCTTGAACGAGTCAAACGTATCCAATAAGTGCGGCACATGCCCTGAGATGGTATCCGGAAGCACAATTCGAAGCCGATTCACGAACCAAGAATATGCCTCTGTAACAACCTCAAATTCGGTGGGATAGTACTGTCCAAAGAAGGAAAGGAGTAGCATATCCGAACGAACAAGACGGTCAAGCGCATCCAAGAATGTACGGTTCACACCCTTCGTGAGCATATCCCCGTTTAACTTGATGTCACTTCCCTCGCGATGAAAGATCGTAACATCCTTTGTTTTCTTACTGAGCAATAACTCTTCAAGCATCACCTCGTGGTCTTTGAACTCCAGATGATAATAGAAGACCTTTTTATTCTCGTAAAACTCAATCGCAAGACCTGACGGTTTGTCCAAACAATCCTTATCAAAACGGAATGCCAAACTTCCATTTTGTCTTATCGAATCCAACGTGCCCAACAATACAGCATTGCGAAGCAGGTCAATGGCCGCGAGCAAATTGCTCTTACCGGCACCATTGGCTCCATAAATAGCGGCAAGCCTCAATGCCGTAGCGTGAGAGCAAGCACTCTTATGGTGGTTGTGACTATGGCTCTTGCTGGACGGAAAAGTATTAAACTCAACCGCATCCTTGAAAGAGAAAATATTCTCTGCGACAAAACGAAGAAACATTATCGAATCCGTTAAAAATTCACGGCAAATATATGGTTTTTAACCAGATTATCCAAGAATTCCTATCAAAATATCAATATTCTTAGGTATAAGAAAAGACACAGCGGATGATGAGGTTGACGTCAGGCGAAATGCCGCAAATTTCAACAAAAACCATAGCGCGTCTCAATAACATTCCAATCGATAATGCTCCACAGAGCCTTCAGATGGGCGGCACGACGGTTTTGGTGGTCCAAGTAGTAGGCGTGTTCCCAAACGTCAAAAGTAAGAAGTGGTTTCAGACCTTTTGTCAGCGGATTTCCGGCATTCTCCTCCTGGGAGATAAGGAGTTCACCGCCCTCATCGGCAGAGAGCCACACCCAGCCGCTCCCGAAAAGCCCCACGCCTTTAGCCTCGAACTCTATTTGGAAGTTTTCCACGCTACCCCATTGCTGCTGTATCTGCCGGAGAAGACTACCGGTCGGAGCCGGCACCCCATCACATCTGCCACGCCCACCATCGTCCACAGCGGCTTGAACGGGAGTCTTGAACTGTAAGAAATATAATTGGTGATTCAGAACTTGCCCGGCATTATTGAAAATCGCGGAGAGATTGCCACAAGGAGCCGTCGATGACAAAGCCCCACCGCACCCGGTCTCTCCCCTTCCGTCAGGCACGAGCAGAGCACCCGTTCCCGCAGCCGAAGCAAGAACTATATCCGTCAATCCCATACCCTCAAACCTAGTTCCGGCAACAAGTTTGTTCAAATTGTCCACATAAGTCTGAAGGTGCTTGCCATAGTGAAAAGATAAAGTCTCATCGCTAATCACCGGAGAGAGCGATGAATAAGGAAGGTCAATCATAGTAAACATATTCTTTGTAGTTTTAGTTGTGGTTGCAGATTACTGAGTAATTCACGCGTCTGCGGCAAATATAGGATTTTACACAGATGCAATCGACAATATAGCGTACATCATCGTCAGTCACGTATGGCTCTGCGCATCCATTCCGCATTCAAAGCCATCTCCAAGCCTGCCAAACCTCTATTTCGCAATCATCGCAAGAGTTGAGTTTGTCCAGACATATTGGTTTTCATTTTCAAATATTTGCAAGTTTCTGGCTGCAAGATAAGCATTTTCCGCAAATGGAACAAATACTTTCAATGATATCTTATTAAATATCAATTATTTTCGACATTGCCCGTGAAAAATAGGTATAATATCCTCGCAAAAAAAACACCACCGTCGCCGACGCCGTGCTCGACAAACTTGCAAAAACGGCTCATAGAATCGAGCTATCTGGTGATAGTATGAGAAAATAATAGTACCTTTGACATACCAGGCTTGAAAGTTAACTCAAGTGGGTGGTTATCGCCGAAATGCTTGGGTGGTCATCACTGAAATCCGCAGGCTAGATTTGATTATAAAGAAGAAACTTGGGATATGCATTGATTGGATCCGTATTGATAAATATGCTTATCTTGCGGCAATGGAGAAGAGTGTGGCAGATAGTACGGAAATAAAGAGGCTTCTGAGAAATGCTTTGACGGACAAGGTGAATGATAGGGAGATGTTTATGGAGGGGATTGATTATTCGTATTATTATGAGGAGCAGTTAAAAAAGGTACGCACTGCGTACCCAATTTGATTTTTAAATATAAAGATATATGGACAAGGAAGAATGAGAGAAGAGATGGCGAGGAGTCTCCTATAGGATTGATTCTGTGTTCTGAGGGAAATACGGAGCACATTGAATACCTGATGCTTGAGGAGGATAATCCGATAAAGGTGGCACAGTATTATACAAAATTGCCGGACAAGAAGCTTCTTTCAGAAAAATTGCAGCGAGCTATCGCTATTGCAAAGGAGCGGTATTCGGAGAAGCTGCTTGACAAGAAAGACGACAAATGATGATATAATTGCATCCGCACATTCAACATCTGGTCCGAATTGCGGATGCGCCTTTGAGGATTATTCCCCCCATTTCTCACTTTCAACGGTGGTTGGGGGAATCCTTTTTTCCTTCATCAAAGGCACAAAACTTCTATCACTTTGTCAATCAATTTGTTCGAGCGTGTTCGTATAATTGAATGAGATATAGAGCAATGCTTCCGGCAACTCCACGTTCTTAATGATATCATTAATAGATAATGTTTTTATCCACTCTACAAAACTATCAGTTATCTCCTTCCGTATTTTTTCAAAGAACTGATTAGCGAGAAATAATGGAGACGGTGGAAATCGAGAATTACGAGATGGATAATATCGTGGGCTCTCCTTAATTATTTTCCGAATATCAAACTCGGCCAAATTCCTCTCAAAATCGTTCCACCACTCGCCATTAGCATTAATGTACCGCTCAAGTTTCTGCCACAATTCAGGATGAACTATCGTTAGCCATTCCTTATAGTGCCTATAACTTGACGCAATATTATAGTGTAGATCAAAACCATTGCCAATGATAACAATTCTTGCTGTACCATCCATCAACACGTCCATCACATATTAACTTTGCGTCTACTATATGCATATTCCCAAAGCATCTGATTACATATTGCAATCTACCGAGTTGCCTCCTTGATGCAATCGACAATATAGCGGACATAGTCGTCATTCACGTATGGGTCATAGTACTTCGCTCCCGTCCTCGCCAAATTTTCCATCCTTTGCCTCGTAGATGACTGATGGTTTAAGGACTTCTACGCTGTGCCATACGCCGGCAGGGACAATGCAACCGAAACTTCCGGTTGAAGGGTCCAATACAATGCGGGCGGTTTCCCTAAGCCGGTTCCCTTTTGTCACATTCTGTGCATCCATTCCGCATTCAAAGCCATCTCCAAGCCTGTCTTCCTCGTAAAGGATTTCAATCAATTTTCCCTGAAGCAGCAGGACATTCTCTGTACTATGCGGATGCCGATGAATAGGGACTACAGTGCCAGGCAGAAGAGCATTGAGCATACGTTGACTATTGTCGTCAGACGATGTGCGCATATCATAGTTCTGACGCAAGCGCGGATTATCCGCCGCTTTAGCAAGCAGGTCAGAGAGAAACTTCTTATCTATTTCAATCATAGTTTCTTATTTTTTGAGACTCGCAAGATATTCCTTATGCAGATGATAATACTTCTTCATGAACAACACGTAGACGATGCAAAGTACAATCAATGCGCAGACAAGATAGAGCCAATGTGCAAGCGGCGTGTTAGGAATCAAGAAGATAAAGCCGAGGGAGACGACCAGTTGAATGGCCATATAAATCACTGAGACAAGAGGATGGCTCATTTTAAGTTCATTAGCCATCAGCTGATAGGCGTGCTTGCGATGAGCCTCGCCGAGTTTTTCGTGCAGCATAATGCGGTGGCAGATGGTGAGGCATCCGTCCACGCCATAGACAAGCAGGAATATCAACCAGGTGATGTCGCCTGTGCGCGCGATAAGCATCCCGATGGCAAACAGGACAATGAACGCAATTCCTACGCTTCCGACATCCCCGGCAAAGCACTTAGCCTTGCCACGCTGACGGAAGTTGAAGAACGAAAACACCAGCACCGCAAGCATCATCACGGACAGAAACGACGGCTCGATGAATTCCAATTTCCTGTTCATCAATGCGAGAGGCACAAGTACCGCGAAGGAATATCCCGCAGTTATTCCATTAATCCCGTCCATAAAGTTGTAGATATTCGTCGCCCCGACGCAGACAATCAGCGCAATGACCACAAATACAATCTTCGCCCACAGGCTCTCGCCGAACGCAAAGGCGCTAGAGCCAGAAAGGAAAATCTGCCCAATCATCAGCCCCATCGCAATGAACTGCACGACAAGCCGCACCGAATCCGGCAGCGAATGTATGTCATCGATGAAGCTGATTCCTGCAGCGAGCGTAACCGCCGCAAGAAACAACGGGTAATGAAATCCGAAGAATGTGCACCAAAGCCAGACACCAAGCAGGAAAATGATTCCCCCGCCACGCAGGACAACGCTGGAGTGCGACGAACGCACGTTAGGTTTGTCAACGATGTTGAAATGCTCCGCCAGCCGGAAGTAGAGCACTTCTAACACAAAAAGAAGTACGGCTGTCAGGCCGTACAGGAGATATTTGTTCATATTTGGTTGATTAACTGCAGCCCACTGTGGAATGAGCCGCCTAGTTGAAATCTTAGATTAATGCTTTGTCCCTACAGATGGATGCCCCTTATCCTTCAAGAACTCCTCTACCACTCCATTCGGAAATAACGCCAATACCGTTCCCCATGCGCCGCAATCAACACTCTATTCTCCCGCAGCGAGAACAGCGCCACCGTGAAATACGACCCCACTTTATCTTGATCAAAAAATCGAACGAATCCTTCCGCTCCACTACCGTGTGCCGCAGACTTTTGAAGAACGTCTCACCAGCGGTGGGTGTAAAGCGGAGTCTCATATTCGGTAATTATTCAAGGTCAATAGCAATGGATGCCTAATATTCTGCAATCATTTGACGCCAGAATGCCTACCAGTCTCAGAAACGACCCTAGATGAAACGCCATACGTTAATTTAGCATTTTGAGAACCAATCCTCAGCAGTAATTTTTCTAGGCCATCAGTATCCACCTCGGACAGATTATGTTGCATCTTGACAACGGCATTATGGACCACATCACTTGTGCTATCCCCATCTTTAAGACACTGTAAAGCATCATTTATGACTATGTATTGTTTTGCTACCATCGAATCGGACATCACACACGTTTAATGTTTTCAATCTGAGCGAAGCAGCGGCATGTCCAGTCTTGTTTGCCGCCGACTCAGCAAGATTTCAGTTTTATATCTGATTCCGGTCGTTTCGGCCAGATTTTTTGTCTGTTTTTCATTACAAGGGTATAGTTCCCCCGCAAGTGCTCCACATTGACTGCTTGTCTTCATGTCAGGCAGCCGCCAACGTGCCCTTTGTTCTATTTTGTCCGTCACCAATTCAGACACAGTTTTTGAAATAGCATCGTCACAAAAACTCCATCACATTATCAATCAACCCATTAAGAAAATTGAAAACTTTTCAGGTATTTCCTGATAGTCCCTATATAGGAGTGTTGAGGCTAAACCGAAGTTGCCTGCCATAAACTCCTCCTAATTCTGCGGACGTTCCCCACTAGGTTAAACACAAAGTCCACTGCGGCATACCACGAATCAAGTCCCTCATGAGTGGAGCCAAAGTCATATTCCTATACTATACTTTAGTGACGGCAAAGTCATTATTCCGCGCCTTCCCGTCCCGGATATTATTCAATCGTGCGCACAAGTATCTTCATCGCTTTTGAATTACAATTGTAGAACCCTTCTTTTCACTCTCCTTAAAATACCCATTCTTCACCAGTTCGTTCACAATAAGAATTGCGTCTCGACTGTATGGTATGGTTGATACAGCCGAATCAGAGACTAACCTCTGATATTCGTTCCCCATCGACTTCAATAATGCCGTTGTTTTGTCTTGATCGTAAGGAAGGGAGAGAATTGCCCTCCTTCCCAACTTTATACGATCACCCGTATCAGCGTTGGCGATAATTGCGTTAAGCAGACGAAAACCGATTTCACTTGCTTTAAGTTCTCCATTCACCAAGAAAGGCTTTGCGGCCGATATCATCTCAGAATCCGGAGTGAAGTTCTCGTTTGCGATAGCGCGTATAAAGTCACATTTGGACTTCTTTGTATCCATTGCTTTCAGGGCAGCAACAGCGTCAGCATTACTCACGCTATACTTGTCCGGGGAAAGCATATACTCGCCGACATTCTTTGCAAGGAAGATACTGGAAAGGGCTGGATATCGCTCTTTGACAAACTTATAGTTCTCCTCATTGAAAACCAGGAAGTTGTTGCAAACGAGGAACTTCATCCTGGCGGGGAAGACAGGATTCAACACTTTCCGGAAAGGAGTAGTGAACAGTGGAACCAGTTCTTCATACTTTGACTGCTTCACGTCATTGGAGAAAACAACAAGCCGGCATAGGTCGTCCTCTGCCTGCGCCGACAAGGCCTCACGAACTTTTGCGTGAAAAGTATTGTTATAGAGAAATGTTAGCGGCAATCCTTTCCGTGCCCGTATAGCATAGAAGTGAACATTCGTCCACGAGGCTTCAACCAACGAGTTTTCAAAGGCAAATACCAATACCTCATCACGCAGGGGACCGGCAAACTGAATGCGTGAACGCTGTCTACCAATGTAGGAACGAATTTCTGCCCGAGGAATTGTTGGGCTGTTAAGCATGGCCGTCAATGCCGAACTGTCCTCACGAACACTTGTCTCCGGGAATACCGACTTTATCGCCTTCGACCAATTCATTTCAACGACGCGCAGTAAAGGCTGAATCGCCTTCTCCTTCAATGCCGTGTATGCCCCAGATGAGTATTTGTCATAAAACCCAAGCTTCCTGACAATAGCGCTGAAATTCTGCCTGGTAAATTCATAGCGCTGATTCTCAACGATGTCACAGAGAACGGTATCCGGTGTATTCTTGAGCCTGAGAACATTGAATACCGGGGCATAAACTTTGAACACGTTGTCCAGTACCCGTTTGGGAGTAATCGTGTCCCATCTCTTGTCTAAGAACGCATAATTATTTGACAGCCACTCCTTAAAGGATGGATTAATCTGACGGACCTCACAGAACTTCACATACACTTCTCTCAGGTCATCCTGCTTGTCTTGATCATATGCAGAGATTTCATCCCAAAAATCATAGACCCGAAGCAGCTGGTAGAAGAAAGCATTCTTTATTGGCGGGGATGCTTTATACGCAAGCAGAATGAAGTCCAGATTCTTTGATGACGTAATCTGTTTGCAAACCGAAGAGCAATAATTCTCGTACTGTGAATTGCGATAGATTTCCCGAACCAAGTCAACGTTAAGGAGAGAGGCGTTGGTCTCCACATCCAACGGAGTAAAACGCTTCAACACCTCATCGATCCTTTCCAACCTGGCATCATGCTGCACCCCTTCGTGCCGGCCTGCACGCATGACAAAGTTCCTGTCTTCGCGGTTCAGGGCATTTGGATAGAAATAGGATATGTAATACTGATAGTGCCGATCCAGGTATCCATTGAGTATAAGGAACTTAATCAGTTGGGCCTTGAACTCATCCTTCAATGGTTTAAGGTCCTCATCAAGAAGATTGGGACTTGTCTGATAGATGCCGTGCACCGTTGTCGGAAGTGAATCAATCTCCTTTTGAAGGGATCTTATCCGCTGCTCGATTAACGCAGTCTGGTTGTCACAATCGCTCTTTAGCGAGCTAATCGTATTTGCATAGTAGCCACCCCCACCCATATTATCTTCAACCGTGGAAAAGGATGGCATGTGCGCAATAGTCCCGTTGTGAATGATATAGTTGGCTTCTCCCTTTCTGACTTTTTCGAACAGCGCCGGAGAATCTGCAACGGCTTCAAACAAATACGGTTTCCCTTCTATCTGTAACTTGAGTGTTGAGTTGGTATAGTTTGACAGAGCCTGGCCCTTATCCAAAAGGGACTTGCGAAGATGGACAACCGCTTTTGAATACTCATCCTGCCTACTCTTAATCTCTTCTTGAAGCTCCTGAATAACCAATTGTTTGTCTTCGACAATATCATGCCGATACTTGTCCGCATTCTCTATTATACCAGCGACCACACCAGCCCTGTTATACATTCGGGAGAAATCTGACGGCGCGTAGTTCTTATACACAACCAGGCCAAACAGAATCTTTTCTGACATTACCGTGGTGTCCAGAAGCGGAACAAACTGGTTGAATTCATTGACGATATTCAATAGTAACCGCATGTCCTGGAAATAGTCACACAGATTGCGCAGCTCATTCCGCCCCAGTTTCTCAAACAACTCCGGAGGTGTAATGTATTCCATGAGCTGTTCGTACGAGTTGAGGGAATTGATTACCGGTATGACCGTAATGATATAATCAAAGAACTTCACCCGTTCGGTAGAGTCGAACAGGTCATCCAGCACTGCATACACAAAATTAATCCGCCGCCGGATACTCCGGGAATTGTTCAGGATTGTATTCAGTTCCCGCAGTTTGTAGAAGATGACATCTCGATTCTCGAACCGGTCAAGATCCTCGAATACAACTACGTCATATTTGGTGGACTCGAAGAAATAGACAATTTCGTCCATGAAAGCGTTGAAGATAGACACATCCTCTTTCACTTTCATTTCAATGTCCTTATACCCCACCCGCGCCAGCGAGAACGAGTAATGCCGGCTAACATATCTGCAAGCTATGGTGAAAATAACGCCTAAGATAATAAGAGGCCCCCACTTTATGATAGACTGGACACTCTTGGTGGCCTTCTCTACATCGAAATAGTCTGACAGGTGGAACCAGGAAGGTTGCAGAAACAACAGCAGCGAAACAAACAGAAGTATGGCTATCGCTGCAATCACATACGGCTTTCCCCTTCTGGTTTTGTGAATTCTCCGGATTCTGCTCTTCGGCGTTTTCTGGGGCCGATCATGATAGAGAATTTGTTGAAGGATACTATACTCAATCTGCCTGTCGGTAACATCGGCCTCAACAGACGGGCTCAAACCATTTCCCTTTTCATCCTTCGCCTCGATATCCCTTTTTTTCAATTTGTTTTCCTGCGTCAACAGCGAAGCCAAGGAAATCCTGATGAAACGGTGCTTATGTAAGACTCTCTTCTTCAGTTTCTTCTCTGCCGTGTTTATGATTGAACTCTTTCCCACACCATAATTGCCAGCCACCGCAATATTGAGCATCCTGTTACTATCGATAGCCCGAATCAGGAGAGACACGGGGATGTAACCCTTGTTCTCTTCCTTCACGCCCTTAATCTCGGTGTAAGGCTCAATGATACATGGAGACAAAGGCGTTGCGGCCGGAACTGAGAGCTCCGGCTTATGATGTCTTTTGCGGAAGAACTGTTTTATGGTCTGCCAATTCATAAAGATGGTATGGAGATAACTTACATACAAAGTACCGCTTTAAAAAGCAAGAAAGAAAAGATACTACACTGTCAGCCGATTGATGGACGAGCTCAAACTGGCCAGACTTGAAGGGCACGAACTCAAGTTCTTTGAGAAGGTCGAACACCTGGACCTGCTCATAATAGATGACTTCGGAATGAAGTGTCTCGAAGAGCAGCAGCAGAACGACTTCGAGCAGATCATCGATGACAGGTATCACAGAAAATCGCTGATCCTGTCCAGCCAGCTGGCAGTCGCCGACTGGTACGGCGTCTTCAGCAACGAGATGATTGCAGAGGCGTGTCTAGACAGAATCGTTGCATAACTTTCCATTTCGTAGTGTCAAACCCTTTAGGCATATCAGCGTTCATTACAAGCCGTCTAAAATATATCATCATGCCCTGATACGCCATTATATATGTAGACCGGTATATACCACGTACTGAATCTCGGAACAAGCCCATTTCATCATCCGTGAAACAAACCATATTATTATCTATTAACTTCTTGAACTCATCTACTATCATCTTTCTATCTCTTTATCAATCCTATCTTGCTCTTGATATATTCGTTCAATCTTATCATTAACCAAATCATTACGACAGGTCATCCAGTCATGAATCAAGCTTTCTGCCTTTTCGATATTCTCCTTCGTCATTAAGAGGCATACAACTAATTCTGGTATGTTCAATTCTTCTTCATCACGTTGGAGTAGCCTCTGGTCAATCCAAGCAGTAAAGAATCTCTTGGCCGGAAACTTATCTTCAACAATTACCTCATCCTTTGGATTATACTGCATGATTCGCACAAAACGAGCCCTTGTTTTCGAGTAATACTCATATATGGGCATATTCTCATTAAAGGAAGAATAAAGACGCATCTTCGATTCCTCACCAAGCTCTTCCTGTATTCTACGGAAGAACTTTGCCCAGTACGCACGGTTACTTCCGTTCGCGTGGTAATCTATATATGTATTGACAAAGTATACCGTATCCATAGCCTATCTAGTCTCTAAAAGCCGCCCCGCTAAAAATTTCGCCATCAACTCTTATTCCCTTTTTGGGCGGCTTCAACGGAAAGGATGTCTTTATTACCAAACTCACGACATAGCCATTGGCAGGTGCTTCTTCAACCCATTTCTTAGCCTTATCAAAACACTGAAGTCTTACTGTAAGCTCAGCGGGTGACAACTGGCCTTTAAGGTCTTCAATGTATGAATACCCATTTCTCTTAGTAGGAACAACTTCAACTGCCCAAGATTTTGATTCTTCCAAACCATCTCCTTGTGCTTGAAATCGCCCTCTGTTGCTTATGTCTTGATTCCTTCGTGTCATGGTAAAAAACTATTCATATTGATTCTTCCGTATAAGCACCTCAGCCAACTACGTATTCTGGACTACATATTCCGGACCATGGTCGGCCATTAATTCCAGCCTAAAATAGGCCAAAAACGATGCTTGTCCACCTATAAATGCTATGTAGATGTTTTCGTTCTGAGCGAAGCAGCGGTCAATCCCTTCAATTTCCGCATTCGGCTCATCAAAATTTCAATTTTATATCTGATTCCGGTCGTTTCGGCCGGTTTTTTGTCTGTTTGCTGTTTTTCTTCAAGTTCCTCCATTGCTTTTTCTTATGATTATCTCAAAATCACTCATACTGATTCTTACACCTGTATTTCTCCTCCATCTCCAGCAAGTTTTGGAACAAGGCTACTCTGTATTCTTTCATCTCACCGGTGTTGAGGATTCTTTTTGTTATGCTTGAGCCAGTTGCAGTGCTTGAAACGTTCTTCGGGGTTGTGGCTGGAAGGATTGCGATGATTGGTTTCGATAAAGGCCTTCACTTCCTGGTATTTCTTTAGCCAAAGCTTGTCTTGGGTCATAGGACTGAACTATTCTCCCTTGACACCTTGAGCCCCGCTTCTATCTCTTCAAGCGGTACAGTTCAACCTTTTCCCTTTTTCAAAGTTACGAATTTTCTATCACCTTATCAATCAACTCATTAAGGAAGTTAGAAACTTTTTAGGCATTTCCCGACCGTCCCTAATTATTCATTATTATCCCTTGCCTTTCAATATATCCCGCGAGCCTGCGAACAGGTATGGGATATAGAAAGCGAGGGAATCTTTAGGGAAGATATGTAATCTATCAAATGTATATTGCAGGCTGTGAGTAAGAGAAATCAACTTTCTTGTCACAAAACCTTTTTCATTGATGTAACTCATGTCTTGATTGTGACCGAAGTTGCCCATTTTAATAATAAAGGCATTTATGCGATGGGATTTTCTTCTCCACTTGCTTTGTTGAGAATATAATGGCATTGCATCAGATGGCATACCGAGATATTCAACAGCAAATGCAGCAAATGCCTTCCACTCACTCATCAGGCCCATTCTCTTCAAGCGCATTTCCAATTTGAAATGATCTATCTCATCGCGATATGTCCATAGTAACCGGCACCAATCACATATTTGTCTTACGCCGATGCCACCCTTAAAGAAGTGTTGAAGTATATGAGTAAAGACAAATATCACATCGTTGTCAGCATTGGGAAGAAGCACGTCCGTTTCACCATCCTTCCAGATCCTTGTTTCATCCTTCTCGAATGTATCTTGCTGAATCTCGTCTAACACCCTATCTATCCTGGCAGCAAGACTTCCGCGAAGCGACCCGTGTAGCTCCACCACCCAAGGGTCGATGGTCATGCCCAGATGTTTCTTTCCTAAGTCCTCTTCATCTACAGATGTCGCCAGAGGTATCAAAAAAGGCTTGGCAAGCTGATAGTTTTCATCGTCCAAAAGCAGGTCAACGTCACCACAGCTTCTCCAAAGCGGACGCTCATAGCACTGCGCTATCCCCTGTCCTTTAACAAGTAACGCCTTAATGCCCTCATCTCGCATTTTTTCGACGATTACACCGATAAAGTTATTCATTGCCGTATTGCGATGCTCCAACAGTACCGTCTGCCCGATAAACGGAAAAACATCCTTCTTCTCAGGCTTAATGTCCTTCACATGCCCAATACCCGCAGCTATAAGTCCCACTGAACTCTGTTCTTGTGCCAGTTTGAACACTTCTGTAAAGTCAATAGGCATAAACTGAGAAAGCCGGCACCCCCTTTCCCAAAGTCCCGACCGCAGCAGAGCAAAGAATACCTGCTCTATTTCTTTATTTCTTTTTTTTAGCACTAACCTATCTTAACGTTTTTAGGTTTCAATATCCGTTCAGAAAGTCGATGAGCTTCCACTGCCCATAATAGTCCCAGCACAAGTACGGCTGTGTAAAACGCATAGTTTCCGTAGTTCAGATCTATTCCACCTATTGTCCAGTTCACATGTTTCAGAAGCGTTGCCATATAGACATTGGTGAGGTAAGATTCCAGCGTAATAGTACCCATAAACATACATATGGCGACAAAACATCTTTTTCCTTTGGGCCTTCTTTCCAGAATCCATAGAAGGCAAACAATCAATGGAAACATCAAAAGCCAGAAACAATAAATCTTTATCGGAGAGACAAACAACAAAGCGAATACGACAACCGGCACTACGAACAACACCCAGCTTTTCACCACAATCTCATCCTTAATCAGTTTACCCATCCAGTAGCCAGTAATGAAACTTGGGACTCTCTGCACAGCTGCCGACACATTCTGCGACCATCCGTCACCCAATCCTTTCAGCGACACGGCCACAACAATGCACACGACACAAAGAACTAAGGCTGGAATCCAACGTTTCTTTGCTCTGTCTATTATTTTGGAAAGCAACGGTGTTATGGCATAAAGTGGCACTGAAACCCATTAGCTCCTGTCTAGCTGGCTTATCTTATTTAGATTAAAAGTACTCATCTTGCCTTTTCAAAACTCTTGATGGTGGTTATCAGACCGGTACGTGCATCAACGGGGAAAGCCTCAATTTCGAGAGCTTTCTTTATCTTTTCATTTGAGCTGATATAGTTTTCGGTCAGTTTGCACATACGTTCCGGAGTCAGAGGCAGATGCATCACGCCTCCCAACTTTGCCACACCGCTCATAAAGCCCTTAGGTATTCTCCAGATGTGCGCTTTCTTAGCCAAAGCCTTACAGATCACCTCTATCAGTTCGTTGGTAGAAAGAGCATCGTCGTCTCCCATATTGTAGATGCCACTCGTCACATCTTTCGTCAGCACACCATTCACGGCAAAGCAGATATTCTCAATGCTCGTGAACGTCCTGCGATTCTCAAAAGCCCCCAGCGGCCAGGGTATTCCTTTCCGCACCACATTATACAACAGGTTCAGGTTACCTTTATTACCCGGTCCATGAATCATGCAAGGTCTGAAGATATACACCCCCTTTCCCTCAAAAGCATAACTACGTTCTCTCATCACATTAAGGATGTACTCCTCAGCCGCAATCTTACTCTCTCCGTAAGGGCCCACGGGTGTAGGTTTTACATCCTCGGTAAGGACGCCATCCACCTTGTCTGCAGCAGCCTTAGCCGTGCTGAAAAACACGAATTTTTTTGTTTCTGCGTGTGAGCAGAAATAATCAAACATTTTAATGGTCAAGTCGCGGTTCACCTTGAAATACACATCAGCGGCTGTCTGATTCTTTGTATCATGAGCCTTGCCTGCAAGATGTACAATGGCATCCACCTGCGGTACACGACCTGCATCAAGGTCATTCCACGAATAGGTCTTCACGACCACTTCTTTCTTTGGGACTACGATGTCCAGACCATATATTTCATTATTCGGTGAAAGATATTTCACCAGATTTGAGCCTACAAAACCGTGAACCCCTGTAATCAATATTCTCATAGTATCTAATCGTTGTACTCTTTGAGTAATTTTGCCGGACATCCACCTACTAGCGTACAATCCGGCACATCCTTAGTCACAAAGGAGTGGCAGGCCACGATGCTCCGTTCCCCTATGGTCACTCCAGGCATAATGGTAGAGCCGATGCCAACAAATGCACCTTTCTTCACCCTGACGGGGGCACTCACCACGTCACCTCGGCCCGTATAATATAGTGCATTATCGTGCTCCAGTATCGTTGTCTTGGCCGTTATCACGCAATCATCTTCAAGGGTTATCATCTCCGGGTGAACATTACCGATGATGCAGAAATAGCCGATCTCAACATTCTTTCCCACTTTCACACCCCGCTTCTTGTGAAACCATACCCTCACCTTACGGTATGGAAAGAACCACGCAAAGCCAAGCAGCAATGCAGGCCATAAGCGGGTTCTCATATTGCCCTGGGCTATGAAGTCTTTCTCTTTTGTTCTTTCAACCTTTGCCATTTGCCTTCAGTATTGTTTGGTATTCTTCATCATATTGCTCTGCTATTCCCGACCATGTGTAGTTCTTTAGCAACGAGAGACAGGAGGTTTCGGCATAACCGTCCATATCATCTGGGTGGGAGAAAGCATAATTTATTTTATCCGCCAAATCGGAACTATCATCTGAATGGAAGAACAGCATCTCCTTCTCGTTAAACACATCAACATTGGCCGTTATGTCGCTGGCTATTGTGTGTGTCCGCATCGATACTCCTTCCAGCAGTTGCATGGAAAGTGCTTCCACTCTCGAAGGGAACACAAACAGTCGGGCACTCTTCAGGTATTTAAGCAGCAGCGACTTGTCCTTTATCATTCCAAGAAACTCCACATCAAGGCCTTCTGCAAGGTTTGCAATCTTTTCGGCATAGTCCTTTGGTGTGAAATCCATGCTACCAGCCACCTTTATCTTGCCTGTATAATTGATTCGGTGGCAAGCTTCCAACAGCAAGTCGAGCCCTTTTATCTCCATAATACGCCCTGCAGCAAAGAAGATATAGTCTGTCCCTACATCCTTGCCCGATACCGGTTCATCAGCCTTGATGCCGTTAGGAATATAGCGTATCTCACGGCCGATAATCTGTTCACCTTTCCGTTTCTCGTTGAGCGATACGCCCGTGATATATCCAGCCGATTTCAGGAAATGATTATACTGCAATTTGAAATACCATTCATATCGTTTCCATTTGTCATTCAAATGATCGTGGAAGGCTCCGTGCGTTGTTACAAGCAAACGCTTTCCGTACTTTAGTCGTACCATAGGAAATAGGAATGCAGCATCGCTGTGATGGAAATGCACAAGGTCAAATTTTCGCTTGAATAGTATAATCCACACAGCCTTGATATAATACCATAGCGTGTTCAGCCTCATGTTGCTTATCCGTGACAACACTACTTCTTCATATCCGTCGTAGAAACCTGATTTTCTGTCGGTGAATGCCTCTGTGCAAAACACAGTTATATCATACTTTCCCGTAAGATATGGCAAATAGCACTCCACCACACGTGATATACCATCGTTGGCTGGTAGTCCCTTTGCTCCTATAATAGCTATCTTTTTCTTCATCTTGTCATTTTGTAGTGAATAACGCTTCATAGCGTCTGCGGAATATATCCACTGAATAGTTCTCCTTCAGTCTATTGTTTGCTACTTTGCCGAATTCATTTCGCAGAATGTCATCCGACAACAGTTTATTTAACGATACAGCCATCCCTGCGGCATCTCCCACAGAGTGTATATAGCCGCTCTTCCCATCCTGCACAAGATGACCGTTATCGCCAACTCCCGTGCACACAACAGGCAGACTTGCATTCATAGCTTCCATCACCGCATTGCTTGTCCCTTCATAAAGACTTGTCATCAAGAAAACATCAGCCACGTTCAGCAACTCCGAAATATTTGGGGGATTGAACTTAATCTCTGTAATATCCTCAATCCCATATTGTGACATCCATTCCCTTATCTCTTGCTCCAATGCTCCATAGCCCACAATCCAATAGCGGAAATCTGATCTTTTTTCTCGCAGTTTAGCAATGGTTTTCACCGCTGTCTCATAATCCTTGGCAGTATCAAACCTTCCCACGGAGATGACAGTCTTCACGTCCTTCGGTTCCCTCTTATTGCAAGGTGATATGTTCAAGAAACAGTTTGGGATAACTATCTCTCTATCTTTCTTGAAACCACGCTCACCGAAATAATCGGAAGCGCAATAGCTATTGAATATCGTCCCCGTTGCCACGTGGTTGTGGAAATAGCGTTCGAGACACTCCTTCCACCATACCAGACGTGATGAGCGGATGCCATTGTATATCATTTTCACTCCTGCCTTTCGCTCAGCCACGCAACCGGCCACATCGCACATAGTCAGAAAGTTGAACGCGACATCCGTATTGCGCTGTTTCAGCTCCTTGCCAAGTGCGCGTATCTTTGAAGGCAGAGAAGCAAACATCGGAACCAATTCCACATTTGCATCCTTCAAGGCTTTCAGGTGCTTCTCCTCCCTCGGCAAGTTGCCGAAGAATACATAGAAGGTCACCTTATGCCCTGCTGATAGGTTCTGTGCCAGTATCACGGCCTGCTTCTCGGCACCGCCAGCCTCTATTGTGGGTATTACTATTGCTATATTCATTTCACTATGAAATTCTTCAGTGCAGTTGAGTATTTCCGCCAATCAAAATTGTTACAAGCTGTTTCGTAGGCGTTTCCTGCCATCTCGTGTCTTTGCTCCACAGTTAACTGTGAGAACCGAATCAGCTGCTTGCAGAATCCATCAGCTTCATATCCCACCACCTTTAGGCAGTCACGTCCATCCTTAAAATAGCGAAACACAACACCGGTATCTGTCAATATTATTGGTGTCCCCGACACGGCATACTCAGAAAGTTTTGTTGAGAAGCCATAAAAATTCTGTTTCGTATTTCGTCTTGGCAATATCAGGCAGTCGGCTGATGCCAGTATTCCGGCTATTTGTCCGTGCTCCACTTCTCCCATCAATTTTACCTTATCCGCCAATCCGAGAATGTCTATTATGCTTTTCAGCCGCCTGCGGTTTTCTTCCGGCACTTTACCATACAACAGGAACTCCCAGTTTGTATGTTCCTTATTGAATGTATAGAATCCACGCAGTAGTTCCACCAAGTTCTCTTTCTCAATGGCCACGGAACCCGTGAATACAAAACTCAGCGGCACGTCACGGTGTTCTGGCTTTTGAGAAATAGATTCTGGAATATCAGAAAGAATCGGTATCACCAGTGCATTGCTGTTATAGGGGCTGAAATACTCCCGTATATTGTCCGATATACAGACAATGCCCTTATACAGGCGGGTCAGTTTTTCTGAATTGGCAGTTACCAACTTATATATGATACGTTTCGGAAGAGAGAACGTCTTCAAGTATGTTTGTTCAAACCTCCTCACTTCATTCACCTCACAAACCACATTCTTGAACCCTTGCCGTCTCTTCCACATCAGGAAGCACAACTCAAATATAGGATTAGGTGTCGGGTAAAATAACATTCCTTCTATTCCCTTTCCCTTCACCATACTTGTCATCAGCCTAAAAAAAGATGACATGCCATAGCCAGTGTTCCCACCGCCAGCGAAACAGTAAATTCCAGCGGAAATTTCGGACAACATATCACCTTGGGCATAGTCCTGATAGGAGAGCAGGTAAACATGTTCTCCAGCTCGCCGAAGAGTCCGCGCATAGTTCAACACACGCGCTGACACCGCATTATTGCTCCCATAGAAATGTGCTTCGCTGACGATGGCTATACTCATTGTTTCAGGCGGTATTGGTTCTCACAGAAGGCCCAGAAGGCAGAAAGGAACAGGAAATAGGTTGGATAGATTATCAAGTTACTGAAAAGACAGATGATCAAGAATAGGAATAACCCAACAAATGCCGATATCGCATACCATTCACCTTCCCTCTTATATTTTATCGCCCGGAAGAGTATCGTAAAGAATAATAGTATATACAAAGATTCCCCCACATATCCGTAATCATAAAGTACCTCAACGAAATCGTTGTGGGCGCTCAATGATGAATCTAGATTTCCTCCTGTCAAATCATACTGAACTTTCTTATATCCAGCACCAAACACTTTGTTTTCAATAGACAACTGGTCAAACTTGAATAGCACAAGGCTATAAATGTCCATGCGGCCATTACCATCATCAGAATCTATATTCTCGAATCGAGACTGCACATCGCTAAGAGGGCTATACGGGGAGAAACGCAGAAAACCAATAATACATAAAAGAAGGATAATGGCAAACACTTTTGATGAAGCACTTTTTACTCCTTTGACGTAACCTCTGTCTATAAAAGCTAATGCAACTCCCGCAAACACTATTATCAAGGCCGACCTCTTCAATGAAAAGAATGCGAGTAACACCAATATACCTAATGCTATCCACTTCTTCTTCGGATTACGGATTAATGTCAGCCAAGGGGTTAGAAACACGGGAAAGAAGATTACATTCTTCGCTATTAGAACACCATTGTCATTGTATTTATCCCCTATAGTAAGAATGACATACAACGTGACAGCGGCAAACAAAAAGAACACCCTCAGAATCCAGGTGTCTCGCTTACTGTCTGTCCACCTAATCATTGAGAACCAATGCATACAAATGAAGTAGAAGGACACCCAATAAAAAGATTCCAAAAGGGTCATCAGACGTCCCACCGTATTGTTCGGAATCATTAATGTCTGAAAAACGACAAAGAGCGTCCATATCCAAATGACATTACCAACAGTACTTCTCTTAATCTTGCCATGGACCAAGAGAAGGAACCAGACGAATATATTGAATAAGAACGATACTGTCGAAGTAAACCTCAGTATTCCTGACGAACTTATACCTGTCATTAAAAACAGGAAGTTTATGATGACAAGGATAACACTATATTTACACCACTTGCAATCCGACATTCTAAGCTGACACTATTTTATCAATGAAATTATACGATTCTCTTCTCAATTCTACCATGGCGTTGTTGGATTTTTCTGACGCTTTGGCCGATGCCAACACGTCTGTATTATCTTCCAGATTTACCACCCTGTCGAGTTTTCCGCAATCTTTCAGAAGTGCTAAGATCCTCCTCGAAGCTCGGGGAACGGCAATGTACGTATTGAATTCCTTTTCAAAAATTAGCGAAAACGATGTGCCATGGAAAGAGTCCGTTACAACATAATCCGCTTTTGCAAACAGCCCTACGAATTCTCTTGGGCCGGCATCGAATATGAGTTTGTCAACCCTTTTATATCTCACGTCTGCATGTTGCGTTATACACCACACCTTCAGCCCTTTTTCCCGAGCTATCTTTGAGGCATAATCAATCATCCTCTGACCACCATTCAAATCGTATATAAGCAGGAATTTGTCGTTGCCTTTTGGCTCGGACATCATGCTCTTCCATTGATCTTTCGAGAGAAGCAAGGTGGGGTCAAGTACCCTTGGCACTCCCCTGCCCAACACTTCTGCCATCATTTCTGCACCATCATCTTCACGGCAGCTCATATACTTAAACTCGCTTAACGGAGAGTGAATAGCCTTGCGGTATTCTTCAGGGAAATCCGACGTGCCAAAACTCGGAGCATAAGCAGCCTTTATGCCTCCACTGGCATTGAACTGCTGGAAGAAGAGTTGTCTGTATTTTGAATTGGTATTGAACACCTGATCGCTGCCCGTGAGGTAGATATCATATTTTGGCATGTTCTTCATCAGTTCGTCTATACTTTCATATCTCCGGGAAAGCTTAAACTCTTCTTTTATGAAAATCAGCTCCCGGTCATTCCTTCGCTTCAGCGAACCATAGTGAAGAGCACGGGCACACTGTTTAATGGCATTCTTCACCGGGTTGGTAGACGCCTTTTTGAAAATGGCATAAGGTGCATGGGTATAGAAATCCACCACCTCTACGTCCAAATCATCATATTTGTCTCTCAGATAGCGCTGAAGCGCATACGTTTGCAGCACAGCACCATAGTTAGCTATGTATATAGTAAAGATACCTACTTTCTTCATGGGCTCGTCAAGAATTCTTTAATTCTTTTCTTTTGAATATAAACAGTGCCGACACATTTATCACAAAATATATCAGATAGGAAACAACGTTGCCTATGGCGGCCCCATTATATGTAAAACTGTTGATTAGGCATACGAAAGCAAGTGCCGACAATGCACCTCCCAAAGTCTTCACCCACATGAGCAGTTTGGTGTAACCCATCGCTATGGTAATCTGGCTCGATGAATAGTATATGGCAGCCGAAACTGTTGAAAGGGCTATAATCTGTGAATAGTGTGCCGAATAGACATAACGCCCGGCTGTCAGAAGGTCGATAATAAACGGAGCTAGGATTATGTAGGCAATAGCAGCCACCGAGATTGAGCCGACAACAATACCGACAAAAAGGAACAGCCTCTTGAAGTTCTTCTTAGCATAACACTCATAGATGTCGGGTTGAAACGTGGAGTTGACGGCATTTGAGAACACAGACAAATATCCCGCTATCTGTGCACCAACACTATAGTAACCAAGTTCCTTCAGGTCACCTAAGCGTTCAAGCAACACCTTGTCAAAACCAGTATTAAAGAAACCAAGCATTCCAGCAATAACTAGCGGCCAACAGAATTTTATAATATCCTTGAAAATATCTCTGTCTATGTGTCCTTTGAGATTATCCCTTTCCAAATAAAAGACTATAGCAAAGACAATTCCATTAGCCAGAATAGTTGCGAACAGGCGACCGAAAGCTCCCCACTTTATAATAACGACGAATACTACAGCCGTGGCGGCCGCTAACAATCCGTTGAATATCGTGAACAAGGCAAACTTCTTAGCATCTCGTTTCAAACGATATTCTGCAAGACGCAAAGAATAAATTCCGGTCAAGGGGATAGCAAAAACAGTAAGGAACGCGTATGGGTTAAAAGGGATGTCAGAGCTCTTATTAATCAATACATGATAGACATACAGAGCAGATATTGCAAGGACTGATAGTGCACAGGAGAAATATATAAGCATCTTCACCACAGTAGCCTTGATGGCAGCCCGCTCTTCTTCAGTAACCCTAAAAAACCTCTGTATAAAGAAATTGGTAAGGAAAAAGGTTATGAATGGCGTCAACAGTAAGTTGAAAGAAGAAAAATAACCAATTATAGCATAATCCTCCGGCGAAAGATTTTTCGCCAGCATAGGATTGATACATATCTGTATAACGGCCACGAATAGTGTCGATCCGAAGTACTGTAGGAAAGCGCCTAATCTTTGTATATATTTGTTTTGTGCCATCAATAAATGTTTTTGCTCCGATTATTCAAACATCTGACGTACAACCACCTATGCGACTCACAACGTATCAAATTTATCAAACGTATATCATCCCGATATCCCTTCATAGCCCTGCGAACCCAAGACAGCATTCTGCGCAAACCTCTCTGCCCGATTGGTGAGCTGTTCGTCACAGCAAAATAGTCATCATAGAAGGGTAACATCTGGTCTATCAACTTATCAATCTGCAGGTCATACTCAGTTCCGCTGAGCAAAGCGTTAAACCGAGACATCTCCGCTTGTTTCTCATTATCAATTGATAGTGCAGAGCCGTCTAACCTGACAAAATGATTCTCATAGGTTATTTCGCCTTCTGCAACCGTAGCGGTGACCATTAGCCCGTGATGCCAGCAATCTTTCATGCCCGGACGGTCGAAAAAGAAATTACCTAATGAATAATAGATTCTTTTTCCCCTGTAGTCCTCATATCCCTGGACGATGTGGGGATGAGATGCGATCACAGCATCTGCTCCAAGGTCTATCAGGGAACGATAACGTTTCCTCCACTCAGGAAGAGGCACCTCCACCTCTTCAATACCCGCATGAGGGCAAACAAACAAAACATCGCAATGTGTACGAGCTTCTATAATGGCTCTATCAATGCGGTCATCGTTAATCCATGCATATCCATAACTTCGTTCATTATCACCATCAAGAGCACCGAACTCACGCTGGCAAGCTGCGATGAAGCCTATCCTTACGCCTTCACATTCAACGATTTTCACGCGATATACGTCTTCAGCTGTCCCTAAACCGAGAATATTGATGCCCTCAAACGCTGATGCTGTACTCCGGGCGATATCTTCACCATAATCAAAGATATGATTGTTAGCCAGAGATACAACATTAAATCCCAAAGCCTTTACTGTGGAAGCCGCCTCTGGAGGTTGACAAAGGGATGGTCCAGACTTCGGGATAGGTCGCATCCCTAAGTCGCAAAGTGGGGCCTCAACATTTACAAAGTTCAAGTTCCCCTTATTTAACAAACTCTTTATCTCGTCCCCTACCCGCATATCACAAGAGGAGAACGAGACAAAATCGCCACAGAAGTTTATCGTCAGACTTTTCACTTTTTTATACTATAATACTTATCTCCCAATATTTTGAGTGCCTCGTTGGTGTAAGAATACATCTGCCCTCCCCACGGAGAGAAGGTTAGTTCGCTGAAATAAACTTTGTTTTTGTATTCGTATAGGTCCACACGGACAATATCGAAGTCGGCCGATAGGATTTTGGCAATCTCTATCATTCTATCCAGGTGTTTAGGCTTGGCAGGTATCTCCTTGGGCAAATACTCTTCCTTGGTGTAAGGCAGCACATTCCAGTCTGTGTCGAGAGTGATATATTTGGTATGGCCTGTCTCGCGCTCACAGCACACGAACACGTCAGCTATCTCCCCCTTTAAGCATGTGAACTTATAGTCAACTGGCCATGCATCGGAACCTGTATCAATCAACTCTTCTGCATAAATAAGAGGCTTGATGTGTTCATAGTGCGGCTCAAAGTGATAGCCTATTCTCTCAAGAATAATGGATTGATCCATCTGCTTGCGGACGGACGGAATATCAATCTTGCTCTTGTCTTTACAAAAAAAATGTCCACCAGAACCATTATTGGGCTTGAGTGCAAACTTATCAGGCAGCGCATCAAAATCAATATCATCGCCATGTTCCCACGCACCATAGACATCCAGCAAGATATCCTTCAAGCCTTTTTTCTCTATATATTCTCTCACACGCCATTTGTCTGCATAGTAAGCCATGTCCTCAAAAGACTTCTTGTGCATTGATGCCAGTATTAATTCGGAAAGATCCTGAGGATGTCTGAAATTAGGACTCTTGCCTCGATTTGCCTTATAAACCCAACGATGCCAAAGAATGATACCTGGCATTCCAAGTTTTGCACAAAGCTTCTGATAGTCTGAAGCATGAAATAACTTTTCCATATATATAACTGTTTATATCTTACTTGTTAAGAAACTTTTTAATGAATAATTCGCTGTGTATGCGGGGTAAGAAATACATGTTTTGGACTGATTTCTTGTTTATATATCCCGGGATTGTTGATACCGCACTAGTATATAATTGCGATTCCTTCATTTGGTTTACTTGTTTTGAAGAAACCGCAAACGGAGTTCCGTACGGGAACGCAAAGTGCTCTACTTCTTTTCCGGTCAATCCGGAAAGTATAGTCTTCGAGTCTTTTATCTCGCTAATAAAATCAACACCTTTTTCTCTAACTTTTACATGATTAACTGTATGTGAACCAACTGTGCATAGCGGATTACGGGAAAGTTGCCTGAGTTGGTCTGTAGTCAAATAGCCATCCGTGTCAATCAAAGATGTGGCTACGTAGAGAGTGTAAGGTATTTGCTTTTTATGAAGAATGGGTGCTGCATTTGAGAAGAAGTCATATGGTACGTCATCAAAGGTCAGGACTATATGGTTTTTTGGAACAACACCTGATTTAATTTCTCTAACAAGCGTGCCCAAAGACACAATTTGTTTTGACTTAAGTAACGTATCTATAAGACTATTGAAATCGTCAATTGTGGAAAAGCAAGAGTCGCTTACTCCTTTAGGCTTACTTATTCCTACATGATGAAACATTATGATAGCAGAACCGTCTGAATAGTTAATACCCGTACTCTGGTCCTGCTGCCTATAACGCCAACGCAAAAAACGGTCAACAAGTAAAAGTCTATATTCGCGTAATGTCATCATCTCTTAATCAGTCTCTTGAGTTTTATGCCGAGCATATCTTTGAGAAGCATATGATAATATCTGCCGACAAGTTTCCAATGTACATTACGGAAATGATATGACAACTGATGTTGTGATAGTTTTAATAAAGTTTTTCTGGATGCCTTCATCGACGTGTCATAGAGAAACAAATCCGATCCTTCAAGACCATATACGATATTAGCCTCCATCGGTTCCATGGTCAGAGCAAAGCTACTTACCACCTTATACGGTAAAGAGTAAGGAGAAAGCCAGTAACGGCATCCGTGCTCATTATTTTTGTCCCCATAGAAATCTACACACAGGTCAGTATCTTTTATTCCGAGATAGATGCCTAAGCCCATCCTATTGCCGTAGATGTCATACTTTACAGATTCAGCAAATGAAGCAAAGGTATATTCTTTATGTCCGAGAATCATACGAGAGTGTATCATGTTGTTGCCGAAGCCATGCTCGCCTGCCTCACCACAGTTTGTTGTTGTGGAGAAATGTGGGTGGACGAAATAGAGATCTTTCTCCACTAAATAAATGTTGAAGTATTTTGACCAGGCTCGACGGTAATTCTTTATAGCTCTTGGCATTGGAACTGGTTCCGGGTCGACATCTTCATTCTGATTATACCATTCACGGAAACGAACCCACATCTTGTCTGTGAAACATTCGCCGGAAGTTATAGTTGATTGCATCATAAATCCATCGGTTCCATCGTACCAGTAATACAACGGCAAACCGGTATAACCATACATTGTGTCTGCGTACAGAGCAATTCCAGCTACCTTTTCTTCATCATAATAAGCATCAGCGGCTGAACTGCTATATAGGTAGAAATCCGGAGCTACGAACAAATCGTCTTCCAAGATGATTACTCCCTTGAAGTATGCGGAGATGTCACCACATTCGTAAATATGGCGCTTTAAGCCAAGACGCTCTTCCCTGATTATCGGATATTTCGGACCGTGAGTCCATTCAAACTCACGTGCCACCCTGTACATCTCTTGATTTCCGCTGCAATCCACACTAATCACCAGTGGTATCTGCTTGCCATTAGGATAATTTGCAGATTCCAATGATTTCAGTAAACGAAGTGTGGAATCTGGCCTGTTATAACAGACGACGACAATAGCCAGTATTGATTTATCTTTTACTAATTCCATTATGCGAATAAAGATGTTATAGGTATCATCAACGATCTTATATCACGTTTAATTTTAATTAACCGTCTATAGTAACCCCAAGCAGCGCTGTAGTTCTTCAGTAAGAAGCTATTTCTAGAGAGGACGGATAGATGATACCATTGGCGTTTAGGATGCTCTTGGAAAACATTAGCGAAATGTTCGAGGAAGTAATTATGAAACTTTATTTGGTTGTAAAGCCGCTTAGGGTCTTTTGTGAAAGAAAGCTGCTCGTGACCGTGATTTATGTAAACTCGAACGAGAGACTCGGGGACAAAATCGACCTTATACTTCTGCGTGATCCTGCAAAGAAGTTCCCAGTCTGACATAACAACTCCATGAGAGTCGTCAAAAGTCCCACCAAATTCTTCAAATACTCCCCTTCGATAAAACATAGTGGGGGTACCGGAAATTAAGGGGCGCTCTACCGCTAAATCTCCAACAAAACCACGAAGTTCTGTTTTATGGATACGAAGTTGCTCTTTAGTTGTATTGTCATAGTACGTCATCCAGCAATAGACAAGCCCGTAAGCCTCTGGTAATGTTTCTATCAGCTTAAGTTGTTTTTCAAGTTTCGTGGGTTCATATTCATCATCATCGTCAAGCATAGTAATGAACGCTCCAGAAGAATGGTCAAAGCCTACCCTTGTCTGCACCTGGGGGCCTTTAGGTGAACGTAGATATTTAATATGAGAGTCGGAATATTTCATCACTGCTTTTTCTGTTTCATCGCCACTACTTGCATCAACTATGATATGCTCATAGTTACTATATGTTTGGCGTTGAATACTCTCTATGCAGCGATGTATCAGGTCTGGTCTTCCCAAGGTAATAGTAATTATGGAAACCAGTGGTTGTGTATTATCCATATACAAAATACTTCTACTTCATTATTAGTTTTTCTTTAGGCAAAGACAAGATAAATGCCTTACGTTCCTTCTCGCTCATACCTTTCGTACCCACATTATATTTCAGATTCTTCTCTATATATTCCGCCACTGAACACACATAATGTGCTGGATTTCCTGCTATCACGGAGTTGGGGGGGTGGATTTTGTAACCACGGATCCCGCTGCGACGAGGCACCCCTTCCCTATCGTCACGCCAGGCATGATATGACTGCCAGAACCGATATAGGCATCTTCCTCGACCACTATGGGGCCAAAGCAGTCAAAGTCCGGGTAGAGGCTGCGAGCCACATGACCGCCACCATGTGTGTGGAAATAGACATCCTTTGTCACCTGAACGTTGTTGCCGATGGTTATCAGCCACGGCTCCGTACTCCACTTCTTTGTAGAGATAAGGACATTATTGCCCATCTTAACGCCCAGCATTCTGGCACAGAGTTTTGATGGCATCATGTATGCAATGAGTGTTCGCAGATTCATATCTTAGTATCTTCAATCAGATATTAGTAGCTTTATTTATTGCGTAACCGGTTATTTTACATAAAGTGAAGTAATGAGTTCCAGTAAATCATAGATAGCACCATCTATTCCTATGCAATCGAGGTACAATTAACAACTCATGAGCACATTTAAAGCCTTCCATCAACAATACTTCTGTCGAGGGTACATTTGACATCGAAGATGACATGGTTGTCCTTCAGGAGAGCTTGAACGTCGAGACCTTCGAACTTTCTATGAGCCACAGCGGCAATGGCGGCATCGAACTTCTGCGTGGGCAGTTCGTTGACCACCTTGATACCATACTCATGCTCGACAATAGCAGGATTTGCCCAAGGATCGTAAACAGTGATATCGAGGTTGTACTCCTTCAATGCTTTATAGATGTCAATGACCTTAGTGTTACGCACATCAGGGCAATTCTCCTTAAAGGTAAAGCCAAGAATAATGATGTTGGAATTAAGCACTTGAATACCCTTTTTAAGCATCAATTTGATAGTCTCGGTAGCCACATACTCGCCCATACCATCGTTCATACGACGGCCGGCAAGGATAATCTCAGGATTGTAGCCATGACTCTGGGCGCATTGGGCCAGATAGTACGGATCAACGCCAATGCAGTGGCCTCCAACCAAACCGGGACGGAAAGGAAGGAAGTTCCACTTAGTACCTGCTGCTTCCAGAACATCAAGGGTATCAATCCCCATCTTGTTGAAGATCTTTGAGAGTTCATTAACGAATGCGATATTAATGTCGCGCTGGCTGTTCTCAATCACCTTAGCTGCTTCTGCTACCTTGATGGTGGGAGCCAGATGGGTACCGGCAGTTATTACGCTACTATAAACCTCATTAATGTACTTACCAATCTCAGGCGTTGAACCAGAGGTAACTTTCTTAATATGTTCTACAGTGTGCTGCTTGTCACCAGGATTGATGCGCTCAGGGCTATAACCACCATAGAAGTCAACATTCATCTTTAGGCCAGAAACCTTCTCAACAACAGGGATGCACTCATCCTCAGTAACACCAGGGTAAACGGTACTTTCATAAACCACAACGTCGCCCTTAGAGATTACCTTACCAACGGTAGTTGAAGCACCAACCAGCGGAGTGAGGTCAGGATTGTTGTTTGCGTCTACAGGAGTAGGAACAGCTACCACATAAAAATTACAATCCTTAATTTTCTCAATATCGCTAGTACAGATAAATCCGTGGTTATTGATGGCATCTTGAAGGATGTCGTCTGCTACTTCCAAAGTAGCATCATGACCCGCCATAAGAGCGTCACAACGCTTCTGGTTCATATCAAAACCCACAGTAGGGTACTTGGTGGAAAATAAGCGGGCAAGAGGAAGCCCCACATAACCCAGACCGATAACACAAATTTTAGTCTCTTTCATTGTTATATGCTTTATATTTATTGTTTTATCAATTACAAATTTGCTTTATACCAATCAATGGCTTCGCTAAGTCCACGAGCGAAGTCGTACTGCGGGTCATAACCTAACATACGCTTTGCCTTGCTGATATCAGCATTACTATGTTTAATGTCGCCAGGGCGGTCAGGCCCAAAGTGCGGTTCAATATTCTTTCCCAAAGCCTTGGTGAGGTCGTAGTATATATCAATCAGATACTCGCGGCCACCATAAGCCACATTGAAAACTTCACCACCTGCTTCATCTGGAACCAAGCAAGCTTTCAGGTTTGCCTCTATTACATTCTCAATATATGTAAAATCACGACTTTGTTTGCCATCACCATTAATAGTGGGTTGCTCATCGTTAATCAACATCTTGATAAACTTGGGTATCACGGCTGCATAGGCACCATTCGGATCTTGACGACGGCCAAATACGTTAAAGTAGCGAAGACCTATTGTCTTCAGTCCATAATGCTTAGCGTATTGTTTTGCCCATTCTTCATCAGCACGCTTAGTCAGTGCATATGGACTAAGTAAATTTCCCTCAACTCCTTCCTGCTTTGGTAAGTGGGCTTCATCTCCATACACAGAGCTTGAAGATGCATACACAAATGTTTTCACACCTTTCTGACGCGCTGCTTCCATCATATTTAGAGTGCCTTGTATGTTATTGGCGCAATAGAACAAAGGCAACTCAATAGAGCGAGGAACGCTGCCCCACGCAGCCTCGTTCATCACATAGTCAACGCCTTCACAAGCTCTAATACAAGTATCTAGGTCTTTGATATCGCCTTTAATAAATTCATAGTTTGGATTGTCCTTGAACAAATCCACATTGGCTTGCTTGCCAGTACTTAAATCATCTAGACAACGTACACGATATCCAAGTTTTAATACAGCTTCACAAAGATTTGAGCCTATAAATCCAGCACCGCCCGTCACAAGAAAACGAGTGCCTGCTGGGAATTGCAAGTCAGTATATAACATTTTACTTAGTATTATGACAATAGTTTAGTATAAATAAGTATTATGCTTCGGATCGAACGCCGTAGAATAATACTCCTTTGAAATCAATGTATTTATCTTCGGTTATAACAGTTCCATTTTCCACACGCTCTCAAGCGGTCTTTACAAGCTTGAATTACGATTTCTGCCCAAGCACGCATCTCAGACTTTGTGTCTTCCTTCTGAACTGCTGTAAGGTTGTCATCGCTATCAATCTGACACTCAAGGATCTTTACCGCACACTCTTTTGCGGCATTAATCTCACTTTCCGTTGGATAGGAATAACCGGACAACCTGATTCCCAACTCCGCAGCGAATACACCTTGAAGATAAGCAGTTAAAATATCTTGAGGCATAGTAGTTTTTCTATTGATTTATATGTATTTCCACTAAAACCTACCGTTAAGGAGGCACGTGTCTGGAATAATGCTTGGTTCAACGAAAGTCACTAAATCAAATTGTTTCTCAAGAAGTTTATGAGCGATTGAAACTCTGGCACAAGAGGAACTTAGTAGTTTTGTTCATTGAAGATCCATCAATACTTCCGCCAAACCATTTTGTTGACGACGCCGACGTAGGATTGGATGATTTTCACAACCTTGGTAGAAACATTTTCGTCGGTGTAGTCTGGTACAGGGGTGCCGTAGTCTTTATTGCGGACTAGCTCTACCGCGGTGTCCACGCTTTGGAGAAGACCTTTTTCGTCGATTCCGGAGAGGATGAAGCAAGCTTTGTCGAGGGCTTCGGGGCGCTCGGTGCTGGTGCGGATGCAGACTGCCGGGAACGGATGACCTACGCTAGTGAAGAAACTGGACTCTTCAGGGAGGGTGCCGCTGTCGGAGACTACCGCGAAGGCGTTCATCTGAAGGCAGTTATAGTCGTGGAAGCCGAGAGGTTCGTGTGGGATTACCCGGCGGTCCAACTTGAAGCCTGAGCTGGCGAGACGGTTGCGGCTGCGTGGATGGCAACTATAGAGTATCGGCATATCATACTTCTCTGCCATCGCGTTGATGGCGTTGAAGAGACTGAGAAAGTTCTTTTCCGTGTCGATGTTCTCCTCGCGATGGGCACTGAGAAGGATGTAGTGACCTTTTTCCAGACCGAGACGCTTGTGGATGTCTGAAGACTCAATTTCCGCAAGGTTATTGTGTAGCACTTCTGCCATTGGGGAACCTGTGACATAAGTCCTCTCCTTCGGCAGTCCGCAGTCGGCGAGGTAGCGGCGGGCGTGTTCGCTATAGGCGAGATTGACGTCGCTTATGATGTCCACAATGCGGCGGTTGGTCTCTTCTGGGAGACATTCGTCCTTGCAGCGGTTGCCTGCTTCCATATGGAAAATCGGGATGTGGAGGCGTTTGGCCCCTATGACGCTGAGGCAGCTGTTGGTATCCCCCAAGACAAGGACTGCATCGGGCTGGAGAGCTGCGAAGAGTTTGTAGGAGCAATTGATTATGTTGCCACAGGTTGCGCCAAGGTCATCCCCCACTGCATCCATATAGACTTCGGGAGCAGCGAGTTTGAGGTCTTTAAAAAAGACTCCGTTCAGATTATAGTCGTAGTTTTGGCCTGTGTGAGCAAGGATTACGTCGAAATACTGGCGGCATTTGCTGATGACTGCGGCAAGACGGATAATCTCCGGACGTGTTCCCACCACAATGCAGAGTTTGAGTTTGCCGTTGTCCTGCCAATGAATGTCGCTATAGTCGAATTTTGGAGTTTTTTGTTCCATATCTTATGCTTTCTTTTTCGGATTTATTCCTTCACCACCGGGTCGGAATAGGTGTCCGGCCGCTCAGTGTTAAAAATCTCGTTACAATACATCACTGTCACAAGATCTTCTGTCCCAGATAGATTGATGATGTTGTGAGTGTAGCCTGGGAGCATTATTACGCTTTAAATTTTGTCGCCGCTGACTTCAAATTCAATCACTTCGTCGCTCCCCTCTTTCCTTTGTTGAATGAGTCCGTGACCGCTGACCACGATAAACTGCTCCCATTTGCTGTTGTGCCAGTGCTGACCTTTGGTGATGCCCGGTTTTGAGATGTTGATGCTCACTTGTCCGCAGTTGAGAGTGTGGACAAGTTCGGTAAAGCTGCCTCGGGAGTCGCAGTTCATCTTCAGATCGAAGATGGCCTTGTCTTTCGGGAGATAGCTCAAGTAGGTGCTGTAGAGGCGTTTCGCAAAACTGTCGGCTGGAATCTCGGGGATTAGGAGAGTTTGCGGAAGGTCGTGAAACTTGTGGAGAAGGTCCACGATTTCGCCGAGCCTCACGTGATGGGTGATTGGGGACGCGCAGTAGCGGCCATTCGGAGTGAGGACTGTCTCCACTCCATCAAATTCGCAGCGATGCTCCTTTCCCTTTAGTGCAGAAATCATCTCCTCCACAAGATCGTCGATGTAGAGGACTTCGAGTTCGACGGACGGATCATTGACTGTGATTGGAAGGTCGTTGGCGATGTTGTTGCAGAAGGTTGCAATGGCGGAGTTGTAGTTTGGACGGCACCATTTTCCATAAAGGTTGGGAAAACGATAGACGAGAACTTTTGCTCCGGTTTCTTCACCGTAGTTGAACATCAGCTCTTCTCCTGCTTTCTTGCTTTTGCCGTATTCTGAGTTGCCGAAGCGACCTGCGAGAGTGGCTTGGATGGAACTGCTAATCATCACCGGGCAGGCATTGCCGTGCTTTTTGAGCGTGTTGAGAAGCACAGTGGCAAAGCCGAAGTTGCCCGCCATAAATTCTTTCGGGTCTTGCGGACGATTGACTCCGGCAAGGTTGAAGACGAAGTCGCAATCGCGACACCACTCATCAAGTTGTGAAGGAGTGGAGTCGATGTCATATACGAAAACTTCGTCAATTGAAGGGATTTCCGTTGTCCCCTGTCCCGCCGGAGCAAGTCCGTAGCAATTTGCCTTTCCTTCCTTTATATTATTGAGCTGGGCACAAAGGTTCTTTCCCACAAAACCCTTTGCTCCAGTAACCAATATCCTCATTATCGCTTTAGATTTGGAGTTAAATTATACCAATTATATATTAATGGAGAATCTATTTGGCGATATTATCGATTCCTTTCAATTCGTTTTGGATGTATTCGAGGCTCGCGATTTTCGCTTTTGTTTCTTCGAGGTCGAGGCGACGGGTGTTGTCGGAGTTGAACTCGGTGAGTGTAACCCGTTTGGCATTGCCTTCCGTGAAGTATTTGTCGTAATTGAGCGTGCGGTTGTCTGCCGGGACACGATAGAAGTTGCCCATATCTTCAGCTTTTGCGCACTCCTCGTTTGTGAGGAGTGTCTCGTACATCTTCTCGCCGTGACGTATGCCGATAACTTTTATGTCTTCTTTTTTCCCTCCGAAAAGCTCACAGACGGCCTCTGCTTGTGTCTGAATTGTGCAGGCCGGAGCCTTCTGGACGAGAATGTCACCGTTCTGGCCGTGCTCAAATGCAAAGAGTACCAGGTCCACAGCCTCTTCGAGGGACATTATAAAACGGGTCATTTTCGGTTCTGTGAGGGTGATTGGCAGTCCGCCACGAATCTGTTCAATCCACAGAGGAATGACGCTTCCGCGTGAGCACATCACGTTGCCATAACGTGTGCAGCAGATTTTGGTGTTGCGGCTGTTGCGGCTCTTTGCGACTGCTATTTTTTCTTCGATGGCTTTGGTGATTCCCATTGCGTTAATCGGATATGCGGCCTTGTCGGTGGAAAGGCAGATGACACATCCGACGTTGTTTTCGATTGCGGCAGTGAGGACGTTGTCTGTGCCTATCACATTGGTTTTCACTGCTTCCATCGGGAAGAATTCGCAGGAAGGAACTTGTTTGAGGGCGGCTGCGTGGAAGATGTAGTCGGTGCCTGGCATCGCGCTGCGGCAACTTTCAAGACTGCGGACGTCGCCAATGTAGAATTTGATTTTGTGTGCGACATCGGGATATTTCGCCTGATATTCGTGGCGCATATCATCCTGTTTCTTCTCATCACGTGAGAAAATGCGGATTTCCGCAATGTCTGTTCTGAGGAAGCGGTTAAGCACGGCATTTCCGAAACTTCCGGTGCCTCCTGTAATCATTAAGGTTTTCCCTGCAAAAATACTCATATCTTTTCTTTAAAAATTGCCATAGAATTGCACTGTTAGAGTGCACAAATCAGCAAAGCTTTGCACCGTTAGAGTGCATTTTTGGCCTAATCGCGTCTGAAGATGTCGCGGGTGTAGACTTTGTCGTGGACGTCGTCGAGGCAGCTGTCGTAGCGGTTGGCTATGATGGCGTTGCTCTTGGATTTGAACTCTTCGAGGTTGTTGACCACCTTGGAGCCGAAGAAGGTCTCTCCGTCTGTGAGGGTGGGCTCGTAGATGATGATTTCCGCGCCCTTGGCCTTGATACGCTTCATTACTCCCTGGATGGAGCTTTGGCGGAAGTTGTCGGAGTTGGACTTCATTGTCAGGCGGTAGACTCCTATGACGCAGTCGTGTTCCTTGCTGCTGTCCCACTTGCCGTCGTAGCAGAAATAGCCGGCTTTGCGCAGGACTGCGTCAGCGATGTAGTCTTTCCTCGTGCGGTTGCTCTCGACTATAGCCTGGATGAGATTCTCAGGAACGTCGGCGTAGTTTGCAAGGAGCTGCTTGGTGTCTTTCGGGAGACAGTAGCCGCCGTAGCCGAAGGACGGGTTGTTGTAGTGGGTGCCTATGCGCGGGTCCAGGCCAACGCCCTTAATGATGGATTGGGTGTCGAGGCCTTTGATTTCGGCGTAGGTGTCCAGTTCGTTGAAGTAGCTCACGCGGAGGGCTAAGTAGGTGTTGGCGAAGAGCTTCACCGCCTCCGCCTCTTTCATACCCATATATAAGGTGTCGATGTTTTCTTTTATTGCGCCTTCCTGCAAAAGAGCTGCAAATGTCTTTGCAAACTCTTTAGCCTCGGGGTTACCGATGGCGTTGATGGCGGCGTTCTCCTCATCCCATTTCTTGTTATGGGAAGAAGGGAGGATTTCCGGGTAGCCGACTATGATGCGGGACGGGTAGAGATTGTCGTAGAGAGCCTTGCTTTCGCGGAGAAACTCCGGGGAGAAGAGCAGGTTGAACTTTTTGCCTTGAAGATGCGGGTCGGTGAGGAACTTGAGGGCATACTTGACGTAGAGACTTCGGGTGTAACCCACAGGGATTGTAGACTTTATCACCATCACCGCGTCCGGGTTGACGCTTAGCACCAGGTCAATGACGTCCTCTATGCAGTGGGTGTCGAAGTAGTTCTTCTCCGGGTCGTAATTGGTCGGAGCGGCAATGACAACAAAGTCGGCGTCCTTGTAGGCAGCCGCTCCGTCAAGCGTCGCTGTAAGGTTCAGCTTGCTCGGGACTCCTGTTTTCTCCCAATCGCCAAATTCGCCACGGAAGTATTTCTCGATGTAATCGTCCTGAATCGGGCTGATGCAGTTGTTGATTTTTTCAACTTTTTCCGGGACTATGTCCACGGCTGTCACCTTGTGGTGCTGTGAGAGCAAAGTCGAGATACTCAGGCCCACATAGCCGGTTCCGGCGACAGCAATTTGAATATCTTTAAATTGTCTCATATTTCATCGGCAGGTCCGCTGCCTAAATAGTTTACAGATTCGTTCAAAATCGTCCTCAAACACGGCCCAGTCTCGTCACGCCCGGCCGAGTTCCCTGTCCAGCGCCTCGTAAACCGAGCAGCGACTGCGGTATTCCGGCACAATCTCCTTCATAACCCGCACAATCGCCATATCGTCGAAAGTCTTGGAGGCGGCGAGGAGCCTTTGCTCGTTGGCGCAGGCCGTGGCGTAGTCGTATTCGCGGACTTTTGCCACCATAATCTTCGGATTTGAGGTCGGGATAGTGCCCTCCTTGTCGTTCAGGACCTCCTCATAGAGCTTCTCACCGTCGCGAAGTCCTGTGAATTCAATCTTCACATCCTTTGCACCCGAGAGGGCTATCATTCTCTTTGCCAGGTCGACAATCTTCACCGGCTTGCCCATATCGAAGACGAAGATTTCGCCGCCCTTGCCCATCGTGCCGGCCTCAAGCACCAGTTTGCAGGCTTCCGGGATGAGCATAAAGTAGCGGATGATGTCCGGATGGGTGACGGTGACAGGGCCTCCTTTTTTGATCTGCTCCTTGAAAATCGGGATTACGCTGCCGTTGGAGCCGAGAACATTGCCGAAACGTGTGGTCACAAACTGGGTCACGCCCTCGACACTCCCCTGTTGGATGGCCTGATTGAGGCTTTGACAGTAGATTTCGCAGATTCGCTTGCTGCAGCCCATCACGTTGGTCGGGTTCACGGCCTTGTCGGTGGAAATCATCACAAACTTCTTTGTTCCATATTTCACCGCCAGGTCGGCAATCACCCTGGTGCCGTAGATGTTGTTCTGCACCGCAATCGCAGGGTCGTCCTCCATCATCGGAACGTGTTTGTAGGCAGCGGCGTGGAAAACATACTCCGGACGGTGGGCGGCAAAAATAGTCTCCATATGTTCGCGGTTGGTGATGCTTGAGACGACTGTTTCGTTGTGGATGAGCGAATAGTCGCGAGCCATCATCATCCTCAAATCGTGCATCGGGGTTTCCGCCTGGTCAATGAGAATCATCTCAGCCGGGGAGTATTTCGCAACCTGACGCACAATCTCCGAACCTATGGAACCGGCAGCACCCGTGATGAGTATTCTCCTGCCTCTGAGCAACTTGCCTATTGCGTCCATATCCACCTCAATCTTGTCGCGAGGAAGAAGGTCCTCGATTTCGACGTCGTGGAGTTGGGTGTGGCTGATGTTGTCATCCTTTCCGTCCCAGGTTTCCGGCTGGGTCCCCATCATTATCTTTATGCCGGCACTGATGAACTCATCTATCATCTCTGTGTTCGCGCGGAAGAGTTCAGACTTTAGAGGGGAGACGAGAAGAACCTTAACCCCCTCACGCCGGAGTGCTGCGGCCAGACCGCGTTCGTTCAGGTAGACCGGCTTGCCCATCAGGTAGGCTCCCTTCATCTCCTGACCGTCGGATATGAATGCGTGAAGGGCGAACTTCTTGTCCTTCACGGCTATGATGCTCTTCGCGATGCTGATGCCACCCGCCTTCGTACCATAGATGGCCACGGGAGTGGCATTGTCGAGGTGGAACGAGTCGAACAGACGCTTTACCATCACACGCTCAAGCCCCATAAGGAGGGTGCTGCCGGCGAACATGTAGATGGCTGCAGGAAGGCAAGGAAAGAGGATTATGCTTTGGTGCGGAGCGGCTAGCCGAACGATGTGTCCAATGAGCCAGAACACCGTCGTGCCTGAGAGGGATGCCACCGCGACCCGCTGGAGATCCACAAAGGAGGAGTAACGCAGGATGCCGCTGTAGGTGTGCAGGAGGCGGAACGAAATGGCGAACGGGACCATCGAGATGAGGAGCGCGAGCGTTATCGGACCGAGGCTGTCGGCAAAGATGTCCCAGCCGAGGTTGATGCAGTAGCCAATGTAACCGGAAAACGCCACGAGAATGCAGTCCAAGACAAGGACGCACCAATAAGGAAGGGCCTTCTGGGTGAAGTACCAATTGGAGATTCGATGAAGAAGGTTCATTAATGTGTCTTTAGGCTTTATTGTTATATGCCGCGTGTGTAGATTTTGTCGCGGACATAGTCGAAAACGCTGTCGTAGTTGGTCGGTACGGCAACGAGGTTTTAGTCAAGGACTTCTATAAGGTCGGGGGTCACTTCTGTGGTCGCATAGACCAAATCGTGAATGGCAACGACGAAACGGCGGCTGCGATGCCCTTTCATCTTGACGAGCACTCCTTCCGCCCCATCGAACAGCCCGCCGCCTATTATGCGCACGCGCGTCCCTTTCGTGAGACATATCTCCTCGGGGGCGTAGTACGTCACGTGGCCGGCCATTGCGGAGGTCACGGCGATGAAATCGTTCATTTCCTTTTCCGGGACGGTGATGATGGTGTTCTTTTCTCCGGAACGCATTGTCTTGTACTGCATTCTCGGAATTTGGGGCTTTATGGTCTTTATCGTCGAGGGCATCGCATACACGAAGACAAGGTTGCTCACAGCCGGCACTATCACCTTGGACTTGCGCCCACAACGTTCCACGACATCCTCCTTCATCGGAATGAAGGACCTGATGCCGAACCCGTCAAGCTGCTTCTGGACCTTGAGTTCATTTCTATATGGGGCGCTCATCGCGAACCAGAGGGCCTTTTCATTCTCGGCTGGTTTTGAAGCCGCTGACGCCTCCGCTTTTCCCATATTGTTTTCCGTCATGAATCGCGTGACTTTGAGCATGACGAACCTATAGTTCAGATTGGTTCACATTGCTCCAAGATAATTTCCTTGGCTCCCAAGATTTCCGACAACTCTCTGATTGAGAAGCAGATAGGAAGCCTCGGGCCAGTATTTCACCTTTGCCATTCCCCCGATGGAGACAATGAAAGCAAAGCGAATGCAAATGTAATCAATATTCCCCACATCCGCAAGCATTTTTTATTTTATGAGTTCATCACGTGAAAGACGACGTCGCCGACCATCGTTTTCAGCTCATCGATGAAGGCCTGTGCACTATAGTCTCCGCGCTCAATCTGACGGAGTTTGCGTTCCCAGATACCGGTGAGTTCGGCAGATTTGAGAAGATCCTCATGAATGGTGGAGATAAGTTCACGTCCGGTGTCAGTCGGAAAAAGGCTCTTGCGTTCACGGCGGATGTAGCCGCGCTTGAAGAGCGTCTCGATGATGGCGGCGCGGGTGGACGGACGTCCTATGCCGTTTTCTTTGAGGGCGTCGCGAAGTTCCTCGTTGTCAACAAACTTGCCTGCCGTTTCCATTGCCCGCAGAAGGGTTGCTTCCGTGTAGGGTTTTGGCGGAGTTGTCCAGATTTCTTTCAGGGATGGGGTATGCGGCCCGGACTCCCCTTTCACGAAGTTTGGCATTATCTTGAGTTCGGCACCATCAGATGCGTTCTCATCCTGCGGCTGCCCATCCGTTTGGGCGGACTGAGGCTGTGCGCCGATTCCGGGCTGCGGCCTTTGCTCGACTGTACGCCATCCCGGCTTAAGAATCTGCTTGCCGGAGGCCTTAAACTCTATGTCAGCGACCTTGGCGAGAACCGTTGTGGTCGAAATCTCGCAGTCTGGATAAAACTCTGCAATGAAACGGCGGGCCACAAGGTCATAGACCATCATTTCCTGTTGGGAAAGGTTGGTGGCCGGGACTCCTGTCGGGATAATCGCGTGGTGGTCAGTGACTTTGGAATTGTCGAAGACCCGTTTGCTTTTAGGCAGCTTTTTGCCTCGGAGCAGATCGGTGAACTCTTTGTAAGCCACGAGTCCCTCAAGAGTCTTCGGGACCTTGGGGTAGATGTCGTCGCTGAGGAAGGTCGTGTCCACGCGCGGATAGGTGGTAACCTTCTTTTCGTAGAGGGATTGAATGAGTTTGAGGGTCTCATCGGCACTGAATCCGAAGCGCTTGTTGCACTCAACCTGAAGCGAGGTGAGGTCGAAAAGACGAGGGGCAAACTCCTTACCTTTCTTCTCTGCTATGTCTGTGATTACAAAGTCACTGCCCTTCACCATCTCAAGTAGTTTCTCGCCATCTTCCTTCAGTTTGAACTTACCCTTGGTCGAAGAAAAAAGCGTATCGCGATAGAGGGTTTTAAGCTCCCAGTATGGCTCCGGTTTGAAATTGTCGATTTCATTCTGGCGGTTGACGATGAGGGCAAGAGTCGGGGTCTGCACCCTTCCGATAGAGAGGACTTTACGGTCACGGGAATATCCACCGCCATACTTGAGGCTATAGAGCCTCGTGGCATTCATTCCGAGCAGCCAGTCGCCAATCGCACGGCAGAGTCCGGCTTCGTAGAGATGCTGGAACTTGGAGGAGTCTTCCAGATGGTTGAATCCTTCACGAATCGCCTCCTCTGTCAGAGAGGAAATCCACAGCCGCTTGACCGGGCATTTCGCCCGCGCCTTTTGCATAACCCATCTTTGGATGAGTTCTCCCTCCTGCCCGGCATCGCCGCAGTTCACAATCATATCAGCATTCTGCATCAACTGTTCTATCACTTGAAATTGAGCTTTATAAGTCTCATTCTCAATGAGTTTTATTCCGAAGCGCGGCGGCATCATCGGCAGGGTGGAAAGAGCCCAGATGCGCCATCGGGGGTCGTAATCATGGGGTTCCTTAAGCGTACACAGATGACCGAAAGTCCACGTCACCTGATAGCCGTTGCCCTCGATGTAGCCATTCTTTTTAAGTTTGGCCCCCAGGACATCGGCAATTTCTCTCGCCACACTCGGCTTCTCTGCAATACAAACCATCATATCTATATCCTCTCTCTACACATACTTCAACTCCATATATGTCGCACCCATCTGGGCTCCGAACACGCCGCCTATGAACCCGACGAGGTCGCCCTGCGAAATCTTGCCTTCGCGTGTCAGCATCTCTATCGACTTTGCGGAGAATTCCTCCTTGTCATTGACCTTCGAGAAAGGGTAGGCCTTGACTCCGAACACAAGAGCCAACTCCCTCATGGTGCAGCTGTTATAGCACATGGCATAAACAGGAACTTTAGGACGATAGGTGGAAAGGTAGCGTCCCACACGTCCGGTGTAGGTGTCGAATACGAGCGCCTTCACCGGCAGTTCTTGGGTCGCGGCGACGAGAGCTCTCGCGATCACCACCGCCACCGGCTTGACGGCATTCTTCAGGTTCAGCTCCAGATTTACATCGATGGTTCTCTCCGTCTGCAGGGCTATCTTCGTCATAGTTTTTACCGCCTCCACAGGATATTTTCCGTAAGCGCTTTCTCCGCTGAGCATAATCGCATCCGCGCTCTGGAATATGGCGTTAGCAACGTCGGTCACTTCGGCGCGGGTCGGACGTGGATTTTCAATCATGCTCTGGAGCATCTGTGTCGCAATGATCACAGGTTTTTTCCTATCTCGGCACGCCTTTACTATATCCCTCTGTATCAAAGGAATGCGTTCCGCAGGAATTTCCACTCCGAGGTCACCGCGGGCCACCATAACTCCATAGCTGTAGGTGAGGATTTCATCAAGGTTGTCTATGCCTTGCTGGTTTTCTATCTTGGCGATTATCTTCAGATGGCTATTGTGTGCGTCGAGTATTTCCTGAATCTCATTAAGGTCACGGGCACTGCGGACGAACGAGTGTGCGATGAAGTCGATGTCGGCACGGATTGCCCATTCGATGAATCTGCGGTCCTTTTCCGTAAGCGCCGGAAGGTTTATGTGGACGTTGGGGACATTGACGCTTTTGTGCCCCTTTATTATGCCTTCGTTCATCACCCTGCAAATGAGTTTCCCTTCCTGTCTGTCAACGACGGAAAGGTCTACGGAGCCGTCGTCTATCAATATGTCCGAACCCACGGGGACATCTTCCGCCATGTGCGGATAGGTTGTGTAGAGCACTCCCCTGCGGCATGCCTGCGTCGGATCGTCAACGATTTCCAGGATCTCGCCTGCGCGTGCGATAAATCCGACGGAATCGGCCATCTGCGTGAGCCTTACTTCCGGTCCTTTCGTATCTATGAGTATGGCTATCCTATCCGATACTTTTCTCACATTATCTACGACCATCTGCGCCCCTTCGATGGATGCGTGAGCCGAATTTATGCGCACTACGTTCATTCCGTTTTCATACAACCGGCTAATGAAATCGACGTCGCAACGATTGTCGGCGACGGTGCATATTATCTTGGTTTTCTTTTCTTCAATCATAAAACTAATCGTTTTCCACCGCAAATTTAGTCATTTTCATCCATATTTTTCCATTCGACTATTTATCATTAATTTTGCATTCCCAATACGGAAAAATATGTTCTTATGTACCAGATATTTGATGAAACGATATGCGCTCCGGCAACAATTCCCGGCAGCGGAGCGATTGCGATAATCAGGGTAAGCGGCAATGAATCGATGACCCTTGCTGACAAAATTGTGAGTTTGAAGGGAGCCTCTCTGTCGGAAACGGAAGGCTATAGGCTACGATATGGGAGCATTTTTACGGAGGACGGAAATCTGTTGGACAACGTGGTAGTCAGCGTATTCCGCGCCCCGCACTCCTACACGGGCGAGAATTCGGTGGAAATTTCCTGTCACGCCTCGACCTTTATTGTGAATGCGATTCTGGAACTTCTGGTAAAGGCGGGAGCCCGGATTGCCTCTCCAGGAGAATTTACGCGCCGTGCATTCGTGAACGGCAAAATGGACCTCGCTCAGGCTGAGGCTGTTGCGGATGTGATTGCATCGAGAAGCGCGGCTGCCCACAGAGTGGCGATGAATCAATTGAAGGGCGGTTTTTCAGAGGAATTGAAGAAACTACGTGGGGAGCTGCTGAAGATGACTTCGCTGTTGGAGCTTGAACTGGATTTCAGCGAGGAGGATGTGGAGTTCGCAAGTCGGAAAGAGTTATGTGCTCTGGTGGATGCGGCATTGGAGCATATAAACAGGCTCAAGGATTCTTTCAGCCGCGGCAATGCGATTAGAAATGGGGTTCCGGTGGTGATTGCAGGTGCGACGAACACGGGAAAGAGCACTCTGCTGAATGCCCTTTTGGGCGAGGAGCGTGCAATTGTTTCCGATGTGGCAGGCACAACACGCGACACGGTGGAGGAGACTCTGAATTTGGGTGGCGTGCTGTTTCGTTTCATCGACACTGCCGGCATCCGCGAGACGGATGAAGTGGTGGAGAAAATCGGAATCGAAAGGACGTTCAAGAAGATGAATGAGGCGGAGATTGTGTTGGGGATGACAGATTTGTCGCGTGGGGAGGATGCTGTTCTGGAGGAGGCGGAGTATATCTCAAGGATGCTGAGAATGACTGAGGAAATTGAAGCGGATGACAGGTCTTCAAAGGTCAAGTATGATGTGAAAGACAATGGTGAGAAAAAATTCGTGCTGTTGGTGAACAAGTTCGACTCTATCACGGAAGAAGTTTCGGGGATATCGCCGTATAACAAAGATGTTTGCACAAAGAACGGAATTGTTTCTCGTCTTATTGATAAGGGTTTTACAAATAAAATCCTCCCCATTTCAGCAAAAACGGGATGGGGACTCGATGAACTTAGAAAGACGCTTGCGGAGCTTGGACGCAAGATTACGGGAGACGGAGATGAGACGCTCGTGACGAATATCAGGCACTATGAGGCGCTTGCCAAGGCGTCTATGTCCTTGACCCGGGTTCGCTCGGGGCTTGGCGACGGGGTTGGTGGCGGGCTCAGCGATGGGGTTGGCGGCGGACTCAGCGATGGGCTCAGTGATGGGCTCAGTGATGGGCTCAGTGATGGACTCAGTGATGGACTCAGTGATGGGCTCAGTGATGGGCTCGGCGGTGGACTTCACTACGGTTCACGACCACTTCCACCCGATTTGGTCGCCCAAGACCTGCGCGAAGCCCTCTACCACCTTGGCGAAATCGTAGGCGAAATCAGCACCGACGAAGTTTTGGGTTCCATATTTTCTCATTTTTGCATCGGGAAATAGAATATACCACCTAACTGATTGACAATCAATCGCAGGTGGGCAATTTAGCATAGATTTGCACAACCACTGCACAACAAAATTAAGATGCAAGCCGAGCCGCTGTATAATTATAGGATTTTCATTGCAAATAACAACTGTTCATTTATACATTCAATAAACTCACGTCAACATCAGGAATGATGACGCCAGCAAGTTTGTCGTTAACAAGAAATCCCATATATAGCGGAATGGTGAGTATATCTCCCTCGCGCCCTACATTATATTGTCCCAGCTTGATTGCATTTTTAATATGATATATGTACTTGTTTTTAAGAACTGTAGCCATACTTTTTGACTTACCTGTTTTTGCTTTAATTTCAAGGATAACACATTCGCCTTTGAATCTTACCAGAAAATCCAATTCAAGTCCGCTATCCTTATGGAGATAGTATAATTTTTGACCGGATTTACACAGAAAATCCGCCATCAGATTCTCAAAGATAGCCCCTTTGTATCCAAGAAGATTACCCTTTAAAATATCCGCCTGAGTGCCGTAGTCGAGCATTGCCACAAGTAGACCTATATCGGTAGTGTACACTTTGAAACAGTCCTTGATGGAATTTCCCTCTAACGGCAGTTCCGTGGTGTGTATGTTATAGCATCTACGGACAATCCCGGCATCCTCCAGCCATTGAATACTACCGATGTACTGAGAAGACCTTCCTCCCTTTTTTACAACTGAATATTGGAATTTCTTGTTCTCTTTAGCCAATTGCTTAGGAATAGATTCAAAACACTCACGGATATTGGGTTTGTCTGCATCATCTGCATATTTGTCCATATCCTCTTCGTATTCGGCAATGAGATTTCGCTGTAACTTATATATAAGTTCGATATTCTTGGTTTCAAGGAAGCAGTTCACCACTTCCGGCAAACCTCCGACAATGACATATCTGTACAACAACTCCATCATAGCCTTATGAACCCCCTCAGGAACAACCTTTTCGTTTTCAAAGCATAATTTTACAGAATCAATAACAGCCGGATTGATACCGTTTGCCCATAGAAACTCTTCAAAATCCAACGGGTACATATCTATCACGGTTTCATATCCGACAGGAACCGAATCTTGCCCCTCCTCTTCGTTTTTCTTCCTGCTTTTACCGTAGCCTTTCACGCCTAATAAAGAGCCTGTAGCAATAACATCGAAACGCCCGTCTATATGAAATGACTTTAAGGCTGCCCTTGCTTCCTTGCACTCCTGAATCTCATCAAGGATAATGCAAGTTTTCCCTTCAATAAAACGACTACCTTTAATCAAAGCAGAGAGATTGAGAATGATGGTGTCAACATCTATATTGCCCGTAAAGGCTGACTTCTTATCTGGTTCAAGTATGAAGTTCATATAGACCACATTCTCATAATTCTTTCTTGCGAACTTCTGGACAATGTATGTCTTTCCGCATTGGCGGATACCTTTTATCACAAGGGGCTTTCTGTCCTCAGACTCTTTCCACTTGGCTAAATATGTTTCTATTTTCCTTTTAAGCATGGTGCAATCATATTCTTCTAATGGCAAAGTTACACTTTTTCCGGCGAATAACATTCAAACCAACACACTTTTTCAAGTGAATAAATCATATACGGCTACATTTTTTCAAGGCAATCACATATTTACGAGTACCAGATGCGAAAAGTAGACACGGAAAATAATTTTTAGATGTTATTATTTTCCAAAGTAGACAGCGTGTCTTTCCCTGAAAAAGGTTGACTCGCAAATACTAAAAACAAATGCGATTCAAT
>ENA-OUQC01000257-OUQC01000257.1-human-gut-metagenome-genome-assembly--contig:-NODE-257-length-45981-cov-10.612529_pt1 | contig 45981 bp, 40 predicted proteins | sample MGYA00237942_ERZ548815 | MGnify/ENA primary metagenome ERZ548815 (study PRJEB26490, sample SAMN05194722) | human gut metagenome | biome: terrestrial biome; feature: human-associated habitat; material...
TATAAAATAACAACATTCTTAGGGTAGCAACTAAATCTTAAATGAAAGAGCCGTGACATCCCGCTTGTGCAAATATTTGAGAAGATAGAGACAGTCTCGGACTACATCTTTGTCTATCAAGAAGATGTCGCTTCCGACAAAACAAAAGTCAGCATTGATGTGAAAGACGCTGACATAAGGGATGTTCTCGGAAAAATTCTTCCGAAAGACATCAATTACAGATTGTCCGGAAGACAGATTCTGCTTCATAAGAACGATGTTACTCCCCCATCTAACAAACCTGAAACGTCCCCACAAAAGCTACAGAAACCATTTACCGTAAAGGGCAAAGTCATTGACAGTGCCGGGGATCCGGTTGTCGGAGCGTACGTGATGTCCAAGGGTGTGCAGAACGGGGTCATCGCCGACATCGACGGAAACTGGAGCATTGACGTAAAGGCTCCGGACGCGGTGCTCGTGTTCTCGGCGCTGAGCTATGCCACTCAAGAAGTTGCGGTGAACGGACGCGCAACGTTCAACGTCACGATGCAGAACGAGTCAAGCAAGCTTGACGAAGTTGTCGTCATCGGCTACGGCACGCAGACGAAGGCTACCATCACCGGTGCGCTTTCGGTTGTCGACACAAAGAAGCTCGTGGAAGCGCCTGTTTCAAGCATCTCGAATGTGCTCGCCGGTGCAGTGCCCGGAGTCTCGACCGTCCAGACATCAGGACAGCCGGGAAAGGACGCTGCCTCAATCTACATCCGCGGAACTGGCTCGCTTGCAACAGAACTTTCCAAACCCCTCGTGCTAGTCGATGGCGTGGAACGGGAGTTCTCTCAGATAGATCCGAATGAAATCGAGAACATGTCAGTTCTTAAGGACGCAGCTTCAACGGCGGTCTTCGGAGTGAGGGGCGCAAACGGAGTAATTCTCATCACGACAAGGCGCGGGAAGGAAGGCCGGATGAGCATCAGCGTCAGCTCCAACACTGGAGTACAGCAACCGATCAGCCTCATTGAGCAGGTGGGAAGCTATGAATATGCCAATTTTTGGAATCAGAAGATGCGCAACGATGGCGTAACCGACCCGTCAAGACTCTTCTCTCGTGAAGCAATCGAGGCATATAGGACAGGTTCCGACCCTATAATGTATCCCAACGTCAACTGGACGAAAATGATGTGCAACGACGTTTTCCTCCAATCCAAGAACAATGTGAACATATCCGGAGGCAACAAGGATGTGAACTATTTCGTGTCGATTGGCTATCTCTACCAAAACGGAATCCTCAAGCAGTTGGACGAGCTTCCGTATAACAACAACTACTCCTATAACCGCTACAACTACCGCGCGAACGTCGATGTGAATCTCACGGGCACGACGAAGCTCAAACTCAACATCGGAGGCTACATCGGACAGTCGCAGGAGCCATACTCTGTGGTCGAATCTCTCGGAAACCCGTGGGTCTATGCAACCGTATGGGCGAACCCTCTCAGCGGTCCAGGATTCATCGATGGTGTCCGCACCATAATTCCGAAGGGATTCATACCCACGGACATCGAGTTGCGTGACTCATATTCCTGCTTCTTCGGCTACGGCTACCACAAGGACTACAACGCGACGCTCAACGTCGATGCGGAGATTGTCCAAAATCTTGACATGGTGACAAAGGGACTTTCATTCTCGATAAAAGGCTCATACGACAACAAGTTCAACCTTGTCAAAAAACGCCAGTCATGGGGTGCGGAGCATCAGGTGGCCTACTACAAGTCCTACCTTGAGGACAAGACCAAGAAGATGACCGACCCGGACTACGACAAGACCATCGTCTATGTTCAAGAGGGCAGCAACTATCCACTCGGCTACAGTGAGGACTATGGACGTGGGAGGAACTGGTACATAGAGGCAAAGCTCAACTGGAAGAGGAACTTCGGTCCGGCGGACGCGCACAAAGTATCCGCGATGGTACTCTACAATCAGTCCCGAAACTACTACCCCTCCACCTTCACCTACATTCCCCGAAGCTACATCGGCTATGTCGCACGCGCGACCTACAGTTACGCCGACAGATACTACCTTGACGTGAACCTCGGCTACAACGGCTCCGAGAACTTCGCGCCCGGCAAGACGCGCTATGGACTCTTCCCGTCAGTTTCAGTCGGCTGGGTTGTGACTGGGGAAAAGTTCATGAAGAAAGTGCGCTTTCTCGACTATCTGAAGATTCGCGCCTCATACGGCCGGGTCGGAAACGATATAAGTTCGACACGCTTCCTCTACATGCCGGAAACATGGACCCAAAGCGGTTCATACAGCTTCGGAGTCGATAACGCCAACGGGCAGGAAGCCTACGCCCGCAGCACAGCCGGAAACCCAGGAGTGACCTGGGAGACGGCCGACAAGCAGAACTACGGATTCGACTCGGAGTTCTTCGGGACAAGGCTCAGCCTCTCGTTCGACTGGTTCTTCGAGCACAGGACGGGTATACTCATCACTCCGAACACAGTGCCGTCCGTCATCGCCAAGACGCTGCCGGCGATGAACATCGGAATCGTCGACAACCACGGCTACGAGGTTGCCATAGGATGGAAGGATTCGCTCAGAAACGGTTTCCACTACAACCTGAACGGAACGGTCTCGTTCGCAAAGAACAAGATCATCTATCAGGACGAGGTGCGCAGCCAATATGACTACCAGAACTTTACTGGAGGCTCAACCGGACGCTATCTTCTCTACCGTTTCGAGCGCATCTATCAGTACAGCGACTTCGTCAGCGACGCGGACGGCAACCTCATCTTGAATCCTGAACTTCCGCAGCCGAGTTTCAACGTGAGACCGGGCGATGCGATGTACGCCGACATAAACGGTGACGGCATCGTGGATTCCAACGACAAGATTGTCACGGGCTGGTCCACCCGTCCGGAATATGTATTCGGGCTCAACTGCGGCCTCGGCTACCGTGGCTTCAACCTCTCGATGCAGTGGACCGGAGCGACGCACGTGAACCGGCTTCTTTCAGCAGCGACTTACCGCATCCCGTTCACGAACGCCGGAGGACGAGGACTGCTCAAATACTTCTACGACGACTGCTGGAGCGAGGAAAACCAGAACGGTACACTTCCCCGCGCATCCAAGACTTCAGAGTCGTGGAACTCCGAGGACTCGACGCTTTGGCTCAAGGACGCCTCCTACTTCCGTCTCAAGTCGCTTGCGCTGAGTTACACATTCACCGACACGAAACCGCTGCGGGCCGTGGGAATCAAGTCCCTGGCGCTCTCGCTCACAGGCTACAACCTGCTGACGTTCACGCCTCTGAAATATATGGATCCGGAGGCCGTGCCGAGCAATACCAGCGACTACCCTCTCGTGAAGATTTACAGCTTCGGACTCAACATAACGTTCTGACGAAAAAACACTGAATGATGAGAAATATACATTTATATATATCAGCCGCGGCGCTTCTCTGCCTCGTATCCTGCTCCGAAATCAAGTTCGGGGACAAGTTCCTCGGCGACAGACCGGAAAGTTCCGGAGCGGACATAGACACGATGTTTAACTCCTCAGTCAACGCGGAAAAGGTGCTGACGAAGGCATACACCTATCTTCCCTACGGACTTCCTACAGACAATGCGCAGAGTCCGAGGCGTGCCGGAGACAAGCTCGGAGTCAATGTGCTTGAGGCACTTACGGATCTGCACCATTCCTACCGCGCCAACGAGAGTGACGGTCCTAACAATCTCTACTACAACGGGGCGCTGAGTTCGTCCGTTTCATCGCTCTACTCCGGGACTGAAGCCTACAGATTCGGGCAGGAATACGAATACTACGCAATCAGCTACGCATGGACATTCATTGAGAATGTCGGCCGCGTCCCTGACATGACAGACGGGATGAAGCGCCAGAGGGCGGCGGAAGCCAAGATGATAATCGCAGTCGCATATTCGGAACTTCTCAGATATGTTGGAGGCGTTCCTCTGATCGACCATTCGGTGGACGTCAACGAAACGTTCAGATATCCAAGAGCGACATTCGCCGAGACGGTGGATTACATAGTCAGTTTGCTTGACGACGCGGCGACTGCCCTGCCGTGGAAGGCTTCCTATGGAGACGATGGAAGGATGAGCAAGAGCGGTGCAATGGGGCTGAAATGCCGCGTGCTCCTCTTCGCCGCAAGCCCGACGTTTAACTCCGACACGCCATGGCATCCCGTAGCCGACAAATACACCTGTTACGGAGACTATGACCGCAAGCGCTGGGGACGAGCCGTAAAGGCCTATGAGGATTTTTTCAAGGAACTGCGAACGAACGGCTCAGTTGCCCTTGTCCAACCGACAGAGGCAACAGACAAGGCAAGAAGGGCAGCATTCCGCAGCGCATACTACGATCGAGGTAACAGCGAGATTCTGATTTCTACAAGACGCGGAACATCTGCTGCGACACTTCTAAAGTCATTCTTCGCAGAAAGGAACTATTCCGGGCCGACACTGAACTACGTGAATATGTTCCCGTGGAAGGACGGAAGCGATTTTCCCGAAAACTTCAACTGGAACTCTCCTGCAAGGCAGCCGTTCTTCGATGCGGACGGAAACCCGACGCGCGACCCGAGACTCTACGAGACAGTGGCTGTTCCTGGCTCCATCTGGTACGATGGGACCACTGCCCCGCTTCACATCAATCACCCAAAACACGGCAGCCCATCAACGGGATTCGGCCAAATGAAGTTCATACTTGAGAACAGCGCGGACCGCAATGGCTACATCCAATGGCCATACCTGCGCCTGTCAGAGATTATGCTAGGATATGCCGAGGCTCTGAACGAATACAACGGAATCCCCGGGACCCTGGCCCGCAGTTATGTCAATCAGGTGCGTCAGCGCGTCGGTCTCTCGGGCCTCAAGTCCGGAATGAGCAAGGAAGACTTCCGTGAGGCGGTGCTTCGCGAGAGGGCGCTTGAACTCGGCTTCGAGGAGGTGCGCTGGTTCGACCTCGTCCGCAGGGGACGCGAACAAGATTTCAGGAAGAAACTCTACGGACTTGAATCGAAGGGCGACCGTCAGACCAATCCAAAATCGTTCACTTTCAATGTGATTGAACTGAATGCAAGGGCATGGGCGAATAGCTGGGACACGAAGTGGTATCTCAGCCCTGTTCCCAAGACAGAAATTGACATGGGCTACGGGATGACCCAGAATCCGGGTTGGTAGGTATTCTTTTGGTGACTCAAAAATACATCCAAAATAACTAAACAAAAATTAGAAACAACTTCTGATAACCGAAATATGTTTATGAAATATAAAAATATGATACCGATGCTTACGTCTGTCCTGATCTTCCCTGTTGCGGCTTCGGCCCAGACGGCTGTGACGGAAATGGTGGAGGCGGAAAAGGCTGAGGCGGAGACCGTGGGGATGGCGCGAGCGGGAAGGGAGATGTTGGAGGACAATCCGTACATCGATGTCAGACGCGCCATGTTCGGAAAAATTGCCGGACTGAATGTCTATGCTGGCAACGGCGACTCGACCATTGACAACTGCACGCTGAGCATTCACGGCAAGACACCTCTTGTGCTCGTCGATGGTTTCCCGAGAAACCTCAGTCTGCTGACATCTTACGAAATAGAGAGTGTTGAAATACTCACCGACGCCGCTGCAGCCGCACTCTATGGGGTACGCGGAGCGAATGGAGTTGTTCTCATCACCACAAGAAGAGCAAAGGAAGGCCGGCTCAAGGTCGGGGCGAACTACCAGTACGGTCTCAGGACCCAGTGGCGCTCCCCGGAATTTGCAGACGCGGGACTCTATGCTGAAACTCTCAACGCAACGCTTAGGAACGACGGACTCGTACAACGCTACAACACCCGAGAAATCGAGGCATTCAAGTCGGGGAAATACCCCTACGCCTACCCGAATGTGAACTGGTGGAATGAGGTCTATAACGACATCGCGCACAACAACCGCCTCAACCTCACTTTCGAGGGCGGCAGCGGAAAGTTCCGTCACTACACCGTGGTTGACTATATGTACGACCGCGGATTCTTCAAGTCGCAGAGCACCGACAGCCGCTACAGCGCGGTTCCTTCCGACACCCGACTCAGCGCAAGGACGAACATCGACGTGCAGCTCACCCGAACGACAGAAATGAAGCTCGGCCTGCTCGCCCGTTTCAACGAACAGAACAGGGCGAACTACGGCAGCATATTCAGCGCTCTCTACAACACCCCTGCAGCAGCTTTCCCAATCACGGCATCAAACGGAATGTACGGAGGCTCCGAACTTTACGGAGCAAACAACCCAGTCGCGCTGCTAAATGGAACAGGCAACACCAAGACCATCGGCGGAGCAGTAAATGCAGACCTTTCGATAATCCAGCACCTTGACGAGTTCACAGAAGGTCTGCGTGCCGAGGCCGCAATTTCATTCGATGACTACGGAACAATGGCGGAAAGTGCAACCAAGACCTATATGTACCGTGTGCTCAACTCCACAATAGCGGACGACGGGACATTGGTCACGTCACAGAAAGACTATGGCACAAACTCCAAAGTTCTCTCCCACGGCTCATGGTTCAACTCTATCTATCTCGACTTCGACTTCAACGCGAAAGCGGTCTATGACAGGACCTTCAATAGTCACCATGTCGGAGCAACGGCAATTATCGACATTCAGTCACACACCGCTTCGGGACAGAACAACTCAAACAGGAGAATATCGGCAGGAATGACAGGCTCATACTCTTATGACAGGCGCTACAGCGCGGACCTTGTTCTCAACTGGGCAGGCTCGGCCTATCTCGTGCAAGGTCACAGGATGATGTTCTACCCTGCTGTGAATCTCGCTTGGACGGTTTCTCAGGAGAGTTTTCTCAAGGGTGTGGAGGGCATTGACCTACTCAGGATTTCGGCTTCGACCGGACTTTCTGGCTGGGACGGATCGCTCGTCCACGAGCTCCAGTACCAAACGTTCAATTCCATTGGGGCGGGAAGCTACTACTTCACTGACGGAGGACTCTCCTATGGCATCACAGAAGGCAGCCTGCCGGTAGAGCGGATAGTCCCAGAGAAGTCCATGAAGGCAAGCGGAGCAATCGAACTCAAGGCCCTTGGAAATAGACTTGCATTCTATGGAACAGGGTTTTACGAACGCAGAAGTGACATTCTCATCAACGCATCATCGACTGTCTCCGGCATTCTAGGAATCAACGCGGGCAAACAATGCGCAGGGGTCAACGATTGGGCGGGAGCGGACCTATCGCTCTCATGGAACGAACACCATGGAGACTTCAGCTATGGAGTCTATGCAAACGCCTCCTATCTCACGAGCAAAGTCATCAAGGACGACCAAGACTGGCAGCGCTACGACTACCTCTACCACAAGGGGAACCGTGTCGGACAGTGCTACGGACTTGAGGCCGACGGATTCTTTTTTAGCGAGAGCGACATACGGAGCACAGTCACCCACACGTTCGCAACCGTGCAGCCTGGAGACATCAAATATGTCGATCAGAACGATGACTTTCAGATTACGGACGAGGATATTGTCCCTATCGGCTACTCGACCATCCCAGAATGGTACTACGGATTCGGACTTTCCTTCGGATGGAAGGGATTCAAGGTTTCGGCGGCATTCCAGGGCGTAGGACACCTAACCGTGAATATGCTGAATTCACCACTCTACAAGCCTCTCGTCAGCAACGGCAACTTGTCCAGGTCGTTCCTCTCAAAGGAAACACCTTGGACTCTCGAAAACTCAGAGAGCGCAACAGTCCCGCGCCTTACAACTGTCTCGAACGCCAACAACTACCGCAACAATAGTGTATGGTATCGCGATGGCTCGTTCCTCAAGCTACGCGACGTGACTGTTTCTTACGCCTTCCCTAAAAGAATGCTCAAGATCATGACAATGGAGTTCTACCTAAAGGGAAGTGACGTCTTCAGCATCGACTCGCTCGGAATCGTAGATCCCGAACGGATAGGCTCCGGTTATCCGACCTCCCGCGCATGGTGGGTAGGACTGCGCTTTAACTTTTAATTTCACAAGAAAATGAAAATAATTCGGACAGTATTCATATTCCTCACGCTCACCGTGACATTTTCATGCTCATATCTCGATTTCGACGAAACAAACGGACTTCAGGGAAAGGAGGATGTGTATAAATATTTCGACAAGACAAAACAGGTTTTGACGAACGTATATTCCTACATTCCGCAGGATTTCGGAGCACTCGACGGTGCGATGAGAGACTGCGCCACAGACGACGCTCTCTGGGGTAACCCTACTGCTCCGGTGCAGAGATTCACCAACGGAAGCTGGTCTGCGATAAATACATACGACACGGGATGGGGATTCTATAACGGAATCCGCGCCGCAAACGAGTTCATCGCGTCTGTGGCGACAGTCGATTTCTCGCGCTATAAGACCGACCCGAACTACGAGAACTGGATGGAACAGTTGAAATATTTCAGCTACGAGGCAAGGGCTCTGAGGGCGTTCTACATCTTTGAACTAGCCAAGAGATACGGGGACATTGCCATGCCAACCCACGTTCTCACCACCGATGAGGCAAACAGCATAGGCAAGACCACATTTGAAGATGCGGTAGGATTCATAGCCAGCGAATGCGATGAGTGCGCATCCGTTCTCCCCGCATCCTACGAAAACCAGCCATATAAAGAGTTGGGACGTGTCACGAAAGGCTTTGCAATGGCACTGAAAACCAAGGCACTCCTCTATGCGGCAAGTCCGCTCCACAATCCAAAGAATGATAAGGAACTGTGGAAAAAAGCGGCAAGGGCGGCTCTCGAACTGATTGATTCGGGACTATATTCCCTTGAAACAGGTGACAAATGCAACAACATCAGTTCACGCGAAAACATCTTCGTCCGGATGAACGGCAACAGTTCGTCCTTTGAGGCCAACTGCTTTCCACTGAGGTTCATGTACGGTTCACGCGGTTCTGTCCAGAACTGCATCTATCCGACCGAGAACCTCGCCTCAGCATTCAGGACAGTGAACGGCTTTGCGGTGACACTCACTCATGGCGGCTACACCAGCGCCGACCCTAAGTTCAATCCCAAGAAGCCCTATTCCAACCGTGACCCGAGAATGACGAGAACGCTCGTCTGCGACGGTTCTGTGTTCAAGGGCTCGGCAATCGAGACTTTCAAAGGAGGTCAAGACGCGGGCGAAGTTCTCCAGGGATATACTCCAACGGGATACTACCTACGGAAATATGTCATAGAAAACACAAGCTTCGACCCAAACGCAAAGGCTACCTACCGCCATCACTGGGTGGTGTTCCGCTATGCAGAAACGCTTCTGAGCTATGCCGAAGCGATGGTCGAGTCATTCGGGAATCCGGACTACAGCGACGATGAGTTCACACGTTCCGCGGCATGGGCACTGAACCGCGTGCGCAAAAACGCGGGGATGCCGGAGTGCACGGAGAAAGTCGAAAGCCGCTTTATGGATGAGGTCCGCAACGAGTGGAGAGTGGAGTTCGCGTTCGAGGATCACAGGTTTTGGGACGTGAGGCGATGGATGCTCGGGCCAGACACACAGATTGACATCTATGGCGTGAGCATCGTGAAGTCTGGAAGCGACAATACTTACTCACAGAAAGACTGCGTCACGAGGAAATGGAACAACAGGATGAATCTCTACCCTATTCCGCAGTCGGAATTGGCGAAGAACAGTCATTTGGAACCTCAGAATAAGGGATGGTGATTTGAGTGCCTGACTCCACAACACATCTCAAATCTTTAAGATATAGGTAATTAATAACCATAAATTTTTATGATCATGAAAAGAACATTTCTGATTTCAGCAATCGCTGTTGCGGCAGCGCTTCTTGCGGTTTCGTGCCAGAAAGAGCAGGAGCAGAAACCGTCAAAGAAACTTGAATGTACGGCGCAGGAAAGCTACACAGTGGCGGCAACGGCAGCAAAGTCCGTTTCGTTCGACATCGCGGCAAACACGCCGTGGACAATCACGAGCAGCGAGAATTGGTGTAAGGTCACTCCGTCAAGCAGCAAGGAAAGCTCGCTCGCGGAGACAATCATCGTGAAATTCGAGGACAACACTGGCTCGGCATCGCGTGAAGCCACACTCACAATCGAGGGTGAAGGCATCGAAAAGCCGACCCTTGTAAAATTCATCCAAGGTGTGCCGGGCAAAATTACCATCACTCCTTTCACCGAGAAGTTCGCGAAGGAAGGCGGCAAGCAGACATTCACTGTCCTCTCCAACAAACCGTGGGCTGTGACCGCATCACCTTCCGACTGGATCACTTTTGAGCCGGCTTCAGGCGAGGCTTCAGAGCAGCCTGTAACCGTGACGGCAACTGCAAAATACACAGATGGCAAGGGTCACACCGCCACAGTCACTGTCACAAGCGAAGATGCCTCACAATCATTCGAAGCATCAATCGAGGGACTTGTGTTCGAGGTTGAAGAACTTGAAGAAGGCGAGAAAGTCTTTGATTACAAGGGCGGTGCGAAAGAAATAAAGATCAATGCGAACATTGACTGGAACGTGGCCGTTTCCGACGGGCATTTCACCGCAAGCAAGACAGAAGGAGGCATCAGGGTGGAGGCTCCTATGTCAAAATGGTTCGGAAAGAAGAGTTTCACCGTAACTATTACCCCTGTAACGACAATCGAGGGCGTGGGACCTGTGACAATTGATATGGCAATCGCACCGGCTTCATACATCGACAACAGCGACAAGTCCGCATATAAAATCAACGAGGACGGTTCAGTTACCTTGACAATCGCGGAAAAGAATGAAGACCCAAAGAAGAACCAGGCCTTTATGAAGACATTCGACGAATACAAGTACGGCAACTTCGTCTGGGAATTCAGCGACGTCAAGCTCACGGAAGGATACTTCTGCGTGAACAACTGGCTGAAGGGAGAGAACCCGCCGTACCTTATGTTGAAATATGGTAATAACATAGCTCTGCTTGCCGGCGGCGGAATTGTTTCTACATCAAACGGAACCCGCGCAGAACTCGGCTTCGACAACGGATGGGGTTCAGGTTGGAATTACACATGGAAATTCAATGCAGGGACATATCCAACGGACATCTCACAATTAAAGTCCATCAGAATGCTGATCGTTCCTGTCAAGAGAACCGGAACAAATCAGAATAATGTATTGAATAAAAAGGTGTGGGTCAACGATGTCCTCGTACTCAACAATATTCTCGGTGCGGAGAGTCAGGACGAGGGGCGTGTCAGCGGAGACATTTGGACTGCGAACCCGGAAACGAAAGGATTCAATTATTGCACAGGTATTCAGGACTCCGTCGGTTCGATCACCATCAATTCCTTTGAAATCGACACAGACTACAGCAAATACGTGAACGACTGATGTCATATAATTCCTCAATTAACGGATATTGATGAATATAAGTAAAGCAATACTATTCGGTTCGGCTCTCCTTGCAGGCGCGTTTGTTTCCTGCAAGGAAGACGGGCCAATGAAATGGGTCGATCTGCGCTACCTTGCCGAGGATAGCTACACGCTGACGGCGGCCTCTCCCGTGCCCATCCGCCTTCAGGTGAAATCTACTGACCCGTGGAAAGTTTATGGGAGGGAGCCGTCGTGGTGCAGCATAACCCCGTCAGAGGGCGTAGCATCGAAACTTTTCGATGTGACGGTGCAATATACCGAGAACACGGAACTCGATGACAGGCTCGACACTCTCGTGATTCAGAGTGACTACTGGATAGGGAAATGGATTCCTGTACGTCAAAAGGGAACCGCCTACCTCAACATCGAGGGCGCTGAAGACCTTACAATCGGGCAGTTCGGAGGAACGGCACAGTTCAGCATACGTGCAAACCAGGACTGGAGCCTTGCCAAGACAGAAGATGCGCCGTGGCTGAAGCTGATAAAGACTTCCGGACACGGAGACGCTGAAATCGTTCTGGCCACAAGTGCAGAGAACAAGGGTGAGAGACGCTTTGCCGACATCGCTGTACTCAACCGCCATGACGAGAAGGAGCTGACAGTACGCGTATGGCAGGATGGTGTCGTTCTCTCCCCTTCCGAGGCAAGAATGAGGACAACTTTCGACGCTCAGATTCTCTCGGTTGAAGTTAGTTCCAATGCAGACTGGACTGTGGAGAAAGGCGATGCCAGCGCAGGTTGGATTGACTTCCCGCAGACGGAGTTTAGCGGAGACGGAACTCTGCGGATTGCCCTCACAGAGAACACAGGGGCTTCAATCAGGACAGCGGAGGTTCTTCTCAAGACCAAAGCTGCCGATGGGTTCGAGCAGATAGTCAAGAGCATCGTCATCCGTCAGGCCTACAACCCAACTCCGGACTACTACGACTTCGACGCATCGGGTCTGGAACAGTGGATTATCAACGGCGCGGACAACGACAAATCAAGCTGCAAGGTCGTGGGAAACTGTCTCGAAATCTATGGAGCACAGAAGGTACACCGCTACAACTGCGCTGCCGGAAACTGGGATTTCTTCATGAAGGCTTCCTCCGCAAAGGCTCAGCCGGTGATTTACTTCCAGTGCGGAGACTTCGATATGAGGTGGTTCGTCGATGTGGGTGCTGGAAAAACGAATGTTACTATGGTCGATAAGGGAAAAACAAAGACATTCTCGGACTTCAACGTTCCGTACAGCAGCACCGAATGCCACAAATTCGGCATCAAGATGACTCCGGACAAGGACGGATGGGCGGTGTTCTCGTGGGTGCTCGATGACAAGGTTCTCGGATCCTACACCACGAATGGTGAGAATGTGCAGACAAGCGCGCTGAAGTACAGTCAGGACCTCAAGTTCCACATTTTTGTCGGAGCATGGGAGAGCGGCGGCACAGCCAATCAGACGACAATCTGGAGCGGCTGGCAATATACTCTGCCATACGAGTTTATAGACTGGGGAGAATAGGGGGAATGGTGTCTAAAAAGCGGATTGCTGCTTTTTATACCTTCATTTCCTACAAGCTGCTTATACAAGTTGTTTTAAACACTTGAATTTGTTAGAGCAGAAAAATGAAATTGAAAATAAGAACAGATAAATGAATAGGATGAAAATTTTGATAATGGCTTTGCTGGTGACGGCGTGCATCAAAAACGGAGGAGAGGCAGTGGAAGAACCATTGCTGAAGGACTTTGCGCTGAAGGTGAATGAGTTGAGCTATCATGCGAATCTTGACAAGGAAAGCGGCATGGCGACAATCGGAGTCATTGAGTACGGCGGATATGTCAGCGGCGTAAGCGTGGACCTCGCGGATGGAGCAACAATAAGTCCTAATCCGAACGATTTTCTCGGAAGTTGGCCGCAGTCGCAGGAATTCATCGTGAGCAAGGGCGAAGTCTCGCAGAAATGGACGGTGAGGCTGACAAAATATGTGTCAGGACTGCCGCAAATTGACGGCAAGGACGTGATTTTCCGCGACGAGTTCGACACCGACGGAGAGGTTAACTCCGAGTTTTGGTCGCTCATAGGCAAGGGCACAGCGGCATGGCAGACAGATATGTCCGGAAAAGCCGAACACTCTTATGTCAAAAACGGCAATCTTGTGCTTGTCATCAAACGTGACGACGACGGGGTTGTACGCTCCGGCGGAATCAGAACTGAGTACAAGGTGGGTATCAAGTACGACTGCCACATCGAGGCCAGAATCAAGTTCTTGGATGACTGCGACAATGCAGGACAGGCGTTCTGGCTGATGCCGGATTCAAGATACCAGATTTACAAGGGCTGGCCGGATGGTGGCGAAATTGACATCCTTGAACATAGCTACCTCCATGACTACATCCAGCAGACTGTCCACAGCCATTACATCGATGTCGTTGACCCAAACAACAAATACGCCGGAAAGCCGGTCTATAAGGGATATAACCCAGGTCAGTACAACATCTATGGTCTTGATCTTCTCGAAAACAGCCTCGTATTCTACACCAACGGCGAGAAGACAATGACCTACGAGAACATGCACCTCGACAATGAGGCAGAGATGAAGCAGTGGCCGTTCACTTCGGACTATTACATCATACTCAGTACCAGTCCCGTCGGAGCGAAGAATCTCAATGCTCCGTCATATATGTACGTCGATTGGGTGAGGGTCACGAAACTATAGAAACGGAATCAGAAATTAAAGGCTGTTTTGAATTTTTTGAAACAAATTCCTGAACTAATAACGTCATTAACAAACATCTGACTATGATAAAAAAAACAATGTTGGCAGAGTATTCTGCCCCCGTAGTCTCGGTCATAAGCATTGAGACCGAGTGCGGATTCGCACAAAGCTTCGGCGAAGAGGGTCGTGCCGGTAAACTGACCTATGATTCAGCGGAGAATGACATCACGTTTTAAAGGAGGACAGCAACTATGAAAAAGTATCTTTCAGCATTTTGTGTCCTCGCTCTCGTTGTGGGGTGCTCAAAGGAAAACATTGCTCCGGTGCAGAGTTCAAATGAAGTTCTACTGACATCCTATGCCGGTCAGCCTCAGACAAAAACGACAATCGCCGGCAACAAGACCGACGGATTCACGGCGAACTGGGCTGCGGACGACGCCATCGGTGTCTATACGACAGCCGGAACAGCGAACGCCAAGCACACAATCACTGTTTTGTCCGACGGAACGGCAAAGTTCACGGGAAAGGTGGCGGCATCAGAGAACGAGCAAACTCTCTACGCATATTACCCCTATACAAGCAGCGCGACTAGCAATCTTGCGGCAGTTCCGCTAAACCTTCCGAGCGTGCAGACCATGACCGGTGCCTCATACGACGCATCGGCAGCGATTATGGTCGGCAAGCCCCAGGCCGCCACAGTCAACGGAGAGACCTCAGAAATAGGCAACTGGAAGTTCGCACACCTCGGCTCCTACATCAGCATCAGCGTCGCAGGCATAACTACGGAGACTGTTTCAACGGACGAACTCGTATCGACCGTGAGCATCAAGTCCGAAAGCAAGACACTGTCAGGGGACTTCACTCTCAACCTCGAAAACGGACAGGTGGCATTCAGCAAAACATTGGACGAGGTGAGCGTGACTGTTCCTAAAGGCACTACGCTCGGCAATCTTGCGGCATGGGCAGTGACCGCACCATTTACCCTCGCTGACGAATCCCTTACCATCACCATAGTCACGGACAGGAACGCCATCAGCAAGACAGTCAAGCTCACCAAGGAGTTCAAGGCAGGCAATGTCTATACCTTGGGAATCAACATTGACGAGAATTGTGCGGTGAAAAAGGCATTGGCATTCGCCAAGGAATACTCAGTCTCCGAAAGAACTTGCTATTGGAGAGGAGGAGCGGCAAACAAAAAAGTGTATGAAGTAAGTTCCACAATTGACTGGAAAGTCTCAATCACTGATTCCAATGAGGCTACGGTGACGAAAAACGATGATGGCAAGAGCTTCACCGTCGTGTTCCCGAAGTCAAAGTGGCCTGTAGCAAAAAAATATACCGTCACACTTGAGCCTGCGACTGCCATTGAAGGCGTTACGCCGAAGACAATGGACCTGTTCCTTGCAAGTCATTCGTGGATGGCCGGTGACAGCAACTGCTTCGACTCTTACGATGACGGTTCGGTAAAACTGACTCTCTCTGCAAATGGAAATGCTTGCCTTCAGACATCAGAGACATTCAAATACGGAAATTATGTCTGGACATTCGAGAACGTGAATATCTCCGAAGGATACTTTGGAACTGAAATCTGGGATAATGGTCTGAATCTTCGTATGAGATACGGTGTGAACACTCATGTAATCTACAGCGGAGGAACTGTTGAACACAACGGCGTCAAGACCAATTTCGGATTCGACAATGGGTGGAAAGGTATATGGGACCACACCGGAGAGTTTTCAGACGGAACATATCCCGAGAATGTCTCCGACCTTAAATCAATCCGACTTCTCATCAAGCCTGTCACAAGAGGTGGCGGGATGAAACCCGTCGAAGGCCTTTCCAAGAAAATCTGGATAAATGATGTTCTCGTGTTCGACAACAAAAATAACAGTGGCGACGTGTGGCGAATAAATACCGCTCTCGGTGGACTGCACTATAAATATGGCATTCTCAACGCTGTCGGTTCCATCGTTATAAAGTCCTTCGACATTGACGAAAATTATTCAAACTACAACGACTGACAATGTTCAAAAGAATTCTGACATTAGCGCTTTCTGCAGTCGTTGCACTGCCCGCATCAGCTCAAGTGACAATCGGTGAGGAGGCTCGGCAAAGAGCCTCCGAACTGGTTACCAAGATGACCCTTGAAGAAAAGATTGACTTTATCGCCGGAGATGCCGACGGATTCCACATCTATGGAGTTCCACGGCTCCGTATTCCCGAAATCCGCACGGCGGATGGTCCGCAGGGATTGCGCAACGACACGCAGAGTACAATGTACCCATGCGGTATCGCGCTTGCATCCTGTTGGAACAGGTCTCTGGCACTGGCCTACGGCAAGTCAATCGGCTCAGACGCGAGGGCACGCGGGGTTCACATCCTGCTCGGTCCCGGAGTAAACATCTACCGGGCACCAATGTGCGGACGCAATTTCGAGTACTACGGAGAAGACCCTTTTCTGACTTCGGAGACTGCAGCGCAGTACATACTCGGAGTGCAGAGCGAGGGCGTAATGGCAACTGTAAAGCATTTCTGCGGCAACAACCAGGAATGGAGCCGGCACCACACATCATCGGACATAGACGAACGGACTCTCAACGAGATTTATTTTCCTGCCTTCCGTAAGGCTGTGCAGGTCGCCGGTGTCGGTTCAGTGATGTCGAGCTACAACCTGCTGAACAGCGTGCACACCTCCGAAAACGAGATCCTTGTCAGGATTCTCAGAGAAAAATGGGGCTTTGAAGGTATATATATGTCCGACTGGGCAGCGACGTACTCAACGATCGGGGCCGCAAATGCCGGTATCGACCTTGAGATGCCGCTCGCGCTATACTTCACTCGCGAACTGCTCGGAAAAGCCGTGGAGAACGGAACAGTGAGCGAGAGCGCACTTGACGAAAAATGCCGTCACATCATTCAGACTTTCATTGCCTTCGGCTTCCTTGACCGGGAGCAGAAAGACGAAAGCATTCCACTCGACAATCCAGAGTCCAACAAAGTAGCACTTGAAGTGGCACGTGAAGCTGTGGTACTCCTCAAAAACGACGGGATTCTGCCACTATGTTCAAAATCACACTCAAAGTCTTTAAGAAACATCGTGATTCTCGGTCCGAACGCAGACTGCGTGCCTACCGGAGGAGGCTCTGGATTCGTGAACCCGTATCACACGAAAAGCGTCTTCGCCGCACTTTCCGAGCAAGGCAAAAAGTTGAAAGTCAGCCTCGTTCCATTCGCAGGAAAGATTGATGCCGTTCAGCCGGACTTCACACCTGAACAGAAGGCGGCAATCCGTAGTGCAGATGCCGTGATTTACTGCGGTGGCTTCAACTCCGACCTTGAGCACGAGGACGGCGACCGTCCGTTCGAGATTCCGGCCGCGCAGACCGCCCAAATGCACAGTGCGGTAGAGCTCAATCCAAACCTCATCACTGTCATCAATGCCGGTGGTGGTGTGCGCTTCGCCGATTTTGACGACATTTCAAGAGCTACTCTCATGGCGTGGTATCCGGGACAGGCAGGCGGCCAGGCCATAGCTGAAATTCTCACCGGAGCAACTAATCCGAGTGGCCACCTCCCCATTTCCATCGAGGCACGCCCCGAGGACAACCCGACTTTCGGCAGCTACTACGAGAACACGTTCCGTAACCTCAGCAGCCCATATTCCCGTGTCGGCTACAACGAGGGAGTCTTCGTTGGCTACCGAGGCTACTGCCGCAACGCAGCCTTCCCGCTCTACCCCTTCGGCTTCGGACTCAGCTACACCACCTTCGAGTTCTCGGATCTCAGCGTATCCACGCCAGAAGGCGGCAAGGTGAAGGTGACTTTCCGCATCCGCAACACCGGCAAACGCGACGGAGCTACTGCAGCGCAAGTCTATGTCGGAGAATGCTCCCCGACACTCCCCCGCCCTAAAAAGGAACTTAAGGGATATGAAAAGATATTCCTTAAATCGGGAGAAGTCAAGGAAATATCCATCATCCTCGACAACGAGGCATTCAGTCACTACGACACCGCACTCCACGACTTCACTGTAACTCCCGGGAAATACCGAATTTTCGTAGGCGATTCCAGTGCAAACCTCACGCTGACAGCCACCGTTCAGCGGTAAACGATCCCAGAAAACTCAATCCCCTGTTTCAATCTCTCATCATCCAATGCGAATCCTTTCTGTATATATTCATGCAGCCGCTCCGTAGCCCATCTGCGAAAATGTACCGCCACCGGTGACTGTACTCTATAGCCCAGAGCGATTATCATGTCGAGATTATAATGATCAATCTCACGTTTCACCTGACGAGATCCCTCTTGACGAACTAACAAGAATTTCTTGTGAGTTGCTTCATCTGAAAGTTCCCCATCCGCATATACGCACTTAACATGCTGACTGACATTCTGTTGTGTTGTGGCATATATTTGCGCCAACTGTTCTTGCGTCAACCACACATCCTCATCGGCAAAGCACACATTTATAGAGACTTTGCCATCATTGTCCGTGAACAATATAAGTTTATTCTCTTTTTTCATTATAAAATATTTTCACAAAATTCAAAAATCAACGAAGTTAGGAAAAAATCACATTTTTCTTGTCATATTTTACATTTCTCAAGTGCAAATGTCAGAAGATGGCCAAATCAGATAGGGTAATTTGACTTTGAGTACACTATTATACAAGAATCAAATAACACTGACTATATGGAAAGAAGAGACTTTCTGAAGATTTCTGCGGTCACGACAGGGGCGGTGCTTACCATTAATCCGCTTTCGGCGCTCGCGGAGACTATGGTCTCGGAAGAGACTGGAATGGCCGAGTCAAGGTCTGAAGGAGGATATGTTCCAAATCCGAAAATCGCGAGAAAAATCGAAGGTTGCGGTCCAATGGACATAAGGACGCTGAAAATCAAGGTCGGGGCAAAGCGACCATTCTCTATGCTACACATATCAGACAGCCATCTTGTATTGACAGACAGCCGCAATGACGAGAAGAAGGCACAACTAGCCAAGTTCAGAAACAGGGAATTTCCATGGGCGGTGCTCTACCACGAGCGGCTGATTGCCTACGCACGCGAGAACCGTCTTCCGATTATCCATACAGGAGACATGATTGATTTCCTTAGTGAAATGGGACTCGACTATGCAGTGGAGGCATTCTCGCACGGAGAATGGATTACGTCCTGCGGCAACCATGAGTTCGCGAACTATATGGGATGGTTCGGTCCGGAAAAAGAGGATGCAGAATTCCAATCAAGGTACTTCGCGCAGGTTCAGGAAGCGTTCCCTGACAACCTCACATTCACGGCAAGGGTCATTAACGGAGTAAATTTCATCACACTCGACGACAGTTTCTATTTTATAACTCAAGAACAATGGGACAATGTCGCTGCAGAATTTGCAAAAGGACTTCCGGTAGTAATGATGATGCACATCCCTTTCTACACACCGAAGCTCTACGACCACACCTCGCACGGTGGCACGAAGTTCTCCTATCTCTGTGGGGCGCCATCCGATACTGAGCGAGAAGACAATCTTACACAACAATTCGTCAAATGGCTCAAAGAGCAACCACAGCTCAAGGCCATTCTCACCGGCCATCTCCACGAGTTCTGGCAGGAACAATTCTCCCCCACCGCTGTCCAATATGTCGTTGGCGGTGCCTTTAGGGGCGATGCCTATCACATCAAGTTCGTGTAGAATGGATTTGAACTACATTTGAAGAGTTGTAGATATTTTCGTACCTTTGGACAAATTAAACGAAAAACAGTTCCAATGAAGAAAATTCTTGTCGTGCTTGCGGCTGCCGTCATGTCCGCATCATTATCCTACGCCCAGAAGTCATGGGAGAGCAACCCTTGTGCATCAAAGGGGAAAATAGTCGCTCCGGTATTGAGCAGTTCGATTGTCGATGAAATTGTCATCGTCTCTGACAATCCGGGAGAATGGAAATTTTCGGCTTCTGTCGAGACTGAGGGAGGCAAGGAGATTGTCAGCATTGTGATGGACGCACCACAGCCGTGCGCGCCGGCAAGATTCAACGTCTATTTCACATTTCCTCAGAAAGGAGTGTTCAACACATGGACTTCGGACGTCTCCTGCGGAACCCACCTCGACCCGTTTTGGGGCGGCAGCAACAACTCCAGCGCACTTGCGTTCAGAATGCCGCTCTATGAGTATTTCGACGACAACGACACAAACCGCCTGACAATCGCGTGCAGCGAGAGTTTCAGACGGGTGGAGGCCGCTCTCGGCGTGATGGAGGAGGGCTGCGACATCTGTTCGGAGCTGCGTTTCTTCAGGGAAGCCGAGGCTCCGATGAGTCATTATGAGACCAAGATTCTACTCGACGGGCGTCACATGTTTTGGGGAAAGACCATTCAGGACGGCGTCAAATGGATGATGGAAGAAAAGGGATTGCAGGCCCTTGAGGCTCCTGAAGCCGCTTTTGAGCCGCTCTATTCGACCTGGTACCAGTTTCATCAGAACGTAACCGACAAGGCTGTGGCGGAAGAGTGCAAGCTCGCTGCTGAGCTCGGAATGAAGACTGTGATTCTCGACGACGGATGGCAAACAGAAGACGGGAACAGGGGTTATGCCTTCTGCGGGGACTGGAAACCGACTCCAAAGAAATTTCCGGACATGGCCTCACACGTCGCCGCAGTGCAAAAACTCGGGATGAAATATATGATCTGGTACAGCGTACCTTATGTCGGATTCAACAGCGAGGCATACGCAAAGTTTGAGGGGAAATATCTCTACAACGAACATGGCATGGGCTGCAGCGTTCTTGATCCTCGTTTCCCTGATGTTCGCGAACATCTTGTAAATTTATATGTCAATGCACTGAAAGACTGGAATTTGGATGGATTCAAGCTCGACTTCATCGACAGTTTCGGGCTGCGGGGAGAGGATCCGGCCGTAAAGGAGAACTATGCCGGACGCGACATAATGAACGTCAACGAGGCGGTGAATGTGCTTATGAAGGAGGTTTCATCTGCGCTGAAGGCCATAAAGCCGGACATTCTCCTGGAGTTCAGGCAGCAATACATCGGACCGGCCATCAGACAGTACGGCAATATGTTCCGCGCCGCCGACTGCCCGGGAAACGCGAAGGACAACAGGATGAGAATCGCATCGTTGAGACTCACGAGCGGCTCGACGGCCGTTCATTCGGACATGATTGAATGGAATCTGAAGGAAACTCCGGAGAATGTCGGACGCGCGATAATTAATTCCATTTTCGGAGTTGTCCAGTATTCCGCGATGTTGAAGGATATTCCGCAGGAGCATCTTGAAGTCATAAAAAAGTGGATATCATTCACGTCCGAGCACCGCGAGACTCTGCTGCATAGTGAGTTCCGCCCGCATCACCCAGAACTTGGCTACCCGGTCATCGAGGCGGAAAGCGACACGGAACGCATTGTCGCTGTCTATCAGGACAACGTCGTCGTTGAGGCTGCCCCTCGCGGCAAGCGTCTCTACATCCTCAACGCATCCGACTCTGAGCGCATAGTCATCCGCCGCGGTGAGAAGCTCCGCACCGTAAAGGTTCCTTGCGGAGATTGGAAAGAGGTATTTTGAAAAATCTTTCTCAGGCCGGATACATTGCGTTAGTTTTGCAGAAATATCTGGAATATGGAAACATTTGAGGAATATGTAGAGAGGGAGATTATCCCTCAGTATGCGGGATTTGACGCGGCGCACCGGGAGGATCACGTGCGGAGCGTGATTGCCCGGAGTCAGGAACTTGCGAAGTTTTACGATGTGAAGCCGCAGGTGCTCTACCTTGCTGCGGCATATCATGACCTCGGACTTTCCGAAGGGCGCGAGCTGCATCACATTTCGTCAGGACGCAAAATCCGTGAGGACATGGCGCTGCGTCAATGGTTCAGCGAGGAGGAGATCGAACTTGCGGCGGAGGCCGCGGAAGACCATCGCGCATCGGGGAAGAATCCGCCGAGAAGCATCTACGGATGTATAATCGCCGAGGCTGACAGGCAGATTGTACCGGAGACGGTAGTGCGCAGGACGGTGCTTTACGGATTCGACCACTACCCGGAAATGAACCGCCGGCAGATGTGGGAGCGGACGCTCGAACATCTTCATGAAAAATATTCGGAAGGCGGCTATCTCAAACTTTGGATTCCCGAGTCGGACAATGCGGCGAAGCTCGCGAAACTTCGCGTACTCATCGCCGACGAGGCGCGGCTGAGACTGATGTTCGACACGATTTACGAGGAAATAAAGAAACCGTCATTGAAATGAAACAGGATAAGAGCGACAGAAAAATCATCTATATCTCCCTGATATTCATAGTGTTGGCAGCGATGTACCTTATGCCCGCCGCTGCACTTGAACAGATGCTTCCGGAAAAGGTTGTCCGGTTCAGGATTGCCTATCCCGTTGCTGCGCTGGCACTTATGGGAGCCTATCTCGGCATGGGATGGAAGTTCGTGCTGGCTTTCCTTTTCTCCTGCACGGGAGACGCGATGGGTGCCTACGGAAGTTTTTTCGGACAGATGGGATATTTCGCGGCGGCTCACATCATTCTGATTTGGACGTTTGCCGAAGAACTGTGGAAAGGCCGCAAGGGAGTTGCCGGAAGAATCACGGGCAAGAAAGGGGCGGCGTCCCCAAACGGCGGCGCGGAGGATTTCCGAGACTCATGGGTATGGAAAACACTTGTCGGACTTGCCGTTACTGCAGCATTAGTCTTCGCGTTTGCTCTTGTCATACCCAAAGTGCCGGAGCCATGGCTGCAAATCGGATGCGGAGTCTATGCCGTTCTCATCACCGCGATGTTCGGGCTGTCGCTTATGCAGCGCTCGCCTCTTTTCGCCATCGGAGCCGCGCTATTTTTGATCTCTGACATGATTTTGTCATGGAACAAGTTTGTTGGACCGGTCACCGCTGAAAAATGGATGATTATGGTTCCGTACTACCTCGGCCAACTGCTGATTTGGCTCGGGGCGACCAGCTTAGGAAACGATGTCAAAGAATGAAAGACGATAAGTGCAATACATATAGATAAGTCACAAAAGCTTTGAAGGGCATGAAGGAAAGGAGCATTCCACAAAAGATTGAAGTGAGAGGCGCGAGAGTGCATAATCTCAAGAACATAGATGTCGATGTACCACTTAACCGCATTGTCGGGATAGCCGGTGTTTCCGGGTCGGGAAAATCATCTCTGGCACTCGGGGTGCTGTATGCCGAAGGGTCGCGGCGCTATCTCGAGTCACTTTCTACCTACACGCGCAGGCGCATGACGCAGGCCTCAAAGGCTCTCGTCGATGAGGTTCTCTACGTCCCGGCAGCGCTCGCAATGCACCAGAGACCGGGGATTCCCGGCATAAGAAGTACTTTCGGAACCGGCACAGAACTGCTGAACAGTCTGCGGCTTATGTTCTCCCGCCTCGCAAACCACCGCTGTCCGAACGGACACTATCTCGAACCGTCGCTGAAAGTGGCCGCCGGGCAGGAACTCATCTGTCCGGTATGCGGAGAGCATTTCTATGCACCGTCCGCTGAAGAGCTGTCGTTCAACAGCCAGGGAGCCTGCCGGAACTGCGACGGGACCGGAACTGTGAGGACTGTGGACGAGAGCACGCTCGTGCCGGACGAGAGCCTCTCCATTGACGAGGGCGCCGTTGCTCCGTGGAACACACTGATGTGGTCGCTAATGACTGATGTATGTCGTGAGATGGGAGTGCGCACCGACGTACCCTTCAAGGACTTGACGCCGAAGGAAAGGGATATTGTATTTCACGGACCGGCTGAGAAAAAGCACATCTTCTACCACGCGAAGAACAGCAATCAGGCCGGTGAGCTGGATTTTACCTACTACAACGCCGTCTATACCGTAGAGAATGCACTCGCCAAGGTTAAGGACGAGAAGGGCATGAAGAGAGTGGAGAAGTTTCTCCGGCTCGATGTCTGTCCGGACTGTGGCGGAACGAGACTGTCGGACGCCGCGCGTGCCCCGAGGCTGAGGGGGATTTCATTGGCGGAGGCTTGCACGATGACTCTCACGGAACTCGTAGGATGGGTACGTGGGGTGCCGGAATCGTTGCCTGAAGACATGAGACCGATGGCCGAGAGCATCTGTGAGTCCTTCATCGACACGGCTAAGAGACTGCTCGACCTCGGAATAGGTTACTTGACGCTCGATCGTAGCGCGGCCACCCTCTCCACTGGGGAAAGGCAGAGGATGCAGCTCGCTCGGGCTGTCCGCAACAGGACGACAGGAGTGCTCTATGTGCTTGACGAGCCGTCCATAGGTCTGCATCCGGCTAACATTGTTGGACTTACCGGAGTGATGAACGACCTGATTGCCGACGGGAACTCCGTGGTTCTCGTTGACCACGACACCCAGATTCTCAAGGAGTCCGACTGGATGATTGAAATGGGCCCGGGAGCCGGTGCAGACGGCGGCCAGGTGATAGCGCAGGGAACTGTTGATGACATCGGGAACAATCCGGCATCGCGGATAGGGCCGTTCCTTTCAGGAGCGGCAAATGACTGCAAATCGGCAACCGGAATTATGCAAACAGGCATATTGTCAAGCTCTGGCAAAAGCGGAATTTCTCTTCACAATAATGAAGACCTCTTCGCCAAGGGCACAATCTCGATGCGTACGGCAGCGCTCCACACAGTCAAACCGCTTGAGGTGCGTATTCCGAAAGGCAGGCTGAGTGTCGTGACCGGAGTTTCGGGTTCGGGAAAGACTACAATGGTGCTTGAAAGCCTCATTCCGGGCCTTCAAGCAAAAATCAGCGGAGCAAAACTACCGGACCATGTCCTTTGCATCGAGGCCGATGGCATAAGACAAGTAAAACTCATCGACGCCTCCCCCATCGGAATCAACGTCCGCTCCACAGTGGCGACCTACGCAAATGTCCATGACGAGCTCCGCAAGGTTTTTGCCAAGACACCCGATGCGAAGAAATGCGGCTACAAGGACGGGGACTTTTCCTACAACACCGGCAGGCTGCGCTGCCCGACCTGCGACGGGACCGGTGTCATCAGCCTTGACGTCCAGTTCCTCCCTGACGTGAACATCCCCTGCCCCGACTGCCGGGGTTCACGGTACTCGAGACAAGCCGGACTCGTACATCGCGAGAATGCGGCCGGTGAACGGCACTCTTTGCCTGAGCTTATGGACATGGACGTCAATCATGCGACAGATGCATGCGCGGACCTCAAACTCGTCAGCCAAAGACTCAATGTGCTGAAGGGTCTGGGGCTCGGTTACCTGACTCTCGGCGAGGAGACCCCGAGCCTTTCCGGAGGCGAGGCGCAGCGGCTCAAACTTGCAAGTGAGATGGGGCGGGGTCAAGAAGATTCGGTGTTTGTCTTTGACGAGCCGACCATAGGACTCCACCCGTCCGATGTTCAGACGCTTCTCGGTGTGTTCCGCAGGCTCATCGCCCATGGTGCCACGGTCATCGTCATAGAACATGACCTCGATGTCATCCGCAGCGCCGACTACATCGTCGACATGGGTCCCGGTGGCGGCTCCGAAGGCGGCACCATAGTCATCTCCGGCACGCCGTCTGAAGTCCGCGCCTGCCCCAACAGCCTGACGGGAAAGTTTATGTAGAAAAAAGCATTACAGCAATAGCACATCAAAAAAACAGAGGCATCGAAACCGAAGATGTGTGTGAGTACAAGGCGCACCTATTCGGTTTCGTATTTATCCAATGCCTCGGCCATGAGGGCACGCCCCTTCTCGGCGATTTCCTCGCCCTTGGCATAGTCGGTGATGGTGCTGTAGGAATCGAAACTCATCTTCACGAGAATGTCCGGCTTGTACATCTGGAGCTGAAGGTTGGCTATTGTGCGGAGCATCAGGGAGAAAGTACGAGAAAGGACAGAATAGTAGTTGTCGTCCTCGACGATGAACGGCATCTTTGCAGCGACAACCTCTCCCTCAAGCCTGCGGACCTTCTCCTCGGCTGAGCGTCCCTCCTTGAACACTCTCTGCGCCTCACCGCCCATAGCCTTGACCATATCAAGCACAGAATGACCTTTCTTCGCTGAAATCGGTGCAAGGATGGAAGCAATCTCATCCTTCAGTTCCGGATCTGCCCTGCGAGCCTCCTCCAAGTCTTTGACATACTTTGAAATCTTTTGCGAATCAAGCTGATTTACATCAAAAGAAACAAGAATGTCATGCCCGTTTCGGGGAACAATGCTGAAAGGTGCAGTGTTCACAGCACCGCCGTCGATGAGCGTGTGGTAGCCGTACTTGACAGGACGGAAAAGCGACGGGATGGAAATCGAGGCACGAACTGCGTCGAACAGCTTGCCTTCCTTGAAAACAACTTCTTCGCCGGTGTAAAGGTCGGTCGCCACGGCACGATATGGAATGCGCAAATCCTCGATGTTCACATTCGGAACGACTTTCTTGATCGCGTCTATAACCCTCTCACCCTTGACAAGATAGCTTTTGCTCAATGATACGTCCAGAAGTGACAGGAGCTTGTAGTTGTTGAGCTGAAACAGCCATTTCTTGAAGTCCTCAAGACCGCCGGCGGCATAAATTCCGCCCACGAGCGAACCTATGGAACAACCCGCCATTGAGGTGATGTTATACCCTCTGCTTTCAAGTTCCTCGATTGCGCCGATGTAGGCAAATCCGCGCGGCCCTCCGCTGGAGAGCACAAGCGCAACGTCCTTTGTACCAGACATAATCAGTCCTATTTACTTAAAAATTCAAATTTCCTTTCATGCGTCCTGCGTATAGGTTTTCAACGCCAATTTCTTAACCAGCATAACAAAGCCGCCTGTGAGAATGAGGTTCAGCACAATCGTGAGGACGGAAATCAGCAGCAGCGGTCCTCCGAGATTGTAGCTTATCGCGATAAAGATTACGCCGGCCCCGACTTCTCCTCGGGTAAACATTCCTATCGAAAGAGCCAGCCTCTCGCTGAACTTGCGGTCACGGTAGAAGGCCAGCGGCATAAGCTTTCCAATGTTCGAGAGCAACGAAACGACAACAACATGCACGGCAATCATCCCCCACGACATCATAGGCAGCGATGCAGTCACCGAGTCCGGATTTGTCGGCTGCGAGTTCATGTCAAGTCCTATGAACTGCGGCATACTCACACCGACAAGGAACATGAAAAAATATGAAATGGCCGTCGAGACTTTTTCCTCTGTCTTTGACTCAATATGCTGCGGCTTCATCACCATTCCGAGCACAAAGGCCGGAAGAAGAACCTCAATATGTATTCCTTCGTGAGGACCGAGAAAATATTCCGAAACATGATATATTCCTTGTGTAAAGACAATTACAATGACTGAATATCCGAGAATCGCTTTCCAGTCCTGTCGCATGCCATACCTGCCCATCTGCTTCCATCCGAAAACCAGAAGAAATATGACAACCGTCAAAATCACCGCCATCTGCCATTTCATTCCTATCATGAATACCTGAAGCGGAATCATCAGCAATATGGTGTCAAGGTCATCGAAAATCGCGAGCACCTGGATTTTCTTGTACATCCAGCTCGACTTCAGCCTGAGGGCGGCAAGCATTGTGAATAGGATACCTGCCGACGTCGGTGCAGCAAAACGGCTTATGAGCAACGTTTCTTTCCACAAGTCACCGCTTCCCCACTGGGTTGACGGAAACAGGACAAAAATGTAATAGAGCGCAATCAGTAACCAAGGCATCGCCGCCGCGACCATTGCGACAAAATAATCCAGCGCATACGATTTCCACCGGCTCTTGTCAATCTCGAACTCACGTCCTACATTTATCATGATGAACGCGAGACAGATGTACAGGAATATGTCGGTGACGACTTTGACAGAACGGGTCGCATCGCCCGCAATAAACGGAAGAACCTGCGAAACCGCAAGTCCCACAAGGAGAAAGACAGAAAAGGAGAGAACTTTCTTCATCTAAGAATATTTTGTTACTCCGAATTTAAATTTCTAAGTACAAAGGTAGCAATAATCGGTGAGATATGGAAAAGTAGAGCACAGTTATTGAGAAATAGGTTTTTTGAGAATATTGCAAATTTGAGCCTTACAACAAATAATTTATGGATAAAAGATGCTACTTTTGCAATTAAATTAAAATACAGACAATATGGAACGATTAGATGTATTCAATTGCTCGAACATACTCATAGCTAGTTATTTCACTGATAATCGTGGCTGTGCCCACGAGAACAGGGAGCACACGCTGATTTATCTGATTTCCGGTGAACTGGAAATAGAAGAGCGGGGAAAGAAAACCGTTCTTCATCCGGGAGAGTGTGCTTTCATGCGACGCGACAACCGTATGTGGTTGCAGAAAAAAGTAGAAGAGGGAAATCCTTACCGCTCTGTTGTGTTGAAATTCTCACGACCTTTCTTAAAGGAATTTTACCAGACACTTAATCGGCAGCAGATTCCCTCTGATTCCAAGCGCGAGAAGGTGAGTTTGCGTGTGTTATCGAGTAACAGACCTGACATCCGTTCCCTGTTTGAGTCGGTCATCCCATATTTCGATGCAGGAGAAAAGCCATCGGAAGATGTACTGAAACTGAAAATGATTGAAGGAGTGTATGTATTACTCAATACCGACATCAACCTGTATGCTTCGCTGTTCGACTTCGTGGAGCCGTGGAAGATTGACATTTTGGACTATTTGAACGAAAACTATATGTGCGACCTTTCTATGAACGAGATTGCAAGTTACACGGGGCGTAGTCTGGCTACTTTCAAACGGGATTTCGCAAAGGTAAGCGATTTGACACCTCAAAAATGGATTATCAAACGTCGCCTTGAAGCTGCCCATGATTTGATAAAATCAGGAAAGAAGGTGACGGAAACCTGTTTCGACGTGGGCTTCAAGAATCTGTCGCATTTCTCCAAAATATACAAGGATGCATATGGGGTTGCCCCATCCATGTAGCATTGAACTTCAAAACAAAACAAATTGAGCCTTGCAGCAAAGTCGTTGTAAGGCTCTCTTTGTACCTTTGCATTCGATGATTGAAAATGTTTTAGCAATGTCAAATTAAAAAGGCGTAATATGAAAACAAAAGTAATTTCATTGGTTCTATTATCAGTTTTAATGTTCCCAATTATGGCAAAATCACAAGTAAAAATCAAGCAGACCGCCGGACGCGATGCTCTCGGAGAGTTCGCACCGGAGTTTGCACGCCTGAACGACGATGTGCTTTTCGGAGAGGTCTGGAGCCGTAACGACCTGTTATCCCTTCGTGACCGTTCTATTGTTACGGTTGTAGCCCTGATGTCGCAAGGACTAACAGATTCTTCGTTCAAGTACCACCTTGAATCGGCAAAAAAGAACGGAGTGACCAAAACCGAAATGGCAGAAATCCTGACCCATGCCGCATTCTATGCCGGTTGGCCGAAAGCGTGGGCGGCATTTCGCATGGCAAAGGAGGTCTGGACGGACACGGCTGACAACACTGCCGCCACCTCGCTTGAAGCGTATGCACAAACCATTATTTTCCCGGTAGGCAAAACCAACGATGCGTATGCCAAGTATTTCATCGGACAGAGCTATGTAGCCCCGATTGTGACGGATGGTGTACCTGTAGTGAATGTGACCTTTGAGCCGGGTTGCCGCAACAACTGGCACATTCACAAGGCGACCAAAGGCGGCGGTCAGACGCTCGTATGCATTGGTGGCCGCGGCTACTATCAGGAATGGGGCAAAGAACCCATTGAACTTCGTCCTGGAGATTCGGTATATATTCCCGCAGGTGTGAAACACTGGCACGGAGCAGCACCCGACAGCTGGTTCTCGCACCTCGCTATCGAAATTCCCGGAGAGAACACCTCAAACGAGTGGTTGGAACCGGTAAATGACAACGAATATTCAAAATTAAAATAACATGAAACTATTAGCATTGATAATTATGGGATTACTCACTTGGGGCAACACATTGAGTGCGCAGATGACAGAGGGCAACAAAAAAATCCTTGTGGCTTATTTCTCTTGTACGGGGACAACCGAAAAAGTGGCGGAAGCCATTGCGGAAACAACCGGTGGCAAACTTTACCGGATTACTCCGGCCAAGGCTTATACTTCGGCAGACCTTGACTGGCAGAACAAAACGAGCCGCAGCTCGGTGGAAATGGCGGATGATAAATCCCGACCGGCTTTGGGCGGAGAGGCTATCGACCCGAAAGATTATGATGTGATATTCATTGGTTATCCGATCTGGTGGGACTTGTGTCCCCGTCCGGTCAATACATTCCTTGAAAAGTATGATTTTTCGGGTAAGACAATTATGCCGTTCGCCACGTCGGGTGGCAGTTCGATTGCAAACAGCGTGAAACAGCTCAAAAAACTCTATCCTAAAGTCGTATGGCAAGACGGACGCTTGTGTAACGGCAGTGCGAAACAGGCCGCAGTGTGGGCGAAACAAACAATCAAATAATTGTATGGAAGAGATTAGAATCGACTGTCTGAACCAGACAGAACAGGAACTTGCCGCAGCCATAGAACTGCGGCAAGACATCTTCCGGCTGAACCATACGATGCCCGATACGGAGGAGTATGCCGAACTGTTGCACAAGGTTTTTCCGCAATTCGGCGAGAACTGCCGCATCGAAACTCCGTTTTCGGGTGTCCGAACCGCCAACGTGAAATTCGGGCGTAATGTCATTGTCATGCCCGGCTGCCTGATGATGTCAGCCGGAGGAATCACGATAGACGATGAAGTGATGATTGCCGCCAATGTGCAACTCATATCCAACAATCACGATGTGGAACAACGCAATGTCATTACCTGCAAACCGGTTCACATTTGCCGTCATGTATGGATAGGAGCCGGTGCGACTATTCTTCCGGGTGTCACTATCGGGGAGAATGCTGTGGTCGGAGCCGGCAGTGTCGTCACGCACGATGTGGAGTCGAATACGATTGTTGCGGGAAATCCGGCAAAGTTGATTCGCAAAATATGATATTTTACAAATTGAACTTCATGACAAAGTGATTTGAGCCTCGCAGCAAAGTTGTTGTGAGGCTCTCTTTTTACCTTTGCATCAGAATAAAAAAACAAAGATATGAACGATATTTTTGAAAGAGACCTGAACGGAGAAATGGTGTCACCCAATGATCAAGGATATGACGAACTGATTGCGGACATTTTCGATACCATGAAAACTGCGACCGAAATGAACACCGGTTACAAGACACCTGCTGAAGTGCATGAGTATATGAAGCGTATCCTCGGCAAACCGCTTGATGAAAGCACAACCGTGCTTCCTCCTTTTTACGTTGATTACGGCAAACCCGTAACCATAGGCAAAAGATGCCTCATACAGCAGTGCTGCACCTTTTTCGGGCGTGGAGGAGTCATAATCGGTGATGATGTTTTTATCGGTCCGAAATGCAATCTCATCACTATCAATCATGACGTGAATCCCGACAACCGCAGTGCTACTTACAGTCGTCCCATTGTAATTGAAGACAAAGTTTGGATTGGTATAAATTCGACCATCCTTCCCGGAGTGAAAATTGGCTATGGAAGCATTGTCGGAGCGCAGAGCGTGGTGACGCACGATGTGCCACCCATGACGATAGTAGCCGGAAATCCTGCAAGAACAATCAAAACAATCGAGATAAATCATGAATAACAATAAAGAAATCAGTCGCCGTGGTTTTCTGAAAACCGCCGCAGCATTAGGAGCAGCATTGACCATACAACCTGCCATCAACAAGGTACAGGCGGCAAATGCCGTTCTTGGTGGGACATCCGTATCTTCGACGAGAAACAAGGATATGCAGTACCGCACACTTGGTACAGGCTCAGCTGCATTCGAGGTTTCTGCGCTCGGATTCGGTGTGATGGGCATGACCTACAACCGCAGCCAGTATCCCGACAAGAAAACTCGCCAGCGTGTTATTGCGGAAGCGGTTGACCGGGGCGTAACCTTGTTTGACACCGCCATTATTTACGGTCCTCTAAACAACGAGGAATTTGCGGGAGAAGTTCTTGCCCCCTATAAAAACCGTGTTAATGTTACAACTAAGTTCGGGCATGAAGTCGTTGACGGTAAGGGAACGGGGCGTCAGGACAGCCGTCCGGAAACCATTCGCCGTTATTGCGAGGAATCGCTCCGTCGCCTTCGCATTGACTCTATACCTATGTTCTACCAGCATCGTTTCGACCGCAATACGCCGATCGAAGAGGTAGCGCAGTGTATCGGCGATTTGATTAAGGAAGGTAAGGTGCAGCGATGGGGATTGTGCGAAGTCAGCCCGGAGACCATCCGTAAGGCTCATGCTGTGCAACCGCTGACCGCCATACAGAGCGAATACCACCTGATGCACCGCTTGGTGGAGGAAAACGGAGTGTTGGATGTCTGCCGTGAACTGGGCATCGGCTTTGTTCCGTACAGCCCTATCAATCGAGGCTTCTTGGGTGGCTGCATCAACGAATACACTGTTTTTGATCCGAACAACGACAACCGTCAGACCCTGCCACGCTTCCAGCCTGAAGCCATGCGTGCGAACTACCGTATCGTGAATGTACTACAAGACTTCGGTCGCACACGGGGCATGACCTCTGCACAGGTGGCACTTGGATGGCTGTTGCAGAAAGCCCCGTGGATTGTGCCCATTCCCGGAACAACAAAACTCTCTCATTTGGAAGAAAATCTTCGCACACTTGATTTTACACTCTCTGAAAGTGAATGGAAAGAGTTGGAACAGCGTGTGGCAGCCATTCCGATAGTCGGCGACCGTTATAATGCCGAACAGCAGAAACAAGTAGGATTTTAATAGACAGATAAATGAAACCGAATATTATTACCCGTATGATGAAATTGCAAGCTATCGCCATAATGACATTCCTGACTTTTATGAATGTCATGGCACAGGAAACAACAAAATCAACAGATATGAAAACTTTGGAATTAACACAGGAGTGGGACAAGACCTTCCCGCAGAGTGATAAGGTGGAACACACGAAAATCACGTTCCACAACCGTTACGGCATCACGCTTGCCGCAGACCTCTATAAACCAAAGGATGCACAGGGACACTTGGCTGCCATTGCTGTCAGCGGTCCTTACGGGGCTGTGAAAGAACAGGTGTCGGGTCGTTATGCCCAGACTCTTGCAGAGCGTGGTTTTCTGACTATCGCGTTCGACCCTTCTTATTACGGCGAGAGCGGCGGCACTCCCCGTTATCTCACATCGCCCGAAATCAGCACGGAGGATTTCAGTGCGGCAGTCGATTATCTGACCTCCCGTGAAGATGTCGATTTGGAGCGTATTGGCATACTAGGCATCTGTGGTTGGGGCGGATTTGCTCTCAATGCGGCTGCCAATGACCCGCGAATTAAAGCGACAGTAACATCCACCATGTACGATATGAGCAGGGTGAATGCCAACGGATATTTCGATGCCAACGACAATGCGGACGCCCGCTACGAGCTACGCCGACAACTGAACGACCTTCGTACAAAAGCATACCGAACAGGTGAGAATGAGCTCGACGGCGGCGTGATTGACCCCGTTCCCGAAGATGCGCCACAATTCGTCAAGGATTACCATGACTATTACAAGACAAAGCGCGGCTATCATCATCGTTCTCCCAACTCCAACAAGGGAATCTCCAAGACCAGCGTGCTTTCATTCATAAATATGCCGCTGCTCACCTATATCGGAGAGATCCGTAGTGCCGTGCTGATGATTCACGGAGAGAAAGCTCATTCCCGCTACTTCAGCGAAGATGCCTACAAACGACTGACCACTGAAAATAAGGAACTAATGATTATTCCGGGAGCGAATCACGTCGATTTGTACGATAACCTTGATGTCATTCCATTCGATAAAATAGAAGATTTCCTCAAAAAGGCCTTTGAAAAGAAATAAAATCTCGTTTTAATGACGAGTATTTTATTTCTGAACTTCAGAACAAAACACATTGAGCCTCACAGCAACCGTGTAGCTATTGCCTGCAAAAGGGAAACTGGACTGACTTGGCAACGGACTTTTACTGTCACCCGTCCATTATGGAAGTGTAGCAGAGGCTTTGGCGGAACAGGGATTCTCATCAGTAAAAAAAATAGACATCCAATTTATAATAATATGAGTCCACTTGAAAAAGTCAGAGCACTATCAAATTGAAACTTAGATAGGTGATAAGCAGATGAAAACTATACGTTATTTGCCTACTTGCACACTTTTTAAAGTGGATTCAATAATTTAATTTTTAACAAGGAGAAGCATTATGAAAAAGTTTCTGTATCTACTATTTGCCGCTTTTGTAGCGGTGGGTCTGAGCGTCTGCTCTCCCGATGACAACGAACCTAATAGGTCGGAAACCGAAATCCCGGATACGCCGGAAAATCCGGATGATGGCAATGAACCTGAAAATCCGGACAACCCCGATAATCCCAATCCTACGGGCAAGACACTGATCGTGTATTACAGCTTCACGAACAATGTACATACCATCGTGACTGATTTGCAAACACAAATAGAGGCAGATGCAGTAAGAATAGAACCAGCCGAAGAAGGTCTTGACTATGCGGCCAACAATTATGCCATCGGAAGTGCACTGATTCAGGCAATCAGGAACAATCCGAACGATGCGGCATCTTATCCTGAAATCAAACCAGTGGAAGTTAACATTGCCGATTACGACAGAATTATCGTAGGAGCGCCGCTTTGGTGGAGCAATATGGCAGCCCCGCTGCAAACATTCCTTTTCCACTACGGCGATGAAATGAAAGGAAAAGACATCGGTCTGATAGTATCAAGTTCAAGCAGTGGAATCAGCGGAGTCGAGGCTGATACCAAACGGCTTATCCCGGAAGGTAATTTCCTTGAACCGAGCCTGTGGATACGTTCCTCACAAACTTCCAACTGTCATTCATTAATAGCCGACTGGCTGAATAAAATCAACTAATGCGGTAAATCTTGTCCTCATCATAGTACTTATTCATGAAGTACGCCATATAACGTAGCGTCTTGTTTCCCCTCCTCCGGACTTCCTTCCCCTACAAAGCATGGTTCTGGAGACGAAACTCCGCCATCTTCTCGTATTTCGTCCCCGGACGGCCGTAGTTTGCGTACGGATAGATGGAGATTCCACCGCGAGGGGTGAAAATTCCGGTCACCTCTATATACTTAGGATCCATCAACTTAATCAGATCCTTCATGATTTTGTTCACGCAGTCCTCATGGAAATCGCCATGGTTACGGAAACTGAACAAGTAGAGTTTCAGGCTCTTGGACTCAACCATACGTTTGTCGGGCATATAGGAAATCTTGATTTCCGCGAAGTCCGGCTGCCCGGTAATCGGACAAAGGCTCGTGAATTCCGGACAGTTGAACTGTACCCAATAATCATTGTCCGGGTGTTTATTGATGAATGACTCCAGCACTTCCGGAGCGTAGTCCTGTCTATACTCGGTCTTCTTGCCAAGCGCAAGGAGGCCTTCCTTCTCTCGTCCTTCCATAATTATAAGTCCTTTATTTTAAATATGTTATAGGAGATATTATTGTCATACACATCCTCTCCCTCATGTTTTTTGAGCGCCTTCACGACACGGATGGTCAATGGAAGGGCGATGATTTCATAGACGGTCTTGAGAATGACCTGCCAGAGCATCAGCCACGGGAGCTCAGACGCCGGAATTACTCCCCCGAAGGCAAGCGGGAAGAATATGAGGCTGTCACAGCTCTCTCCAGCGACAGTGCTCAAAATTGCACGGAGAGAAAAGCGCTTCGCTCCATCGTGAATCTTCATTTTGCTCATGACGAAAGCGTTGGCGAACGAACCTACGATAAAGGCCACAAATGATGCGGCGGCAATGCGCGGAGCGAGTCCGAAAATGGCGTGAAAGCCTTCCTGATTCTCCCAATATGGTGCAGGAGGAATGACATCGCACAGGGCACCCATCGCAACAACGAAGAAATTCATTGCGAACCCGGCCCAAATGAGCAGACGCGCCTTGCCATAACCCCAGACCTCGCAGACACAGTCATTGATGATGTAGCTCACCGGGAAAATAAGAAGACCGCCGGTCAAGGAAATCGGACCGACTGCGATTTGCTTTGTTTCAAGAAGATTTGCCGTGATGAGGCAAACGCAGAAGAGGATGCTGAAAAGCATAAACAGCACACTCACCGTCTTGGATGATTTGTTGTTCATTGTTTTAGAGGTTTCAACTACTCCGGGTACATTCCCGCCCAGTAACTGAATAAGAAAATACTTTCTTCCCAAACAGCCCTAGGATAGTATTTCAAAAGTGGGCGCAAAATTACACAATTTTCCATAAGATGCAAAATTCCGTCCCGAATGCGGCAATCGCAACATTTCATAACAAAGACATACTCGTGTGCGGAGTATACGATAATTTTGCAGCCGTTTCCGGAGAGCCGGATTTACGGATGCTCCGAAGTAATGTAGTGTTTTAATTTTATATTGTTATGGATTTGTTTCTTCACTTTGCAAGCTGTATGAACACGAATGCGCAGTTCATAATAATCGCTTGTCTCGCAGCTGTCGTTGCAGTTCCTGTTCTCGGATGGTTGATTAAGGAAAATCACAAGCATCACGTGATTAGTTGGGACAGCACTGACAGCAACCACTACCTCGACTAATATAAGAGTCGCGGTGGACATTTAATGGAAGAATTGATGCATGTTTTATGGAAATGAATGATAATACGGCTGTTACTCAGGAGAACATAATTGTTACAACAACTACGCATAAACATCTTAAAGAGTTATGTCGTTTCCTGTCTGAGTACGCCGCAAAACTACTGTCAAGCGGCACGACGACCATAAGGACGGAGAAGAATGTCGTGAGAATTGCCGAATCATACGGGGCTTTGGCGGATTTTGCCGTACTTCCAAACGAGATAATGCTGACCCTGTGGGACTGCAAGCGTGAGCACTCATACACAGTGAACTGCAAAATCAGTGAAACTTCATTGAACTTCGACGCCATTACACGACTCAGCGCACTCAGCTGGAAGATTTCAGACAACAATCTAAGTCTTGACGAGGCATGGAAAGAGTATGAGAACATACTCCGCGTGCCACGTCTGCCGTTTCCGCTTGTAACATTTCTCGTCGGCTGCGCCAACGCGTCGTTCTGCCGTCTGTTCAACGGAGACTGGATTGCCATGGCGATAGTTTTCGTAGCCACAGTTTGCGGGTTCTATCTCAAGCACGAAATGATTATCAAGCAGAGACTTAACGTTCAGTTTTCAATCATAGCGTCGAGCTGTCTGTCAGCAATAATAAGCTGCTCGGGATATGTGTTCGGATGGAGCGGAACGCCGGACATCGCGTTGGCCACCAGCGTGCTGTGGCTCGTCCCCGGAATCCCGTTCATCAACGCGATGAGCGACCTCATCTACGGACACTACGTCTGCTGCCTCAGCCGTTTCATACAAGCAATAATCACGACAATATCCCTTTCTCTCGGACTGTGCCTTGCACTCATGATAATGCAGATCAATTATGTTTAACATGTCTATTCCATTAGCGATTATTTCGGACGGATTGTTTGCAGCGATTGCAGCAATCGGTTTCGGCAGTATAAGCAACATTTCAAAGAACAGTTTCCTCGGGTGCGCGATACTTGCGGCGACGGGGCACATGACACGATTCGTGCTCATGGAGTATTTCGGTGTCCACATCGTCCAGGCAAGCTTCTTCGCCGGCCTCGCAATCGGACTACTTTCGCTCCCTGTTGCGAAATGGAGAAAATGCCCGGTGGAGGCGCTCTCATTCCCTGCCCTGCTCCCGATGATTCCGGGAATGTACGCATACAGAGCCGTAAATGCACTTGTGCTCGCCATCATGGCATCCGGGGAAGAAACATTCTCCCACTACCGCAACGTTTTCCACTACAATGCGCTCATCTGCCTCATTGCCATAGTTTTGATGGTGCTGGCGACTATGATTCCTATCTTCATCTTCAAGAAATTCTCCTTTTCCGTTACGAGGGGCGAATAAAAAGCGGTCTGCCACTAAATAATAACTGCTGAATTTCTCTCGAAGTTCAGCAGCCTGAAAAATTAATGCATATAAAGTACTGATGAAAACAGTACTATGTGGCCAAGATACCGCTTTACTACTCTGTCACGATATCCTTGATTTCCCTCATGCGAAGTCTCTGATTCTTCTTTCTTTCTACGCCATTGAGACGCCTCATCTTGTCAAACGCAGTGAAAATGCTGCCAGCGATGCAGAGAACCACCATAATGAAAAATACTACGAGTTTCATAATTGTATGATTTAATTGTTTATATTCAAAAACGTGGTACAAATGTACGACGGACTCGAAAGAATGAAAAGCATTGGTTATGAAACATACGAATACCGGCAATCGCAGGAGGTGGGCTTGAGGATTGGGAAATATTCCGTAACTTTGCGTCGTTTTCGCGGAATTTGGGGATATTATGAACGAATATCCCGAAAAACAGGATTTTAGATTTAACGCAGACTATAATGAGTATGGAGAAATTCAGGTATTATGTAAAATCGACGAGGCTTCGCACATTGCCGCTATCGCTTGCGGGAATAATAACCGGAATCGGGCTTGCGGCGGCGGACTATCGCATAAATTGGGGAGTCGCGGCTCTTGTGGCGCTGACTGCCGTGTGCCTTCAGATTCTGTCCAATGTCTCGAATGAATATGGGGACTGCCTCAGCGGCACCGACGGCGAGGACAGACAGGGTCCGAACTACTCCAAGGGACATCTTGGCGACAAGGACTACCGCAGGATGGTCGCGTTTTGGGCTGTGATGAGCTGCGTATCCGGTGCGGCAATGGTCTACACGTCTTATGGGACATTCCTGCAGCTTGAGCCGATTATGCTGATTATTCTCGGAGCAGCCGCCGTCATGGCAGCAATAAAATATACGCTCGGGCGACACCCATACGGATACAGCGGCCACGGAGACATTGCCGTATTCACATTTTTCGGAATAGTTTCGGTGCTCGGAGCATATTTTGTCGTCGCGCACGAGATTCCGTCGTTCTATCTTCTTATGCCGGCGTCGGCAATCGGACTGTTCAGCGTGGGCGTGCTGAACATCAACAACATCCGCGACATGAAGACAGACGCCGCGACAAGAGTCACCATTGCGATAAGGTTGGGAGAAAAGAAAGCGAGGATATATCAGACGCTCCTGATTGTCGGAGGCTGGGCACTGCTGCTCGGCTATGTCTTCGGATGCAGAATGTTCGACTGGCGGCACTGCCTGTTTCTCGTTACACTTCCGCTCTATGCCATCCACCTCATAGGAGTTTGGAAGCACAGCGGTCATGCCCTCGACAAGTACTTTCCGATGTTGGTAATGGGAACTTTCGCCCTGTCAATTCTCCTTGCTGTCGGGTTCACGGCTTATCTGTGGTAGTGAAGCGACGTACATCCGGCAAATGCCGAACGTGAGGGGCGTGTGGCTAACGGACGTAAAGCCGCAGGATGACAGGATGGCCTTGAAGCGCTTAGGAAGGGGGAAATTCAGGACAGAAGCGGGGAGGTAGCGGTAGGCTGCCTTGTCACCGCTGACCCTGCCTCCCACCCATGGAAGTATCTTCAGGAAATACAGCTTGTACAGCGCAAGAAGCAGCCTATTCTGAGGTACGGAAAGTTCCAGTATCACCAACCTGCCGCCCGGGCGGAGCACACGGCGCATCTCGCGCAGCCCCTGCTCGAGATGTTCGAAATTCCTCACTCCGAATCCCACACAGACCCCGTCGAAACTGTCATCGGCGAACTCCAGCGCCTCGCAGTCTCCTTTCCGCAGTTCAATCCGGTCGTCAAGACCAAGCCTCGCGACCTTTTCACGTCCTCCGGCAAGCATTCCGTCCGAGAGGTCGATGCCGGTAATCCTGGCTTTCTGCGAGCGCCTTGCCACGGCAATCGAGAAGTCCCCTGTTCCACAGGCAACGTCAAGTATATGAAAATCAGCATCCTTCGGCAGAAGTTTTCGCACGGCGCGACGACGCCATATCTTGTCGATGTTCAGCGAAAGTATATGGTTCAAGGCATCATATTCCGGAGCGATGCTGTCAAACATCTTCTCTACAGCTTCCTTTTTTGGCATATCGTGAGCAATGTCACCGGGACAGTCCTCTGACAACATTGGCAGAGACTTCGGCAAAGCGGGACAAAGATAGCTTTTTTCCGGCAAAGGCACAGACTTTGACGCAAATATGAGCCGCATTTTCTTATGACAATTTGTCACTGGAATTGCTGGCACAAGGTAAGACTAAGACAATTTATATGGAAAAGAAAGAAATTCCGGTTCTCCTGCTCACCGGCTATCTCGGAAGCGGCAAGACTACGCTCCTCAACAGGATTTTGGCGAACAAAAAGGGTATACGTTTCGCCGTGATTGTCAATGATATAGGCGAAGTGAACATAGACGCGGATCTCATCCAGAAAGGCGGAGTGGTCGGGAAGAAGGACGAGAGTCTCGTCGCTCTCCAGAACGGCTGCATCTGCTGCACGCTCAAGGCAGACCTCATTGAGCAGATTTATGAAATCATGAGGATGCAGAAATTCGACTACATCGTCATCGAGGCCAGCGGAATTTGTGAACCTGAACCTATCGCGAGGACAATCTGCAGCATTCCGACCTTCGGCGGTCTCTACACGAAGTACGGCATCTGCCGGCTCGACAACATTGTCACCGTTGTGGATGCGATGAGAATGCAGAGCGAGTTCGACTGCGGCGACACCCTCGTAATGAAAAACATCGACGAAGAGGATATCGAAAACCTTGTAATCCAACAGATTGAGTTCTGCAACACAGTTCTCCTCAACAAGGCATCGGAAGTTTCGCCTAAGGAACTCGAACGCATAAAGGCGATCATCCGCGAGCTTCAGCCGAAAGCCGAAATTATAGAATGCAACTACGCGGATGTCGAACTCGACAAACTGCTGAACACCCACTTGTTTGACTATGACAAGGTGTCAGCCTCAGCAGGCTGGATCAAGGGCATTGAGACTTCCGAGGAGGATGCTCACAAAGCGGAACATGACCATCACGAGGATGACGACCATGATGAGGACGAGCACGGCCACCACCATCACGATGACGACCACGATGAGGATGAAGAACATGACCATCACCACAAGGAAGTCGGAGGGCATCATCACCACCATCACCACGAGCATGATGGCGGCGAGGTTGAGGAATACGGAATTGGCACTTTCGTCTATTGCCGTCGTCCGGCCTTCGACATGAACAAGTTCGACAATTTCGTGGCGAAGAAATGGTCGCGCAACATCATCCGCGCCAAGGGTCTATGCTACTTCAGCGACGACACCGACATGTCCTACCTCTTCGAGCAGGCAGGCCGTCAGTTCCAGCTCAAGGCCGCCGGCAAGTGGTACGCCACCGCTCCCGAAGAAGACCTCAAGGAAATCGCTCGCCAGGACCCGGACTTCATGAAAGACTGGGACCCGAAATACGGCGACCGCATGCAGAAGCTAGTATTCATCGGCCAGCACCTCGACAAGGAGCAGATCACCAGAGACCTCGACTTCTGCCTCGTCAGCGAGGAGTAGCAAGCACAACAAATGTCAAGATGCAGGCGAGCCTGCGGTGAGATTGTATGTGTTCAAGATTATTTTGTCACGACAAGACGACCGACAGCACGGAATCTCTCAATCATCTTGAGAATTCTAGTCTCATAGGCTTTATCTGTAGTCGTTTTGATTGTCTTTTCCTTTGACTTGTCCTCAAGGAATGGGAAAAGAGCGATGTTGTCGGCTTCTTTTCCGTTCTCATCGATATGCAAGAGCATAAGAGTTGCAATGGTGAGCGAGCGGTAGTGAAGTTCCGGCCACTGAGTGCCGTCCTTTTCAACAATTCTGATGATTCCCTCCCCCTTTCCAGTGCTCTCGAGAGTATACTTCCTTTCAAGAGACTCAATCATATAATAGGTGTTTTCTTTGGATTCCAAGGATTTCAATGCAAAGTTCACTGTCGATTTGGCACTGTTGAAACGAATAACAAGATTTTCCTGTCCGCTGCCAACCTCATTATTAATGATGGTCCACCAGTCTCCGGAAAGCATGATGTCCGCCTTGGAGCAAGAATTGAGAAATAAAGATGCGACAAGAGTCAAAATAATGATAAATGTCTTTTTCATAACTATTTTTGGTTAATTGTTTTCGCAAAGGAAAGGATAATTTCACATCTTTGCAATAAGTAATTTTACTTAGAAACCCCCTCAAAGGTGGGTCAATGCCGTACAAATCGTGCAAATTTTATCAAAAGTTTGATAATCACAAATGTAATAATTATATTCGCGATAAAAGGTGTAGAGCATGGAATATAACGAACTTGAGAATCCGTTTGTCGCAGGAAAATATGTCTCCGACAAATACTTCATACCTTCGCTCAAACAAAGATTTCGGACAATTTCAACGCATTCTTTATAGATTTAATAAAATATCTATGAAAATTTCACATTTCTCAGGAAAATTCTTTTTCGGGATTATGCTGTGTCTCGGACTGTCTGTGACTGACGCTATGGCACAGGATTATTACGAAGACCACAAGAAGGGGGACCCTTACAGGTTTGAAGAGCCGGACGGTTTTGTATGGTACAAGGATGTCAAGAACGGGGCGGTGCAGGTCTATGACAAGGACATGAACGTCCTGATTCCGCGCTCGCGTGGCTACAAAAGCTGCACATTCAGGGAAAGTTCCGGGATGTTCAGCCTCGGAAAATTCTACACAAGCGCTGACGGGGAGAATGTTACTTTATATATAGGACTCGCAAAGAAGGACGGAACGGAGGTCATCAGGTGGGAGAATCACTACACGAGCGGCTACAGGACAAAGAAAGGAAACCGCTATGTCGTCAAGAAGGACGATTTCGTCGGAGTATGCGATTCCACCGGACGCGAACTGATTTCTCCGGATTTGGGATATACGTCGTGCACCGCCACCCACGGCTGCTACAAGGTCGGTAACAAGAAATATGTCGGGCTGCATGACTACGAAACCGGTAAGGTAATGATTCCGCTGTCGAGACGCTACACCAACTTCTCGTTCAACACTGTCAGGAACTATATTCCGGTGCGCCGCGGCAGTCTTAAAGGAGCATGTCTGATGGACGGGACAGAGGTCGTGCCTCCGGTTTGGTACGACTGCGTCTATAACGACAAAACGGGCTGCTTTATGGTGAGACGCAGCGCTGACACTTTGTGGGAAAAGATGGGTGAAAGTCAGTGACATAAGGGAAGTTAGCTCTTTCCTTATCGCTGTCATGCCGATAATGTTCATTCCCGCGGCAGCCGGTCTGATGGAGTCATGGGGCGCCGTAAAATCGTCAGTGTGGGAATATGCCCTCATAACCATTGTCAGCACATTCGTCGTCATGGGAGTCTCCGGTGCCGTAACGCAGTTTGTCATATGGCACGGAAAGAAGAGTGAGCATGTTAAGAAACGTAGCGAAACGGAGACAAAGTAATATGTCACAGATATTTGAATCATCGGTATTCTTCGGAGTATTCATAAGCCTGTCGTCCTATATTTTCGGCATTTGGCTAAAGAAAAAGACCGGATGGGCACTCGCGAACCCGCTGCTGGTGTCCATCATTCTGGTCATTGCAACGCTTTCCCTGCTCGGAGTGAGCTATGAAAGCTATGCGCGTGGAGCGGAGATAATCAGCTATCTTCTGACTCCTGCGACAATCTGTCTTGCGGTGCCTCTGTATCAACAGGTTGAACTTCTCAGGAAGAACTGGAAAGCAGTTGTCGCCGGCATCAGCGCAGGCGTCCTGTCCAGCCTTGTCTGCATCCTGCTGCTCGCCCTGCTGTTTCATTTTGACCACGCGGCATACGTCACCTTCCTTCCGAAGTCAATCACCACAGCCATCGGGCTCGGAGTCTCCGAAGAACTCGGCGGCTACATTCCTGTGACGGTCGTCTCCATCATCATCACAGGAGTCCTGGGCAACATATTCGCTGAAAAATTCCTCCGCCTTCTCCACATCAGCGAGCCGATAGCCAAGGGCATAGCCATCGGAACCGCCTCCCACGCGGTCGGCACGGCAAAGGCAATGGAGATGGGAGCGGTGGAAGGTGCAATGAGCAGCCTCTCGATAGTCGTCAGCGGCATACTCACCGTCGTCGGAGCATCAGTGTTTGCATTGTTTATCTGAGAAGCTGTTTATTATTGTTACATATTCGTTCTTTTGGTGTCTTTTTGCTCATATTTTCCGTATATTTGTCTCTGACTTGGGATGTCATCGGAAGCCGTCGTTGGCGGATTCATAAAGTTTTATGCGTAATATGGAAGATAGAAATTTTGAGATTGAACTGGCGCGGTTTATCGTGGAGAAGACTCGCAGGAGTCTGTTTCTGACGGGAAAGGCCGGGACTGGAAAGACGACATTTCTGAGGGACATCACAAGGCACACGAAGAAAAAGCACATTGTACTAGCCCCGACGGGCGTTGCAGCGGTCAATGCAGGGGCGATGACGATTCATTCTTTCTTCCAGTTCGGGCTCGGGGCCTATGTGCCGGGAGTGGTGGCGCCGCAGACGGGCTATCTCATCAGAAAGGCAAAGCTTGACCTTATACGCAACCTCGACCTCATAATCATAGATGAGATTTCAATGGTGCGGGCCGACCTGCTCGACCACATCGACGCGGAACTCCGCAGGATACGGCGCAGCTACCTTCCGTTCGGCGGGGTGCAGCTTCTGATGATAGGCGACCTGCAGCAGCTTCCTCCGATTGCGCACGGTGAGGAGGAAATGATTCTGAGACAGCACTATAAGTCTCTGTATTTCTTTGACTGCAAGGCTCTTCAGAATTTGGAGTATTCCTGCATAGAATTGAAGAATGTATATCGCCAGAATGATTCTCATTTTGTGGATATTCTCAACCGCGCACGCATCGGCCGTCTCACACCTGAAGACATCGATGAGCTCAACACGCGCTATCAGCCCAGATTCATGCCCCGCCCTGAAGACAACTACATCCGCCTTGTCACGCATAACCGCATGGTACAGAACGTGAACGAGGGAGAGATGACAAAGCTCGACGGCGACGAATATGCCTTTGACGCAAAAGTCACCGGGACGTTTCCCGCGGAATCTTTCCCGACTGCGGAACGGCTTGTACTGAAGAAGGGCGCTCAGGTGATGTTCATCAAGAATGACCCGGACAAACGCTTCATCAACGGCACCCTTGGTGAGGTCTGCTACCTGTGGAAGGACAAGATTAAGGTCCGGATTGCAGACACGGGAGTCACGATTGACGTCGAGCCGATGGAGTGGGAGAACATACGCTATCAGTTAGACGAAACGGACAAGACCGTACATTCCACCACGATAGGCAAGTTCAAGCAATATCCGGTGCGCCCGGCCTGGGCCATCACCATCCACAAGAGCCAGGGTCTGACATTCGACCGCGCTATTATTGACGCGAGGGCAGCCTTCTCGCCAGGTCAGGCATACGTCGCGCTGAGCCGCTGCCGTTCACTCGAAGGAATCGTTCTCAGCTCCCCTCTCCGCGCCTCGGCATTCATGACCGACACGACCATAGACGATTTTCTCCAAAGCCGTCTCGCCGATGTCCGAGCGCTTGCCTCCGAGGTCTCCTTCGTCCCCTTTGACTACGACCGCAGCAAGGACAGGCCGGAGCCGAAAATCGGCAACAAGGTCGCTTCCAGGCCGTCTGTTGGCATTGGTGGGACAGAGGGCATCAATACGAAACTTGTCGCAGCCCTGAAATCCTGGCGGCTCGAAAAAGCGCATGAACTCAATGTTCCGGCATTCTACATCCTCAGCAACAAGGTTCTCGACAACATCGCGGCATATCTGCCTCACACTCAAGAAGAACTCCTCGAAGTTCCGGGCATCGGCCCGGCAAAGGCCGAAGGCTACGGCGCGGCGATCCTAAAAATAGTGCAGGAAAACCA
>ENA-OUQC01000263-OUQC01000263.1-human-gut-metagenome-genome-assembly--contig:-NODE-263-length-45345-cov-6.355509_pt1 | contig 45345 bp, 45 predicted proteins | sample MGYA00237942_ERZ548815 | MGnify/ENA primary metagenome ERZ548815 (study PRJEB26490, sample SAMN05194722) | human gut metagenome | biome: terrestrial biome; feature: human-associated habitat; material...
GCTCAAATCAACTCCATGAAGATAAAAGCAAAGGAAGGATTCTGCAAATGAGAAGAAAAAGGTTTTTTATAACGAGAATGTTTACCGAATTTCTAAAAACACTCACCGTTATAAGGAAATTATGCAAGCAGGTCTTGAATGTATAGGCAATCTTGATTTCTATGATATTTATGAGGTTATCAACCTCGCCGCAGAAACACTTGCACAGATTTCCGACAGCTTTGTTCTGAATGTTTCGCATCTCGGCTTTTTGCAGAAGATTCTTGATGATGTTTGCCCCGATGCAGGATTTTCCGAGAAAGCGATCAGGCTTATTGAAGAGAAAAACAGCCATGACCTTGTGAAGCTTTGCAAGGAATACGGGATTGAAGATGACAAATCTCAGGTTCTTTCGACAATTATTCTGACGAGCGGCGAAAGAAACAGAGTTATTTCACAGATCGAAAAAATTTGTTCAAACGAGGATTTGAATGAGCTTCGTGCAATATCGGAAATGCTGGAGACCTCTCCTTATTCGGATAAAATTCTTTTTGACTTTTCCGTTGTCAACAATATGAATTATTACAGCGGTTTTGTTTTCCGCGGCTTTGTTGACGGAATATGCGACGGTGTTCTTGCCGGCGGTCAGTATGACAGAATGATGAAAAAAATGGGCAGAAAATCAGGCGCTATAGGATTTGCGCTGTACCTTGATTTGCTTGAACAGCTCAGAACGGAGAAGCCGGGCTATGACGTTGACGTGCTTCTCGTTTATGACGGCAAAACGGGCATCAAGACCGTTGCCGACAAGGTGAATGAGCTTATAAAATCGGGTAAAACGGTTAGCGCACAAAAGACTGTTCCCGAAAAGCTGAGATATAAAGAATTTGTTGACTTAAGGAGGGATTCAAATGCTTAATGTGGCTCTGCCGAAAGGAAGACTCGGCGAAAAGGTTTATGCAATGTTTGAGGCCGCAGGATTTGAATGTCCTTCGATAAAAGAAAATAACAGGAAACTGATTTTTGAAAACGAAGAAAAGCAGGTCAGATATTTTTGGGTAAAGCCCTCCGATGTTTCAATTTATGTTGAGAGGGGAGCGGCGGATATCGGCGTTGCCGGTAAGGATATTCTGCTTGAATATGAGCCGAATGTTTATGAGCTGCTCGATCTTGATATAGGAAAATGTCACATGGCGGTCGCAGGACCGAAGAATTTCAATGATGACGGCACACGCACGCTGAGGGTGGCGACAAAGTTTACAAATATTGCGTCGAATTATTACGACAGCATCGGCAGAGATATTGATATAATCAAGCTCAACGGTTCGATTGAAATTGCACCGATTCTCGGACTTTCCGATGTAATTGTCGATATTGTTGAAACAGGAACAACGCTTCGTGAAAATAATCTTGAGGTAAAAACAAAATTTCTGCCGATAAGCGCAAGGCTGATTGCAAACAAGTCGGCGTATAATTTTAAACGTGAGCAGATTGAAAAGATTGTTGCAAGCATAAAGGAGCAGATTGAAAATGATTAAGATATATAATTACGGCGAAGTGCCGAACAGCGAAATTTTTGCGAGAGAAAATATATCTGCAAATGTTGAGGATATTGTTGCCGATATAATTGCCGATGTCAGAAAAAACGGAGACGAGGCTCTTTTTGCTTATTCAAAGAAGTTTGATAAGGCCGAGCTTGCGAGCCTTGAGGTCACAAAAGAGGAAATTGACGAGGCGTTAAGCCTTGTTGATCCCGAATTTATTTCCGTCATGGCAGAGGCTGCGCAAAACATCCGCGCCTTCCACGAAAAGCAGGTGAGAACAAGCTTTGTGATCAACGATAGGGACGGCGTTGTTATCGGTCAGAAGGTTATGCCTATTGAAAAGGTCGGACTTTATGTTCCGGGCGGCACGGCGGCATATCCTTCAACGGTTTTAATGGACAGTATTCCGGCTAAGATCGCAGGCTGCCCCGAAATTGTTATGGTAACTCCGCCGAAGCAGGACGGCAAGGTTAACCCCGTTATTCTTGCCGCCGCATCAATCGCAGGCGTTGACCGAATTTTCAAAGTAGGCGGAGCTCAGGCGGTTGCCGCTCTGGCTTACGGAACTCAGAGTGTGCCGAAGGTTGATAAAATCGTCGGCCCGGGAAATGCGTTTGTCGCCGAAGCTAAGAAACAGGTTTTCGGCAAGGTTTCAATAGACATGATTGCCGGTCCGAGCGAAATTCTTGTTGTTGCCGATGCAACATGCAATCCGAAATTCGTTGCCGCAGATCTTCTTTCTCAGGCCGAGCATGACAAGATGGCAAGTGCGGTTCTTGTAACGGATGACAAGGCTTTTGCGCAGGCGGTAAGCGACGAACTTGAAGCACAGATTCCGCTCCTTCCCCGTGCCGAAATTGCGAGAGCTTCGATCGACAATAACGGAAAAATAATTGTTGCCGAGGATAATTTGCTTCTTGCTATTGATATTGCAAATGAAATTGCCCCCGAGCATCTTGAGCTTTGTGTTGATAATCCGTTTGATTATCTCGATAAGATAAAGCACGCAGGCTCAATCTTCATGGGTAAGAATTGCCCCGAGGCTCTCGGCGATTATTTCGCAGGCCCGAATCACACTTTGCCGACGAGCGGAACGGCAAGATTTTCTTCTCCGCTTTCGGTTGATGATTTTGTCAAAAAATCGCAGTTCACCTACTATTCTTCCGCGGCTCTTGAAAAGGTGGCGGACAAGATATCATATTTTGCAAACAAGGAGGGACTGAGCGCACACGGCAAGAGCGCAACGGTGCGTTTCGAGAAATAATGAGCAAATTTTTTTCTGATAAATATTCTTCACTTGTTCCGTACACCCCGGGTGAACAGCCGCAGGACAAAAAATATGTAAAGCTCAACACGAACGAATCGCCGTTTCCGCCGTCGCAGGCGGTCGCAAAGGCGGTTGAGGAGGAAGCAGGCAGGCTTCAGCTTTATTCCGATCCGGAGTGTGTTGCCCTGAGAAAAAAGGCGGCTGAGGTTTTCGGCATAAATGACGATGAAATAATCATGACAAACGGTTCGGACGAGGTGCTGAATTTTGCATTTATGGCGTTTGCCGACGAGAAAAACCCTCTCCGCTTCGCTGATATCACATACGGCTTTTACCCTGTGTTTGCCGAGCTTAATCATATACCTTATACGGAAATCCCACTCAAAGAGGACTTTACACTTGACCCGAATGACTATATGGCAGTAAACGAAACCGTTGTAATTGCCAATCCCAATGCGCCGACGGGACTTGCTCTCAGTCTCGAAACGATTGAAGAAATTGTAAAGAGCAACCCCGATAACGTTGTTATAATAGACGAGGCATATATTGATTTTGGCGGTCAAAGCGCAGTGCCGCTCACTGAGAAATACGATAATTTACTTGTCACGGGAACATTTTCAAAATCACGCTCAATGGCAGGTGCAAGGCTCGGATTCGGCATCGGCAGCGCAAAGCTCATTGCCGACCTGAACACGGTTAAGTATTCGACGAATCCGTATAATGTCAACCGTTTGACGGCGGCGGCAGGTATTGCGGCTCTTGAAGAAAACGGCTATTATATGAATAATTGTAAAAGGATTCAGGAAAACAGAGCATGGACAACCGCCGAACTCGAGAAGCTCGGATTTACGGTTCTTCCGTCAAAAGCGAATTATATCTTTGCAAAGTCGGATAAAATCGGCGGAGAGGAGCTTTATTTAACGCTTAAAGAAAAAGGGATTCTTATTCGCCACTTTACAAAGGAACGCATTTGCGATTATAATAGAATTACAATCGGCACAGCCGAACAGATGAAAACTTTTATTGACGCAGTTAAGGAAATCATTGATTGAAATATGCAGGAAATTTTAGATATTGTTGATGAAAACGGAGAGCCGACAGGCGAAACCGTTGAAAGAGAATTTGCACATGCCGACGGAATTCGCCACAGAACATCTCATGTGTGGCTCGCAAGAAAAAGAAACGGCAGAGCTGAAATACTGTTGCAAAAACGTGCCGAGAACAAGGATTCGTATCCGGGATGCTATGATATTTCGAGTGCGGGACATATCCCGGCAGGCGACGGATTCAGAAAATCAGCCGTCCGTGAGCTTAAAGAGGAGCTTGGAATAGAGACAGATGAGAATGAATTGATTTATTGCGGCGACAGAAATGTTCAATGGGACGATGTGTTTTCGGGAAAGCCGTTTCACGACAATCAGTTTTCAAGAATATTTCTTCTTTGGCGCGATATGGAAGAGAATGAATTCACGGTTCAAAAGGAAGAGCTTGAAAGCGTCAAATGGATTGGATTCAATGAGTGTGTTGACGGTGTTCAAAACATGAGCTTCAAAAATTGCATAGCTATGGACGAGCTTATGATTCTTAAAAAGGGTATTGAAAAAACGAAAGGGTGTTTCAGATGAGAACAGGAAATATCGACAGAAAAACAAACGAGACAGATATAAAGCTGAATGTTAATCTTGACGGAAGCGGCAAGGCTGACATCACAACGGGCTGCGGATTCCTTGACCACATGCTGAACCTCTTTGCACGTCACGGCAGATTTGATTTGACGGTAAAGTGCGTCGGCGATACCTACGTTGATTATCATCACACGGTTGAGGATATCGGAATCAGTCTCGGCAAGGCCTTCAAAGAAGCCCTCGGCGACAAAAAAGGTATAGTTCGCTACGGCGATACGGCTCTTCCGATGGACGAGTCGCTCATTCTTTCCGCTGTCGATATTTCAGGCAGAGGCGGTCTTTATTATGCACTGGAAATTCCGACTCAAAAGGTCGGCGATTTTGATACCGAGCTTGTTGAAGAATTCTGGCGTGCATTTGCCTGCGATGCGGGAATAACGCTTCACATTCGTCAGCTTGCAGGAAGCAATTCCCACCACATAATCGAAGGTTCATTCAAGTCGGTCGCAAGAAGCTTACGCACGGCGGTGAGCATTGACAAAGAGTTTGCCGATGAAATTCCGTCAACAAAGGGGTTGCTTTAATGATAGCGATAATTGATTACGGAGTCGGCAACCTGTTTTCTCTATGCTCGTCCTTGTCAAGCATAGGTGCACAGGCGGTTGTTACTTCGGATATTGAAACAATAAAATCTGCCGACAAGCTGATTTTGCCGGGTGTCGGTGCGTTTGCCGATGCCGCACAAAAGCTTCGTGAAAGCGGTATGGATATTGTCGTTAAGGAGCAGGCGGCGTCAGGTAAGGACATTATGGGAATCTGCCTCGGGATGCAGCTTCTTTTTGAAAAAAGCTTAGAGTACGGAGAGCATGAGGGACTCGGACTTCTCAAGGGCTCGGTTGTTCCCATGGAAGGAACGATTCCGGAAAATCTGAAAATTCCGCATATCGGTTGGAACGCTCTTCATTTTGCGAGGTCGAGCGGACTTTTTAAATACATAAATGAAAACGACTGCGTTTATTTTGTTCATTCATACTATGCGACGGATTGCGGTGACAGCGTGATTGCAACAACGGAATACGGCAGAGAAATGACAGCCGCAGTTGAGCTCGGCAACGTAAAGGGATGCCAGTTTCACCCCGAAAAAAGCGGCAAGGTCGGACTTGCTATTCTAAAGGCTTTTTGCGAGGATTAAGATGTTCACAAGAAAGGAACGATTATACAAATGATAATACTTCCTGCGATAGATTTGCTCGGCCGCAAAGCGGTCAGACTGCTGAAGGGTGATTATAATCAGGTGACTGTTTACAGCGATTCACCGCTTGAGGTTGCAGAAAAATTCAAGTCGCTCGGTGCAACGCATATCCACATGGTTGACCTTGACGGCGCAAAATACGGCACTGCGCCGAACATGGATATTGTTGCCGAGGTTGCCGAAAAGACGGGACTTTTTATTGAAATAGGCGGCGGAATCCGAAGCATGGAGACAGTGAAGAAATATATTGACGCAGGCATTTTCCGTGTCATTCTCGGCACGGCGGCAATATGCGACGAGGATTTTCTTAAAGAAGCCGTCAAGGCTTACGGCGAAAAAATCGCTGTCGGTGCCGACGTTAAGGACGGCAAAATCGCCGTCAAAGGCTGGCTTGAACAGTCTGATGTGACGCTTGACGAGTTCTTTTTAAAGATGCAGGATCTCGGCGTGAAGAATATAATATGCACCGATATTTCCCGTGACGGCGCAATGAGGGGAACTAACCTTGAGCTTTACCGTGAGCTTTCGGCAAAGTATTCGCTTGACATAACCGCTTCGGGCGGAGTTTCGAGCATTGAGGACGTCAAAAGGCTTAGGGAAATGAATCTTTATGGGGCAATAATCGGAAAGGCGTATTATACGGGGGCTGTCGACCTTGAAGAAGCGATTGAGGTGGCGAGATGATTACAAAAAGAATTATACCCTGCCTTGACGTTAAAAACGGCAGAGTTGTCAAGGGCGTAAATTTCAAGGGACTTTCCGATGTTTCATCGCCCGTCGAGCTTGCAAAGTATTACTCCGACAACGGAGCGGACGAGCTTGTTTTTTACGATATCACGGCATCGTTTGAGGAGAGGAAATTATTCACAGACATACTCCGTGAGGTTGCAAGTCAGATCTTTATTCCGCTTACGGTCGGCGGAGGAATAAATACCGTTGATGATTTTGACAGAGTGCTGAAATGCGGCGCAGACAAGGTCAGCGTGAACTCGGGTGCTATAAAAAATCCCGAGCTTATCCGTGAAGCGGCGGAGCGCTACGGAAATCAGTGCGTTGTTATTTCCGCCGATGTTAAACGTGTTGACGGCGAATTTCATGTTTTTGCCAAGGGCGGCAGAGAGGACACCGGCATGGAGGCGATAAGCTGGATAAAACACTGTGTCGAACTCGGAGCAGGTGAGGCGGTTGTCAATTCCATTGATACCGACGGCGTGAAAAAAGGCTTTGATATTGAAATGTTAAAGGCGGTTTGCAACGCAGTCAATGTACCTGTTATTGCGTCGGGCGGCGCAGGCGGAATTAAAGATTTTGTCGATTTGTTCCGTGAAATTCCCGATATTGACGCGGGACTTGCCGCTTCAATCTTTCATTTCGGCGAGGTTGCGATTCCCGATTTGAAGCGTGAACTCAGAAAGAATAATATTACAGTGAGGTTATGATTATGTTGAATATAGATGAGCTTAAATTTGACGAAAAGGGTCTTATTCCTGCCGTGGTTGTTGACTCAATAACCAAGAAGGTTTTGACTGTTGCATATATGAACAAGGAGAGCCTTAAAATCTCAATGGAAAAGGGCTTGACCTGCTTTTGGAGCCGTTCAAGGCAGGAGCTTTGGCTCAAGGGCGAAACCAGCGGCAATTATCAGCACATTGTCAGCATAACGGCGGACTGTGACAACGACGCACTTGTTGTTGTCGTAGAAAAGGACGGCCCGGCATGCCACACGGGAACGGATTCATGCTTCACAAAGCCTGTTTATCGGAGCGAAGAATTGCAAGAATTCAGCTTGCAGGGACTCTATGACCTTCTTGTCGGCAGAAAAGAGGAGAAGCCGGAAGGCTCATACACGACCTATCTTTTTGAAAAGGGAATCGACAAGATTTTGAAAAAGGTCGGTGAGGAGTGCACCGAGGTTATAATTGCAGGCAAGGCAAATGATAAAAAGGAAACTGTTTATGAGCTTGCAGACCTCGCATATCATGCAATGGTTCTCATGGTTGAGATGGGCATTTCGGTAGAGGATGTTCACCGCGAACTTGCTTCACGTCACATAATCGACCATAAGGTCAAGCAGGAAAAGATGACCTGAGCTTGACAGGTGACAAACATATAAAACCAAAAACCGCCGATTCGGCGGTTTTTATTTTTATTCCGTTGTTGCGGTGTCGGACATGAGGTTGAGTGCTTTTACGGGGTCAACCGTCTTGTCCTCGACCAAGGTTTCAAGGTGGACGTGAATGCCGTCATCTTTCTCAATCGGGATCTGAGTTACCGTGCCGATAACCTGTCCCTGCTTAACCGTTGTTTCGGCCTTCAGCTCGGATTTGATTCCGCAATATTTTGCTTTCAGTCCGTTGCCGTGTTCGATTTCGATAACGTCACCCCAGAGCGCATCGTTATAAACAGCGGTAACTTTTCCGTCATTGATTGCCACGGCATTGTCGCCGATGTTGCTCTTGATGTCGATTCCGTCATGGGTTCTCCAGTCGTTCATTGTTTTTGAAAGGACAACGTTGCCGTCACTGAAGCTTTTTGTGAGGGTTGAATTGAGCGGCAAAAGATATTTGCCTGTGTACGGTCGGTTGAGGTCATTGGCGGTCGTCTTTTCCTCTGTACGGTCGGTTATGTCTCGATTATCCGGTACTCCCGTCTGCGGCTTGTTGGCAATGTGCTCGGCGGTCGTTCTCTCTCCCGTTGTGACGGAATAAAATCCGCTCTGTCCGTTGTCGGGCAGAACATTTTTGATTTTTGAAAGATTATATATTACGGATGCAACACCGACTATTGCAATTACAAGTGACATGGCAACGGCATAGAAAACCTTTGAGTTTTGCCACTTGTTCTTTTTTTCATTCTTGTTAATCATGTTATCTCCTCCTGTTTTCGTCAAAGATAGTTTTGTCATTGTTTTAAAAAAATATTCTCTGAAATCATTGACAATTTTTAAAGTCGGAAGTATTATAAGTAAGAAAAGTAATACTTGTATAACGGAGATGGTGTAATGCTTAACGACAAATTTATTGCAACGGTAAAGATCGGCCCAAAGGGGCAAATAGTTATTCCGAAAGAAGTAAGGGATATATTTGGCCTCAAATCCGGTGATTTGCTCGTTCTCCTTGCCGACAAAAGCAGGGGAATTGCACTGCAGCGAGCCGAATGTCTGAACGATATTGTTCAATCTATTGCTAAAGGTGTTGAGGAAAATGGAATTTCTGAGAGTTGACGGACTTTGTAAAAAGTATCCTGAGTTTGAGCTGAAAAACGTCTCTTTCAAGGTTGAAAGCGGACAGATAATGGGCTTCGTCGGCAGGAACGGCGCCGGCAAAAGCACAACTATAAAAGCAATTCTCAATATGATACATGCCGATGCGGGCTCGGCGGAAATTCTCGGAATGAGAGTTACCGAAAAGGAAACCGAATGTAAGAAAAATATCGGCGTTGTGCTCGGCGGAATAAATTTTTATCCAAAGAAAAAGCTTTCTGCAATTAAGAATACCGTCAGGTCGTTTTACGGTGACAAGTGGAACGAGGAAAAATATCTGAAATATATCAAGCTTTTTGAAATTGACGACAAAAAGACTGCCGACCAGCTTTCAACGGGAATGAAAATCAAGTTTATGATAGCCCTTGCGCTCTCTCACGGAGCAAAATTACTTATTTTCGATGTAAAATGAGGTATAGCGTGTGGGGGTGTATAGAGTGTATACAGTTTATTTTTTGAGTTAGACAGGTACATGAAGCACAGATAATAGAAAAAAATGTGTATCCAGTTGAATACAGAAACAGGTAGCAGGTATGAAAGAATAAGATTCTTCCATGCCGTTTTTTATTATAGAGAAAGGATAGGTTGCACAGTATCTGCCCGGTCATTTCAGTAGATCTGGTGAATAGCTTTCTCCCAGAAGTGTGGTATAGTCTTGTGCTTGGAACAGGAGAACTACACAGAAAGGAGACACCGATATGGCAGGACAGCAAGATATCATATGGAACGAACAGTGCCTTGGGATACGGGTAGGCGAACAGGTATGTACCTATCTGAAAAAGCATGATGCGGAATACCAGAGACTGCAAAAGAAAATACTGGAATTTACAGAGAAGTATCCAGTGATAGAAACATTTATGGAGACGAATCAGGCAATCAGCCTAACGGAAGAAGAGCATAAGGCAGTGCATCGATATTTCCAACTGGAGAGCGAAAAGGAAATGATAGAAGAAGAGTACCATTTTTATATGGGACAGGCCCAAATGATTTCTTATGGAGCGATGCTGGGGAAAATAAAAAAAGCAATACTGGGAAAGGATGACGGTGACACACAGAAACTGCTGGAATTGCTGATGGACACTTGGATTGATGAGGTAGAGGATCAGCTGAAAGAAAATGCAGCGTATCAGAAACTGCTGGAAAAAATATCAAAATATGAAGAACAGGTTCAGACAATGGGATTATCAAAAGAAAAGCGAAAAACGATAGACGCATATGTTACTGAAGTCAGTGAAAGATGGATATTATATGCGGAATCTTTATATCAGGCCGGTATGCAGAAAATCTTAGAACTACTGAATCTATAAAAGGACGGATAAAATGGGGAAGCACGAAAGGAACTTCCCCATTTGTCACTTTTATTCCTCTTTGCCATCAATGAGAAATATGTATGAAACCTGAAAGATTTCAGCAATGGCTTTTAATTCAAGATCAGTGACATAACGCTTGTTTGTTTCGATTCTGGTGATTACATTTTTATCCATATCGTAACCAGCTAACTGGAGTTTATAGGCAAGATCACGCTGAGACATATTGTGGGTCCTGCGAAGCTCAATCAACCGTTGGCTGATCAGATTCTTCTCACCAGACTGTGTCCTTGGCTTTGGCATTTTAAATCTCTTCCTCTCTGGTAAAAGGATGGTTTGTCTCACTTTTTGCACCATCTGTATTGATTTTAACGATTGGACAAGGTAGAATCGGTTGTAAAAGTGAGACAAAAACAGAAGAGAAGGGAGAAATGTATGGAGCAGGCAAAGATAGAACAGATTGCATTTTTATATTTATGCAGTGAGCATGATAAAAGGCTATTACTCAAGAAAGAAAAAATGTCATTAGCCGATTTTGACAGGTTGACCTATTTGATTTATCATCTGGGTTTTAAAGAATATCATATAAAAGTATGGATGAAATTTGCCGGAGATTTCAAAAGGGAATGGGATTGTCTGGAAGCACTCCAGGAAACAGGTGGGCGTGTTGGAAATATAGATAGTACAGAATCAGAAGTCAGGCTTCATGAAATGTGGATTCAGGATTTTTGCAAAAATGCACCAATGGAAATCAGAGAATGGATACGAGAACTAGATTATCAATAAAAAATATGATACTATTGTCGATGAAAGTGAATTTAGAAAATCGGAATTTGGGCAATCAGAAAGGTACATCAATATGAAAAAGCAGTTAAAGCGAAGAACTATTATTTTACTTGCATCATTTCTACTTGTGCTAGGAATTTCTACTTTTTTGAACAAGGCAAGTTTTGATCCTGATTTTTCAGTAGTGGATGCAGTCACTGGTGCAACAAAACGTTCTCGCCACAATTCGTCAAAGACAGGCACGATAACAACGTGGGGCTATTCCGAGGATGATCTTGTATTGCAGGATGAAACTGCATATATTGAGGAAAACATTGAAGTTAAAAATGATAGTTATGTTGTGCTAAAGAAAGCCGATCTGCCCCAAAATACGCTGGTCATTTTATCCGATAAGGATAACCATGACTACACGAAGGCAGTTCAGCAGGTCGCAGAATACTATGAAGATCTCGGTTATTCAGTTGAAATACGGGAATACAGTGAAACTATGATGCTCTCTCTGGCTCATGCAGGACATTTTGACCTGTTTTTACTGCAAAAGGAGGAAACAGAATGAGAAAGTGGAATAACATTCTTGCGAGAGTAATCATCGTATTATTTCTGCTTCATGCTTTGATGGGCAGTTTAATGCTGCTTGGGATGAGCAATATATCATTTAAGCCATTGTCGTGGTTGTTGTTTTCTGCGGTTGCTGTGCACGGTATTCTGGGAGTTTTGTCCACTGTGCAGGCTGTGAAAGGTGGAAAAGAGAGTGGCAAATGGTATCTGAGGCAGAACGCAGCCTACTGGACAAAGAGATTTTCCGGATTTGCAATTCTGATCCTTCTTTGTTTTCATATTTCTGCCTATACAACCACGGTTGGCGGTGCGTTCTTCCTGAAAGAGTTTACCGTGGGGCGAATGACAGCACAGCTTTTACTGATTATTTCTATTTTTATTCACCTTGCAGTGAGTGTAAAATCTATGTTGATTGTAAAAGGTGTCACTAAATTCAAAGAGAGGACAGTAGACTGGATGATGGTGTTGTCGTTGATGATGTTGTTTTTTGCAGCAACGGTCGTGATCTACTTCATTCAGTGGCAGATATAGGAGCACAGACATGGAAGAAATTATTATTATCGGAGCTGGAGCAGCAGGACTAAGTGCAGCATTGGAACTTGCAAAAAACGGCGTAAAATCAGTAGTGGTAGCGGATATGCCATCGGAGCGGGCACAGTCCGTGATGGCAGAAGGCGGCATCAATGCAGCATTTTTGTCTGAAACAGATTCGCCCGCCCTTCATGGGGAGGAGACACTGCGGGCTGGACGGTATCTTGCCAATCCTGCAGCTGTTCATGACCTTGTGGAAAATGCACCGAAAATTATCGAGGAACTTTTGGCAGATGGAATGTCGTTCACTTTAAATAGTGAGGGAAAACCGGATGTACGTGCTTTTGGCGGTCAGTCTGTTAAGCGAACCTACTATGCCGCATCGAATACCGGAAAACAGCTTATGCACACACTGATCAATCAAATACGCAGATATGAGGTTGAGGGACTGGTTCATCGTCTGACGGGCTGGCTGTTTCTTAGATTACTAAGGAAAGAAGATCAGGTTTGCGGCTGTGTGCTGACCAATGTTAACACAGGAGAGGAAACAGTTCTTTATGGCAAGGTTATCATTGCATCAGGCGGTTTGAATGGGATGTTCGGAAATGCCACAGGTTCTGTTCGGAATACAGGCGCAGTTACTGCCAGTTTGTTTGCAGCTGGTGTGGCGATTGCAAACGGTGAGTTTATACAGTATCATCCTACAACAGCTCGTTTGCATGGGAAAAATATGCTTATTACAGAAGCTGTGCGGGGGGAGGGCGGACGGCTGTTCACGCTGTGCAACGGAGAACCATATTATTTTATGGAAGAAAAATATCCGGAATTTGGCAACCTCATGCCACGTGATGTGATTGCACGTGAGGAATGGGCATTGATACAGCAGGGACAGCAGATTTTTTTAGATATGAGCCATTTAGATCAGTCTATTCAGCAGAACAAACTCAAAGGTGTTGTGGAGGATTGCCGTAAGTTTCTTTCCATCAATCCAACAAAAGAGCCGATTCTTGTCATGCCGGGTATTCATTATTTTATGGGAGGTATCCGCATAGACCGTTATCATCGGACCTCTTATAAAGGGCTATATGCTGCAGGGGAATGTGCCTGCCAGTATCATGGTGCCAACAGGTTGGGAGGCAATTCACTGCTTGGGGCATTGTACGGCGGTAAAATAGCAGCAAAGTCCGCCATGACGGATGATTTTGATATACCGGGTGATGTGAAACTACAGAAAAAGAATCCAGTCACAAAGACGCTAGACGGCAGCTATGTGGATGGCATGCTGGAATTGCATCGTATTTTACAGAATGGACTGGGCATTGTCCGGGATGGGGAAGCCATTGGGCGATCATTGTCGGAACTTACTGATTTACGTGAGAAGATATCAGAAAGCTATGACCCAACTGCGTCTGCCTATGAGAATGAATCTCTGGGTAACTGTTGCCTGTTGGGGCAGGCATTATTATTGAGCGCTGACAGCCGCAAAGAAAGCCGTGGTGCACATACCCGCAGCGATTTTCCGGAAGAACACTGCGAATATCAAAAACAAACGGTAGCCAGACAGTGTGATATGGAAATTCAGATTACATTTGAAAGTGCAGGTGAAAAAAATGAAGATTGAAATAACGGTGAAACGTCAGTACAAGCCAGACACTGCTTTTCGTCTGCAAACTTTCTTTTATGATGGGAATGGAGATCTGACGATTGCCGACTGGCTGTCTGAAATAAACCAAAACGAGGCAAAGACCGACCGTATTGCATGGGAGTGTGGCTGCATGGAAAAGAAGTGTGGGGCCTGTGCCATGAGGATCAACGGAATTCCATGTCTCGCGTGCAGTGTTTTTTTGAAAGATGTCGCAAAGCGAGAAAAGATACTTCTGGAGCCGCTCAGCAAATTTCCACTGGTGAAAGATCTTGTGGTAGATAGAAGCTCCATGTTTGAGATGTTGCGTAATATGAAAGTATGGACACAGGAAAAGTCGCAATACACTTATGGTCAGGATTATGATTTGCAATATAAAGCAGGGCAGTGTCTGCAATGTGGCTGTTGCCTTGAAGTCTGTCCAAATTTTCTTGCAGGTGGTTCTTTTGGTGGTGCATCAGCAATGACAGAATCGTATAGATCTATAGAACAGAATGAGCAGGATGACCACCGGGCAGAGATGGTCGCAGCTTATCGCACCCATTTTTTCTCCGGCTGTGGGCAGTCTTTTTCTTGCCGGGATATATGCCCAATGAAGTTACCATTGGATGAGATTCAGGCAAGAGCAAACGGGCATAGGCATTAAAAACCCGTTTTGCTATTTGAACGATAACTTCCAGTTTGCAGCGTTGATTAACAAATAAAAATTATTGGATACAGCTATGTGTATTTATTTATAAAATATACATAGCTGTATATTTTATTACAGGCAGGGCTCTTCGGGGTTCTGCCCTTCTTCTTTTTCCAGACCAAAAGACCACCTGCTGGAAAAGAACAAAGAAAACCAGAAAGGATGTGGTAACTTATCATTATAGGAATTGACCATGGATATTATGCCATCAAAACTCCCCATGTGTGCTTCCCGACAGGACTCACTGGGTATGATTACGAACCGTATACCATGCAGAATGTCCTGCAGTACAATGGGAAATTTTATGTGTGTGGAACCGGGCGGCAGACGCTGGTGAGAAGCAAGACTTCCAATGACAATTATTATCTTCTCACAATGGCAGCCATTGCCCAGGAGATCCGCTATCGCCGGGGAGAGCGGAAAACAGATGTGGTTCTGGCTGCCGGCCTTCCTTTGGCAAGTTTTGGCAGGGAGAAAAAAGGCTTCCGGGAATATCTGTTTCGGAAAGAGCAGCCTCTGCATTTCCGGTATGAGGATGAGAACTATGAGATCCGGCTTCAGGATGTAAAACTGTTCCCACAGGGATATTCTGCCCTGGCTCTCCATCCGGAATGTGTTCGGGACGAGCCTTCTGTTCTTCTCGCAGACATTGGTGGCTGGACCGTTGACCTGATGCGGTTGGACAACAGTGTTCCAAACGCCGCGACCTGCCGCAGCCTGGAGCTTGGTGTGATCCGGTGTGTAGATGAGATCACCGAGCAGGTACGCAGAAATACCGGACTGTCTGTAACGGACATTCAGATCGAACGTGTTCTGAACGGTCAGAGCTGTAGCATGGACCCGGCCGCAAAAGAAATTATTGTCCGGCAGGGAAGGCTCTACACGGAAAAAATACTGTCTGCAATTATGGAAGCCGGGTTCGATCTGAAGGCAATTCCGTCCGTGATCATGGGCGGCGGAGCCAGTATTCTGAAACGGCACGTGACACCGCAGGACGGGCTGTGTCGGCAGATTTACCTGACGGACGTACACGCCAACGCTTCCGGCTATGAGCGGATTGTGGGGCAGATGTGCGCGAAGTAAAGAGACCCGTTTTCTCGTTCCGCCTGAACCTTGATAATCCGGACCACAAAAAGGCATGGGAAATCCTGCAAAGTGTTCCGGATGGACAGAAGAGTAGCTATCTGGTTCAGGTGATCTTAAAAGATCAGGAAAACAACCAGCTGGAGAAAAGCATCCGGCAGGCAATCCGGGAAGAACTGGCAGGTGTTTCCATTTCAGACTCTGGGAAGAGTGTTTCAAAGAAGGAAGAAATCCCGTCCCAGATGCTGGATTTTCTCTCCAGGCTTGAGGATGCATTCTGAAAAAGTCAAGTCTTTCCCGGTGATAAAATAGCCAAATTTCAAGCAGTCAAATTAGTATAAATCACGGATTTTTGAAAGGGGTGATGCCTATTGAATGTTATTGGATCTGCATCCTTTGGGAGCTTTTGAGAATCTCATATTCGTTGGGTATTGTGAATAGCTTTCTGTCACGTTTTAGGGTATGTTGTGTGTAGAAAAAAGAAAGGAGAACGAACGCAATGGAGATGAAAAACATATGCGGAAAGATCCCGGTAGAGCTGCATGAAAAGCTAAAACTGGAAGTCGAAGAGTTAGGAATCAGCATACCAAAATACCTTGAAATGGTAATCGAAGAACACATGACAAGAAAAGGAGAAAAAACGGACATGGAAAATTCAAGAACAGTAGCAGTACAGGTAACCGAGGATTTATTTTCCAGACTGAAAGCAGTCCTCGCCAAGAATGGCATGAAACAGAAAGACTTCTTAATCGGACTTATCGAAGAGGCAATCGAAAAAGAGGAATCTAAATGGAAAGCAGAGCCTGCGGAAGCCGAAGAAACAGAAGGAGAACCAGCAGAATCAGAAATGGAAGATCTTGAGCCAGAGGAAACGGAGCCTGCGGAGTCAGAACCAGATGAAGAGCCAGCAGAACCGGAAGCGGAAGAGCCTGAGACAGAAGCATCGGAGTCAGAAGAACCAGAAGCTGAAACAGACGGAGAAACGACAGAACCGGACGAAGCGGAAGCAGATGAGGAGCCGACAGAGCCAGAAAACGAAGAGCCAGCGGAAACAGAGCCAACAGAACTGGAAACCGAAGAAGCAGAAGAATCTGAGCCAGAGGAAGCGGAATCAGAAGAATAGACATCACAAAACAGAAACCAAGAGACGGAAACGGTGCAGAGAAATCTGCACTGTTTTTTTCGCAGCGAAGGGAGGCTGATAGCCGGAACAATTCGATTTTTTGACCTTTTCAGCGGAATCGGAGGATTCCGAGAAGGACTGCACAGAGCAGGGGGCTTCACCTGTGTCGGACACTGTGAAGCAGACGCGTATGCAGACCACAACTACCGGGTGCTGTTTGATACGGAAGGAGAGTGGTTCTGCAATGACGCAAGAAATATTGAAACAGAACGAATGCCGGACTTTGATCTTTTATGCGCGGGATTTCCTTGCCAGGCATTCTCTATCGCTGGACGAAGGGAAGGATTTGCCGATGCAAGAGGAACCCTTTTCTTTGAAGTTGCCAGACTGGTTGCAGACAAACGACCTGCGTATTTTCTCCTTGAAAACGTACCCGGTCTGCTTTCGCATGACAAAGGGCGGACGTTTCACACCATCCTCAGTACGCTATCTGAACTGGGGTACCATGTCGAATGGAAAGTGCTTAACAGCAAGGATTTCGGAGTCCCCCAGTCAAGGAAGCGGGTGTATATTATCGGATATCTTGATGGAAGATGTGCCGGAAAAATATTACCTTTCCCAGAAGCAAATGGAACAGCTCTTATACAAGTCCATGCTGGCAAACAGGGAGAAAGAGTCTACGCAGAAGAAGGACTGAGTTGCACGCTGACCAGTGGAGCTGGCGGTATGGGCGGCAAGACCGGATTATACGAAGTCGGTATCCCGATCAAGGAAAATACCCGAAAAGGGTACAAGATGGCCTACGAGGGTGACAGCATCGATCTCGGATATCCGGGAATCAACAGCCGCAGGGGAAGAGTCGGGCATGAGATAGCCCATACTCTGACGACCGGAAACCAGCAGGGAACACTGCATTTTGTAGATATTTCCCCTCCGCCGCTGGTGACAGAGGTTGCAAGATGTCTGAATACCAGACAGGATTCCAGCATCCATAACCACAGGGGCGAAAGTTCCGGGGTGCTGGTGGAAGAACCGCCAAGAGCAGTGCTGACACCGGCCAAGGAGAAAGTCCGCCAGAATGGAAGAAGGATGAAAGAACCGGATGAGCCGATGTTCACTATTACGGCAACCGACCGTCACGGTGTGATCTACCACGGCAGAATCCGCAGGTTGACCCCAAGGGAGTGTCTGCGGCTGCAGGGATACCGGGATGAGCAGATATCCAAAATGGAAAAAGAAACATCGGATAACCAGCTTTATAAACAGGCTGGGAATGGTGTCACGGTCAATGTCATTGAAGCAATAGGCAGAAATCTGAAAGCCGTGGATGAAGAGATCCGCAGCAGATCACCTGTTCCAGAAGCGAAGGGTGGGTGAAGCAGATCGACTTAAAAGACCAGTATTTTGGTACAGAAATTGAAATGACAGGCATCAGCCGTTACAATGCGGCTGCCGCTGTTGGGAGAATGTTCGGAACAGAGCCCTATTCCATCCACTCTTACAGCTCATGGTGTGTGAAAGATCCGGATGGAAAGGTCTGGAAGTTTTCGTATGATTCTAGTATCCGTTGTCAATACAAATCTCATGGGCGGTGTCTGAATGCTGACAGCGACTATGCTACGGAGATGGTATCCCCAAAGCTGGAATATTCGGAAATGGGGAAGCTCCAGGAAGTGGTGCGGTGTGTCAGACACGCAGGTGCGTTTGTCAATTCATCCTGCGGCATGCATGTCCATGTGGACGCAGCCAACCATACACCAAGGAGTCTGAAGAATGCACTGACAATTATGTACTGCAAAGAGGATATCTTATTCAAAGCCTTAAATGTGCAGACCAGCAGGGAAGATGAGTATTGCCAGAAAGTACGGCCTATGGTACTGGAGAAAATCCGTCGGATGCCGAACAGTACTATCACAATGGAAAAATTCAAAAGGGCATGGTATGAAGGACATGACGGAAGTAATGAGCATTATAACTGGACGAGATATTATGCGTTAAATTTACATGCTGTTTTTTCCAAAGGAACACTGGAATGGCGTTGTTTTGAAAGTACCCTGCATGGCGGGAAAGTCCGGTCAAACATTACGCTGGCACTTGCCATATCCGCACAGGCGATCAACCAGTCCTGTACCCATGCCAAAAAGACGGAGATCGGGGACAACCCGGCATTTACCTTCCGCACATTTTTGCTCCGCCTCGGACTGATCGGGGACGAATACAAAAATGTTCGGAAGCATCTGCTTGCCAACCTGGACGGGGATAAGGCATGGCGGTATGACAAAAGTACCTATGCCTGTCTGCAGAATCCAAGACGGACAGAAGATGCAAGATAACAGAATAACGAGAACAGACAGGCCGGGTGGAAACATCCGGCTGTTCTTATGCAAAATAAAGAAAAAGAAGAAAGAGGTAGAAAACATGAAGAGTAAATATCGATTCAGGCGAATTCTTTCGGGGGTGATGGCGGCAGTCACCATCTTATCCATGGTCATTTCACCGCTGACCGTTTATGCTTCAGAAGAGCCGAAAGCGGCAGAACCGCCAGCGTATGAATCTGTAAAGGATCTGCTGGATGAAAATGAAGTGGTAAAAGCCACCGATCTGGAGCTGGAAGTCGGACAGGAGTTTGATGTTTCCAGTGACCGCACGAATCTGGAAATCAAGGATGAAAGCAAAGTCAAGGTGACATTCCAGAAAGCAGAGAATGACGCCGGGGAGAGCTTCAGCACCAGCCATGCGGATACTTACCATGCCGTTTATTATGTGGAGCCAGTCAACCAGAACCACCCGGTTTATCAGATTGGAAGAAACCTGATCGTAAAAGAACCTGTGACAGCGGCTCAGAGTGAACCGCAGACAGAACAGGCAGTTACAGAAGAGGATACCGGTTCTGATGATGAGGAAGCTGCCTCGCAGGAAGAAACTGAGACAGTGCCTGTAGAGACAGAAATTGTTGAGCCGGAGACAGCTGAACCTGAGACAGAGGAAGCGGAGACAGAAGAAACAGAGTCCGAATTTCAGGACGGACTTTCCGAATCCGAGTTTGATGCCGCATTAGAGGAATCCGAAACGGAAAATACAACCGATGAAGAATCCGGGCTGACACTCAGCGATGTTCTGGAGCAGGCAGGGGAACAGGATATTGACCTGATGGCAATGGAAGATGGGGAAACCGTTTCTTTCACCGCAGTCAATACCAGTACAAGAGCAACACAGGACGTAGATGTGACAAGAGGGACAGCATACTATTATGCAGACTACGGTCTGGGTTCTTATGTAACCTATAAATATACCGTAAAATTTGGAAATGTGTCTGCAACTGCCTACTGTGTGCAGCCGTCCAAATCAGGCCCTGGGGATGGGGTCTATAAGATCACCAAACTGGGTGACAGTAAAGCACTGGCAAAAGTGTGCTACTACGGCACAAAAGCATCCGGCGAAAATGGATTCTTTTCAGAGAAACATCCTGATTTTTCCGCTGGAAAACAGTTTATCATTGTCCATCTGGCAGCTTCTTATGCCAACAACAGTGGTGACGCTTTTTCTGGTACGAATGCAACCGGACAGGCTCTTGCAAAAGAACTCTATGATTACTGCATGAGTCAGCCGGAGATCCCGGAAGTTGACATGAGTTTTTCCAATGCAGATGTGACTGCATACATCGACGGCAACAGCCAGAGAACTGAAGTGATCACCTTCAAGGCATCCGAGCTGCAGACCATCACCATGAAACTGCCGTCCGGTGTCAAACTGCATAACGTGACAACCGGAAAAACAAGCAGTGCAGGTGCATCTGTAGAAATCTGCGGTGGTACCAAATTCTATTTATCTGCACCACTGACACAGGCTGTGGATGTTAAAGGGGAATGGTCTTCCACTATGAAAGGAAGCATCATCAAAGATTATTCCGCTTACAAGATTACCACCGGAAGCGAGACACAGGACCTTGCTTTGGTATTTGGCGAGGGCGTGACCGATGAGAAATATGTGGGTTTTCAGGTGTCATGGGTAAAACAGGCAACTCTGGAGATCGTAAAGAAAGACCGCAAGAGCAACAAAGCCATCGCAGGTGCAGTTTATGGCGTTTACAGTGACAAGGAAGGAAAGAACCTGATCACGAAGATGCCAGCTACAGATGCCAACGGAGCTTCCAGCGTCACCATCACAAAAACGCAGGATACCGTATACCTGAAAGAGATCTCCGTACCAAACGGATATCTGCTGGATACAAAATCCTACGATGTGAAACTGGTCATCGGGGGTACCGTAAAACAGACCGTTACCGATGCAGAGCAGATGGCAAGCCTGACTGTTTATAAATTAGGCGAAGTCCTGACCGGAGCAAAGGTAACCGATGATGGCGTTTCCTTTGTTTATACCGAGCAGAAACAGAAGGGTGCGGCCTACAATGTTTATGCCGCAGCGGACATTGTATCCGCAGACGGAACCGTTATTTATAAAAAAGATGCACTGGTCAAAGCCGGACTTACGACCGGGGATGACGGAAGTGCCACACTGGATAATCTATATCTGGGGAAATATGTGGTAAAAGAAATGCAGGCACCACAAAATCTGGTATGCACAGGCGAAAGCCAGGAGATCACCCTTTCCTATGCCGGAAGTAACGTAGAGAAGGTCATGGGAAGCGTGACATTCAAAAATGCTCGCCAGAAAGCAAGCGTAAGTGTATACAAGCAGGATAAAGAAACCAAGAAATACCTTCCGGGCGGTACTTATGGCCTGTACGCCGGAAATGACATCAAAGCAGCGGATGGAACCGTTGTAGTCAAGAAAGATACCCTCATTGAGAAGGCAGTGACCGGAACAGACGGAAAAGCTATGTACCAGGCAGACCTGCCAATCAGCAACAGCTACTACATGAAAGAGGTGGCTGCACCGGCCGGATACACCAGAAACAGCGAGGATGTGTACTCCTTTACGTTCCAGTACACCACAGACAAAGAGTCAACAGTTTCCTTCAGCCATACATTCCAGAATGAGCGTGTCAATGTGAAGATCAAACTGGTAAAAGAGGATTCTGAAACCGGAAAGACGGCACAGGGAGATGCAACCCTTGAGGGTGCCGTTTACGGACTGTATGCCCGTGAAGATATCGTCCATCCGGATGGACAGACAGGCGTCCTTTATCCGGCAGGAACCCAGGTGGCAACCCTGACTACGGATGCAGATGGAAATGCAGAAGTCGCAGACCTCTATCTCGGAAAGTATTACGTGAAAGAATTGACGCCGCCTGTCGGATATCTGGCAGACCCGGAAGAACATGATCTGGAGTGTGATGATGAGGGAGATCTGGTTCAGACCGTAGAACGTACCGCAACTTCTCTGGAAGATGTGATCAAACAGCCGTTCCAGGTCATCAAAGCCGCCAACAACGGAAAGACCGATGCCGATCTGTTAAAAGGTGTGGGATTCAGTGCATATCTGGAGAGCAGCCTGAAGAAAAATAAGGACGGCTCCTATGATTTTGCATCCGTTACCCCGGTTGTGCTGACTGCGGACGGTCAGACAGAGATGTTCACAGATGAGCGTGGCTATGCATGCTCCATTCCGCTTGCATACGGAACCTACATTGTAAGAGAAACCACCACACCGCATAACTTCAAGCCAGTCGATGATTTCAAAGTTGTGATCTCAGAGAACAATCCAGAGAAACCGCAGGTATGGCGTGTGCTTCTGGATGAAGAGTTTGAAGCAAAATTAAAGATCGTCAAAAAGGATGATGAGACAAAGCAATCTGTCCTGATTCCGAATACCGAGTTTAAGGTATACGATCTGGACAATCAGAAATATGTGGAACAGGTGACCACTTATCCGTCCACTACCGTACATAAATCTTACTTTACGGATGAGAATGGATACCTGATCCTGCCGCAGAATCTGGCCTGTGGAAATTACCGCATCGAAGAAGTGACTGCACCGGATGGATATACCCACAGCACCAATACCGTGGAAATCAAGGTAGACAGCGATACCGCATACCAGGAAGATCCGGTCAGCGGTGACCTGATCATTGAGGTGGATTTTGAGAACCACCCGGCAAAAGGCAGACTGACCATCCGCAAGGAAGGAGAAATAGTCAAAGGATTTGACAAGGATTTCACCTATGAGGAAGCCAGCCTTGCAGGAGCTGTGTTTGAGGTGTACGCCGCAGAAGATATCTATACCGCAGACCATCAGAAAGATGAGAACGGCAACCGTTATCTGGAATATGCCAAAGACACACTGGTGGCAACGGTAACGACCGATGAAACTGGAAGTGCCGTAGTCGAAAATCTTCCGCTCGGCAAATACCGTGTAGAAGAGAAAAAAGCACCGGAGGGCTACAACTGGAATGCTAAAGGCGAAGAAGTAACCTTTACCTATGCCGGACAGGATAGCCCGGTCGTAGACGAAGAAGTGACCTTTACCAATGAACGCCAGAAAGTAAGCATCACGGTAGAAAAACAGGATGCAGAAACAGGAAGCGTGGTAGCTGGGGCTACATTTGGACTTTACAATAAGAACGAGATCAAATCCGGTGACAAGGTAATCGTGAAAGCAGACACCTTATTACAGGAGATCACAAGCGATGAAAAAGGACAGGCACACTTCACCCTGGACCTGCCGCTTGGAACTTATTATGTAAAAGAAATCTCCGCACCGGATGGTTTTGTGTCTTCCGACGAGGTACTGGAATTTGATGCAACCTATCAGGGGCAGGACGTTCCAACCATCAAGCTGAAATCTGTGAAGAAGAATCAGCCGACCACCATCGAGGTGACAAAATCCGACCTGACCACAGGCGTAGAGCTGAACGGGGCATCCCTTTCTGTTCTGGACAAGGAAGGAAATGTGATCGATAGCTGGACTTCCGTAAAGGATGAGCCTCATGTGATCAAATACCTGACTGTTGGAAAAACCTACATCCTCCGTGAATCCCTTGCACCGCTTGGTTATTTAAAGACCACAGATGTGGAATTCACCGTTCAGGATACCGCAGAAGTACAGAAAGTGGAAATGAAGGACGATGTACCGAAAGCACTGCTGATCGTAAACAAAAAGGGTGAATTCCTCGATAAGATCACCCTGCTGGACAATGTCAAAGGCGTTGTAGAGCATCTGTTTGAGTACATCACAGGAAGCCTGACTGACGTTGCTTTTGAGATTTACGCTGCAGAGGATATCAAAGCAGCCGATGGCGTAAGCCCGGATTACTATTCTAAAGACGAGCTGGTAGCAACCGTGACAACGGATGCAAACGGCATTGCAAAAGTATCTGACCTTCCGGTCGGAAAATACTATGTCAAAGAAGTAGGCACAGCATATGGTTATGTGTTGGATGAAGAACCACGATATGTAGATCTTTCCTACCGTGATCAGGATACCCCGGTTGTCGTATACGATGAGGACTGGCAGAACAACCGTCAGAAAGTAAAAGTGAACGTTCTGAAGAAAGAAAAAGATACCGACCGTGTATTAAAAGGCGGCATCTTTGGACTGTACACCAGAAATGACATCCTGTCCGCATCTGGAAAGGTACTGATGGAGGCCGATACCCTGATCGAATTAAAAACAACGGATGCAGATGGAAAGATTTCCTTTATTGCAGACCTGCCAATCGATGGAACCTATTATGTGAAGGAACTCTATGCACCGGATGGATTTGTCACTACCGGAGAAGAGCAGGAATTTGTTTTTGAGTACCAGGGAGACAAAGAAGCGGAAGCGGTTTATGAGTTCGTATTTGAAGATGAGCCGACCACCGTGGAACTTTCCAAAACCGATCTGACCACTGGAGATGAACTGCCGGGAGCCAGATTACAGCTGACCGATGAAAACGGGGCTGTTGTTGAGGAATGGACATCCACTGAGGAGCCGCACATTATCAAAGAACTGGTTGTAGGAAAATCTTACACCCTGACAGAAACCAAGCCGGCCGATGGATATGCCACTGCGGAAAGCATCACATTCACCGTAGAGAATACAGCAGAGATCCAGAAACAGGTAATGGAAGATGACGTGACCAAAGTGGAAATCAGCAAAACGGATATTACCGGAGATACTGAGATCGAAGGAGCCAAACTGACCATTACAGATGAGAATGGCAAGGTTGTAGAGAGCTGGACTTCCGGAAAAGAGCCGCACTATATCGAAAAACTTCCAATCGGCAAATACACCTTAAAAGAAGAGCAGGCTCCAAACGGTTATGTCGTAGCGGAAGAGATCACCTTCGAGGTGGCAGACACCGCAGAGATCCAGAAGGTAGCCATGAAAGACGATACCGCAAAGGGACGTCTGATTGTTGAGAAAACGGATAAGGATACCGGAGCCGCACTGAAAGGGGCAGAATTTGAACTGAGGGATGCCGATGGCAAAGTGGTAGAAACACTGACCACCGATGAAAACGGCCATGCAACCAGCGGACTGCTTGCAATCGGAACTTATAAGGATGGCAAGTTTGACAAGGCAGCCACTTATTATCTGGTTGAAACCAAAGCACCGGAAGGATACCAGCTGGACGAAACAAAGCATGAAGTGACATTTACCTATGTAGATGACAGAACCCCGGTGATCGAAGTCATCCAGAAAGTGACCAATGAGAAGCTGCCGGATGATACCCCATCTGTAAGCAACCCGAAAACAGGCGATGATACCAACCTCTGGATTCCGGTTCTGTGCCTGGTTCTTTCTGCAGGCGGTCTGATCGGCATGGGCGTGGCATCCAAGAGAAAGAAGAAAAAAGGGGGCAGATAGGCTGAAACAATTATATTTTGCGTATGGAAGCAACATGGATCTGGACCAGATGGCATATCGGTGCCCAAAGGCGGAGGTGGTAGAAACCGTCCGCCTGGAGGGGTATCGGCTGACTTTTGCTGCCGCAGGGAGCGGTCTTGCCACCATCTTCCCGGAAGAGGGAAGCCATGTGGACGGCGTCCTCTGGTCACTGACCGGGGACTGCGAAAAGAGCCTGGATCTTTATGAAGGTTATCCTGATTTTTACGACAAACAGGAGATCACCGTCAAGAATAAAGCTGGGAAAGAGATCAAAGCGATTGTCTATATCATGACAAAAGACTACATGCAGAACTTTAATCCGCCCGGACAGTCTTACCTGACTGGGATCTTAAAGGGCTGCAGGCAGAACCACATACCAACAGGCCCGATCCTGAAAGCAGCCAGGAAACCGCCAGTGCCGGGAATGGAACAGAAGAGCCAGACCAAGAAGCAGAGGAAAGCCGGACAGGAGCGATGAAGGAAAAAACAAAAACAGGGATCTTACAGAGGTTTTTCCAAATTATCTGTCTTGCAGTGACGCTGGCAAGTGCCGGGTTCCTGATTTACCACATGGTATATCTACCGATGGAGAATAAAAAGCTGGTGGCAGAGCTGAAAGGGAATTTCCCGGAACCGGAAGCTCCGGGAGCCTCAGGCTCTGAAAAGAAAGACCAACCGGCTGGAAGAAAATGCCCGGTAGCTGCGGTAGACCTTGTTTCTCTCCGAAAACAGTACCCGGATGTGCAAGGATGGCTGACCATACCGGACATCGGAATTGACTATCCGGTGCTTCAGTCCGAACAGGAGAATGGCGAATTTTATCTGAAGCGAAATTACAAAAAAGAATATGACATCAACGGAAGTCTGTTTTTACAGGCAGACTGCAAAGTGTCCGAAAGTCGGAATCTCATCATTTACGGCCACAACATGAACAGCGGGGCGATGTTCGGAAACCTGGACTTATATGCAGGGGAAGATTATTATAACGCTCATCGTTTTGCTTATCTTCAGACAGAGGACGGCATTCAGGAATACAGGATCGTCACGGTGCTGAAAGCAGACCGGAATCTGTTCCCATTCCAGCAAAAACTTCCAGATGCGGCGGCCGTGCAGAAGTACTTAAAAGCAGCCAGGCAGAGAGAAGTGTTCGAAACCGGGGATGATTACCTGAAGTGTATATACGATAAGGTTTTGACGCTCGTTACGTGTTCGTATGAGTGGAACGGTGCCAGGAACATCGTCCTGGCTGTGCCGGTTTCCGGGGCAGTGTGGAGCCAAAAGTGTTCGTAAGTACCCGAAAAGTGCAGAAAATGAGACAAATAATGACCGTACGGGCAGGGATGTGTTCAAAACAGGGGAGTATATCAAGGGTGTATGCCAGGTGTATTCAGGTGGAAAATGTGTTCAAAAGTGGAAACTTTGGTAAATACTCTACGGAATATCAGAGAATGCTCTGACGAAAAGTGTCTGAAAGTCCCCCAAAAGTGCAGAATGTGAGACAGCTCATAACCCAGATCCGGCAGGAAGTGTTCCCAAAAGGAGTGCTTTCTGCTGGATCTATTTAGTTTATAACGAGTAGCGAGCTTTGACTCGTTGGAAAGGATGGTAACAATTATGAAACGTTTTTATACAGCAGAATCCGTAACGGAAGGACATCCGGATAAGCTCTGTGACCTGATCGCAGACAGCATTCTGGATGCGTGTCTGAAAGAGGACGAAAATTCCAGGGTGGCCTGCGAGGTGCTGGCGACCAAAGGGAACATCATCGTGGCAGGAGAGATCACCAGCCGATATGAGCCACAGGTGTTTGAAATCGTCAGAAAGGTGCTGGAGAGTGCAGGCTATGAAGCAGATGGAATCCACATGGATGCCCTCATCCACAAACAGAGTCCGGATATCGCCGGGGCAGTGGAACATTCCAGAGAACGCAGGACAGGGACTGTTTCTGTTCAGAGCGGACTTGCCAATGGAGCCGGGGATCAGGGAATCATGGTGGGATACGCCTGCGATGAGACGCCGCAGCTTATGCCGATGCCAGTAGTTCTGGCGAACCGCATCGTAAGGGAACTGTCTGCAAGCCGCAGAAGCGGATATATCACGGGAATCCTGCCGGACGGAAAAGCACAGGTGACCGTGGAATACGAAGATGACAGACCTGTCCGTCTGGATACGGTCGTTGTGTCCTGCCAGCATGAAAAAGAAAAATCCCTTCGGAAGCTGGAGCATGAGATCCGGGAGAAAGTGTTACGCCCGGCACTCCGCATGCTGCCGCCGGATGAGGATACCAAGATCCTGATTAACCCATCGGGCAGATTTGTGTGCGGAGGTCTGGATGCAGACACCGGACTGACCGGAAGGAAGCTGATGGTGGATACCTACGGCGGCCTGGTACCGCATGGTGGCGGTGCATTTTCCGGGAAGGACTGTTCCAAAGTTGACCGATCCGGGGCATATATGGCCCGTTACATCGCCAAAAACATGGTGGCTGCCGGACTTGCCAGCCGATGCCAGGTGTCCCTTGCCTATGCCATCGGGGTTGCCCAGCCAGTCATGGCGCAGGTGGATACCTTTGGAACGGGAAAGATCTGTGCGGATGACTGCCTTGCCGCCGCGATCCCTCTGGTGTTCGGACTTACCCCAAGCCAGATCTGTGACACCCTGCATCTGAAGCGGCCGATCTACCGACAGAGTGCGGTGTTCGGGCATTTTGGAAGAAAGGAATTCCCGTGGGAGAAAACGGATAAGGCAGAGCAGCTCCGGGATACCGTACTGTAATGCCGTGGATTCCGGAAGAAGAAATCAAACGTGCAAGGGAGATCACCGCCATTGAATATCTGAAGAAATACCAGCCAAACCGTCTGAAAAAATCTTCAGCCAGAAATGAATGGGAGCTGACGGACCATGACAGCTTTAAAATCAACGAGCAGACAAGCCAGTGGCACTGGAAGTCCAGAGATATCGGGGGCACCAGTGCTTTAAATTTCCTGATCCATGTAGACGGGTGTTCTTTTCTGGAGGCGGTGCAGATGCTGAAAGATGAGTATCCCACCTATATCCCTCCGCCCGTGGAAGCAAAGCCAAAGAAGCCATTTGTCCTGCCTCCGGCCAGTCCGGACTGCCGCAGGGTGTTCCGCTATCTGAAAGAGCGGGGCATCAGCGGCGAGGTCTTACAGCGGTGTGTTCATTTGGAAATCTTATATGAGAGCCTGCCCTACCACAATGCCGTGTTCGTAGGCCGGGATGAAAACCAGGTGGCACGATATGCCTTCCTGCGTGGAATTTACGATGCCAGCGGAAAGTCCTTTAAGATGGAACAGGCCGGAAGCGAAAAGGCATACGCTTTTTGTGTTCCGGCAAAGCACGAATGCAGACGGGTTGCCGTTTATGAAGCCTGTGTGGATGTGCTGGCCCACATGACACTGGAACAGGGAAGAATGGATAAGTACCGTCTGGAGCTTGGAGGAATCAGTGCCCCAAAAGAGGGGCAGAGCCAGCGGAGCATAAAAAAGCCACAGGCACTGGAACATTTCCTTACCCAGCACCCGGAGATTACCGAGATCGAAGTGTGTACCGACAATGATTTTGCCGGACGGTGGGCGTGTGAACATATCCGAAAAGCCTACGAGGGAAACTATCAGATCATCGAGAACCTGCCGGAGATCGAAGGGGCAGACTGGGCAGACATGGCAAAGAAGGCTGCCAGGACACCAGAGAAACGGCAGAACAGAGAAGCGAGGTGATGCCTTGAAAGATAAAATAGAAGTGGAAATGCTGTCACCTCTGATGGCAGAGTTTATTCCGGACTATTCAGACATTGTGGATCTGGATGATGCGGAGCCATTGGAAGGACCTGACCTGGTGCAGTATCAGACATCCATAGCAGAAAAGGTTGACGAGATCAACCGGCTCGGTATGCCCGACAACCAGCCATGCAATCTGATCGATTATTTTGATCAAAACAAGGACATTAAGGAAAAAGTGGAACGCATTACAATGGCGGTAAAGGAACAGGAGGGCGTTTTATATGGCTGTGCAAACCTGACACTCCGGGAGAAGCTGACACCAGAGGAATACCGTGTGGTGGGGCAGTATCTGAGAGGCCAGTACAGTGATGGATGGGGAGAAAGTCTGGAACAACGGGAAATCAAAGTAGACGGCGGCGAATTATATCTGCATTTTTATGTTGGTGCCGACTCGGATTTTCTGATTCAGATGAAAGCACCGGAAAACGGTGTGCAGGAAAAGCAGTCGGAACAAAAGCCGTCCCGTCCAGAGCTTAAGCTCTTAGGGCATGACGGAAATATTTTCTCAATCCTTGGGGATGCCGCAAGACTGCTTAGACGTGCTGGAATGTCCGAACAGGCCAACGAAATGACGGACCGTGTCCACAAGAGCAGCAATTACTATGAAGCACTGGGAATCATCAGCGAATACGTGGAAACCGAGCTGTCGGATCACCGTGAACAGCCCAGAACGCCGAGAAAAGAAACACTGAAAAAAGAGGATACCTGCCGATGAGCAGTTCCATAGATAGAAGCACTTCCAGAGAAATCTGGGAAATAAGCGACCGAAAGGATGATGCCTATGGGAAATACCCTGAAACTTGAAGATCTTTTAAAACCGGACTGTGTACCGGAAGAGTCTGCCGGAGGGGAGAACTGGCGTATCCTGCATGGGGATACCTTAAAGCTGGTCAAAGGATTCCAGCCGGGGATCTTTGATGCAGTTGTGACCGATCCGCCCTATGCGTCCGGGGGAACCAAGCAGAACGAACGCAACCGCACCACCAATCAGAAGTACAGCAGCATGAAAGCAGAGAATGCCCTGCCGGACTTTGATGGGGATAATAAAGACCAGCGTTCCTGGACCCACTGGATGGCAGAATGGCTGTACGATGTGCGGAAAGCCTGCAAGAGAGGGGCTCCAATCTGCCTCTTTATTGACTGGAGACAGTACCCGTCTATCACCGATGCCCTCCAGTGGGCAGGGTGGATCTGGCGAGGGACTGCAGTCTGGGACAAGGGAAACTCCCGTCCGCAGAAAGGCAGGTTCCGCCAGCAGGCAGAATATATCGTGTGGGGAAGCAACGGCCCGATGCCGATCAACCGTCCGGTGTCCTGCCTTCCGGGTGTGTTCCGTTATGGAAATCCCCAGAACCGCATCCATGTGACAGAGAAGCCTCTCCAGCTGATGAAGGATGTCATTCAGATCTGCGAGCCAGGAGGTTTGATCTTAGATCCGTTTGCCGGAGCTGGCACCACCATCCTTGCGGCGACAGAGTCGGGCTATCAGGCAGTCGGCATTGAAGTGACGGATGCGTATTATAAGCTAGGAAGCGACCGTGTCCGTATCGCACTGGAAGCATTGGAAGAAGCGGAAAACGAAGAATCGCAGTAACCGGATGTCTGCCAGACATCTGAAAAAAGAAAGAAAAGAATCCAGATGTCCACAAGACATCCACAGAGCCGGAATGCTTTGTGGGTGTTTTTTTAGATCATGCCGGACAGAGAAAACCTGTCCGGTCAGGAAAGGAGATGGTCGTATTGGAACAGGCACTTGCTTATGTCTGCTGTTCTGCAGAAGAGGGAAAGACCAAAGTGCAGCGGTACTGCAGGAAGATCTACGAACTGGGATATGTACCGATCTGCCCACAGTACAGCTTTTCCCCATTCCTTGATGATGGGGATGCAGAGGATATGCAGGCCATGCGGAGAATGTCTCACCAGATCTTAAGGCGGTGCAGGATGGTGGTCGTCTGCGGAAAAGAGACCACCGGGACGATGAATACGGAGATCAGCATGGCTGACAGACTCCATATCATCTGTACCACACTGGATGGGTTGAGCAAAATCAAGGAAAACGAATGATTCAGAAAAACGACTGGTTCAGAGGGGACGAAACAGGATGCGACTGGTTTTGCAAGCATAGCGTTTGGATATCCAAACGCACTTTGGGGAGAACCCCAATCCCCCATATCGAGCCGTAAACAAACGAAAGGAGAACGAAAAAATGTTAGGATTTATACTTGGCACAATGACCGGAGGAGTAATGGGAGTTTTTGCAATGTGTCTTTTCATAGCCGGGAAGCGAGAGGACGAGGCACTGGAGCGGTGCCGGATGAAACGGAAAGAAATCATCGACCACGGCGTGTGCATCTGTTTTGTAAACAGCCAGGGAGAGGAACTGTTCCGACTCTCAGACGGGGAGAGCCTTGTGCAGAATGCCCCAAATGGAGAGCGGAACGTATCCACCTGTCACTATCTGGATGCAGAATCTGCCATGATTGATGGGAAGAAATGGAACCTTCTGGAATTTGCAAAAGAGATGGAAAAGAGGGGGATCATGTTCGCCCCGATGGAGCTGTGCCAAGTACCGGAAAGGGGGTGAGGCCCATATGAAGAAAAAGATCATTGTTGCAGCGGTAGCCATCGGCGTTCTGGCAGGCTTTCTGATCTGGAAAAACCGTGATATGTAATGGAGTAATCAATAACCCGTTGGAAAGCAGGTGAAGAGATGAGAAAAAGAAACCATGTGATACCAGTCCGCCTCAATGCAAAGGAGCTGCGTTTTCTGGAAGAGCAGGTAGAAAAAAGTGGCCTGTCCCGTGAGGAATATATCCGTTCCATCGTCATGGGCGGCGAAGTCCGGGCAAGACCCTGTGAGCATCATACGGAGCTTTTGCGGAAAATATCCGGTCTGTGCAACAACGCCAATCAGCTTGCCCATGTAGCCAATGGCTGTGGGATGGCAGGGGAAGAGAGCATCCGGGAAATGCTCCGCATGACGAAAGAGACATGGAGGCTGGTCAAAGAGGAATGGTAGCCAATGGCATATACCAGTATCATCCCGGTCAGCCGTCTGGACAATTCCATCACTTACATCCGAAACAAGGATAAGACCACCAAGAAAGGACAAAGTGCAGGGTCTCTGGAAGAAGCCATTGATTATGCCATGAACCGGGACAAGACGGAGCGTTCCGTTTTTGAGGATGCCATCGGCTGTGTCTGCGAGACTGCTTATCAAGATATGGTGGCTACGAAGAAACGATACCACAAGATGGACGGAGTACAGGGGTACCATCTAGTGCAGAGCTTTGCCAAAGGGGAAGTCACCCCGGAGCTTGCTCACCAGATCGGCATGGAGCTGGCAGAAAGGCTCCTTCAGGGAAAATACGAAGCTGTCATCACCACCCATCTGAACACGGAGCATTATCACAACCACATCGTGTTTAATTCCGTGAGCATGGAAGATGGGAAAAAGTACCACAGCAACAGCAGGAGTTATTATGAGGATGTGAGGAAAGCTTCGGATGCTTTATGCCTGAAATACGGCTTATCCATCATTGAACCGAAAAACGGCAAAGGGAAGTCCTACGCCCAGTGGATGGCAGAACAGGACGGAAAGCCGACCTGGAGGACTTCCATCCGGCTGGATATCCGGGATGCGGTGGCAGAAAGTTTTACATGGAAACAATTCCTGGACCAGATGAAGCAGAGGGGATACCAGTGGAAGCTGAACCGGAAGTACATTGCATTAAAAGCACCGGGGATGGAACGGTATATCCGGCTGCGGAGCCTTGGGAAGCATTACTCGGAAGAGAGTATCCGGCAGTGGATCTTACAGCCAAAGAGCAGGACACCTGATGGAAAAGAAAGAACTTCCCAACCCCCGAAAAAGAAGTTAAAAGGGATACAGGCCTTGTACTATTCTTATCTGTACCAGATGGGTGTCCTAAAGCAGAAGCCCAAAAGAATCTCCCCGGTGCTCCGGGCAGATATCCGGAAACTGGATGCTAGGATCGAGCAGATGGAATTCCTCCAGAAGCATCAGATCACCACCCATGAAGAACTGCTTGCCTACCGTACCCCGTTGGAAGAACAGGTGCAGGCACTCACCAAAGAACGGAAACGGCTCTACCGGAGCGAACCGGACGGTGTCAGGATCGGTCAGATCAACGAAGAACTGAAGCCGCTTCGGAAGGATATCCGCATTTGTATCCGGATCGAACAGCAGTCCAGAGAGATGGAAGAGCGGGTGCGTCTGGCAGAGCAGATCCAGAGACAGGCAGAACAGGAAGAAGATAAGACGGAGAAAACCAGACAAAAGGAAACAGAAAGCAGGTGAACGATATGAATTATGGAGGCGATGCGGCGGACCAGATCGTCCGGTATTCTCTGGACGGCGTGGACCACGGGCTCAGGCTTTCCGGTACGCTGGCAAAACATCTGGCGGTATTTGTTGCCGCTGTGTTAAAAGATCAGAAAAAAACGAGGGGCAGAACCCGGATGGTGCGGATGTTAAAGGAAAACAAACCATTGAAGTTCTTTACCGTACCGTCCGACCGTCTGAGAGAATTCTGCAGTGAGGGCAGGAAACGAGGGCTGCTCTATGTGATCATCCGGGATAAAAAGAACCCGGAGATGAGTGAGGTCATGGTCTTTGCAGATGACGCAGCCAAGGTCAACCGGGTCATGGATAAGATGAACCTTGATTTCGTAAGAAGTGAGGTCGGGGAAGCTGTCCATGAGGTAACGGAAGGAATGGAAGCACCGGAAACCGGAGCAGTACAGGAAACCGTACAGATGCCGGAGGGCGAGGTGCAGTTCGAGATCAGCGATCTGGACGAAGCATTCCAGGTCGGTGAGATGGATTTTTCTGAAGGGGAAAAGAACCAGAATCATCCCGAAAAGGAGTTTTCCGAACCGGAAAATTTTATCCCGGTGCAGGAAGAGGGGGAAGAGAATCTGTCCGGCTCTTCCTTGCACAGCAGAAATATTTCTACCGGGCAGGAAAACGGGACTGATGGAGCAAAGCCAAGGGAACAGGAACGTCCCAGTGTCCGCCGGGAGTTGGAGAACATCAAACGGGAAAAAGCAGAGGAATCCCAGAAGCGGAGCCGGGAAAAGAACCGTGGACCAAAGAAAACGCAGAAGAAAGCGAGAAAGAAACGAAAGACGAAAGCGAGGTAGAAGATGGACCTGACAAAATTTTTAGGGCAGGACACGCAGGAAGTGTCCACCCAGCGGTTATCGAAAGAAGAATATGCCGCACAGAAAAAGCAGGAGAGGGAAGAACTCTGGGGTATGATCGATGGGAAAGCACAGGAGGTCTTCCAGAATGGGGACTCCTTAAAAGGGTTCCTTGATTTTATGGGACAGTGCAAGCCGCAGAGGACAGACAACCTGTTCCTGCTCTATGCACAGAACCCGGAGATCCGGCAGGTCAAGACCTTCGAAAAATGGAAGGAAGAAGGCAAGGTCGTCAAGACCGGAAGTAAGGGATACAACTTCATTGTCGGACAGGAATATGAAAAGGACGGTGTCATCCAGCAAGGGTACTCCATCCAGAAAGCCTATGACATCAGCCAGATCCGCACCAAGCAGCCGGAAGAGGCGGAGCCAAAGCCGATGAACCAGCTGATGGAAGCACTGCTGACCGACAGCGAGGTGCGAATCCAGATCGCAGACAACCTGCCGGATAAGGTACAGGCGCAGTACATCCCGAACAAGCGGACGATCTATGTCCGAAATGGCATGAGCGAAAATGCAACGTTCCATTCCATCAGCCGGGAACTGGCGTATGCATCCCTTGACCAACACGATGGAAGCTACAGCCGGGCAGGTGCAGCAGCACAGGCCTATTGTGCGGCGTATGTGACAGCACAGAAATACGGCGTGGATGTCTCCGGATTTTCCTTTGACAAGGTATGCGAGATGCAGGCATTCGGACAGAAAGATCCGAAAGAACTCCGCTCCTTTATCCAGGACGTAAAGAGTGCAGCCTATTCCATCGGCAAGCAGGTAGATCGCAATCTTGGCAAAAGCGAACAGGAATTTATGCCCGATGAATTTGCCGTCCCGGAGGAAAAACCAGAGAAACCAGCCAAGAATAAAAAGTCCCCAGAACGCTGATAAAAAGGGCGTTTTCCGGCTCTTTTGCAGTAGCTTTCCAGGAGAAAGTGTGGTATGTTGTGGTTGAGAAAAAAGAGGAAAAAAGGAGGCTCGCCTATGACAAGAATGCGATATGTAAAGATGGACCGGATCATGAACCATATGCTGATCCATGCCCTCCGGGAAGTGTTCCGGCAGGAAAAAGAACAGGGGCTTCCGGTGGATACCACACGGGATCTGGTTTTGAAGCTGGCAGAGCAGGAAGAAGGAAAGCTCTACTTGACAGAAGCCGAACACACCAAATCCGTAGAAGCCTTAAACCAGCTCCGGGACACATACCTGAAAAACGGACGCTATTCCGATGGGATCGACAGCGTCCTCTTAAAGATCATGAAATCCAGATATCGCCGCCCATACCGTGGACGGGGAAGATGAAGAAAGGATGTGGTACGAATATACAGAAATATGACACAAGAAAGAATAGAATCCATACGGAGAAGATATCCACCTGGAACAGAGGTCACGCTTAACAGCATGGAGGGGGAAAGTCATATGCCACCCGGCTTAAAAGGTAAGGTGGACATGGTAGATGATGCAGGGCAGATCCATGTAAACTGGGAGAATGGAAGCAGCCTTGCCCTCGTTCCGGGCGTGGACAGCTTCCACATCACAGATCTGCCAAGAGCAGAGAGGCCAAAACAGCAGCCATCCCGGTAACAGGAAGCCGGAAGTCAGACTGGGTGATCTGGCTTGTCGGACTGCCCGTCATCTGGTGGGCAGGGATCCTGCTTGCGGATGCCATTCAGCCGGGCAGGAATCTTTTTGAGCTGATGGAGGTTCTCACCGAAAAGCTGAATCACCCGTTCCAGCTTCATTATACGGAATATACCATCAAGTCGGTGCTGGTCTGCACGTTACTCTACGCAGCCGGGATCGGCATTTTTTATTCCAGCCAGAAGAACTACCGCAGAGGGGAAGAGCATGGCTCCGCCAGATGGGGTGATGCACGGCAGATCTGTAAGAAATACAGCCAGAAGCCGTACTCCCAGAATATCCTGTTAACCCAGAACTTCCGCATCAGCCTGGACACCCACAAGCACCGAAGATGTTTGAACATCCTTGTGGTGGGTGGTTCCGGTGCAGGAAAATCCAGAGGCTTTGCCCTGCCGAACATCATGCAGTGCTGCTGTTCGATGGTCATCACCGACCCAAAAGCAGAACTGCTCCGAAAGACAGGCGGCCTGCTAGAAAAGAAGGGATATGAGGTGCGTGTCTTTGACCTCATCAATCCCGACACATCTTTTTGTTACAATCCATTCGAGTATGTCCACGATGACAAAGACGTGCTCCGTCTCATTTCCAATCTGATACAAAACACCACACCCAAAGGTTCCCAGTCTTCCGATCCCTTCTGGGAGAAGAGTGAGACCGCACTGCTTCAGGCACTGATGCTGTATCTGCTTCACGAAGCTCAGCCGGAAGAACAGAATTTCGCCATGATTATGGAGATGTTAGGTTCTGCCCAGGTAAAAGAAGAGGACGAGGACTACGAGTCCCCTCTGGACATCTTGTTTGACCGTCTGGAGATGCGGGATCCGGACAGCATTGCCGTGAAGCAGTACCACATCTACAAGCAGGCGGCAGGAAAGACCGCCAAGTCCATCCTGATCAGCGTTGGTGTCCGTCTGGCAGCCTTTAACCTGCCGCAGATCGCCAAGCTGACTAATACCGATGAACTGGATCTTTCCAGCATGGGCGAAAAGAAAGTAGCCCTTTTCTGCTGTATCCCGGATGCGGATACGTCTTTGAACTATCTGGTAGGCATGATCTACAGCCAGCTTTTCCAGACGCTTTATTACATGGCAGACCGTGTGCATGGCGGTGCCCTTCCGGTTCCTGTCAACTGCATCATGGATGAGTTCCCAAACGTATCCCTGCCAAACGAGTTTGAGAAGATCCTGGCAACCTGCCGATCCCGTTCCATTTACTGCAGCATCATCATCCAGAACATGAGCCAGCTAAAAGCGCTGTTCAAGGATTCCTGGGAGAGTCTGGTGGGCAACTGCGATGAGTTTTTATACCTGGGCGGCAACGAAAAAGAGACACACAAATATGTATCAGAATTACTGGGAAAAGAGACCATTGACACCAACACCTATGGACAGACCAAGGGGAAATCCGGCAGCTACTCCACCAACTTCCAGCAGAGCGGAAGGGAGCTGCTGCAGCCGGATGAAGTCCGCATGCTGGATAACCAGAATGCCCTTTTGTTTATCCGTGGAGAGCGGCCCATACTGGATGCCAAGTATGACCTGATGAAGCATCCCAACATCCGGTATACCGAGGACGGCGGTGCCGGCCCGTTCAATTATGCGAAGGCACCGCTGGCACATGACGATTTTACCTTTGACGAAACAAGATATAACGACTACGAACTGCTTCTGGATGAGGACATCATCGGGGAGCTTTTTTGATTGGAGGAATGCCGATGAATTTACTGAAAAATAAGAAACACACTGAAACCAGGAAAGAAACCGCACCGCTGAAGATGAAGAGAGGGCAGAAGAAACTGTTTGCCCTGTACGCAGTCATGGTGCTGACAATCTGCATCGGGGCAACCTGCGTTTACGCCGCAGGCGATCCGCTGACTGTAGTCAATAACCTGTCCACGTTTATCTTTTCCCTGATCCGTGCCATTGGCCTGATTCTGCTTGGATTTGGTATCGTGCAGGTCGGCCTGTCCTTAAAGAGCCACGATCCAAGCCAGAGGGCAAACGGATTTTTGACACTGGCAGGCGGTATCATCATTACCTTTGCAAAAGAGATCCTGGACCTCATCATGGGTTAGGATCAGAGACCAGAAGGGGAGCCATGCGAAATGCTGGCTCCCTGCTCACTTTTGCAGGATGGGAGGTGAAACTGTTTGAGTGATAACTGGATCGTACAGAATCTAAATTCTGCCTTGCAGACCTGGAGTGACAAGCTGGCTGAGATCTGGACACTGCTGACGCAAAGCCCGGAGAATTTCAAGGGCGGTGCGATCTGGAGTGTGATGAATAATATCAACGGTGGTCTTAAGGCTATCGGGTACGGCCTGCTGGTTTTATTTTTTGCGGCGGGGCTTGTGAAAACCTGTGGGAGCTTTACGGATATGAAAAAGCCGGAACACGTAGTGAAAGCCTTTATCCGTTTTGCACTGGCACAGGGAGCCGTCATGTCCGGCATGGAGCTTCTGACAGCAATTTTTTCTATTGTGCAGGGCATTGTATCCAGCATTATGTCCCACTCCGGGATGGCAGGTGGAACCGTAACGGAACTGCCATCGGAGATCGTAGACAAGATCGAAGCGGTGGGGATGCTGGAATCCATCCCTTTGTGGATCGTAACCCTGTTAGGCAGCCTGTTAATTACCGTGCTTTCCTTTGTAATGATCCTGACCGTATACGGAAGAATGTTCAAGCTGTACATGTACACAGCCATCGCACCGATCCCGTTGGCAACTTTTGCCGGGGAACCAACCCAGTCCGTGGGGAAGAACTTTATTCGCTCTTACGCCGGGGTATGTCTGGAGGGTGCCATTATCGCACTGGCCTGCATCATCTTTTCGGTGTTTGCATCAAGTCCGCCGGCCATCGGTGACACCAGCCTGTCTGCTGTCACCATTGTATGGAACTACGTTGGGGAGCTGGTATTTAACCTTTTGGTACTTGTCGGGGCAGTCAAGGCATCCGACCGGATCGTAAAAGAAATCATGGGATTATAGGAGGCAGAAAAGAATGGAAGAACCAAAGAAATTAGTTTATGACAGTGGAGAGCCGCCGGAGGAAGTATTCTTACGGGTCAGCGGTTACCTGGACAGGGACCGTCTGTATGTCGGGATCTATCAGACCGAATATGGATACCCGGAACTTTTTGCCGACCTTACGGTGAACCTGCACCATGCTCCGCTGAACGGTGTGAACGAAGCCTACATCGACCACAATTTCAGCAAAGAGCATCTGCGTTTTATTCAGAAATACAAGCTGGGCAGGGTACTGCCGGAGACCGCAGTTTCCGGTTACTGCACCTTTCAGAAGGTCGCCTTCGACCTGAAGAAGCTGGCAGAATATGATCCGCAGGGAACCAGAGAATTTATGGAAAGCCACGGCATTCAGATAGAGAATGCACCAAAGCAGAAACCAAAGAACAAATCACAGAGAGAAAGGTAGAAAACAACATGGAAGTGAAAATGAATAAAGAAATCCGAGACTATCAGGAGTCAATGTTCTGGGGCTTAAGTTTCCGGCAGTGCCTATTTTCGGTACTGGCGATCCTGGCAGCCCTTGGGATTTATTTCCTCACCCGGAAATATGCCGGGGAACAGGTGACCGGATGGCTGTGCGTGCTTGGGGCGGCTCCCTTTGCAGCCTGCGGCTTTTTCCGTTACCACGGCATGACGGCAGAACAGTTCGCATGGGCAGTCATCAAATCCGAACTGCTGTACCCGAAACGGCTGGTATTCAAATCGGAGAACCTGTACTTTTCCTGCATGGAAGAGAGCCTGCGGCTGGGTGAAAAGATGATGGGAAACGGAGCGGAGCTTCTGGAGAAGAAGCGGACGAAACAGAAGAAACCAAAGAAGCCAAGAGGAAGGGGTGATGCCTTTGATTAAAACCCTGAGTCAGACACTGAAACAGGACAAGGAAAAATTCAAAGTACCGAAGTCTGTCCAGCAGGCCATCCCAATCCGTAAGATCTGGCCGGACGGTATTTTTCAGGTGGAAAGCAAGTATTCCCGGACGTTCCGGTTTACGGATATCAACTATTCCATTGCCAGCAAAGCAGACAAGACAGAGATGTTTCTGGACTACTCCGAACTTTTAAATGCACTGGATTCCGGCTGTACGGCAAAGATTACCCTGAACAACCGCAAGATCAACAAGGAAGAGTTTGAGCAGTCTCTGCTGATTCCAATGAAAGAGGATGGGCTGGATGAATACCGGAAGGAATACAACGATATGCTCCTTTCCAAGATTTCCGGTACCAACAACAGTATCTACCAGGAACGCTATCTGACTGTCAGCGTCCACAAGAAGAACATCGATGAAGCCAGGACATACTTTGCCCGTGTGGGAACGGACATCATCACCCATCTGGCCAAGCTGTCCTCCATCGGGGAAGAACTGGATGCAGAGCAGAGGCTTCAGATCTTCCGGGATTTCTTCAAAGCAGATGTTCCGCAGAGCTTTCCGTTTGATATGAAAGCCTTTGCGAAAAAGGGACACAGCTTCAAAGACTGGATCTGCCCGGACACGATGGAGTTCCACAACGACCATTTCAAGCTGGGTGAGCAGTACGGCAGAGTCCTTTTTATGGAAGATTACGCCAGCTATGTAAAGGATGAGATGATCTCCGAACTGTGCAGCCTTGGCAGAAATTTGATGCTGTCCATTGATATCATCCCGGTACCGACCGATGAAGCGGTGCGTGAGATCCAGAACCGACTGCTGGGCGTGGAGACAAACGTCACTAACTGGCAGAGACGCCAGAATGCCAACAATAACTTTTCTGCCGTGGTTCCCTACGACATGGAGCTGCAGAGAAAAGAGACCAAGGAGATGCTGGACGATCTGACCACCAGGGACCAGAGGATGATGTTCGGTATCCTGACAATGGTACATATGGCAGACAGCAAGAAACAACTGGATTCAGACACGGAAACCCTGTATTCCATTGCAAGAAAGCACCTCTGCCAGATGGCAACCCTGAAATGGCAACAGGCCGATGGGCTGAATACTGTCCTGCCGTATGGCCTGCGGAAGATCGATGCGGTGCGTACCCTTACCACAGAATCCACCGCCGTCCTGATCCCGTTTCATACGCAGGAGATCATGCAGCCGGGCGGCATTTACTATGGGCAGAATGCCGTCAGCAAAAATATGCTGGTGGCAGACCGAAGGAAGCTGTTAAATGGAAACTCGTTCCGACTGGGAGTCAGCGGTTCCGGAAAGAGCTTCTCGGCAAAAGAGGAGATCGTAGACCTTGCCCTTTCTACGGAAGATGACATCCTTATCCTCGATCCGGAGTCCGAGTTTGCTTCTCTGGTGGAAGCCTTAAACGGCGAAGTAATCCGGATTTCAGCAACCTCCGATACCCATCTGAATGCACTGGACATGGACTCGGCCTATGGCAATGACCGCAACCCTCTGATTGAAAAGTCAGAATTTATCCTGTCCCTGTTTGAGCAGCTCGTAGGAGCTGGAAACCTTTCGGCAAAGGAGAAATCCATCCTCGACCGCTGCACCGCAGATGTGTATCGGGATTATATGAGGGGCGGATACCAGGGACAGGTGCCAACCTTAAAGGACCTGTACCGACAGCTCATGCTCCAGCCGGAGGAAGAAGCCAGAGGGCTGGCATTGTCTTCGGAGCTGTTTATCAACGGAAGCCTGAACACCTTTGCCCAGGAAACCAATGTTAATACCAAGAGCCGTATCATCGACTATGACATCCGGGAGCTGGGCGAACAGCTGATGCCCCTTGGAATGCTGGTCACACTGGATTCTATTTTCAACCGTGTGATCCAGAACTGGAAGAAGGGAAAAACGACATGGATCTTTGCGGATGAGTTTTATCTGTTATTCCGCTATGAATACAGTGCAGATTTTTTCTACCGCCTGTACAAGCGTATCCGTAAGTATTCGGGATTTGTGACCGGGCTTACCCAGAACGTCGAGGAACTTCTGAAATCCGATACTGCCCGCCTGATGCTGGCAAACAGTGAGTTCCTGATCCTTTTGAATCAGGCCACCACCGACCGGGATGAGCTTGCGGCACTTCTGAACATTTCGGACAATCAGTTATCTTACATCACCAATGTAGGTGCCGGCCACGGTCTGATCCGCTGCTCCGGAAATCTGGTGCCGTTTGAAAATTCGTTCCCAAGAAATACAAAGCTGTACCGTTTGATGACGACCAAGCCGGGCGAAGCGTAAGAGCAGTACAGGCCGGGACTGGAGGTGAGAAATGAAGGATATCAAAACCAAAGAAGTCACAACAAAACCCAAGACCAAAAATCCTGCCTCCAGAATCCCCAAGGAGCTGATGCGGACGGCCATACTGGAGAGCAAGGAAAAATCCCAGACCATCGTAAATGCCAGGGACAATGACATGGGGGAACAGTCCCCATCCGAGTATGCCAGTGGGAAAGTCGCATCCGCAGAGGAATGGGCTGCCAGAAAGATGGGCAGAACTGTAACCAAAGCCGGAAAGACAGCAGCACAGGCTTCCTACGAGAAGATCAAAACGAGAGCCGCGGGCAAAAAAGAAGCACAAGAAAAAGCGGAGAAGGAAGCTTCCAGAGGAACAGGGGACACACAGGCTCCTGATCTGGCCAGCCGGGAAGCACCGAAGCAGAAGAGCAGGGAACAGGCGGTATCCCGTGTAAAGGTCAAAGAACGGAAAAACCAGAAAGTCCAGATCGAGAAAGCACAGCGGCAAAAGGCGATTTCAGATGCTGTCAAAACGAAAGAACAGAAGATCCGGGCAGCCAGAGAGACACCGAGAATCCAGAATGGACAGGAGATGCCGGAAGCAGGACCGCTTTCCATCAAAAGCCAGAGCCAGAAAAGCAAGGCTGCAGATACCGCAAGGCAGAATGCCATCCGCCAGAAACAGCCGGAAACTATCCGGATCAAGGAAAAGCCACGGAAACAGTTGAAGCCGAAGACCATACAGAGGCGTACCATTAAGAACGCCCCTCCGTCTGCGAAGATCAGCATCCAGCCAGAGCAGAAGCTCCGTGTGACCAGCTCCAACGCCCTGACAGCCCGGATGCAGAAGCAGATGGAACGAAGAGCAGCGAAACAGGCGGCAAAGAAAGCAGCCTTACAGACCTCCGATGGAGTACGCCGGATACAGAAAACGGCAAGGGCAGGGGAGAATACCTTCAAGGCAGCCAAGGCCGCCGTGGAAGCGGCAGCGAAAACCGTACAGTCCATGATGGCTGCACTGGGAGCCACCGGAGCGGTCATGGTTCTGCTTCTGGTTATTATAGTCGGAATCATAGGAGGTGCGGCATTTTCTGGAACTTCGGAGAGCAACGAAGCACTCAGCCAGGAAGTTCTTTCCTATACGTCAACCATCCAGAAATATGCCAACCAGTATGGAATCCCCGAATATGTCTCCGTGATACAGGCGATTATGATGCAGGAATCCGGCGGCCGGGGGACAGATCCCATGCAGAGCAGTGAGTGTCCATACAACACCCGGTATTCCAACAGCCCCAATGCCATCCAGGATGCAGACTATTCCATACAGGTAGGAATCCAGTATTATGCGGATTGCCTGAAGGAAGCCGGATGTACCAGCCCACAGGATATGGATAAGCTGAAGCTGTCCCTGCAAGGGTATAACTACGGCAACGGATACATAACATGGGCGCTCCGAAACTATGGGGGATACAGCGCAGAAAATGCCCTGCAGTTTTCCAATGAGCAGGCAGCTTCGCATGGCTGGAGTGCCTATGGCGATCCAGAGTATGTTCCTCACGTCCTACGATATTACTCCAGCGGAGGATTGTTCGCCGGACTGTTTGGAGGCAACGGTCAGATCGTATCGGTGGCACTTACCCAGCTTGGAAATGAAGGAGGCCAGAAGTTCTGGTCGTGGTATGGATTTGACAGCCATGTAGCATGGTGTGCATGCTTTGCCAGCTGGTGTGGGGATCAGGCAGGACTGATCGAGAGCGGCAAGATGCCGAAGTTCTCCCTGTGCGATGATGGAATCGCATGGTTCCAGAGCAAGGGGAAATGGAAGAGTCGGGGATACTCGCCAGCACCCGGAACCCTGATCTTTTTTGACTGGAATGGGGACGGAACCTCAGACCATGTGGGAATCGTAGAGAAAACCGAGGGCAGTACCGTATACACAGTAGAGGGAAACTCCAGCGATTCCGTGAACCAAAGAAGCTATGACATCAATAACGGAACAATCATGGGATATGGTATACTTTGAAAATTAATATGTTGACTTTTAGAGAGTAGTCAATAGTTTTAGATTACCTTGACTAAAAAATAAATATAAAGTATTATGTGATTAGCTTCAACTAACTAGAAAAGGAGGGCGCACGATGACAAACCAATATATGACGAAGCTGTATCACGATTTGCTCTCCAACTCTCCGCAGACAGTGACAATAGATATTCCGGCTGATATGGGAACAGGTCAGATTTCACAGGTTGTTACAAAGCAAGGAGCTGTTGTATCAGACTGGAAAATGAATTATTTTTCAGATATGAATGTGCAGGGTGTAAGCTGCGAAGATTATATTCAACTTTTATTTTGCTTCAATGATGGCGTATCGTGGAATATTGCAGATGCACGTCAAAGTGTCAGCATCCAGAAAGGCGAATCCTGCATTTATCGGGGACATGGTAAAATGGAATATTTGTGTTATTCTGGGAAGAAAGATTTCCTTTTTAAGAATATAAAAATTCCCATGCCATATTTTCACAAAATTTTGAATGACTACTTTGAAGATAGTGAAATAAACGCTTATGAAAAGAAATTATTGACAGGGATTTCAAAAGTGAGCGTTACCCCGTATATGGAGCACATTTTTGCGGAGGTAAAAGATTTTACGCAATACCGAGGCGGTTTAGGGTATCTATTCTTGGAAAGTAAAGTTTTTGAATTGCTGTCTGTATATTTAAGTGAAGTATTGGAACTCAGTATTCTTTCATCGAACCATATTAGCATTTCCAAAAGTGACAGGGATTCGATTACCGAAGCAAAAAGGATTATTGACAGTCAGCTTGCTTTTGCACCAAGCTGTGAGGAACTGGCGAAAAAGGTAAATATCAGTGTTTCTAAACTGACGAAAGGATTTAATTCTTTATTTGGAACATCGGTTCACGCATATATTATAGATCAAAGACTGGAAAAGGCTGCGGGGCTTCTTTTGGAAAGTGATTTGAACGTAAGTCAGATCGCGATGCTGGTTGGATATTCAAAACCAAGCAATTTTGCGGCTGCGTTCAAAAAGAAATAT